>ENA-UOWO01000386-UOWO01000386.1-activated-sludge-metagenome-genome-assembly--contig:-NODE-386-length-64832-cov-7.314757_pt1 | contig 64832 bp, 58 predicted proteins | sample MGYA00238148_ERZ761564 | MGnify/ENA primary metagenome ERZ761564 (study PRJEB28885, sample SAMN05720194) | activated sludge metagenome | isolation source: Anaerobic digester | place: USA...
TGCCGGCGAGATTTCCGACACCACCCCGCCAAAAAAACCAGGCGTCAATGCCTGGGGTAGTGGCGGTCTGACACAGCTTTCTGCAAAGGCCTTCGCCTATGACCCGGATTCCGAGATCGTCGGTTACCGCTATGCCATCGGCAGCACACCTGGTGGGGTGGAGGTCGTCAATTGGACTAATATCGCAACGGCAGAAATCACTCGCGATAATTTGTTACTGCAACAGAACCAAACTTATTACGTATCCTTCCAGGCCCGCAATGTAGGCGGCTTGTGGAGCCCAATTGGTGTGAGTAATCCTGTTGTTAATGGTTTACCAGATAAACCAAACCCGGCACTCTTTTTACCACTCATTAATAGATGATGGAATCAGGAACTCTGATTCCATCCTATTACAAATAGACGGACCTCTATCATCGCGTCGGTTTTTGAGAAGCCAGCATATTCTGTCCAGAAAAAGTCTAAGAGGATGGATAATTTCATATTGCTTTTAGACGGTTAAAAATAAAGACAGCGTAAAGCAATTTGGAACATTTCATCATCATTGATTATTGATTCAATTTACCCATGTCTGAGAAATTAAGGTGTAGATTTGGTCAAATTCCATTCCTCTTTAACAACAAGGAGTAAAAAAATGCAAAAAGCAAGAGTACTGTTCGTCCTATCCGCAGTTCTGATGCTGTTGTTCAGCGTCGCAAGTCCGGTTATGGCAGACCAGTCGGACACGGTCCGAGTTTGGGTTTCCTACCGGGATGGGGGAAAGTCTGAAGTTTTCAAGGCATTAAGTTCAAGCAGCAGCCAGATCCATTACGATTTTCCTGAGCTTGGCGCTTATGTTGTCAGTCTCCCGGCGGCTGCCCTAAACGGGATCCTAAACAACCCCTGGGTCATTGAGGTTGAAGAAGATGCTGAGCGATATCCCATCAGTGCAATGGAGGGGCATGTGACAGAAGCAGCTCTGGATGTTGTGGATGCTCTCGGTCAGACTGTGCCTAATGGTATCGACATGGTCCAGGCGCGCGATGTTTGGGATGTAAATCGTGATGGAATTGTTGATACAGGTGCACCCACCGGCGCAACCCGGACGCTGTGTATTATTGATTCGGGTTATTACCAGGGGCATGACGACCTTCCTCCTGCCACCAAAGGTGGATATTCGCAGGTAGATGCAGATCCTACAAAGTGGTCAACAGATGGTTTTGGGCACGGTTCGCATGTTGGCGGCACTATCGCGGCTGAAAATAACGATCTCGGCGTGGTTGGCGTTACTCCGGGAACTGTGAACCTTTACATTGTCAAGTTTTTTGCCGATGACGGCAACGCAACCTACGCCTCCAACCTTGTCGACGCCCTCAACCGCTGCCAGGCTGCCGGCGCAAACGTGGTTAGCATGAGTTTGGGGGGCTCCAAATCAAGCCGTACTGAAAAGGCAGCCTTCGCTAATGCTTACGCTGCCGGTGTGCTCAGCATTGCAGCAGCAGGTAACAGTGGAACCTCTGCTTATTCTTACCCGGCTTCTTACGATTCGGTAATGTCTGTGGCAGCCATTGACAGCGGCAAAGTTGTTGCTGATTTCTCACAATATAACAGCCAAGTGGAAATAGCCGCGCCTGGTGTTGCTGTGCTTTCAACACTCCCATACCTTGAGACCAACCGGGCTACCGTGGATGGTGTCGATTACGCTGGTGCGCATGTTGAATTTTCCGCCCGTGGAACAGCAAGCGGTGCGTTGGTTGCCGGTGGATTATGCGATTCAGTTGGTGCCTGGGCTGGCAAGGTTGTCCTGTGTGAACGGGGAGATATTTCCTTCTATGACAAAGTAATTAATGTGCAGTCAGGCGGGGGTGCCGCAGCAATCATTTATAACAACGTACCCGGAGACTTTTTGGGCACTTTAGGAGAAGGCTACAGTTCCTCCATAATTGGCATCTCACTCAGCCAGGAAGCTGGTCAATACCTTGTGGCCAATAAACTCGAAAGAACTGCAACAGTTCTCAGCCAGGTAGCGCAACCTGCAAGTGGTTATGAAGCCTGGGATGGCACATCCATGGCGACTCCGCATGTTTCAGCAGTCGCAGCCTTGGTTTGGAGTTGGGATCCAACTTTGACGAATGTGGAAATCAGGAACGCCCTCACCGCCTCAGCTCAGGATCTGGGCGCCGCAGGAAGAGATAATTATTATGGTTATGGACTGGTGCAAGCCAGAGCAGCCCTGGAATACCTGGGGTATGGTGGAACCACGCCAGTAACTCCCACACCAACACCAACGCTAACACCTACGCCAACACCAACGCCAACGCTAACACCTACGCCAACACCAACGCCAACACCTGATCCTACTCTAACCCCGCCACCTGCGACTGATTCTCTGCATGTTTCCGACCTGGACGGTAGTTATACGATTGTCCGAAACCGCTGGAACGCAATCGTTACAATTACAATAAAGGATAATCAGGGTGAGTCGGTGAGCGGCGCGACAGTCAGCGGCGTTTGGAGCGATGGATACACTGGATCTGCGAGTTGCGTTACTGGCAGTAACGGGACGTGTGAAGTTTCAGCGAAAAACCTGAAACTGACAGTTCCATCGGTGACTTTCAGTGTTTCCAACGTTACTCTTAGTGGTTACACCTACGATGCCTCAGCTAATACTGACCCGGAGGGTGACAGCAATGGCACTGTTATTGTCTATACGAGGTAGTAGATAAACATTGAATCGGAGGTTGGGGCTGGAATTCGTTTCTCTGCCCCAACCGACATGTTATGCTTGCGGTTTTTGATAGTTGGTTTGAACGTAAAAGTAAAACGGGTGAACTAAATTGTTCACCCGTTTTAAATCAATTTATATAATTTCCGTATGTGAGTGTCAAAACTTGTTTGCAATTCTCGAATCGTTTACATCATTTGCCGCAACGCCGCGCTGATGATCAGTGGGGCGCCGGTGGCGGCTTTGATTTCGTCCAGGGTGTAATCCGGATTTTGTTCAATCAGCACAAAACCTTCGTGCGTCACTTCGATGACTCCCATTTCAGTTACGATCAAGTCAACCGCATTGATCGCTGTGAGGGGCAGAGTACATTCAGGCAGAAGTTTGGGTGCCCCTTTGGCAGTATGCTCCATCGCAACGATCACTTTCTTGGCACCGCTAAGCAGGTCCATCGCGCCACCCATACCCGGCACCATCTTGCCTGGGATCATGTAGTTGGCAATATCGCCATTCTCGGCAACTTGCAAAGCTCCCAGAACCGTCACATCCACGTGCCCACCGCGGATAATGCCAAAGGACATGGCGCTATCAAAGAAACTTCCACCCGGCAGGATGGTCACAGGCATCGCGCCGGCATTAGCAATACAGGGATCGATCAGGTCTTGGGTGGGAACAGGACCTACGCCGATGAAACCATTTTCGGATTGAAAGGTGACGTCTCGGCCTTCAGGGACGAAATTGGCGACCAGCGTCGGCAACCCAATGCCGAGGTTCACAAGGGTTCCATCCTGGAGTTCCTGGGCAACGCGTTTGGCAATGAATTCCTGCATTTGCTGTTTGTCCATCATAGTGCGCCTCCATCAACGATTCGATCAATAAAGACACCAGGAACAACTACTTCGTCCGGGCACATTTCGCCAACTCCAACCACTTTCTGCGCTTCAACAATCGCGATATCCGCAGCTGCACCCATATAGGTGTTAAAGTTCCTCGTGGCACCGTGGAAGGTCAGGTTGCCTTTTTCGTCAGCTTTTTCCGCGAAAAGCAGCGCTACGTTGGCACGCAAAGGCTTCTCGAGCAGGTACCGCTCGCCATCAATTTCGATGACCGTTTTCCCTTTTTCCACCTCCGTACCTAGACCGGTTTTGGTGAGCACGCCGCCAAGCCCAAAGCCGCCAGCCCGGATCTGTTCGATCAGGGTGCCCTGGGGGATCAGCACGACTTCGGTTTCACCTTCCAGCATTTGCCGGCCGGTTTCGCGGTTGGTTCCAATGTGAGAAGCCATGATCTTCGTAAACATTTTAGCGACGACCATCTTACCGACACCGCGGTCGACAAAACCAGTATCGTTGCAGATCAGGGTCAGGTCCTTTACTCCCTTGGCAATCAGGGCATCGATAAGCCGTTCAGGCGTGCCCACAGCCAGGAATCCTCCTACCATGATCGTATCGCCGTCACGCACGAGGTTCACTGCATCTTCCAAACTAATCAACTTGCTCATCACTCATACCTTTCTCCAGGATTTATTAAAACTACGAGCCATGCTGCTTGCGTGCCGCCAACTCGGTGCAAATGTAACTTGCGACGTCATCCGCATACTTGCCAGGACCAAACCCCGCGTCACAACCCAATTCCTTGGCGAGTTCGTGGCTGATGCGAGGTCCGCCGATGATAAGTAAAAAGCGTTTACGCAGACGTTCTGCTTCGAGAAGCTCTACCAACTCGGTCAGGTTCTGGACGTGGACGTTCTTTTGAGTCACTGTCTGCGAGACCAACAAGACATCTGCGTCAAACTCGACTGCCTTACGAATGAAATCCTCGTTTGTTACCTGGCTGCCCAAGTTTAGCGCTTCGATCATCTTGTAGCGCTCCAACCCGTAGTGACCTGCGTAGCCTTTCATGTTCATGATCGCGTCGATACCAACAGTATGAGCGTCGGTGCCCGTGCTCGCCCCAATCACCCTGATCTTTCGACCAAAGTTCTGCTGGATGAACAGATCGGTTTCATCCAGGCTCATCTTGTTGATATCTACGAATTCCACGTGTATTTGCGTATAGTCTATTGAATGGCTCACACTTCCATACACCACAAAGAAGCTGAATGACTTATCCAATGGGGCGTGGTGGGTCACCGTGGGCTCAACCAATCCCATCTTCATCGCCAATTGTCGGGCCGCTTCGACTGCCACTTCACTATCCGGGACGGGCAGGGTGAAAGAAAGTTGAACCTTGCCATCGTTCATCGTGTCGCCGTAAGGTTTTAGTTGAGTCAAATCCAGTGTTTTGTCAAAATCGGCTTTCTTGGTTGAATAATGTCCGCTACTCATTTTTACCATCCTCAAGTGTCGCTTTTGCACGATGATAACGTTCAGACCCAAGCTTTGATTCTTCCATCAAAAGGGCAATGAAAGGATTCATGTATTGCTCCTCTTTGACGACTACCCCTGCAAGCCCCTTACCGCCTTCAAATGGCCGCTTGATGCCTGCCAGACGTCCGTCCTCAATGGTTCTAAACAGACCATCTCGCCGAATATTCTGAAGAAGGTCAAGGGTTAAATCTAGCACATTCGCAGCCCGCTGCTCCATGATCCCGCCCTCCCGAAACTCGATGTCTTCCCCAAAATCCGCAAAGCTGGTGGCGATGTAGCGGGCGTTTTCGATTGCAAGAGCACGGTCTGCCAAAAAGGGCGTATGAATGGCTTCGGTCAGCATTCCAAGCAGGTGAATGCGTTGATCACTGATGACGGTCACAATATTGAAAAGCGCGTCCTGGACGTGCGATCGGAAGATATTACCAGTTTTGAACTTGGTGGGGGGCATGTATTTTAGTGGGGCATTTGGGAAGATTTGCCGGGCAAGCTGGGCTTGGGCAAACTCGTACAAGAAAGCGTTCTTGAGCTCGGGGTTCATCTCAAAGGCATGCCCCAGACCCATCTGCTCCTCGGGCAGACCTGCTTTCAGGGCAAACTGCTCATTGATAAGCTGCGAAGCCAATACTGTATGCGCTTCCTCGTAAGCATCAGAAGTGGTCAGATAGTTATCCTCGCCTGTATTGATGATGATCCCGGCTGCAGCGTTGATCAGGCGGGAGAACTCCTGGTCGATGAGAGTACGCTGCATGTTGATATCTCGAAACAAGATGCCATACAGCGCGTCGTTGAGCATCACATCCAGGCGTTCGATAGCGCCCATAACCGCAATCTCGGGCATGCAAAGACCTGAACAGTAGTTGCAGAGGCGAATATATCGCTTCAGATCCGCCCCGACCTCATCCAGCGCTTCGCGCATCAGGCGGAAGTTTTCCTGGGTCGCCATGGTGCCCCCAAAACCCTCGGTCGTCGCGCCAAAAGGCACATAATCGAGCAGGCTTTGCCCGGTGGTGCGAATGACCGCGATTACATCAGCGCCTTGCGTGGCAGCAGCTCTGGCCTGGAGGATATCCTCGTAGATATTTCCAGTCGCAACAATGACATAGATCAAAGGTCCGGAGTGATCGCCGTACTCAAGCAATTTTTCTTCTCTTATGATGCGATTGCGGTGAATCTTTGAGACTGCTTCTTCGGCTCGTTTTTCTGCCCACAATTGAATCTCGAAAAGATCAACCGGGTCTGTCTGGGTGAGATCTAACTCGCCCTGGGCAACCGCTTCCGCGATTTCCTGGGGTTCTTTGCCGAGCGTAATCGCTGCCTGTCCAAGCCAGTAGCTCACCCCAAGTCCCAGCATCTGGCGGGATGCAAGGTGTTCCACGACCACATTTGGCAGAGGTACGCCCGTAGCATCAACACCGTCAATGCCAAATAGCCGGCAAATCGACCTTTCAATAGTCGTAGTGGTGAATTGCTGGGTGTAAGCATGGACGTCTTCCACAACCTGCCGGGCTGCTTCCCGCGCTAGCCTTACTTTTTCCCAATCTATCTTTAGTTTTGCCATTATTCCTCCGGCCGGGCTGCTTTCATCTCGCGTAATAATTCTTCGTCCACACCTAGCAGCTCAGCAATTTTGATCGCACCTGAAGGGGATTGATGAACGCCGTCGATTTCCTCGAGGCGATAATCCATCAAATTTTGAATTCGCCTGACTCTTGTCAGGTCCTCATGTTGCAGTTTTAATGAGATTTTTGACAAAGTTGGTGGCGAATCATCTTCAGTTACGTCAGTTTTAGGGGGGCTATATCGATAAGAGGCTAATTCTGACAGTGCGTCAGGGTTTATGCCACGCACCTGGTAAAAACGAATTCCTGATGCTTTTCTGACATGGTAGTGCGTGGCAATCAGAAACGTGCTGTTGGATTTACTATAAACGTTGCAAAGCGCTTGAACGATTGCCGTTGCATCAGAAGGATTTGTTCCCCGACAAGGTTCATCCATCAGGATCAAACCTCTCTGAGTTTGACTCTTGCGATAGTGATTTCGGATTTGAACAGCCTCTAGACCAAACGAAGAGAGCCCCCGTTGCAGATCACCCTCATAACTGGATTCGAATGCAAAAAAATCAAACAACGGAGTTTCCAAGCTTTCACAAAATGGGAAATATCCCAGTTGGGTCATCAGGAGTGCCAGGAAAGCTGTCTTCAAGGCGACACTCTTACCACCCATGTTGGCTCCTCGAAGAACCGTTGAGCCTTTTTGGAGTTCGATCGATGTCGGAGTAAAGGTTAATCCTTGTTTCTCAAGCATCGAGGCGATCAGTGGATGAAACGCATTATGTAATTTTGAAGGGCTGTGATGCTCCACTAATTTAGGTAAGCATCCATTCCAACGTGATGCCAGGAAAGCTTTTGCGAGTCGGAAATCAAGGTTGGCACAGCTATTTACATTGTTGTTTATTTGTGGCAACCATTCAGCCAGCTTCATTCCCAATTCCCGACGGATGACTTCTTCATCCTTATCTTCCTCGGCTGTCAAAAGGGCACGTTGTGTCAGCAAGGTTTTGCGTTGTTTACCCGTTGCCTGGCGAATGTCTCTTTCCAGCTCCTTCTTTCTTGCCCGGATCAGCGCAAGTTCCGGCGAATACTCACTGTAAATGTGGAAAGTAGGGTTGCCTGTGCCGGCTGGATCAAGCAAATCTGCTGCTGATTTGGTGTCATCAAAACAAACTCCAGCCGCATCGAGCAGGCTTTTCATTTTGCTAATGCGATTGAAAATAGCAAAAGCGCTTTTCAACTCAAAAAACTCGGTGTCATCCAGCAGGTTGCCCTTTTCAAGCCGACCGAGGGTGCCCCTTAGCTCGCGTAAACGTGATAGCTGTATTTGCACTTCAGTAACTTGAGGGTGGTTTGACTTAACTAAGTCCAGCAGGCTATCTATGGCGTTCAACTCCTCCTGTAATACGCCTCGGGAGGTATTTGTGTAGAGTCGGGCAGTGTTCTTGAGGTTATTTCCCTGAGGACTGCGACATTGGCAAGCCTCCAGAACTCTTAGCAGTCCTAAATCATCTAGCAAGTCCGGGGAAATCATGACCGAGGTTTTCATTGTGATCTCACATCGTCCTGGGTCCCAGGTCTACCACGGGAATGGCGATATCATTGCGTAATTCCGCAAGCAGCACTTGAGAATCAAGACACTGCCCATTTGCGCGGGTGGGATTGAGGCACACCAACCGCACATCCAATGGGTTTATGACAGCGAGGTTGACCTTACGACCTTGAAGCTTATGCAAACTGCCTGGTTTGATGAACAGGCGGGTACCATCCTCCACAACGAGGGTTAGACTGTTAAAGTTTGTTTCGCTAAGCAATTCCTGCAGCACCAGGTCTGTCAGAGCGCCTTGCAGGTACAGGTAAGTGGTGTCAGACTTCAGCTTATTGGCGATCGTCTTGCCATATCCAACCAGGGTTGGGATGTTGAGGGTTGTGGTGGTGCAATGTGGTTTGTTGCCGTTGAGCATGACGACACGTTCGTCAGGATGTGTTGTTATTGCCTGAGAAATTAAGGTTGCTGCGTCTTCTGGCAGAGCGGGCGTCTGTAGCAAGCTCAGGGCGAAACTCGCTTTTTCAGCCAATGTTTCAGGATTTGCGGAAGTTTCCGCGCTGACGCACAATATGACTGCCTCGCTCATTCCAAAGCTGGCCTGTGAACGCCGTGATAATGCTCCATCAATGATAAATAGGCATTCTGGTTCGTATTGCCGCATCAGGTGGGCAATGGCAGCAATTTCGTCTGTCACGCTGGGTCCTGCCAATTCCACATAGCCGTCACTAAGTGCCCTGCAGATGATGACTTCACCTAAAGCTGTTCGGATGTTGCTGATCTCCAGAATCTCAAGCAGGGCGTCACTGTGCTGCAGTGCTCCATCTGCGCTGGCAATCAATGTGCCCATCGGCACGTAGATGCGCGGTTTAGGATTTCCACTCAGAATATCTTCCAGTTCACCATCTCTGCCCACAGAAGTAAGGGCTAAAGGACGAGTCTGACCGGATTCTTGCCAGGCAGCGATGATGTGGTTGAGGCAGGTCGTCTTTCCGGCATTTTTTGACAGCCCAATGATAGCCAGAGACTGCAAGTCTTGTAGACCTGTCAGCTGGAGCAGCTCATTGCTTGTTTTGGCCGCAACCGCGTTCATAACACCGCCAATTATTCCTTATGCTTTCTTCTGTTTCGAAGTAAACCAACCGGCTCGAGGGTCATTTGTTGACCAGCCAGTAAACTGGCAACGCCAATCAGCTCACCCTTTTCCTCGCCCCTGCAAACCGGGCAATTACACTCATTCTTGTATTCATCCGGCTGTTTGTAGGTGGTGATCACGCCTTCAAAATTCCGCAAAACAATATGATCAGGGTTCTGGGAGATCAAATAATCGGGCATCACCGGGATCTTTCCTCCGCCGCCAGGTGCGTCGACCACGTAGGTGGGGACGCAGAAACCGGAAGTGTGCCCCCGCAGGCTCTCAATAATCTCAAGACCTTTGGCAACGGGTGTACGGAAGTGAGAAAGACCAAGCGAAAGATCACACTGATAGATGTAATAGGGACGAACACGAATGTAAACCAAGCCATTGACCAGTTTGCGCATGACGTGCACGCAATCGTTGACGCCGCGCAAAAGTACAGATTGATTTCCCAATTGCACTCCGGCATCTGCCAGCATGGTAGTGGCTCGCTTGGAATCCGGAGTAATCTCATTCGTATGATTGAAGTGCGTGTTCAGCCAGACCGGATGGTATTTACGGATGATTGCACATAATTCAGGCGTGATCCTCTGAGGCAGAACCACCGGTGTACGCGTGCCAATGCGGATGATTTCCACGTGATCGATGTTTCTAAGGTTGGAGAGGATGTATTCCAGCCGTTCGTCGCTCATCAGGAGCGCATCACCACCAGAAAGCAACACATCCCGCACCGAGGGGGTATTGCGGATATAGTCGATGCAGGCATCAATCTGCGCGCGTGTGCGTGCGCCGTCTTTCTGACCAGCTAAACGGCGGCGGGTGCAGTGCCGGCAGTACATGGCACATTGGTCGGTGATGAGGAAGAGCACACGGTCAGGGTAGCGGTGAGTGAGCCCAGGAACAGGGGAGTCCCCATCCTCTTCAAGCGGATCCTCAAGATCTTCAGGGCTGCGATAGGCTTCATTGCCAGTCGGCACAGCCTGCCTTCTCACCGGGTCGTGAGGGTCATTGGGATCGATCAGACTCAAGTAATAGGGAGTGATTGCCATTCTGAAGTGTTCAAGCGCTTTTCGTGAACCTTGTTCCTCTTCGGGGGTGAGCGGCAGATACTTCTTTAAGGTGTCGACATCCGAAATGCGATGGGAGACCTGCCAGTGCCAGTCATTCCACTGCTCGTCTGACACATCCGGAAAGAGTTGTCTTCGCCTGGTTTCACCGCTCGTGTTGATATATTTTTCTTCAGCTTTCATCCCTCGACTCCTTCGTTTCTGAAAGAGGCTGCAACTTTTGCGCAGTCACTAATTTCTGATTTAGATATAGCTTTTCTCAAAGATCTCACGCAGTGCCTGCGATTCGCGCAATACCTGTAGGGTGAACTCAGCGTGATTGCGAGTGTAACCGTTACCAATGATCATGGTAACGTCTTTTCCAATACCTTCAGCGCCCAGGGCTGCACGCGTAAAGCTGGTGGCCATGCTGAAGAAATAAACCAATCCGCCATCGCGAACGGGGAGAATGGTGGACATTTCTGTGCCATGGATGTTGACAACGTTGATGGCAACGTCGTATTCTTTGCCGCCATTGCATTCCAGGGCTTTTTCAAGCACTTCCACTGGATTAGCTGCGTCTGCCACGAAGTACTTGTGAACAAAGTGATTGTCCAGTAAGGTCCTTTCATAGCGGTTGTTGCGGCTCATCCCAACAACATTACCGCAGGGACCCACACGTTTCATTGCTTCATAGCCGCAGAGCATGCCGCTCTTGCCGCCAGAGCCGAGGATCAGTACCGAGTCGCCAGGTTTGACGATATTGGCGGTCTGTGCTGGCGCGCCAGCAACATCCAGCGCTGCCAGGGCGAGCGCTTCAGGCATGTCATCCGGGAGTTTGGCGTAAATGCCGCTCTCAAAGAGAATGGCTTGCCCTTTGATATCCACACGGTCGGTTTCTGGGTGAACTGCCAGGATTTCTTCGATTTGAAGAGGGGTCAGAGAAAGCGAAACCAGGGATGCGATGCGATCACCGACCTTGATATCCTTGCGATCCTGCAATGCGGGTCCGATTTTCGCGATGCTGCCCATCAGCATGCCGCCGGAACCAGTCACTGGGTTTTGCATCTTGCCGCGTTCGGCGACAATTCCCAAAACCATTTCCTTCAGCCGATCTTCGTTCTGCTCGGAAGCGGTCCAGAGCTGCCTGAAACTGGCTGAATCGATGTTTAACGCTGAAACATCGATCAGAATTTCGTTGTCGAAGATCTCCATCGAGTTGTCGATCTTTTGCGCTGCTTGTGGCAGCAGCCCTTTGGGCTCGATCACGCGGTGTGCACCATATTTATTACCCATTGCCATAAAACAAATCCTCCAAAGATAGATTAACTAAATTACACGCTCAGGCATGCCCAAAATCTGGCGGGCTTCTGCCGGCGTGGCGATTTCCAGGTTCAATTCTTTTGCGATGCGGACGATACGTTCAACGAATTCTGCATTCGATACGGCATTTCTATCGCGGTTGTATTTCAGGTTGTCCTCAAAGCCCACGCGAACGTGTCCGCCCAGAAGCATGCCCATCACGTTCATGTCCAGCTGGCAGCGACCAATTCCAGTCACGGTGAAAGTTGCGCCTTCCGGCAGGGATTCTTTGAGGAACAGCAAATCGCGCGGGGTACCCGTTGCGCCGCCATTCACACCCAACACAAAGTTGAAATGCAAAGGCGGCTGGATGTAACCCTTCCTGACCAACCGTAAAGCCATATCAACATGGCTTTTATCAAAGCACTCCAGCTCTGGTTTGATCCCGCGTTCGCTCATGCGGGCAGCAAACTCAATGATCATGTTTTCAGTGTTGACAAAGATGTCATCACCGCCGAAGTTCATCGTGCCGCAATCCAGACTTGCCATTTCAGGATAAAGCTCAGTCGGTTGCAGCCGTTCTTCAGCAGACATGCCGGTGGCTCCGCCAGTGGTAGGTTGAATGATCACGTCCGGGCAGGCTGCCTGGATGGCATTGATGATCTCTCTAAAGCGTTCTCGGTCCTGTGTCGGGGTGCCGTCATCAAAGCGGGCATGCAGATGGATGATAGATGCGCCGGCTTCGCGTGCGAGTTTCGCCTCACGCACGTATTGATCGATCGTATAGGGGACAGCGGGGTTCATTTCTTGGGTGACTTCAGCGCCGCTGATCGCCGCGGTGATGATAACCTTGTGTGCACTCATGTCTCTCTCCTTTTTGGTAATCGCCTTCGATTAGCCCAGGCGTTGCTTATCTTTCGGGGTCACACATGTGCCGCTTGCTTTGCAAACCAGCACCGGTTCAGCCAGAACTTCCGCAGCGGAATCCGAGATGTCTGGGCGAGGGGCTATGACCTTCCAGGCTTCGAACGCCATCTTGCGCGAGGTATTGCCTTCGCTGGTGATCCAGCCTTTGGCCTCGATGAAATCCCCGGCGTAAACAGGCGCGAGAAATTCGATGTTGTCGTAAGCTCTGAAGAGCCCTTCGTCGCCATCGCGCCGGATCAGCAGTTCAGTAGCCACGTCGCCAAATAGTTTGGTCATGTGAGCTCCATCCACGAGCCCGCCGCCGTAATGAGCGTTTTCCGCTCCGATCCTCAGTCTAATCACTACTACTTCGTTCATCGCATTCTCCTGATAATTAAAAACGCTATGTGCTTAGAAAGACACATAGCGCTCCATGCAATCGCATGACAGTGGCCGAACTTCGTTAGGCGCACCAAGGCGGGGGAGAGGACTCTCCTTTTGCCCTTCGGCGACGGATAATTCGTTTCTTCTCCCAGTCCTGGGATGATAGCGAAGTTTCTACACAATCCGCCGCGCCTCTAATGATTTTTTATTCAGTTGACGTCAGGCATTCCCGACAATTAGATTATAGCTTGAGAGTTCCGTTTCCGGAAGGGGGAAACTTGGGGGTTACCACAAGAAACCAACATCGCCAGAATCTGTTTAGATTATGTTGGGAAGAGATCTCAATCAGATGTCGTCATCGCGAGCTTCCCTTGCGAAGCGATCCCATCTTGATCCCTTCATCGCGAGATTCCCTTGCGAAGCGTTCTCACCCTGATTACGTCATCGCGAGCTTATCTTGCGAAGCGATATCATCAATTTAATACTTCATACAAACCTTACACAATCGCCTTTACAATGTATAGGCGGCGGGGTGGGGGAGGAGAGTATAATAGCGTCTGACTTTTTGAAAAAGGTGAGTTATGGCAATCAAAACAACTGAAAGCGGTACAACGCTTCGCAATAGATTAGCGCGCTCGATCGTCCTGGCGATTCGTACACTGATGCAGCAGGGCAATCCAGATGAGAAAAGCCTGGATATGGCCGCATACATCGTCCTGGCGCTTGAAAAAATTAACGAAACCATCGAAGCTGCTATGGTAGCCTGGGAAAAACGTGATTACTGGGTGAAGGCGGATCAGTTTCGCCAGGAATGGTCCTGGATCGAAGGCAGCCAAGCACGTCTTAAAGCTGCGGTGTTGGCGCAGGATTGGGCCCAGATCGCAACAGAAGCCATTTCAGTGGGGCAGCGTTTCAGCAATGTAAAGATCGCGGAGAAAAATCGGATAGGCGAACCCTGGATCGGCGCCTGGAACGCTTTGAAACAATCCAAAAAGTGACAGCCTGATCTTTGGCCAATTTTGAGGGCCAAACCAGTGGGTGGGTTGAAAGCATTAGAAAAATTACCTTATGGTTATGATAAGTATCATTATCGCAAGCATGATCAACGAGGAAGGTCAGCTCAACCGCTCACGAAACGAATTGATGAATCAGAAATCAGATTCGTAAGTCAAAATATGTTTTGCGTGGAATGGAAGACGTAAAAGTTCCTCCGCAAAGAATGTTGGATACACCTGCATCTTCTGATCGTTCAATTGAGAGATCTCAAGCCAATCCAGTCGTTCCGGCAAACCTCCCATACTATGGCTATTTGAGGAAATGATGCAATCGTAGTCCCACTTCATCAGATAGTAAAACGCCAATTCGTGACAATTCAGTCCTTCAATCGTTCCAGCTTTTCCACGAAAGAAGTTTTCGTGTATGAATGCCAACCGCTCCACCTCGAACTTCCAGCCCGTTTCCTCCCAAACTTCGCGTACAGCCGCTTCTTCCAGGCTCTCGCCATGCTCCACGCATCCACCGACTGAGTAATAGAACGGGTCGCTATCATTCCGGATCATCAATACCTTGCCATCATGGATCAGAATCCCGCATGCCCTCAGCCGAAACCAATCCGTCCCACTCGTAAACGTACATTCCGTTTTACCCATCATAGCTCCTTGAAGAATACAATTGTAACTAAATAGCTGAATATTAATTCTGATTCTCTCGCCCCACCCACTCCTCTTTCACGATTATAATCAAGATGGTTGATGTACTTACTTTAGTAAAAAAAAAAACAATACTATGCGCATTATATCGTAATTAATAAGCTTAATATGAATATTTCTATCGAGGAATGTATCCAGAACTACCTGAGCTCCGTCAAGCTTTCGCGGAGTGCGAATACGTTTCGCACTTACACGAACGCGATGAACCTTTTCATCGAAGTTCTGAAGGATAATGGGATTGAGCCTGAAAAGGCTGAGGTTACCTCCCTGCCTGAAGAAGCCGTTATCTGGGTGCTGACCGCACTCAAGGATTTCTCCTCAGCAACCGAGCAGGTTTACATCACATCCGTAGTTGGGCTGTTTGAGTTCATCGCGGGGGAAAATCTTGCGCCAATTAACCTCCCCCGCATCCGCCTGCTGATCAAGCAGCGCGCGCGCCGGCCCGGCATCCGCCTGCCGCAGTTCCCCAAGAGCGCCATCGACAGCGTGCTGGACTATGCCGCGACGTTGACTTCCAAACCCACAGAAGATGAATCGGACCGCCTGATCAACTTGCGGGACCGGGCTTTCCTCCTCACTCTCTCTGATACCGGCCTGCGCGTACACGAAGCCTGCAACCTGCGCCGTGGGGATATCGACTGGCTGGAACATCGCGCGATTGTGATCGGAAAAGGCAACAAAGAAGCGGTGGTGCGCTTTTCAAAGCGCAGCCTGGACGCCCTCAAGATGTATCTAGCCGAGCGCGCCAGCCTGGATGGCAACAGCGGTAAAACGCTGGCGTCGCAACCGGTTTTCGCGCGCCACGACCGGGGCGCTGGCAAGAAGGTGAAACCTATCTCAACCACCACCGGACGGGAAATCGTGAACCAACGTGTGCGCGAATCCCTCGGCGAAGAAGCCGTCGGCACCATCACCCCCCACTCCTTCCGCCACTACTTCGTAACCACGATTCTTGGCAGCACCGGCAACCTCAAACTCGCGCAAGTGCTGGCGCGTCACACCAACATCGCGGTCACTCAGCGCTACTCGCATCTGAGCGACAACGAGCTGGACCAGGAATACCAGCAAATCTTCGATTGACGCCTTGTTGGTGGTATCATACTCCCTTGAAACCGAACATTTGAGGAGTTTATGACTGAGAATCGTATCAAGGCTCACCCAATTCTGATTGATGATTCTGTAGCAGACATTCCGTTTTACTGGCAAGACCAAACCTTCCTGGCAAAGGAAGGTGAAATGATTTCCTCCGCACTCATGGCAAATGGCATCACCATATTTGGCCACCACCCCAAGGATGACTCCCCCCAGGGGATTTTTTGCGCCAACGGGCAGTGCTCGCAGTGCATGGTGATCGCTGATTCGCTCCCTGTCAAAGCTTGCATGACACCCGTGAAAAAGGATATGCAAGTTTTTCCTGCGGAGGTTCTTCCAAAATTGCCGCATGTGCAACCCAAAAATGTTCACGTCAACCGTCCTACCCCGGAATATCACACAGACGTGCTGATCATCGGAGGCGGTCCAGCCGGGCTTTCCGCGGCGATCGAATTGGGAGAGGCGGGGGTCAGCACGATCTTGATCGATGACAAGGCGCATCTCGGCGGTAAGCTTGTTCTGCAGACTCACCGCTTCTTTGGATCAAGTGAAGCGGTTTTCGCCGGCACACGCGGGATTGACATTGCGAAAAAGCTCGAAGCAGCCCTGCGCCAACACACATCAGTGGATGTTTGGGAAAGCAGCACGGCTGTGGGCGTGTTCGAGGATAAATCAATTGGTGTTTACAAAGGTGGAGAAGAATACGTTCTGGTTTTCGCAAAGATGCTGCTTATGGCAACCGGAGCGCGCGAAAAGAGCCTCGCATTCCCGGGTAACACCCTGCCCGGAGTTTACGGCGCAGGCGCGTTCCAGACACTGGTTAATCGGGACCTGGTGCGCCCCTGTGAGAATCTTTTCATCATCGGCGGAGGAAACGTGGGGCTGATTGCTGGTTATCACGCGATCCAGGCAGGAATTCACGTTTGCGGTTTGGTGGAGGCAGCTCCCGATTGCGGCGGATACAAAGTGCACAAGGACAAACTAATCCGTTCTGGTGTGCCTGTCTTTACCTCCCATATCGTCATAGAAGCGCTGGGCAAGGATCACGTCGAAAAAGTGGTAATTGCCAAAGTGGATAAGAATTTCAAGCCTATTCCTGGTAGCGAAAGGCAATATGACTGCGACACAGTTCTGATCGCGGTTGGATTGGACCCTGTCAACGAGTTTATCGGGCAGGCAGAACGCGTCGGTTTGACCGTCTTTTCAGCAGGTGACGCCAAAGAAATTGCGGAAGCCTCAGCGGCGATCTTCTCGGGCAAGATAGCCGGTCGAAAAATTGCCGGTTTTCTTGGCAAGCGGACTGAGGCAATCCCCGCTGAATGGGCTACAATCGAAGAGATCTTAAAATCCCGCCCGGGAGAAACCATTGATCCAGACCTTCCCGATCTTGAAGAAGGGGTATTCCCCATCATGCACTGTACGCAGGAGATCCCCTGCGACCCCTGCTCCACGGTCTGCCCGCGTCACCTGATCCACGTAGATCCCTCGGACATCCGCCACCTTCCGGAGGTGGATTACTTTGCCGAAAAAGGCTGCATAGCCTGTGGGCGCTGCGTAGCGGTCTGCCCGGGGTTGGCAGTCACGCTGGTCGATTATCGCAAGGGTAACCAAAACGCGTTGGTGACCCTGCCCTTCGAACAGGACCCGCTAAGCGTTATTGAAGGCGAAGAGATCGAGTTGACGAGCACAGAGGGGATGTCATTGGGTAGAGCAACCATCAAGACCGTCAAAAAGATCAAAGACTATGCGAATGGCACCTCCCTGCTCACCGTGGAAGTCCGGCGGGAAATTGCCAAACTGGTTTCAGGATTACGAATTATTGAGACCACTCAACCGACTCCCTTTGAACTGGATACGGATCATCCCGAAAATCTAGCCGATGAAGCCTTCATTTGCCGTTGTGAGAGGGTCACAGCCGGTGAAATCCGGGCGTTGATCCGACAAGGCGTACGCGATATCAACCAAATAAAGGCTGTCACGAAAGCCAGCATGGGAGCGTGCGGCGGGAAGACCTGCCTGAATATGATCAAACGCATGTATCTCGCGGAAGGGATACCCCTTTCAGAGGTCACTGAGACACCGGTCAGACCGGTTTTCATCGAGATGCCTGTCCGGGTTTTGGCGAGTTTGGCAGATGAGGGAGGAGAATCCGCATGAGCTCACAAACGAACTTCGACGTCATCATCGCAGGTGCCGGCTCAATCGGCACACCAACCGCTTTCTTCCTGGCAGAAGCAGGATTTAAGGTTTTGGTGCTCGATTCCCGCCCCAGCACGGGTCAGGGCTCGAACAAACACGCCATTGGCGGCATCCGTGCCACCCATTCGGACCCCGCTAAGATCTTGCTTTGTTCCACTGCCATCGACATCTTCTCACACTGGGAAGCTGAACATGGGCAGGATATCGAATGGAGGGCTGGTGGGTACAGCTTTGTGGCTTACGACGACGCCATAGAAAAGACCCTAAAGGACCTGCTTGACATGCAGCGCAAATTGGGGCTCAATATCAACTGGCTCGATCGACAAGCCTTCCTGGAGCTCGTGCCGGACATCAATCCAGCGGATCTGCGTGGGGGCACTTATTCCCCGGAGGACGGTTCTGCTTCGCCGCTGAAAGCCTCTTTTGCTTTCTACCAGGAGGCTGTCAGACATGGCGCAGTCTTCCATTTTGACGAAACTGTCACCGAGATTGATATAGCATCAGGTAAAGTCCGATCGATTGTCACGAATAGAGGGAGATATTCAACAAAATATTTCATCAATGCCGCAGGTTCCTGGTCTGCTGAAATTGGTCGACTGGTGGGGCTCGACCTGCCCGTCAGACCTGACGCGCACGAAGCCGGCATCACCGAAGCAATCCAGCCAATGTTTACGCCGATGATCGTAGATATCCGCTCCAGGCCTGGCTCCAGCAACTTCTACTTTTACCAGCATCCAAGTGGAAAGATAATCTTCTGCGTCACCCCCAACCCGCAAATCTGGGGATACCTGGACCAGGATACCAGCGGCTTCCTGCCTCTCTCCAGCCGACGTTTAATTGAAACCATGCCAAAACTGGCAAATTGCCGTGTGAGGCGCACCTGGCGCGGCACTTACCCGATGACCCCCGACGGCAACCCAATTCTGGGGGAAGTCGAAGGACTCAAAGGCTTCCTGCTTGCCACTGGCGCATGTGGGCAGGGTTTCATGTTGGGACCTGGCGTCGGCAAGCTGCTGACCCATTTAATTCAGGGAAATTCATCAGAACAGGAACATCAATGTCTGCATAGTATGCGCCTGAACAGGGACTGGACAAGCATGGAAAAGCTTAAGTAAGCTTTTAATTCTGGCTTACAATTAGCCTAATCATGGATAGAGATCAATTTATTAACAAACTTCCCAAGAGCTACTCTGCGGCTGAACGTGAGCTCATTCAAAAGGCTTATAGTTTTGCGGAAGAAGCGCATGCCGGTCAGACGCGTGCAAACGGTCTGCCTTATTTCACGCATTGTCTTGGCGTCGCCAACATCCTGCTTGATCTTGAGGCCTCCCCTAACATCGTTGCCGCTGGTTTGCTTCACGACGTCCTGATGGATACACCCACGACAGTGGAACGCTTGCGAAAAGAGTTTGGCCGTACCATTACTGGATTTGTGGAGGACGTTACTCGCATCACAGCACTCCCTCAGCTTTCCCGAGCAGACCAACATCCCCCGGAACGCACTCCCCTTGCTCCGTCCACCCCACTCTCCGAGCTAAAGCTCTCGGATGATCTGGCTGAGACCCTGCGCAAAATGCTGCTGGCAATTGGCGACGACATTCGGGTAGTTGTGATCAAAATGGCTGACCGCCTTTATAACATGCGAACTTTGAATTCTCTGCCATTGGACCGACAGCGTGTTATTGGTCAGGAGACTTTGGATATTTTTGCTCCCCTGGCGAACCGCCTCGGTATCTGGCAATTCAAGTGGGAACTCGAAGATTTGGGTTTTCGCTACACCAATCCTGAGAAGTACAAGGAAATCACTGATCAACTCACCCAGCGGCGGGCAAAACGCCTGGAAGAGATTGACCGCATTGTAGCGGACCTGCAGCAGCTTTGCACCAACGCAGATGTGAAAGCGACCATATCCGGGCGCCCCAAGCACATCTATTCAATCTACCGAAAAATGCAAGGTAAAAGCAAGAACTTTGATTCGATCCGGGACTTGCGGGCAGTACGAGCAATCGTGGATGACGTTGAGACTTGCTATAAAGTTCTTGGCATCATCCACATGCATTTCCAGCCAATTCCTGGCGAATTTGACGATTACATCGCAGCCAAAAAACCTAATAACTATCAATCATTGCACACAGCCGTGATCTATAGCGACGGAAAACCTCTCGAAGTTCAAATTCGCACCTGGGAAATGCACCACAATGCCGAGTATGGTATTGCAGCACATTGGCGTTACAAAGAAAACGGGGCTTCCCTTTCGAGTGATTACGAACAAAAAGTGCAATCTATGCGCAATTTGCTTGTCTGGTCCCAGGAGGTTGACGACAGTCAAACCTTGATTGATGGAATGAAGTCTGACATTTTCCACGATCGGGTTTACGTCTTCACACCCCGGGGTGACGTTATTGAGCTCCCCAACGGATCTACTCCCATCGACTTTGCCTACCAGGTTCATACTGATATTGGTCATCGCTGCCGTGGCGCCAGGGTGAACGGAAAGCTTGTGACTCTCGACTACACCCTGCATACAGGTGATCAAGTAGAGATCCTAACTGTAAATCGCGGCGGTCCCAGTCGGGACTGGTTAAACCTTAACCTCGGACTAGTAAAATCTGGTCGATCGCGTGCAAAAATAAAGCAGTGGTTTAAGCAGCAGGCTCGTGAACAAAACTTGGAACACGGCAAACTCCTGGTCGAAAAAGAGTTCAAACGCCTTGGACTGACCGATATTAACCTTAACGATTACGTCTCAAGTTTCAACGTTCGCACACTTGAAGACTTATACGTAGGGATTGGCTGTGGTGACATTCCGATGGGAAGATTGATCACACGAATTGAAGAACTGAGCAAGCCAAGTTTAGCGGAAGTAGACGAACTGGTTCCCGAACTACCCCGTAGCAGTGGTGACAGTGCTTCAATAACTGTTTCCGGTCTTTCTGGGATGGCAACTAACTTTGCCCATTGCTGCAATCCGATGCCTGGGGATGAGATCATAGGATACATCACCCGCGGGCGTGGTGTGACGATACATCGCTCCGATTGCCCTAATGCTTTACGAGTCCGAGATACTGAACGGTTAATAAAAGTTGACTGGGGCAGCGCGACCCAAACCTTCCCTGTTCCGCTGCAAATCACATCCTATGATCGTCAGGGATTAATGGCTGACATCTCTGCTGTGCTTTCAAGTGAACCTGCCCGCCTGGTTGATCTTTCGTTGAATATGAAGCAACATATTGTGAAAGTAAATCTTATTGTTGAAATTGCGGACATCTCACAATTGAGCCGGTTGCTTGCCAGACTTGAAAATCTTCCCAACGTTATCGAGGCTATTCGGGTTAGACCAGGATAACGGGCTTGCCATTCTTTACGGTTTGTGTTTACTAAGGTAAAATGCCCTCGAAAAATAACTATCTTTTTTTACGGAGTTTATAAAATGCCACGAATTCGCTGCCATTATCTGGATTGTATTTTTTTGGATGAACGCTATTGCAGCGCAGCAGCTATTGAGATTAACCCTGATGCAGGCTGCTTAACTTATTCCCCCAATGAGGAGGATCATGCCGGTTCAAGTTGGGAAGACGAAGAATTGGATGATTGGGATGAAATGGGCGCGGAAGACGAACACGAAGATCTCTGGGCGGTCGAAGAAGACGAAGACGACGACGATGACCTGGCTGGAGAGAACGAGGACTATTAGTCCCGCCTGTTAGTTCTGCGCGGTGATTCTGCGCGAAATGGAGTAATTATGGAAGACTTAAGACCAGCAGTTGCTTTGAATGTCTTCATTGAACCGTATTTTCGAAAAGAAATTTTGCAGAAAATCTTTGACAACCTCGACACTCTCCCTGCCGAACTTCGTCGTGAATTGATTGCCGAAGTGAAAGAAAAGGTGAGGATCAGCGGTTTTCGCAATTCGATGGCTGCCCCTCGGGCTTTGTTAATTCGGGATGCCGAAAATATTTTTGAGAAAGACACCAGGTTCAGTCTGACTTCCCTTAAAAGTTGGCTGTCCCTGTATGCCCAGTGGCATGAAGAACTCACAAAGAACCTTAAACATCTCGGTTTTTCCGTTTCAGAGCAGGCGGCGGCAGGCTACCCTGACCCCGTAAACACTTTTCTTGAGGGTTGGCCTGAGGGTATAGACTTTGACACCCTTTTTGAAAAGATCACCGCTCATGGAGATAAGTTTCCTCTAAGTAAGGATGAAACTGCCCTGTTGAGCATCCTGCTAACCGGCTACCTGCTATAGAAGGGACAGATCATGGACGATTCAACTGGAAAGACAACGATCGCACCTAGTGTGCTCCATACCATTGCGAAACTGACAGCTCTTGCAACACCTGGTGTCAGCCGGCTCAGCAGCCGCGAAGGGCTCTCCAATGTCCCTGAGGATGGCATCAAGGTTTCGGTTCAGGAAGAAAAAATTGAAGTTGAGATCTACATCATCCCGGGGAGTGAAGGCAACGTTCGCCTTGTGGCTCAGGAAGTGCAAAAGCGAGTCACCCGGGCAATAACAGAAATGGTTGGCATGGAAGTTGCTCGTATAGACGTGCATGTAACCGATATCGATTTAGAAGCGTAGGTGCAATGAAATCAAGAACCGAGGCGCGCATTTGTGCCCTTCAGTCACTTTACGAGCTCGACCTCACCGATCATTTGCTTGGTGAGGTCGTTGCTGACAGGGTCAGTGCAATGAGTCTGGATGAGACTCAGTATGAATTTGCCCGGATGCTGACAGCTGGGGTTCATGAGTATGCAGACAGATTGGACGCACTAATTGCTGAGCATGCCCCTGAATGGCCACTGGACCAGGTGGCTGTGATCGATCGCAACATTTTGAGGCTTGCTTTATGGGAAGTAGCAGTATATCGAAAAACGCCTCTGAAAGTTGGGATAAATGAAGCGGTTGAGTTGGCTAAAGCTTTTGGCACTGATAGCTCGGCTCGCTTCGTCAATGGTGTTTTAGGAAGCCTTGCAGATAATATCGAGACGATTACACAGACTCTAAACAAGTAGCAGGTTGTTATGCCATTGAAAAGATATCAAACAACCCTCCGACTAACCTTGAGTTTGTTGGCGGTCAGCCTTTTGTTTGGCTGCGTAATTCGCATCGACCCCTCGGATAAGCCAGTTCCAACCAAAAGCCCCGATATCCCAGGAAAAGTTACTACACCGGATTTAATTCCGCAACAATTTGTTGTGGAATCAGGCATCCCTCCCTCTCCCGACACCGAGCTGGCAATAGATGTACTTGATGAAGTAAGTGGAATGCTTTACAACATACAACGATTTCCGCTTACGCGACAGCCAGATGGAAAATTTGTGGGGACTTTAATGCTCCCCGAGAATACCACATTGCGCTATCGCTATTTGATGACTGCACCACTGGAAATTGCAGAGCAAAAAGCGGATGGCATGCCTGTTGGATACCGCATTGCATTTGTGCAAAAGAATACAGTGGTCAATGATCGTATTTCGGGATGGCCAACCTCTCCTTTTGTTGGGGAAACTGCGGATCTAAACGGCATTGTGCATGACAGTAAAAGCAATCAGCCATTACCAGATGTGTTGATCAACATAGCTGGATATCAAACCTTTACGGATATGACAGGTAGGTTTTTCCTCAATGATCTTCCTGTTGGAGTTCACGTCCTTAGTGCAGTGTCTACAGACGGAAGTCATTTGACGTTTCAGCAGCAGGCGAACCTGGTGGCTGGTCTCTCAACGCCAGCTGTGATCCAAATGACCCCTCTGCCCCCAATAAAGGTTACGCTGAACCTTGCACCACTGACTGATGCCATTGGTGCGCCAGTAAGACTGGCCGCAAACTACGCGCAAACTGGCGTAATATTTATTGAATACTCCGAAGGTTCTTATGCTTCACGTATGCCCCTCATGTCGCGCAACGATGATGGCAGCTACTCCATTCAGCTCAATCTTCATGCCGGTAATGTTCTTCGTTATAAGTACACACTGGGAAATGGATACATTAATGCTGAACGGGATCAAAATGGTGCTTTATTTTTGCGAACACTATCCCTCCCCGACCAGGATGTTGTTATCAATGACCAGGTAACCACATGGCGGATTGACAACCAAAAACCCGTTACTATCATTGCGCAGGCTCCGCCTTCAACACCACCTGAGGATAGCGTCAGTATTCAATTCTTCACCAGCCATGCCCATCAACCAATCCCAATGTGGCCAATGGATAACAATCAATGGATGGTTCTTTTCTTTGGCAGTTCCAGCCTTGGCACGGTCACCTATCGCTTTGCCAGGAACGATCAGATCGATCTTTCTGTGGACCCAGTCAGCAGTGCCAATCCACAAAGAATCGATTACATTTCGGACACACCGCAAACACTCCAGATCGAAAACTGGACCTCATGGGACCTTGAAGAATGGATTCCGGTTGACACGAACGAAGCGCAAACATCTCGTCTGACGGGTGTGGAGTTGATGCCTGGTTACCAACCTGATTTCTTGAGTCGTTATCGCCAACTTCCAGCAGAATTAAATGGATATGGGATAAATTGGCTGATATTTACACCCACCTGGAAAGTCATAGAACGGGAGGGGTTGCCTTACCTTGAATTTGATGCAAACTCCTCTGCCCTGTTGAGCGAGCTTGCGGAAATTATTGCGCTTGCAAAATCAAGCGGCTTGACTGTTGCGCTTTATCCACAGATTGTCTTTCCTGGATCTTCTCCACAAAATTGGTGGAAAAATTCAGAAAAAAGCTTGCTTTGGTGGCAGCAATGGTACGCTGAATACGAGCGATTTGTCATGAGTTACAGTCAGTTTGGTAATGTCAACGGTATCGATCAACTCATTCTGGGTGGAAGCGGTGTGGAATTCAGCCTTCCAGGTGCAATCAAAACCATTGGCTCCAATTTTGGAACCCCAAAAACAGCAGAACAGATCTGGACGGATTTACTGACGAAAGTCAACACTTACTACACTGGTCAACTGCTCTTTTGCATTCCTGCAGATGATGGAAATCTTATTTCTTTTAGCTTTTTTGATCAGGTTGATGGTTACTACCTCACCCTGAGTAATCAGGATCCTCAAGCCTATGCGTATGATCAATATTCGGTAGGTACTTATTTTGATGGCACCATGTATGCGTTTTATGAAACCAATAAGAAACCTCTGTTCTTTGGTCTTAATGCAGCATCGTTGACAAGTAACCGTGTTGATTCTGAAACTTCTGGCAATTTATTGGTAAGTCCGTATGACCCGCAATATGGCGTTGGTAATGTCGATCTGGCTTCACAAGATTACTTCTACCAGGTCTTCACTACGGTTTTAACTCAGCTTGATTGGGTGAGTGGCATCAGTACACGCGGTTTCTTCCCCATTCTGGAAATGACTGACTTTTCGTCCTCTATTTACGGAAAGCCAGCAATGAATTCTTTTATTAATCTCACCACACAAAAAAACTAAGAGGAAGGTAAATGGAAACATTGAGTGAAGCATTAAGATCTGAGTTGGAGAAGTTAGGATTAAGTGCGGTCAAGGATATCCGTTACAACCTTGACAGGGCAGGTCTCATCACCCAGGCAGTGCTCGACGGTGAAGGTGTACTTACTGATGCAGGCGCGCTGGTGGTCAACACCTCGCCCTTTACCGGACGGTCTCCAAACGACAAATACCTGATTGATAACGGCGACCCCGATCTTTGGTATGCTTCTGGCACTGAGTCTCTTTCCGACGCTCAATTCAAAAGTCTGCAGACAAAACTGGTACAGAAAATGAGCAACCAACGGCTTTATGTCCGGGATGTGTTTGCAGGCGCGGATCCAGAGCACACTGCGCGCGTCAGAGTAATCACAGATCTTGCCTGGCAGAATCTGGCAGCTTCGAATATGTTTATTGAGTCGCGTTCAGACCAACCGCACATCGACCCGGACTTCACCATTTTGGTATCCTCGCAATTTACAGCAGATCCCCTGGCAGACGGTTTACGCTCTCCTGCAATGGTTATCCTAAGCTTCGACGCTAAACAGGTCCTGATCGGCAATACCCGCTATGCTGGTGAGATCAAGAAATCTGTCTTCACCTTTATGAATTATCTGCTTCCCAAAAAAGGAATTCTTCCTCTCCATTGTTCAGCCAACAAAGGTCACGACGGCAGCGTGGCACTCTTTTTTGGGCTCAGCGGCACAGGCAAGACTACTCTGTCTTCTGATCCGGAACGTGCATTAATCGGGGATGATGAGCATGGTTGGAGCGAAAGTGGCATGTTTAACTTCGAAGGCGGTTGTTATGCCAAGACTATCCGTATCAATCCGAAGTATGAACCCCTGGTCTGGTCTGCGATCAACCGATTTGGCTGCCTCATCGAAAATGTTCCCCTCGATGAAAAACATCACCCTGACTTTGATTCCAGCGAAATCACCGAGAATACGCGTGCCTCCTACCCATTGGAATTCATCTCTAATTATGAGCCTTCCGGTATGGGCGGACATCCTAATCACATTTTCTTCCTTACGGCTGATGCTTTTGGAGTCATGCCCCCTCTGGCAAAACTCAGCAACGCCCAAGCAATGTACTACTTCCTGAGCGGTTACACCTCGAAACTGGCTGGAACAGAGCGCGGTCTCGGCGACAAACCCCAGGCCACCTTCTCCACCTGCTTTGGCGCGCCATTCCTGCCCCTCAAGCCGACAGTCTATGCCGAGCTGCTTTCCAGGAAACTCACAGAACATGGCACCCAGGTTTGGCTGCTCAACACTGGCTGGTCTGGTGGCGCGTTTGGTACCGGTCAGCGCATCGCCCTGCCACTGACACGGGCGATGATATCTGCCGTTCTGAGTGGCACATTGGATCAGGCTGCAACACATACGCACCCAATTTTTGGTGTCGAAATTCCCGACGAAGTGCCGGGTGTTCCCCAGGAAGTCCTCAATCCGGAACTTTCATGGAGTGACCAGGTCGCTTATGCGGAAGAAGCAGCCTCACTGGCAAAACAATTTGCCAGGAATTTTGAAAAGTATCGCGATTCGGTTTCCCTCGCTGTGGCAGAAGCCGGACCCCGCATCAACTAGCCAACTAACTCATAATTGGAGGTCTGATGGACAAATTTGTTATCACCGGGGGACGACCACTGCGCGGTACGATGCAACCTTCTGGCAATAAGAATGCTGCATTGCCTATGATGGCTGCCTGCCTTCTTACTGCAGAGCCTGTCATCTTGCATAACATGCCCAACATAAAAGATACCCAAACCATGCGTAAGCTTCTTGAGAGCCTGGGTGTGGAGATCGAGGTTTTGGAGAACCCATCTTCCTGGCGATTGCAGGCAAAGAACATTACTCCCTCCGATCTTGATCCGGATCTTTGCCGCCAAATCCGCGCCTCGATTTTATTGGCTGGTCCAATGATTGCCCGTTTTGGTGATCTGGTGCTCCCTCCCCCCGGAGGTGATGTTATCGGACGCCGGCGCGTTGACACGCATGTGCTTGCCCTGGAGAAACTTGGTGCAACGTTCAAGTACAACGGAGTTTTTGACTTCAAATCCGAAAGGCTGCAAGGCGCGGATATCCTGCTGGATGAAGCCAGTGTTACAGCTACAGAAAACACCATTATGGCAGCTGTTCTCGCCAAAGACACTACGACTATACGAAATGCTGCCTCAGAACCCCATATCCAGGAACTGTGCAAATTGCTGAATGCAATGGGTGCTGGCATCCAGAACATCGGCTCAAATACGCTCGTTATTGATGGAAAGGAAAGGCTGCACGGAGCTGAATTCAACATCGGTCCCGATTACCTGGAAGTGATCAGCTTTGTGGGTGCTGCTGTCGTGACGCACGGTGAGATCCGCATCAAAAATGCTGGTGTCGAGCATCTTTCGATGATCCAGATGGTTCTCAAAAGGCTCGGGGTGGATATGACTTTCATCGGAGATGACATCCTTGTGGGTGCCAATCAGCGCCTGGTGATCGAACCAGATCTGGGAAATGCTATCCCTGAGATCAGCGTGATGCCCTGGCCGGCCTTCCCCACCGACTTGATGAGCATCGCCATCGTGATTGCAACCCAATCAACCGGCACCATCCTGTTCCATGACTGGATGTATCCGAGTCGCATGTTCTTCATTGATAAACTGGTTTCAATGGGAGCACAGATCGTTTTATGCGATCCTCACCGCTGCATCGTCAATGGTCCGACCCGCCTGAACGCGGAAAAACTTGACAGCCCAGATATTCGGGCAGGTATTTCTTTGGTCCTGGCCGCCCTTTCGGCGAATGGCACGTCAGTAATTCGCAATGTTAACCAAATCGACCGTGGCTACGAGCGGATTGATGAGAAATTACGGGGACTCGGTGCCGACATCATCCGGGAGACAGCCTGAAACTTACACAAAAGAACAGCTCGAAAGCTGTTCTTTTGTTTTAATCGCGGTGTGCAGCTTTCTTGACAAGGTGCAGTGAAGTAGTATTATCAACTCAACCAATCTGTCTTAGAAAGAATCTATTATGAATACGATACCGGTTTTAGCCGGTTTTAATGATGTTAAACAAAAGCTGACATCTGAGCAGCTTTTTGAATCACTAGAAACAGGATTAAAGGGACTCACTAACCAGGAAGCGGTTGAACGTCTTTCTCAGTTCGGAAAGAATGCGCTTCAGGAGGCGAAAAGCAAACCTCTAATTATGAAATTCCTGACCCAATTCACGCATGTGATGGCAATTATGCTCTGGATAGCTGGCATTGGAGCATTTGTTGCTCTCATGCCTCAGCTTGGCATAGCCGTTTGGGCAGTCAACATTATCAATGGTTTGTTTAGTTTCTGGCAGGAATTCCAGGCAGAGAAGGCTACCGAGGCTCTCAAGAGGATTCTACCTTCATACTCCAGGATAATGCGAGATGGTGAAGTCCAGCGAGTCTTGAGTGAGGATATTGTTCCAGGAGATCTGATTTTCCTGGAGGAAGGTGAGAGCATCTCCGCTGATGCCAGGCTGATCAGCTCCTCTGAGTTGCGCGTTAACCAATCCACGCTGACTGGCGAATCCCGTCCAGTAAATCGTTCTGCTGATGCTGTAAGTGGAGAGGGTTTGACCGAATCAGAAATGCCTAACCTGATCTTTGCCGGCACCTTCGTTGCAGCTGGCTCGGGTAAAGCAATCGTTTACGCCACAGGTATGAACACGGCGTTTGGACGTATTGCACGCCTTACCCAGGAGGTCGGTGACGATCTGAGCCCATTGCAAAAGGAAATGCAATCAGTCACCAAGATTGTGACTGCGCTGGCAGTCGGGGTTGGAGTAATTCTCTTCATTTTGGCGAAAATTGTTGCCAACATTAATTGGCTGGAGAGTTTCATCCTTGCCCTGGGGATGGTCGTCGCGTTTGTACCTGAAGGGCTAGAGCCGACCGTCACGCTCGCTCTTGCGATGGCAACCAAGCGAATGGCTAAACGTAACGCTCTGATGAAGAGACTCAGCGCGGTCGAAACGTTGGGCTGTACAACGGTTATTTGCACTGATAAAACAGGAACCCTGACACAGAACGAAATGACAGTTCAATCAGTTTGGCTGCCAACTATCGTCGACGGTCAATTACAGGGTCGAGCAATCTTGGTTTCCGGGACTGGTTATGAGCCGCTTGGAGATCTGACAGAAAACAAAACCCTCATAGATGGAAAAAGAGATACCCCTCTTTTGCGTGTCTTACTTACCATGGCTCGGTGTAATACCGCAAAATTGGTTTCGCCTAATTCAGAAAGTCCCCGCTGGAGTGTTATTGGCGATCCAACTGAAGCATCCCTTCTGGTCGTGGCTGGTAAAGCAGGGCTCACAAGAGAAACAATCCAGGGAGATATTGTTGCAGAACTCCCCTTTGATTCACGGCGAAAAAGGATGAGTATCGTCCAACTTGAACGCCACTTAGAGGGATTCGAGCGTGTTGTCGACTCGAAGGGTGGAATTCGTGAGATTCTAGATATCTGCATGCAAATTCAAGTTGGTTCTGAAAAACAGCCCCTGACCGAGGATTTAGTCAACCAAATCATGCAGGTAAATGATGAATATGCTCGCCGGGGATTGCGGGTTCTGGCTGCTTCACAAAGACTAATGAGTTCCGATGAGCAGGATTATTCAGTCGATTCCCTTGAAAACGGGCAAACTTTTCTTGGGTTTATGGCAATGATGGATCCACCTCGCCCGGACGTCGCCAAGGCTGTTGAATTGTGCCACAAAGCTGGTATCCGCATCATTATGATTACCGGAGACTACGGACTCACGGCAGAGACCATCGCACGAAACATTGGGATTGTCGAGGGTGACCATGTGCGGATTGTGACGGGTGTTGAGCTTGAGAGCATGGATGAAAAAGCTTTGGAAGAGTCTGTCAGCGGAGATGTCATTTTTGCACGTGTCGCACCTGAACATAAACTGCGTGTGGTCTCAGCATTGCAAGCCCTTGGGCACGTCGTTGCTGTAACTGGTGATGGTGTCAATGACGCCCCAGCCCTAAAAAAGGCAAATATTGGCGTCGCCATGGGTATCAGTGGCTCAGATGTCGCCAAAGAAGCTGCAGACATGATTCTGACGGATGATAACTTTCATTCCATTGTCAACGCAATCGAAGAGGGTCGGGCGGTTTACGAAAATATCAAACGCTTCACAACTTACATCTTTACCAGCAATGCGCCAGAAGCAGTTCCGTTCGTATTTTTTGCTCTTTCTGCTGGGCGTATACCGATTGCTCTGCCTGTCATGCACGTGCTGGCAGTTGATCTTGGTACAGACATGATCCCGGCTTTGGGTCTGGGCGCAGAACCTCCTGAGGAAGGTGTGATGGATGTGCCTCCCCGGAAATTAAGTGACCACCTTATCACGGGCGAACTCTTAGTGCGCGCGTACCTTATCCTTGGACCAGTTGAGAGTATCGTCGCTATGTTGGCTTTTTACTATTTCTACTGGACAAATGGATATCCTGGGCAGTGGCTGGACCTGCCAGGTTCCGGTCAAATTTATCTCGCTGCAACTGCAATGGCATTCAGTGGTGTCGTGGTGACCCAGATCGGGAACCTCTTTACTCAGAGAGCCACACATAGGTCAATACTCAAAGTTCCTATGTTCAATAACAGATTCATCTGGATCGGGGTGATCTCAGAAATCATCATCGCCCTTGCAATCGTCTACTTACCTTTCATGCAACGCTTCATTGGCACTGCTGCTTTTGATGCAAAATATTGGTTACCCTTAATTGTTTGGATTCCGGCCTTGCCTCTGGTAGACTCTGTCTATAAATCAATAAAGAACAGACGTACTTCCGTTCGAGAAAGGCTCATTCGGAAAGGAGAGTCTTTATGAAAATCATCATTGTTGGGTGCGGCCGTGTTGGGTCGGGTCTGGCAAAAAATCTCAGTTTGCAGGGGCTCGAAGTAGCTGTCATTGACAAGAATAAATCTGCATTTGACGCACTGGGTCCAACCTTCAAAGGGAAAACAATAGAGGGCATCGGATTCGATCAAAAGGTCCTGTCAAGGGCTGGCATTGAGAAGGCAGACGCTTTAGCGGCAGTTACAGCATCGGACGAAGCCAATATTGTGGCAGCCCGAATGGCTAAGTCTTTTTACCGAGTTCCATTCGTCGCAGCGCGGGTTTTTGAACCCCAAAAAGCTAAGATTTACCGACGACTGGGTATTCAGACTATTTCACCCGTAACTCTCGGGATTGAACGCTTGACCAGTATGCTGGTTTATCCCAATCTTAACGTTGAGCGGGCAATTGGCGCAGGTCAGGTTAATCTGGTGGATGTGGAGGTGAATCAATCCCTCGCCACCAAGAGGAATAAGGATATTGAGGTCCCCGGAGAGATTGAACTCGTTGCGCTTACACGAAATGGTAAAACCAGCCTGCCAAATGATGCAGTGATCTTCCAGGTTGGGGATATTCTTCACCTGTCTGTGACATCATCTGCACGGAATAAGGTTAACCAGTTGTTACGACGGTAAAGGATCGGAAAAAAATGAGAGTATTAATCGTTGGTGGTGGAAAAGTTGGTACTTATCTTGCGGAGCGGCTACTGCGCGAGAAGCATGATGTGCGTCTCATCGAATTGAGAGAAGAAGAAAAAGAACGGATTTTGCTTGATATTCCTGCTGAAACGCTGAAATTTGGCAGTGGTACTGACCCGGATGTGTTGGAAGCTGCGGGAATTCGCAAAGCCAACGTGGTTGCTGCTGTTACTGGTAGCGATGAGACGAACCTGGTTGTTACCACCCTCGCCCGTTATGAATTCATGATTCCACGAATTATTGCCCGCGTCAATCACCCGAAAAATGCCTGGATGTTTAATAAGGAAATGGGAGTCGACGTGGCAATTAATCAGGCCGATCTGCTGGCAGCGTTGATCGTTGAGGAAATGTCGATGGGCGATATGATGACCATGCAAGTTTTACGGCGTGGAAAATTCAGACTGGTGGAAGAGAAAATCGCCCCGAACTCGTTAGCAGAGGGAAAGCATCTTTCAGAGTTGACCCTGCCGGATCAATCCAATATCGCCTCAGTAATCCGTGATGGCAACTTGCTCGCACTAAAAAACGATCCTATCTTGCAGACTGCTGATGAGGTCCTCGCAATCGTTCATGAGGACCAAAAAAAAGCCCTGGCAAGATTCTTCAGTTTACCTTAGTCATTCATAACCAAAAAAGAGGTTGGCACTTCAGCCAACCTCTTTACGGTTAAATTAGTTCAGTTACTTCTGAGCTTCGCAGACTTCCAGAAATTGTTTGACAGTGTCCTTCAGCATCGGCTCTGGTAAAGCGCCAACCTGGCGATGGACAATCTTGCCATCTTTGAGCATCAACATGGTGGGAATGCCCTGCACGCCGTATTTGCCAGCCCATTCCTGATTCTCATCAGTGTTGACTTTCGCAACAATTAGTCGCCCTGCATTTTCCTTGGCAACTTTGTCCAGAATTGGGGCTACCATTCTGCAAGGTCCACACCAGGGCGCCCAGAAATCGACAATTACGGGCAGGGTGTTTTCGATTACGGCTTTCTGGAAAGCTGCATCTGTTACATTAATAGGTTCTTCGATCATTTCGGTTAAGTCCTCCGGTTAGTATTGCCATAGTATACAAGCCTTCAAGATTGTTTTCAATCCAAAAGCTTATTCAGCTTACCACCCCAATTTGTCAATCAGAGGTTGCCAAAGTATGCTCATACCGATGATCACTGAAAGAATCGCTGCAATCAACACCGATGCTGCGCCAACATCTTTTGCTACTTTCGCAAGGGGGTGTTTTTCGGGGCTGGCTAAATCAACAATGACCTCGAGCGCGGTGTTCATAAACTCAGCCATCCAGACTAACCCGATTACCAAAAGAATGGCCAGCCATTCTAGCCTTCCAATATTTAACCACAAGGAAACCGCAACCACAACGATTGTTGCTGCAAGGTGAAGCCAGGCATTTTTTTGTGTCTTTAAAACATAAAAGAAACCTGAGAATGCATACTTAAACGAATTCCTTCTGCCCCGGATGAATTGCTCGGTTTCTTTTCTTCTGGATTTCATGACAAACCAATTTTACCCTTCAAAAAAAAGATATTTGAGATAAAATAGAAACTCACTTGCGGGTGTTGCCAAGTGGTAAGGCATTAGCTTCCCAAGCTAACATTCGTGGGTTCGAATCCCATCACCCGCTCTTTTCTTTTAACCAATTATAGCTGAAGAACAGAATCAAAACGCCACTGGCTAGCAGTGGCGTTTTAGTTGGTTAGCTAAGTTCTTTTTTGTAAACCCGATGATTCTTATAAAACCTCACACCCAAGTTGGCAAGATCCTTGCGCATCTGGGTGGCAGTCTCAGCCACTTGGGTCAACTCGGCGTGGACAAACCTTGGATGCTCGCGGGCAGCAGCCCCAAGCGCTTCCATAAGCAACGCATTCCCACCCATACCCTGGTACTCAGGCAGGATGCCAATCCCATTGAAATCCAGCCATTCGGTTTGGTTCAGAGCACGCATTAATCTCACAATTTCGATTGGGCCAAGTTTTCCCTTGTTTTTCTGCATGGTAGCAGAGACATCCGGAAAAGGCAGCACGAACCCCACAGCCTCTCCATCTTTATCTAAAATGAATTTTACAATCTTAGGTATGACAAAACCGATAGCGTTATCAATCACGAACTTTAATTCGCGATCGCTCAACGGGTAATACTCCCAATTCTTGACGAAAGACTTGTTATACGCATCACGCAACTTATCCTTCCAGGCATAGATTTCTTTTTTATTCTTGAAACTCTTCACAGTCAGAGAACCACGTTTTTTGGCAATTTCAATAGCTTTCTTGATTTTTTCAGGAAGCACAAATTCATCCAGCTTGACGTAGCTTGAGACAAAATCCACTTCCTTTACAAAACCATAGGCTTCAACCAGGCGCTGATAGTAAGGATAGTTGTAGTTCATCATATTCATCATTTGGCGGTGTTCAAACCCTTCCACCTGGATGCCGTAACCGTCGAGTGGTCCATATCCCTTTGGTCCAACGATGCGGTTCATGCCATGCTCCAATGTCCAGCGAGTGGCAAGGTCAAACAGGGCGTTCGCAACTCCCTGGTCATCGATGCAATCAAAAAGGTAAAACTCGCTGTCCTTCGTGCCGTGATACTCATTGAATGGACGATTTATCAGCATCGACAATTTGCCAACTACCTTGCCGTCACGTTTAGCCAGGAAGAATTCCGAGATGGAATGATCATAGAATGGATGCTTCTTTTCATTCATCATGGCGTAGATATCATTCTTGAATGGCGGGACGAATTGTTTACAATCCCGGTAAAGTGAGTATTGAAACTCGACGAATTCTTTCCTTTGTGCCCTCGTTTCAACTTTAGTAATTTCGATCATGCATTCCTCCGGTGGAGATTCTGTCAGGGTTAGTTAATTCCTCATTTATAACCCCAAACTCTCATTTACGATACTTGCCGAGCAGAAGGAGTTGTTATATAATCCGCCTGTTAAAGTTAAGTCTGAAAAGAGGTTTTTGTATGATTGATGTAAATGATTTGCGCAAAGGTGTCACGTTTGAAAGTGATGGCAACCTATATCGCGTAATGGAGTACGCTCACAACAAGCCGGGTCGGGGCTCTGCCACAATCCGCATTAAAGCACGTGATATTCGCAAGGGCAACACCCTCGAAATGACCTTCATCTCCGGAGATCGCGTCCAGGATGTTCGCCTTGATTACCACAATGTTCAGTATCTTTACCGTGATGAGAACTTTTTCTACTTCATGGATATGGAAACCTTCGAACAACCAGCTATCCCAAACGACCTGGCGGAAGACTACGCCGGCTTCCTGAAAGAAAACATGGAAGTGAAGCTGACTTTCTTTGGGGAAGAGCCGCTCGATATCGAATTACCCACCAGTGTCGATCTAAAAGTCATCAGCGCCGAAGCTTCAGCACGTGGTAACACTGCCACGGGTGTCACCAAGTTGGTCGTCACAGATACCGGTCTGAAAGTGCAGACCCCATCTTTTGTCAACGAAGGCGACACAATCCGTGTTGACACACGCACGGGTGATTATCTGACCCGAGTCTAGAAGACAATGAAAACTCCTGACGGCCGCGAATGTAAATTCTTCTATGGAGATTACTATCGCGGTCGCAATTTTGAGGAATGCCGAGCGTTGATCAATCCCCAGGATAAAAAGGATTGGACTTCTGCAGTATGCAAGTCTTGCCTGGTTCCAACCATTTTACAGAACAACGCATGTCCGAATATGGCTCTGACCACCTACATTCAGAAGTCTCTGTTTGGTAAACGTATTCGCGTCAAAGCCTGGTGTTCCCGTTCTCACGGAATAGTGCGTAATCCAAATGTCGGCTGTGGTTTATGTCACCTGCCCCCAAATTTTGAGAATCATTAGAGTTCTATCAGAAACTTGTGCAAACTTTACTCGGGGGAATTTCCACACTGGCTTGTTGGTATAATTCTCGTTTGATGCGTAAAGCGTTAATTTTACGGAGGTTGTTTTGAAACCACGAAATCAGTCTTTTTTTATCTCAGCGCTGTTGCTCTTTGCGCTGATCGCCATGGTTTTTTATGGCGTTCAGGAGAATAGCTTCGGGAACACTGAGATCCCAATTAACCAACTCGCTGCAGACATCGAAGCTGGCAAGGTCTCAAGCATTAAAGTAGACAACAACCAGGTCGAAGTGCAGTATAAGAGCCTTGAACAGAAAACGATAAGCATCGCGTCCAAAGACCCCCAAAGTGGACTGGTGGAGCAGCTCATCGAGTTAGGCGTTTCTCCTGAAAAACTGCGGGACCCGGAGCTAAGCATCCAGATTGTCGTGCCTGGTTTTTGGTCTGAAGCGCTGGTAGCTTTGTTGAACTTCATCCCGTTCATCCTGATGGGGGTGTTGTTCTTCTTCTTTATCCGGCAGGCGCAGGGTTCAAACAATGCTGCTATGGCATTTGGAAAATCACGAGCCAAAATGCTTACCGGTGAACACCCTACCGTCACATTCGCTGATGTTGCTGGTGTTGAAGAAGCTAAAGAAGAACTGCAGGAAATCGTCGAATTCCTCAAGGAGCCCCAGAAGTTCATCGCATTGGGCGCAAGAATTCCCAAAGGCGTACTTCTTGTAGGTTCCCCTGGTACTGGTAAAACCCTGATGGCAAAAGCTGTTTCCGGGGAGGCTGGTGTACCATTCTTCTCCATTTCCGGTTCGGAATTTGTTGAAATGTTTGTTGGCGTCGGAGCCAGCCGCGTTCGGGATCTGTTTGACGAAGCCAAAAAACATTCTCCCTGTATCGTTTTTGTAGATGAGATTGATGCCGTCGGTCGTCATCGCGGTGCGGGACTTGGTGGAAGTCACGACGAACGTGAACAAACCTTGAACCAACTCCTGGTCGAGATGGATGGCTTTGGCACGGATACCAACGTCATCGTTATCGCCGCCACAAACCGACCAGACATCCTTGATCCTGCTCTATTGCGCCCTGGTCGCTTTGACCGCCGGGTCATGCTGGATAAACCTGACCTTAAGGGTCGTGAGGCGATATTAAAAGTTCACACACGTGGAAAGCCGGTTGCCGCCGAAGTTAGCCTGGATGAAATTGCGCGCGCCACACCAGGATTCGTAGGCGCCGACCTCGAGAATCTGGTTAACGAAGCCGCAATCCTTTCCGCCCGCCGCAATAAGAAGATCATTGGACAAGCTGAGTTCGAAGAATCCATCGAAAGAGTTATCGCAGGACCCGAACGCAAGAGCCGTCTGATCAACCCTAAGGAAAAGAAGATCATTGCTTACCACGAAGCTGGACATGCCGTGGTGATCAATGCCCTGCCAGAAGGTGATCCTGTCCAGAAAGTCTCGATCATTTCCCGCGGGATGATGGGCGGTTTTACACGCTCACTTCCGACCGAGGACCGCAACCTTGAGAGTCGAAAGAAACTCATGTCCGACATGGTGGGTATGCTTGGTGGTCGTGCGGCAGAAGAAATTATGTTTGACGACATCACCTCCGGCGCCTCCAGTGATATCGAACGGGTAACCAAGATAGCCCGCAGTATGATCACCCGGCTTGGCATGAGCGACAAACTCGGACCTATGGTTTATGGACAAAAAGAAGAACTGGTGTTCCTTGGGCGTGAGATCTCAGAGCAACGCGATTATTCCGAAGCGGTAGCACAGGAAATCGACCGCGAGGTACAACGCGTGGTTCATGAGGCGTACAAAACAGCAAAGGAAATCCTCGAAATCCATAAGGATAAATTGATTGCTGTAGCTGAGAAGTTACTCGAAGTTGAAACAATCTCGAACGAAGAGTTTGAGGCGATCTTCCCTCCCCCGGTTGACAAAACTCAGGGCATACCGGTTATTCTTTAGCAGTAATCCCTAACTTGTTCTCAACAAGATCCAGTGCAATTTCAAAAAGCGCTGGATCTTGTGCGTTTAACCAGTGAATATCAGGATCTGATGGCTTAAACCAGTTTGCCTGCCGGCGCACGTATATGCGCGTGTTTCGTTTGACCAACGCAATTGCTTCTTTTAGTGTAATTTCTCCCCTTAAGTGCGCCATGATCTCGTTGTATCCGATCACCCGCATGGTTTCAAGCGTTGGACCAAACCCAGAATCGAGCAAGCCTTGAACCTCCCCGACTAAACCCTGCGCGATCATGTCATCGATCCGTTGATCGATTCGTGCATATAGAATCTCCCGTGGAAGTTCCAACCCAAGGATCAGGGTGTTGTATGGCGGGGGTTCTTTATCCCGAAGATCGGAAAACTTCTTTCCTGTACTCAGGATCACTTCAAGTGCCCGGATGGTTCTGCGATGGTTGCGGTAGTCGATATTCGCCGCTGCCTGTGGATCGATTGCGCTGAGCATCTCGTAGAGCTTGTCGAATCCAATACGATTGCCGATGGTCTCGAGATCCTCACGCAGCTGATCAACTGGTCCATGGGATGGCACCTGCCAGTTTTGCAGAATAGCGCGCACATACTGCCCGGTACCCCCCACCAGGATGGGCAGCCCGGAACGTTGGTGGATTTCATCGATGAAGCGAGTAGCTGACTGTTTGTAAAGTCCCAAATTCCAAGGTTCCTCAAGGCTGGCAACATTGATCAAATGGTGTTTCGCTGCTGCAAGCTCGCCAGCTGACGGTTTTGCGACCCCAATCTCAAGTTCCCGATAGAGATAACGCGAATCGGCAGAGACTATCTCAGCCTTAAATGCCTGGGCCACTCGAATGGCAAACGCGCTTTTGCCTGATGCGGTTGGTCCAACAATCAGTAGCAATGGCTTCTCAATCATCAATCCTGACCGATCTGAAGTGAAGTATTAGAGGTGGTTCTCCTTGAATGAAATCCTCCACAACCGCCAGGTCCAGGTTCCAAACCTCAGGAAATTCGGTGTGTTCGTAAAGGAAGGAATTCATAGTCTCGGACAGCGCTTTCAACTTTTTCCTGCCTACGCTGTACTCTGCCGGACCAAACTTCTGGCTGCGGCGCGTTTTGACCTCCACGCAAGTCAAAAGTCCGGTTTCATCCAGCATGATCAAATCAGCCTCGCCGTAACGGCAGTGGTAATTCCGCTCCACTAAAGAATAGCCGCTGGATTGCAGATGCTCCAGCACCAGTGTTTCACCCCAGTTGCCGATCGTTTTCCTGTAAAGTGGACCCATACCAATAGTATAATCGTTTAGCCAGGCTGCTAAAGATATCGTTTCAATATCACAGCTATTCTGATCGCCTTCCTGCCAGACTTCACAAGATTTATCATAACCAGTCTGAAATACTTAGACTTTCACTCAGGATTAAGATAAAATTGACCAATTACATATACAGGATATTCCAATGGCCGTTTGTGAAATCGTTACAATTGGTACTGAACTTCTACTCGGTGAGATCCAGGATACAAATTCAAGATTTATTGCCAGGTCACTCCGTGACATTGGAGTCGATCTCTATCGCCTCACTACCGTCGGCGACAATCTCAATCGCATCACTGCTACCCTTCAGGAAGCCTTAATGCGCGCGGACATCGTCATCACCACTGGCGGGCTTGGGCCAACTGTGGATGACCCCACCCGGCAGGCTGTTGCCAACGTTTTCAATGTCAGACTTGTCTACAAGGAAGAATTGTGGGAGCAGATTTTGGATCGCTTTGCTCATTACAACCGAACTCCAACAGAGAACAACAAGCGCCAGGCTTACATTCCCTCCAATTCTGTTGCAATTCCTAATCCGGTTGGCACAGCCCCAGCTTTTTATGTGGAATTAGGCGTTAAAACACTCATTTCACTGCCAGGTGTTCCGCGCGAAATGGAATATCTCATGAATCAATTCGTGGTGGAATATCTGAAACAGCGTTATGACCTAAAAGATGAAATTATCCTCCCTTGGGTGATTCACACCATATCGAAAGGCGAATCCAGCATTGATGAAATCATTGGAGAAATGGAAACCCTCAGTAACCCAACTGTTGGACTCCTTGCTCATCCTGGTCAGACGGATATTCGTGTGACTGCCAAAGCCCCATCAGCTGCCGAAGCTGAGGCGATGATGCAGCCAGTTCTCCAAGAAATCCGCGAAAAATTGAAAGATTATATCTATGGTGAGAATGAAACCACCCTTGAGCAAGCTGTAGCAGAGCTTCTGACTCAATCCAACACTCGCGTTTCGATCATTGAAAGCGGGACAAATGGTGAAATCTTTGGAAAGCTAAAACAACACATGCCAGATGGGCAGATTGCTGGCGACAATGTAGACCTGGTCTTTTCTGGTGAGACCCTAAACCTTTTAATGCATGAGTACCAGGAACAGAAAAATGCTGATATGGTGCTCGGGGTCATTCTGAGCCCAAAGAATTCCGATCCTTACGTTCGTATCGCCTTGCTTCACAAAGGAAAAATTTCTGAAATAAACCGACTTTACGGCGGGCCATCTGGTGATGCTGTTACCTGGGCTGTCAATTATGCCTTGGATATGCTCCGCTGGAAGTTCATAGAGAGATAAAGGAGAGAGATGCACAGTCTAACAACCATACTCAAAAATGCCATTGTTCTGACGATGAATCAGAACAACGAGATCTTTGACCCGGGTGCGATTGCCATTGATGGCGACAAAATCGTTGCTGCCGGCTCTGAGGAAGCCATTCTTTCACAATACCAGGCTGCCGAGCTGATCGATTGCGGCAGAAAAGTATTACTGCCCGGATTGATAAACACTCACACACATATCCCAATGACCCTGTTGCGCGGTTTGTCTGACGATCTGCGCCTCGATGTTTGGTTGATGGGTTACATGATGCCGGTGGAACGCGAGTTTGTCTCACCTGAGTTTGTGCGCCTCGGCACCAAACTTGGTTGTGCGGAATTCATTCGATCTGGCGTAACGACTTTCAATGACATGTATTACTTTGAAGACCACGTTGCTGAAGCAACTGCTGAGGTTGGTTTGCGCGCAGTCGTCGGTCAGACGGTTATGAAATTTTCGGCTCCAGACGCAGAATCTTATGAGGACTCCCTTGCCCTAAGCGAAGACCTCATAAAAAAATGGCAGGATCATGCCCTGATCGTGCCCGCGATCGCACCGCATGCTGTCTATACCTGCACCCCGGATGTTCTCACTTCAGTTGTTGAGCTGGCGAAAAAATATGATGCCCGGGTTCACTTCCATGTATCTGAAACCAAGGATGAAGTTGAGAATCTTCGAAAAGAACATGGATTACCAGTAGTACCCTATATCCGCAAGTTCGGCATGCTTGAGACAAAGTTGATTGCGGCTCACTGTGTCCACTTGGATGAAGGTGAAATCCGTAGTCTGCAGCATGCGGGCGTGGGGATTGCACACAATCCCACCTCTAATCTCAAACTTGCGTCTGGATTTGCGCCGGTCTCACGTATGATGCACCTGGGTTGCAATGTTGGCATAGGCACAGATGGTCCTGCCTCAAACAATGACCTCGACATGTTTGAAGAAATTCGCCTGGCCAACCTGATTGCCAAGGCATCTTCCAGCGATCCGACCGTCTTGCCTGCCCGACAGACCCTGGAAATGGCAACCATCATCGGGGCAAAGGCATTGCACATGGACGAATTCATCGGCAGTCTTGAACCAGGTAAACGGGCTGACCTCATCCTGGTAGATATTTCCCCTGTCCACAATCAGCCACGTTTCTTGCGTGATCCTGAGGGCATTTATGCCCAGCTCATTTATGCTGCCAAGTCTACGGATGTCACAGACACAATGGTCAACGGCCGATGGTTGATGAGAAATCGAGAATTGCTCACAGTGAATGAGCCAGAGTTGCTTGTTGAAGCGACGGAAATTGCTGTGAAAATAGATGAATTCCTCAAGGGACGCGAAGAGTCGGTCTATTCCAAACTTATTGCAATTGGCGGCGCGGCAGAAGAGGAAAGCTTCGAGGTTCAAGCCAAGGTGAAAGTAGACTCAATTGCACCTGTTTTAGAAGCTCTTTCCAAACCCGGCATTCTCATTCTGCGAAAACGCCATTATCACGAATTTGACACGTATTTTGGCTTTGACAGACCTTCCCAGGGGCGCTTGCGCTACCGCGAGGACGAATTTCTGGATGAAATGGGCAAGATTACCAGCGTTCGGTCACGTCTAACCCTTATCGGAGAGCTTGATACACCCCGGGACGTGAACGATAGTCAAATCATGCTCTCCCGCAGTCGCTACCTCGCTCCAGCTACCCATAGTTTGCGTTTCTACCAGGAGTACTTCAAGCCTTCCTCCAAGCTTGAAATCGAGAAGAACCGTTTGAGATATTTGATACAATACAAAGACACTGAATTCTTTATCAACCTTGACACAATTCAAACGCCCAGTATTGGTAAATTTGTTGAGATAAAGAGCCGCACCTGGAGCCGCCAGGACGCGGACCAGAAAACCGCTCTCATTCATGAACTTGCCACCTATCTTGGACTGGATCAAACCAAGATTAACACACTGGATTATCTGCAAATCGTCGAGAACACCCTCGAGAATTAGAGGATAGTATGGATAAGATCAATGTCTTGTTTGCTTCAGCAGAGGTTGCTCCCTTTGCTAAAGTAGGCGGGTTGGGAGATGTTTCCGGAGCACTACCACCTTCCATCCGGGATCTGGCAGCTGGAGCGTTGGATATCCGCCTCATCATGCCTTTTCATGCTGCGGTTAAGAAAGTCAATCCTCCTCACCGCAAAATCGGTAACTTTGCTTTTGAGGCGAATGGACGTTCCATTTCAACTGACTTATTCGTCAGCGAGATCAGTGGAGTACCGGTTTACCTGCTTGACAACGAGTTCATCAACCACGATTCACCGGTTTACCATGGTGACTGGGTGCTGGATGGAATGAAATATGTCACATTTTCCCTGGCACTTTTGGAAGCCTTACGCTACCTGGATTGGAAGATTGACATCCTACACGCCAACGACTGGCACACTGCCCTATCTTTACACGCTCTAAAAACCACTTATGCCGATGATCCATTCTTTGCTGGAATAAAAACCATCCTTTCGGTTCATAATCTGCCATTCAATGGTTGGGGTTCACAGGAAGCAATGATCGCTCTCGGTTTGGAACCCAGCAGCGATCCAGACTTGCCTGATTGGGCAAAATTTACTCCTCTTCCGATGGGGCTTTCCGCTTCAGATGTGTTTATTGCGGTATCACCGAATTATGCGAAGGAAATCCTGACACCTGAGTTTGGATGTGGAATCGAAACGTACCTGGAGAAACATCGTGACAAAGTCATCGGGATTCTGAACGGCATAGACGAATCAAAGTGGGATCCAGCCACGGATAAGGCAATATCAAGCAACTTTAGCCTAGACAATATAGAAGGGAAATTCAAGAACAAACTCGATCTGCAAAAAGCCCTTGGATTTGAAGTCAATCCAGAAATTCCTCTCCTGACAACGGTCAGCCGCATGGACCGGCAAAAGGGAATTGACAGCATCCTCAAGGTGCTTCCAACGCTCACTGTTCAGCCGTGGCAATTCGCCCTTTTGGGCACAGGTGATCACGAGCTTGAGCGCCAGGCAGATGCGTTGAGTGCTAAATACCCCGATAGAATTGCCTGCATTTTGAAGTATGATGATGTTATTGCGAGAATGCTATACGCAAGTGGCGATTTATTTCTAATGCCAAGCTTGTATGAGCCCTGCGGACTTTCGCAAATGTTTGCAATGCGCTATGGAAATCTTCCGCTTGCAACCAGCACTGGCGGTTTAGCTGACTCCATCCTCAATTACTTCGAAGATCCAGTCTCTGCTACTGGATTCCTCTACGCTGAAAAGAACGAAAAGGGCTTACAACAAGCGCTCAAACTTGCTTTGGAGGTTTATGAAGACAAGATCTCCTGGGCGATAATGCGTCGCAACGCCATGAGCTCGCACTTCTCGTGGAAACTTTCTGCGGGCAAATATCTGGATGTATATCGCAAACTCCTGGCTTAGCCAGGTTCTGAAAGGGTCTCTTTTTATGAAACTTGAACGTTCTTCTGGAATTCTGCTCCATCCCACCAGTCTCCCCAGCCCAGACGGAATTGGTGATTTAGGTCCGGAAGCTTTCCGTTGGATCGATTTCCTGCACGCCTCCGGCACACAAATGTGGCAAATTCTACCGCTGGGTCCAACAGGATATGGCGATTCACCTTACCAGTGCTTTTCAGCTTTCGCAGGAAATCCATTTCTGGTCAGCCCAATTCTGTTGCTTGAATCTGGTCTTTTAAAACCCTCTGATTTGCGCCAAAGACCAGATTTCCCGGAAACTTCTGTAGACTTCGGACCGGTAATCGAATGGAAGAATCATCTGTTGGATTTGGCATATGAGAATTATTTACATTTGCGTTCAGCGGATATCACAACACAGTTCAAGCAATTTGAGTTAGAGAATTCTGAGTGGCTGGATGATTATGGGCTCTTCATGGCTATCAAAGAATCACAGGGCGGGCAGCCCTGGTCGGATTGGCCAAAAGCGCTCAAGTTCCGTGAACCAGCTGCCTTGGAACAAGTCCGCCAGGAACTTGGAACTTTGATCGAAAAAGTCAAGTTCAGTCAATTCCTTTTCAATCAACAATGGCAAAATCTAAAAAATTATGCTCACTCAAAGGACATTCTCATCATCGGCGATATGCCGTTTGTGATCGCGTTCGACAGCGCAGATACCTGGGCAAGTCCACAACTCTTTTTGATGGATGAATCACTCACCCCTACCATGGTTGCTGGCGTGCCACCGGATTACTTCTCAGCCACCGGGCAGCTTTGGGGTAATCCTCTTTACAACTGGCCAGTTCATGCCGAACAACGCTATGATTGGTGGGCTCGTCGACTCGGTGGGGTTCTCTCGATGGTAGATCTGGTTCGGCTTGATCACTTCCGCGGCTTTGCAGCAGCCTGGCATGTTCCATTTGGGTCTGAAACTGCCATTCATGGCGAGTGGATCAAGAGCCCCGGGCTTGATTTGTTTGTTGAACTAAAAATGCGCTTTCCGGATTTGCCGATCATCGCAGAAGACCTTGGGGTTATCACACCAGATGTCGAAGACCTTCGGGATGGATTTGGCTTCCCTGGCATGAAAATCCTCCAGTTTGCCTTTAGCGGCGATCCTGAAGATAACTTCCTCCCCCACCACTACCCTGACAACTGTTTTGCATACACTGGCTCCCATGATAACGAAACCGCCCAGGGATGGTTTGATCACGCCACTCCAAAAGAGAAGAAATTCTGCCTGGATTATCTCGGAGCAAACGAAAATGAAGTTCCCCACAGGATGATCCGCGAAGTCTGGCGGTCAGTTGCCAGGTTTGCAGTCGCGCCGATGCAGGATTTTCTGGGCTTGGGCTCAGAGGCTCGCATGAACCTGCCCGGATGCGCCTCAGGGAACTGGTCGTGGCGAATGTCTAAGCAAGCGTTAACCGACATGCTTAAGGATGAGATTTATCAACTCAATTTCCTTTATAGCCGACTGCCTGAAAAGGAAATCACAAAAAATACTCTCAGACTACAATCTGAGAGCAATGATGTGGTCAAACCACATTAATTTTCTTATTTCTGGAAATAGACAAGAGGCTGATTTATAAGAATCAGCCTCTTCAAATTAACTTTGCGGATACTTCTCGTGAGCTGCCATCGCGGCACCCACAATCCCCGCGAGGTTTTGAAGTTTCGCGGCGACCACAGGAGCTTCAGTTGTGAAAAACTTGGAGTATTTTTCAAAATCCGCGCTGATACCACCACCAAGAACAAAGATTTCGGGGTTGAGCAGAGCTTCATAAGTCAACAAAACGTTGTTAAAACGGGACGCCCACTCTTTCCAGGACAATTTTTCTTTCGTCTTGACCGCACCTGAAGCACGATGTTCTGCTTCCTTTCCGCGGATCTCTATGTGACCGAGCTCTGTGTTTGGCATCAATTTGCCATTTACGAATATGGCTGTACCAACACCTGTACCGATCGTAAGGAACATGACTACATCATACAGTTTTAGCGCCATATCCCCAAAGCGCATCTCAGCCAATCCAGCTGCATCTGCGTCATTCAGGACCAAAGCCGACTGCCCGGTTTTTTCCGTGATCATGGTCTCCAGGTTCTTACCAATCCAGTCTTTGTGAAGGTTGGCAGAAGTAAAGATCTGACCATGTTTCACCACACCAGGAAAACCTGCGCCAATAGGACCTTCGTAACTTAGTTCTTTCTTGATCTTATTGATGCTTTTGACAATAACTGCTGGCTCCTGGATGGTCTTGTTGGCAATCCGCACCCGTTCTGAAACCAACAGACCGGTCTCTGTGTCTACAATCGCACCTTTTGTCGCTGAACCACCAATATCTATACCTAATACCTGCATCTCTCCTCCTTTAATCGCACCCAAAATTCAGGTGTTCTTCATATGTTTTTGAAAAATTATGTGTCAAACTGCCGTCACATTTGGCTCTAAAAAAAAGGTAATCAGTTTCTGCTGGGGAAACTGCTGCCACTAACGCCGCCAGGCTCGGGTTGGAAATTGGTCCGGGTGGTAAGCCTGGATTACGATAGGTATTATACGGCGAATTTACCTCTAAATCGGTAAAAGTCAATGGACTTTTCCACCAGGTATTTTCCTGCGCGTCGTAACCCAGAGCATACTGAACAGTCGGATCGGTCTCAAGGAGCATCCCAATTGCCAGCCGATTGTGGAACACAGAAGCAATGGTCGGCATTTCTTCTTCAGCGAGGGTCTCCCTCTGGATGATTGATGCCATGGTGATGGCTTCATGGAGCGTCAAGCCGCTGGTCATCAAGTTGGCATTGAACGATTCATTCATAACGGTGGTCTTAAAGCGAGTCAGGATCTCTGCTACAAATTTCTCAAGCGAGGTGGTAGGTTTCATGGAGTAATTCTCCGAAAAAAAGTAACCCTCAAGGGTCATCCACTGAGGGATTTGAAGTTGCTCCCTGAACGCATCCGGAGGAGCTGTGGCAAGCGTGAGGAACTCAGAACCAGTGAAGGATAGACCCAGCCCGTCAACCATCGCGGCAATTTCTTCCAAACGCCAACCAGCGTAAATGATGAACTGCTTATCCCGTTGAGTCACATCGGAAACCAAATTTGCGACTTCGACGCCATTCAAACCGATTGGAATCGTGTAGTTGCCTGGTTGAATATTCCGATCCTTTCCCGAATAAATAAGGTAAGTACAGGTGAGGTCGCCAGATTCAACCAGTTTCTTTTGCTCCAGGTTCCTGCAAAGTTGTTGGATGGATTGATCAGGCTCGATGGTAACCTTTTCTTCCAATAGCCTATTACCAGGCGAAGCAAACATTTCCTTTCGACCCTGGTAGAGTAAGAGTCCATTTTTTAGCGCAGAGATTGTACTCACTGACCTGCCAGGAATCCCGAAAGTTTCCCTGGTTTGGTAAGTCACAAACACCAGCCCTGCTGTCAGCACGATCGCCATAAGCAAGAAAAAGATCAGGAAAACTGGCTTGCGTTTTTTAGGCATTTGCGCCCTCGCCAGGTTCAGCGCAGTGATCGAGAAAACTCTGCAGAATTATTGCTGCAGCCTTATCATCGAGCGCTTGTCTTCGGGAACTACGACTTTTTTTCATTTCCAAGCTGGTAGAGATCACATTTTGTGTGGAAAAAGATTCATCCCAGGTTCTGACTTGAACACTGCAAACGGACTGTAATTTCTCCACAAATCGTAAGACGGAACGCGCTCTGGATCCTTCCCCCCCATCAGAATCATAAGGGATACCAACGACGACCATCCCGCATCCTTGTTCCTCACAAAGTTTGCGCACTTCTTCAGCATCCTGTGCCCGGGAAACGTGGTTGATAATGCTCAAGGGTCGGGCTAAGCTGCAAGTTTCATCGCTGATCGCTATCCCAATTCTCACATTTCCGTGGTCAATTCCAAGAATTCTCAAATTGCATGTCCATTTCTTGCTTATCGATCGCAAAAATTATACAATGAAACAACTCAAGAGAAATGGGGTTCCTATGACTGACATTCAAACAACCATTGCAAAGATCATTCTTTATCCAGCTAGTGCCCGAGTCACTCGCATGGCAACCTTCCAATTGCCGGCAGGCGACCACGAAGTCCAGCTCCAGGCAATTCCTGGAACCATAGACCCTTCATCGGTTAGCGTCAACTTAAAAGCTACTTCTCAGGCGGTTGTGCTTAGGGATGTGACAGTTGACAGGGTTGTGACTGCCCTGGCAAACCGGGAAGAACTGGCCAGCCTTGAAGCTGAGATACGGGCGTTGGGTGAAGAAATCCAATCCGCCCAGCAACGGATCTCTGGATCTGCTGCCAAAATTGCACACATTGATGGCTTGCTTTCGGAAACGCGTAACATCGTTTACGCCCTCACCCAGGACAAACTGACGATTGAGGAACACTTCAACCAGGTTGGACAAATTGACTCCAAACGCGAAAATTACATTCAAGAGCAATCAACACTGCATATTGCTCTACAAATTCTTGAAGATGAGCTCAAAGAAAAGAAGCTGCTCTACCAAAGCCTGAGCAGTCGTGGAAACCACGAAAACACACTGGTCAAGTTGCGGATTGAGACAACAGAAGAAGTAAGTATCAAACTTGAATTAAGCCATCTCCAGCGTTCCTGCGGCTGGAAACCGGTTTATCGAGCGTCATTGGACGGTTATCAATTGAAACTTGCCTACGAAGCAGAGGTTACGCAGAGGACAGGTGAGGATTGGCATGAGGTCGAAATGAGTCTCTCCACCTCGCAACCTATGGGATTTAGGGACCTCCCTGAGTTGGATCCCTGGTACCTGAGACGCTACACACCACCCAGAGCAGCCCCAGACGCCATGCAGCCGATGATCATGTCAGCTGCTCCAAGACCGATGATGAAAGCTCGCGAAGTTTCGGAAGAGAAGTTTGATGCGCTTATGGAAGCACCATCCGCTGTAGTTAAGGACCAGGGAGTTAGCATGCATTTCGAACTTCCGCATGTTGTTTCTGTTCCGAGCAAGGACACCGCCACAAAATTGAACATCGTCACTCTGGATCTTCCCTCAGAGGTCGATCTGCTTATCATTCCAAAAATTACCGCAGACGCTTTCCGCCGGGTAAAGCTCACCAACGACTCCAAGTTCACTCTCATGCCTGGAAAGGTCGCCCTTTTCTTCGATGGCGAGTATCTAGGGGAAAGCCATTTTGACCTTATCCCTGCAGGCGGGAAGAAAGAAATCAGTTTTGGTTCTGATCAGCGTATCATCGTGGAACGTGAGATCCTGCAACAAGAAGTCAGCAAAAAAGTTCTGCAGGATCGTAATGTGCGGGCTTACAAGTATCAGATAAAAATTACCAATTCGTCTTCTGAGACGCTGAATGCCGAAATCCAGGATAATATCCCGGTTTCCCGTGAGGACGACATTAAGGTGCGCCTCGATATCGTGGAACCAAAGCCGACTAAGACTGATGAACTAAACCGTTTGATTTGGAAATTGCCCCTTGCACCTAAGTCAACAACCCTTTTACGATACGCATTTGTGGTTGAAGCTCCCAGGGATATCCCAATGACGGGTTTACCCAACGATTAAATGAAAAGGCAGTGGCTCGAACCACTGCCTTATTTTTATCGTTCTGCTCAACTCTTCAGGTGGATCCTCAGAGCGTGACGTTCCTTCTGAACTAATGCCTGGAGGTCGCCCAATGCCTGAGCTCTCTGCAAGGTGCCAAAGCTCATGCCTTCGCCTGGGATTTCAAAGTCTAGTTCTGCGTCCTTGGTGAAGTGGAAGAATAGCCCCCCTGGCTGCCCGCCCTTGTGGAGCTGCCCGGTGGAATGCAGGAATCGGGGACCAAAACCCAAGGTTGTTGCTTTGTTGACAGAATTCAAAATCTGTTCCCGCAATGCCTGAAGGAATTTGAAATTCTCTTCAAGACGAGGAATGAAACCACTCAAAACAACATAACCTTTCTGCGGCACCCCCCTGGCATAAGCCAATAGCAACGATTTGAGGTCTGTTTCTTTCAATGCTTCTTCATTTCTGAAGCCGAAGACAATCGCTTCATCGTTTTCCCAGATCGGCTCTCCATCTTCCAGTTTGCCACTTTTCTGGTATGAAGTGATCACATCTTTAGCAATTGTCTTGCTCAGCTGCACATTCGGTTGGTCAAACGCATTCACCTGCAGTACTGCGCATGCAATCACAGTCGCGTATTCCCAGCGATAGAACTCTTTGGCGAGCGCGTATGGTTCGGGCACAGCAATCGTCAAAACAACATGCCCATCCTGCTTCAATTTTTCGACCAATTCCGATTTGGTTCCATCCGTCTTGAGATAGATAAAGATTCTATCCTCAGGATAGCTTTGACCGTCCAGGATTGGTTCATTCTCAATCGGCAGAATGCCCTTACCCTCTTTGCCGCTGCTTTCAGCGATCAACTGCTCAAGCCAGGGCACCAGGCTGCCAGCAAATCCTTCAGCAATGAAGCTTAATTTGTCTTTTCCGTGCTTTGCGGCCTCACCCAGCACCAATCCCAGCATCAGGTTGGGATTCGCGGGATATGGCACGTTTTTACGGCTCTGAAGGTCCGAAGCATTGCCCTGCCCAAGCAGTTTGTGCAGATCAATGCCCATTACTGCTGCCGGCACCAGGCCAAAGTGAGTGAAGACAGAATACCGTCCGCCAACATCCGGCCGGGCGTTAAAGATCTTCCTGAAACCTTTCCGATAAGCCAGGTCCTGCAGCGATGTATTTGGGTCAGTTATGGCTACAAAATGTTGACCAACATTATCAGGATCAATCTTTTCCAATTCTGCCCAGAAATACTTGAAAGCAGATGTAGTTTCGCTGGTTCCACCACTCTTGCTGGAGACAATGAACAGGGTCTTCTTCAGATCAATTGCGCGCAACCTGAAAGCGATCTCATCCGGGCTGGTGGTGTCGATGATTTGGAGTTTCAACCCCTTTTCGCTCATAGGCGCAATAGCCTGGCTTATCACTTCCGGAGCCAGCGAGGAGCCGCCCATGCCAAGCACGAAGGCATACTCAAATCCATCCAATAACAGCTTATCCCTGAAGGCAATCAATTCCTCGACGATCGAAAACTGCTGCCCTGGCAAACTCAGCCAACCCAGACGATTCCGAATTTCATCGTAGCCCGTTTCATCCTTGGTCCAGAATGAAGGCTCGTGTTCAAACAAACTGCCCAAATAAACCTCGTCGGCTGCTTTCTTGACAGCAGCCCGAACTGGATCACCCAAATCAGCCAGCTCTGCTTTAAAGAATGCGCGCTTAGCTTCAATTGTCTCAAGCAGCGAGGTGTAAGCCTGCAAAAACTGATCAACACCTTTTTCCTCTAGTTCCTGGGCAATACGGAGGAAGTCAAATCCGAGCTCTGGAAGCAGGTTAAAGTTATCCGTTGCCCGCTGTAAGTCTTGTTGAATCCGTGCTTCGGTATCACCGTGATCCAGGAACGCGGTTAATGTCGCTGGAGGTATTGTGTTGACACTATCAGGTGCGACCAGTTCATCAACATATAAGGTATCGGAATAGGATTTATTTTTGGTGCCCGTTGAAGCCCAAAGCGGTCGTTGCACCTGGGCTCCATATTGTTTGAGATTCTCAAACCGATCAGAGGCAAAGAATTTCAAGAATTCCTGGTATGCCAGACGGGCATTATCAACCGCAATCTTCCCGGTTAGAGTGCTCACCTGGTCGGCTGCCTGAGGATTACCGTCCACAAATTCCTGCAGCCGGCTATCCACGAGAGTATCAATCCGTGAAACAAAAAAGGATGCGACACTCGCAACCCGATCAATCGGGAGATCACTTTCAACACGCTTCTCAAGACCCGTCAGGTAGGCTTCCATCACTTCGATGTACCTGGGAATTGAAAAAATCAGGGTCGCGTTGACATTGATACCTTCACTGATCAGGGTCTCAATCACAGGCAGTCCGGCTTTGGTGGCAGGCACTTTGATCATGACATTCTTGCGGTTCATCTGAGCCCACAAGGCTCGCCCATCTTCGATAGATTTCTCAGTATCGTTTGCAAGCAGTGGATTGATCTCGACGCTAACCATGCCGTCTAAGCCATTTGTAGCTTCGTACACGGACCTGAATAGATCTGCCGCTGCCTGGATATCCTCCCGGACTAATTCGAGATAGATTTGGTCCTTACTCAGCCCTGCCCAGGCCATGGATTGCAGAGTATCATCATACGCCGCACTGCTGCTGATGGATTTCTCGAAGATGCTGGGATTGGAAGTGACTCCATAGACCTCTCCGGCTTTGATCATGCGCGCCATTTCCCCATCGATGAGCATTCCCCGCTCGATATTGTCGTACCAGACGGATTGCCCAGCTTGCTTTAATGATTCAGATCGGTTCATTCCTTCTCTCCTGTTTTCTAAAAAAGCTTACGCGCTGATTTCACAACGTTGTCAACTGTGAAACCAAATTTTTCAAGTACGATCTCACCTGGTCCGCATTTGCCAAACTCGTCGATGCCAATCGTAACACCCTCAGAGCCAACATATTTCTGCCAGCCTGTGGTTACGCCTGCTTCAATTGAGACGCGCCGCTTCACTTCAGTGGGTAAGACTGATTGCTGATATTTCTTTGATTGTTTTTCAAACAACTCCCAGCTCGGGAAGGACACCACTCGCACGTTGCGACCTTGTTTCTCGAGCCTCTTTCCTGCCTCAAGAGCCAGGCTAAGTTCAGAGCCAGTTGCCATCAGGATGATGTCCGGTGTTCCCGCTTCAGTTTCGTAGAGAGTGTACGCACCCTTCGTTACTCCCTTTGCAGGTTTGCAGACCTTGCGGTCTAGAGTTGGCAAGTTTTGCCGTGAAAGGATCAAAGCAACTGCCCGGTCGCGATGTTCAAGCGCATACTTCCAGGATTCGACGACTTCATTGGCGTCACCAGGTCGCAGTACGACCAGGTCAGGGATGAGGCGTAAGCTCATGACGTGCTCAATTGGCTGGTGTGTAGGTCCGTCTTCACCAACAGCGATCGAGTCATGGGTAAGAACCCAAATAACTCCCATTTTTGAAAGAGCGGCTACACGCAGCGATCCTCTGGCATAATCTGAGAAGACCAGGAAGGTTGCCACGTATGGAATAAAGCTGCCATGCACCAACAAACCGTTGCCGATTGCTCCCATCGAAATTTCACGCACACCAAAGTGCATATTTCGACCCTCGGGCATCTCCGGGCTGAATGCTGGAACTTTGTCCATCCAGGTCTTTACCGACGAAGCCAAGTCAGCCGAGCCACCGAATAATTCTGGTAGAACAGTGCTGATTGCGTTAATGACCTTACCAGAAGCTTCACGTGAGGCTAAACCTTTCTCACTTGCTGGAAATACTGGCAAACTCTTTTCCCAGCCCTTTGGCAATTGCCCTGCAAGTCTCCGTTCAAATTCTGCTGCAAGCTCAGGATATGCTACTTTATAACCTAAATACGCACTATCCCACTTTTCCTGTGCTTGTTTGCCTGCTTCCAGGCGTGTTCGGAAATGAGACAGAATTTCGTCAGGTACATAAAACATAGGCTCCACCGGCCAGCCAACGTTCTCCTTGGCTTTAGCAAGCTCTTCTTTGCCCGCCGGTGAGCCGTGGATGCCCGAAGTATTTGCCTTGGTTGGAAGACCGTAGCCAATCGTGGTACGGCATAGTATTAGCGATGGTCGAGGGTCTTTTTTGGCTTTCTCCACGGCAGCATCAATTTCTTCCACATCGTTTCCATCGGCGACATGGTGAACATGCCACCCGTACGCCTCAAATCGTTTGGCTACATCCTCGGTGAATGTTATTTTGGTTGAACCTTCAATGGTTATCTGGTTATCGTCGTACAAATAGATCAGTTTTCCCAATCTTAGGTGCCCTGCCAGTGAAGCCGCTTCGGAGCTGATGCCTTCCATCAGATCTCCATCTGTGACGATACCGAAGGTGAAGTGGTCCACGACCGTATGATCTGGTTTATTGAAAATCGCTGCCAGGTGCTGCTCAGCAATCGCCATGCCGACCCCGGTTGCAAATCCCTGCCCGAGCGGTCCGGTGGTGGTTTCAACCCCAGGAGTGTGTCCCCACTCAGGGTGACCTGGCGTGATGGAGCCCCATTGGCGAAATTGCTTCAGGTCTTCCATGGAAACATCGTAACCTGTCAAGTAAAGCATACTGTAAATCAGCATAGAACCATGCCCACCAGAAAGTACAAAACGATCCCTGTTAGACCACTTGGGATCTGCAGGGTTGTACTTCATGTGACGCATAAAGAGGGTGTAGGCAAGTGCTGCCGTCCCCATAGGCAGACCGGTGTGACCAGAATTCGCCTTCTGCACACCGTCAGCTGAGAGGAACCTGATAGTTTGTAAAGCTTTTTCCAGATTGATCTTCGTCATGTACGACCTCCAACAATTTTATGGTCCGGGATGGTAAAATTCTACCATTGAATCTTTTAGCACTGCCTCAATATTGATGGATTAGTTAAGACAGATTAACTATCTGAGAAAGATGAGATGCACATGGACCTAAAAGGAAAAAATGCTCTGGTCACCGGCAGTGGTATTCGCCTTGGTCGAGCAATTGCCCTCGCGCTCGGCGAAGCGGGGTGTAACCTCGCATTACACTACAACACATCTGTAGAATCTGTCAGCCAGGTAAAATCCGATCTTGAAAAAATGGGCAGAAAGGCCCGTGTCTTCCAGCAGGACCTGGAAGATATCACGCATGTTCAGGATCTGATGAGCCAGGTCTGCAAAGAATTCGGTCACGTCGATATTTTGATCAATAACGCCGGAATTTATCCTCCTGGATACGGAAAAGCGGTTTCCCCAGAAAAGATTTACCGTGTATTCAACATAAATCTCTTTTCCCCCTGGTTGTTGGTTTCGGCTTTTGCCAACCAACTTCCAAAAGATATGCAAGGAAAGATCATTAATATCAGTGACGCAAAAGTTTTCCGCAATGGAACTGATCACTTCGGTTACCGGTTAACAAAGCAATCGATCAACACCTTGACTGCTATGTTTGCCCTTGAACTGGCCCCGAATATCAGCGTTAACGCGATCGCTCCTGGAACAATGTTGCCTCTTCAGGGATATGAGCATGTCGATCTGCAGGTTGTAGCGGACCGTCAAATCCCACTGCGACGTATTGGCAGCCCGGAGATGATAGCCAGAAATGTGCTGCATATCCTGAGCCAGGATTTTATGACTGGGCATGTCATTCGCGTTGATGGCGGTGAATTCCTCTAGAACAGGTCGATATGGACAAGATTATCATCACAGACTTACGTGCGACTGGGATAGTTGGTGTGAAGTCCCCTGAACGTGATCAACCACAGACACTTTTGATCAACTTAACTCTCTACACGGATCTACAACCCGCCGGATTGACAGACGACATCAAAGACACCGTTAGTTATTCAACTGTTGCCAAGTCAGTAATCGCTCGCGTTGCTGAAACACAATTCTTCACGCTTGAAGCCCTGGCTGATGATCTTGCGAGAATATTGCTTGCCAGGTTTGGCATAAATGCAGTCACCATAAGAATTGAGAAACCCGAATTCGTCGCGAATACTGCCCGGGTCGGGGTTGAAATTTTTCGAGAAGCAATCGCGGACAATAGCTAATTTGAGATCCGGTTCAGGAACTCCATCCTGGTCTCGATGCGTTTTCTGAATCCCCCAAGCATAGCAGAGGTTGTCATCTTGGCCTGCTCTTTTTTGATACCACGCATCATCATGCACAGATGCTGCCCTTCGATCACCACACCAACACCCCAAGGATTAATGACTTCTTGAATAAACTCAGCTATCTGCTGCGTCATTCTCTCCTGCACTTGCAATCTATGCGCGAACATATCTACAATTCGGGGAATCTTAGATAGTCCAAGAACTTTCCCCTTGGGAACATAAGCAACGTGAGCTCGGCCAAAAAATGGCAGCATGTGATGTTCGCATAAGCTGAAATATTCTATGTCCTTAACGATGACCATTTCATCATAATCGACGTTAAAAAGCGCCCCGTTCACCAGTTTGACCGGATCAGTCTGATAGCCTCCCAGGATTTCCTGGTAAGCTCGCGCAACTCGCTCCGGTGTACGGATCAATCCTTCGCGTCCAGGATCCTCGCCGACTGCTTTCAGAATTTCGCTGATAGAGTTAGCAATCGAAGGCAGGTTAAATTCATTTTCTCCGTTAAGATCAGGGGTCATAATCAAATCATCATCATCTTCGTATGTCATAATCTTGTACTCCCAAGCTTATTTTAACGCACATGCAGTCCCACGTGGGACTGCATGTCTGTAATCTTGTTAAAACTTAGCCAACAATTGGATCAATCAGACCGTAGGTTCCATCACGGCGTCGATACAAAACATTGATCTTTGAAGTATCAGCATTGAAGAACACAAAGAAGTCTTCATGCCCAAGCAGCTGCAGTTGTTCCAGCGCTTCCTGCTCGTCCATGGGAGTCAGGGTAAAGGTTTTTCTTCGGACAATCACGGGTACTGCTTCTTCTTCATCGACTTCTTCTGCCGGAGTAACTTCAGCAACCTCAGCGGTCTCTGGACCACGTTTACGCCAGTGCTTTCCCTTGAATCGCTCAATCTGTCGGGTCATCTTGTCTACAGTGGCGTCAATCGCGGCGTAGATACTATCTGCCCTCTCTTCTGAGCGAAGGATAAATCCTTTTCCCCTGATAGTTACCTGGGCGATGAAGCGATCTGAAGCATTTCGTGCAGTCTTGGCATAGCTAAGGTCGACGCGGCACTCGCCTATCTCACTGAGAAATTTATCCAGCTTACCGACTTTTTTGGTTGCGTATTCCTTGATTTTGTCGGTCAAATCAAGGTCTTTTGTGTAAATATCCATATGTAGAGCCATGGGAACCTCCTGGATGATTTTATGGAATTATACCTGATATGTAATTGAAACAAAAATTCAATTGGCATTGAAATCTGACTTCCCTACCGTGACAGCATATACAAGACCCGATCTTGCGTCTTTAAGTGCCCCTGATGCCGATTCAAGGGTCGCTCCAGTCGTAAAGACGTCATCTATCAACAAGATCCTTTTCCCCTTTACAATCGCAGGATCGGCTTCAAAAACGCCTTTCACATTCTCCCTGCGCGAATTTACATCCAGGTCAACCTGAGAAGCGTTTTCCCGAATTCTGTGTAAACCATCCGTAGAAATTGGCTTTTTCAGCGTCTCTGCCACAGGTCTGGCAAGCCTTTCGGCCTGGTTGTACCCTCGCTGTTCCTGTTTGGTCTTCGACAAAGGAACCGGGATAACCAAATCAAAATCCCAGTTTTCTGCCTGGATCACTTTTACCAGATAGCCAGCCAACACCCGTGCAACCCCTATATCGTTTTGATATTTCAGATGGTGTACAGCCTCCCTGATCACCCCACCATAAAATGCAAACGCCCTGAATTGTGCATACGGCGGTCTACGATTCGCACAACTGGGGCAGTGCCCACTCGTGCTGACATACGAATTACAGTAAGGGCACACATTTACTGGAACGCGCTTAATAGATGCATAGCATTCCGAACAAATTATTTCTCCCTCTAAACCGCAACCCAGGCAATGGGGAGGAAAAATCCAATCAATTGCGTTCCACATCCAAGTTGGTTGCTTTTTATTCATACATCCAGAGCTGATCAGGAAGCAAAGGTATTTTGGTAAAAAAGTTGTATTGCTGGCCAAAAAATGGATAGCAATGTAAAGAGGATCATCAAGATCAGGACGATGATCAAAAAGTACTCTAAGGGACCAAGACGGTTTCCCTGGCCTGAAGCCATACAATCCTCCGATGGAATCGATTTTTTCCATTATAATGTTTTTGTAAATCTGTGAGAACCTTAGATAATCTATTGCCAGGGTGGCGCGAAACATCTAAGATTATTCTGTAGTTCTAAGAAAGAAAAGGAGCAACATGAGTGATATTTTTGATAAAGTGGCTGAGGATCGCGACCCATTAAAAAAGTTGCTATCCAAGATTCCCGGATTTAAGGGTTATGTCGAACGCGGTGATCGCAGATTGTCCGATAAATTGCTGCGTGAAACCATTGCCAATGAGTACGAGGCTCACTATCAGCGAATTTCCGGTCTGCAGCGTGACTTGATTTCACAGGGTGGCCTGGCTTACATTGATGATCTTGAAAGTGCTGCCATCAAGCTGCGTCAATTCATCGATCGGGTCCGGACTGCCTCTTACGGCTATGCTGGCCTTTTTGATGCAATCAAAATCAAAGAAGAAGAGTTGTCGAACATTTATCAGTTTGATTCCGATTTGTTGGAAAAAGGTGCAACTGTATCCGCTGCGATCGACAACGTTGAATCCTCCATCGGCACAGATGGTCTGCCGGCTGCACTCCGTCATTTGATCTCTGTCGGTCAGGAATGCGTTGATCTCTTCAACAAGCGTTCGAATGCCCTTAAGGGCATTGCATAAAAAAATAGTTCAAAAAATCTTGGAGGAATAATATGGCAAGAGTATTTGATGTTGTTGAATATCCCAGCGAGATGGCTGATGAGCTGGTTCATCGTTTTCCCGAAACTGGTGTCGCCGATCTCCGTTTTGGTTCGCAGGTAATTGTCCGCGAATCCCAGGCGGCTGTCTTCTTCCGCGACGGACGCGCACTGGATGTGCTTGGTCCCGGACGCCACACGATCACCACTGCAAACGTGCCGCTATTGACCGACCTGCTTGGTAAGCTTTTTGGAGATCGAACCCCGTTCACTGCTGAGATCTACTTCGTTTCCATGCGCGAATTTGCTGATCGCAAATGGGGCACCCCACAACCAATCATTGTCCGCAACACTGGTGTTGGGCTAGGCATTGCCCTTCTGCAGGGTTTTGGCACCTATAGCTTCCAGGTCACAGATCCGCAGCAATTCGTAACCCAGATCGTTGGTCAACTTGGCGCATATCGAACATCGGACATTGAAAACCGTCTTCGCACCATGCTGCTCTCACGCTTGCAAGATCTGCTCGGTGAGACTACTACGCAAAAGAACGTTCTCGACCTGATCGGCCTCACCGATGAACTTGGGGCTGGTGTACGCGCGAAAGCACAGGATGACTTCCTGGCAATCGGCTTACTGTTGAAATCGTTCTATATTGGCAATCTTAAGCCTTCTGACAAGTCCGCTAAGGAACTGCGCGAAATGGGCATGCTCGACATGCAAACCTACACCCAGCTACAGGCTGCCGATGCCATGCGCGACGCCGCCCAGAACCCCTCAGGTGGAGCGGGTCTTACAGCCGGAATTGGCGCTGGTATGGGAATTGGTAACGTCCTGTCCGGATCGCTTGCTGGCATGACTCAGGGTCAGTCTCAAACTCAGCCGACAGCTCCCGCAGCTGCCACTGGTATGCCTGACATCATGACACCCGCCGAAGCTGCTGGTTTCCTGAAGGTGTCTGAAGAAGATGTGCTCGCAGCCATCAACGCCGGGGAACTCAAAGCGCGCAAGATCGGCAGCGCTTTCCGCGTGAGCAAAGAATCCTTGCAGGAATATCTGCGCGGTTAATTCGTGTTAATTTAGCAAAAGTGGCTGGTCTTTGTTACCAGCCACTTTTTTAACCGATCGCCTTCCGGATTAGATCGCGTACCTTCGCTTCAACGGTGGTATCCATCTCAAGCAACGCGTAAGAAGTCGGCCAAAACGGACCATCATCCAGCTTTGCGGTATCGCTAAAGCCTAAAGTGCTGAACCTTGAACCAAAACGATGTGCGCTTTGGAAAAAGATCAGGGTCTTTCCGTCAAGCTGGTAAGCAGGCATTCCGTACCAGGTTTTTGGATGTAGCTCAGGAAACTTCTGTTTGATCAGTTCGTGCAATCTTGTTGCTATTGCCCGCTCAGCCTCAGGCATTTCGCCAATCTTTTCCATCACAGCTTGCTCATCACTTGCCCTGTTTCGGTTTGCCTTTTCAGCTTTCAGCTCTTTGGCTCGCTCCTGCATGGCCGCTTTCTCTTCGTCCGACCAATCCGGAGCAGTACTTTTGGATTTATTTTGCTTATTTTCAGACATAGCTACCTCACTAATGTCATTCTACCTATCTGCACACAAGAGGTAAATTCTTTGTAAAGGAGTTGTGTGAAAACGTAATTTGTTGAATAGATTAAATACAAAAGGCATCCCATATTCTGGAATGCCTCTGTAGTTTGCCTTTTCGTAATTTATTGTTTGTTTGCTTCGATGGCTTTCACTGCGTCCCCGACTGAGTGAATATTTCTGGCGTCCTCATCTGAAATATTGACATCAAATTTCTCGCAGAATCCATCGATCAGGAAGAACTTATCCATCGAATCAGCCTTGAGATCCTCGATGAAACGGGTTTCGAGCGTGATATCATCCCCATCAATTTTCAGGACATCCATTACTACTGTCTTGACTGCTTCGAAGATTTCGTTTTGTTCCATTTTTACCTCTATTGTTATAATGACTTTAACTAATTTGACATTTTTTGTAGCCTCTACTATAACACTTTATGATGAAAAAAGATGCGCTTCTTCCACAACGAAAAAATGATCATTTGGAGATCAACCTTGAGCAGGATGTACAGTCCTCTATCTCAACCGGTTTTGAAAAGATTGATCTAAAGCATAAAGCTCTGCCAGAGTTGAATTTTGAACGCGTCGACACATCATTGATCCTTTTCAAAAAACCACTTTCAGCTCCGATCCTGATCTCTTCCATGACAGGCGGCACGGCTGCTGGTGAAGCCTTCAACCGTACCCTCGCTTTGGCGGCAGAGCAGTGCGGAATCGCCATGGGGGTTGGTTCTCAACGGGCGGCTATTGAAAACCCGGAGCTAGCCGAGTCCTTCAACATCCGCAAATTTGCTCCACACACCTTGATTTTTGCCAATCTTGGCGCTGTTCAGCTCAATTATGGCTATGGAATTGACGAGTACAAAAAAGCCGTGGATATGCTTGAGGCGGACGCGCTCTATCTGCATCTCAACCCCCTTCAGGAAGCTCTCCAGCCGGAAGGTAATGCCGATTTTTCTGGCTTACTGCCAAAAATTGAACAGGTATGCCGATCACTTCCTGTTCCCGTCCTGGTGAAAGAAGTAGGTTGGGGTATCGACATTGATAATGCGCGGAAACTGCTGGAGGTTGGTGTGGCTGGGATCGATGTTGCTGGAGCAGGAGGAACTTCCTGGGCAAAAGTCGAGATGTATCGACAGCCCGATCCTCTGAAAGCTTCCATCCATTCAGCCTTTGCTGATTGGGGAATCCCAACTGCCCGAAATCTGTTTCAACTGCGGAATCTTGAAGGCAATCCTCTCATCATCGCCTCCGGTGGGTTGCGGGATGGTGCAGATCTTGCCAAATCTCTCGCCCTTGGCGCCAAACTTGGCGGGTTTGCCCGTAAGTTCTTGCTCACTGCGAATCTCGGAGAAGCCGATTTGATCAATCTGATCGAAGCGATCAAAGCGCAGCTAAAGGTTGCCATGTTTGCCTGTGGAGTCTCCTCCCTACCAGAATGGAACATCAATCACCTGGAAGGCATCGAGCAGTTATGAACGACCTGATTGAGTTAAAAGATCCGTTCGAAGATAGCCTTAAACATCTTGTGCTCGCCCGCACTCCGGAAAGCCTTCCGGGTCTGCGCGAAATGGTCAGTTATCACTTTGGTTGGAATGACCCTTCCTCTAAAACCGGTAAACGTCTGCGGCCGATGCTCTTGCTCTCCGGCGGTTTGATGTTTGGCGGTCAACCCATGGATCTTATGCCAGCTGCTGTGGCAATGGAAGTGCTGCACAACTACACTCTAATTCACGATGACATCGAAGATCAGGGTGAGACCCGCCATGGACGTGAATGCCTCTGGCGGAAATACGGACTGGCGCAGGCTTTGAATGTTGGCGACTTCCTGTCCACGATGGCGCATGACATATTCTATGAGGTTGAAGCGCTGGTGAATCCCTCTAATTTTGCCAGAGCCTACTCAGTCTTTCGTCAGGCCTCCATGGATGTTATCCGTGGACAATATCTGGATATGGATTTTGAGACAAGTGAATACATTTCTGTTGACCAGTACCTCGAGATGATTCGTCTGAAAACATCGCGCTTGATTTCAGGCTCCATAAGAATTGGAGCCCTGCTTGTCGGTGTGGAGGATGAAACTGATGTTCTCCTTGAAGAGATTGGTGAGCACGCTGGCCTGGCTTTTCAGATCCAGGATGACTACCTTGGCATCTGGGGAGACACAAGCACCACCGGTAAGTCCAACCTCACCGACCTTACAACGCGCAAAAAAACCTACCCGATCCTACTCGGCTTGGCAGCATGCCCACCGTTTAAGGCTGCCTGGGATGCCAATCCAAACATCACCCCGGAACTTGCGAGGGGAATGGCTGTAATGTTGGCTGAAGCCAAGGCAGATGAAAGAACAAAAGAAGAGGTTCAGAACCACCTGCGCGTGATTCAAGGAGCTGAGGAAAGATTAGCTTCCTTCGGCAGCAATAAAAGCTCTGGTTTGTGGGAATTACTCGATTCCGCTTTTACGCCGACTTATGCTTCGACTTCGAAGCCTGGTTCCACGATTTAGCACGCCAGCTGGCAACGATCAGGCCAAAACCAATCCAGTAATAAGGCAGACCAAACGTGTCCAGGCTAAAGCCTTCCACAATCAGGGCGATGATCAACAGTTGGCCTGCCACCCCCATTGCCTTAAAAAGCCCGGAGTGTTTACGCTTTTCGATGTCTTTTGCGTCCCGCCAATGCTCCACCACCCAGGCTATGAAAAATGAAAATCCGACTATGCCGGTCTCTGACAGCAGTCTCACCCATAAGTTCTTGGCGTTGGGGATGAAATTGTCATAGAGCAAAGCTGAAAGAATTTCAGGCAAGCGATAGCCAAAACTGGGTGTTGTTTCAGGGAAGTAGTAGCCTGCCACTCCTAATCCAGTACCAAAAAACGGATGATCCACAAAGGCATTGAAAGCTGATTGCCAATAGATGATTCTCTCAGCAAAACCAAGCCGACCTGCCCAACCCATGATCCCATATTGCTGTAATACCTTGAGGTTGAACAGTTGTTCCATCCGCGGATCAACTCGCCTCATAATTTGTCCGGCTGAAAAGATTAACAGCAGCATGATCAAAAGCAAGAGAAGCCAGAGTATGAACTTGGAAAAGATTGATCGCCATGCGTTGTGCTTTGATCCTGTCTCTTTTTCTTTTCTTTCCAACAATCTGTTTATCTTAGAATTTGCGAGTCTGAAAAAAAGAAACATGGAGACTGCAATTATCGTCAGCCATCCGATCCTGGAGAAACTGAGGAACATGCTCGTAATTCCGCCTGTGAGCAGGAGAGCTTCGATTGGGATCCTTCCAAACAACTTTCGGTGGTAAATGGTTTCATTTTGTGTTGTGAAACCGAACCAAATCGGGATGTAAAGGATGTTCAGCTGATGTGCCAACCATGAAGGCTCGTAGGCCAGGCCAGTGGCACGACCGTCAAAAAGCCTGCCAGAACTGGAAATAATCCCCTGAAAGGAAATTAAGACCTGAGGGAATGTGCCAGACAGCTTGTAGGTTACGTACTGAAGACCAACCACCAGGATAATGATAGCCCCGCCCAAATTGATCCATCGCAACGCATCGCGTATTTGTTTCTGATCTCGTAAACAATAAATTGTGACAAGATAAAACCCAAACCCAAACAGCAGGGTTACCAAACCTTCTAAAGCGTTTCTCCAAACCGGGATCGTACGAAAACTTGGTAATTCCCTGAGGAAAGCAAGCGCTAGTGAAAAAACAGCGATCAAAAAGAAAATGTACAGAGGTTGAAATTGTCGTGGAAATGCTTTACGCTTTAGAAATTCAGGTAACACAACGACTAAGACTAGCAGTACCATCGGCAAAAATGATAGAGGGGCGACCATGGTCCCGGAAAAAAGTTTCGAGAGCAGAGGAAAACTCGTGATGGGCAAAGTCACCAACAACAGCTTCCAGCTTACGTCTGCAAGGGTTTCCCTGAATTTACTCACGCTCTGTTTCTTTCGAAAGTAATTCCCCAAGAATTAAAGCCAAAACCAAACCTGCCAGTGCCCCTGCAAGAATTAAAATTGATCGTTGATATGCAATCGGACGGTCCGGTGTGAGTGCTGCCTGATACTGGCTGATATTTAACTCCGAGGTTAGACCCAGACTCAAGGGACTTTCCTGCAAAATGATACTCTTAGTTTCAACCGCAAGTTGCGCAGCTTTTTCCTCTGTCAATGATTGGCAAAAAGGCAGCGCCTGCTTCGTTGTATCTTTACTGCAGACCGTTAGCAAATCCTGCGTGGCTTTGGCTTGCGAAAGAGAGAGTGCATGCGTATACGCCTCATTCAAACGCTCGTAGGCTTTTTCTGCCCAGATAGTCGCGATGAGAGCTGCCACTTCCGGATCATTATCCCTCACTTTGATCAGGGTACTCATCAATTGGCGCTCAATCTTGGTTCTCCCAGTCAACTCAGCAACGGTGTAGTTTATTCCCTGATCTTCCAAGCTTTGTCTGACCATCTCAACCACATCAGAATGAAGCAAAAGCGTTCCTACAAGGTCCACCTGGGAATCAACCATGATTTCTGACACGTTAGAGCCAGTGACAACCTCCAGGTTAGTAGTCAGTTTCGCGGTCGCTTCGTATTTTGGAGGCAGGAACAGGCTGATGATTAACCCAACTAACGCACCAAGAACCATAATACCCGCCACACCAAGCCAGTCAGCGGGCTTCGCACGAAAAATCTTGGGGCTGAATTCAGTCTTTTCTGAGGGCTTTACCTTTTTTTTCATCAGTCTCCATCACTCATGATGTTTTCGGTATTTTAACACCGCCCTCAGGGAATGACAAACCCCTGAATGGGTTCAATACATATGAGACGATGCTGGGGTTAGGTTAGGGTGATTAC
>ENA-UOWO01000388-UOWO01000388.1-activated-sludge-metagenome-genome-assembly--contig:-NODE-388-length-64393-cov-17.776166_pt1 | contig 64393 bp, 61 predicted proteins | sample MGYA00238148_ERZ761564 | MGnify/ENA primary metagenome ERZ761564 (study PRJEB28885, sample SAMN05720194) | activated sludge metagenome | isolation source: Anaerobic digester | place: USA...
GAAAGGCAGCAGGCGAGGCGGGACAGAGATAAAATAGAAGGTCGTTGAAAGGCAGCAGGCGAGGCGGGACGGAGCTAAAATGGAATGTCGTAGAGAGGCAGCAGGCGAGGCGGGACGCCTCGCTGAGCAGCTGCTTTACAGCATCTTCAAGTCGCCGGAGGCGACATAATACAACCACGGAGCTGGAAGCTCCGTGGTTACCAGTGTAGAGTATCTATTTCAATCAGGCCTTTCCGGCCTTCATAATTCGCCGCACTGCTATAGAGATAACTGGCCGGATTGGCGACGAGTCCGTTCCTGACCGGATTCTGATGAATATAATTCAGCTTGGTAGTAAAAAAGTGAGCGGAATGAATTTCTTCCGGGTGATTATCCCCGGTCCAGACCCGGAAAATTTCATTCGCATTCGTCTGGTTGGCATGAAACCTGAACAGATGTAACAGCCAGTCACGACGGCTTTCCGGCTCTTCCTGTATGGAAGCAGTTAAGCGTTTACTGGTATGACTTTTGAAGTCCCGGATCAGGCCACTCAGATTTTTATCCGCGGAGGTCCAGATAAAATGAATGTGATTGGACATGATCACATAGGCATTCAACTGTAGTCCTTTATTCTTCCGGCAAAAGTCCAGGCTTTCCAAAATGATATCCCGGTAACGTTTTCTGCTGAAAATATCGATCCAGCCTACAATGGTAAATGTCAGGAAATGAGTGGCAGCCTGATTCCGTATTTTATAGCCGGCCGTATCAGAATAAGTCATTTTTTAAATGTTGCATTTGATTCTGCCTGCCGGGCTTTCAGCCCGGCAGGTGTATTATCTCGCCTGTGGCGAGTTGATGAATTACATGTTAGCCGCTATGCGAGGCGTCCCGCCTCGCATTTTATCTTCTTAATGTAGCTTGTGAAAAGTATTGTTTTCACATTTTACACCGTTATGAAATTTATAAGCCCGAACTCATTGAACTTTTTATTCCCAACTGCAAATACACGTTAATTCTTTTATTAGCCCGGTGAAAAAAACGGGTAATTTCTGTTTTTTTCTGACTGACTTGTTTTTCTAAGCGAGGGGTTCCTCCTCTTTGAAACTATGGCCGGAGTATAGCTGTAAGGCGGTTTCTATAACCGGATTTTTCAATAATGGTTAATACAGCAACCCGCCTTCCATAAAAATCAGGTCCGGTCATCTGATGCTTTTTTACGCCGTTGTAAATAAGAATTAAAAATTCGTCTGGTCAGGGGGAATGACCGGAATTTTAGGTTTTTCTTCTGCCGGTTCGTGGTAGTTGTCTGCACTTGATCAGGTACTCCTGACCCGGTATAATTAAAGTACTAAGCGTCGTTTTATTTTATCGGATTGTTTGCAGGTAAGCAGGAAGAGGCTGTCAGAAATTAAGGGATATAATGTATGAAAAAGGTTTTGACAGCTAAAGATAATCCATTCTATTCAGGCTGGTGCTGATAGCAATACCCATTGGCGATCCGGGTCATATGCCGGCAACGGGTACCTGCTTTTGTTTTTCCCTTGCATTGAACGGTTGCGGCTTGTCCGCTGGTTTTAGTGGCAGTCGTACTGCCCGTATAAATGTTTGTCGGCCGGCAGATCAGGCAAGGCTGTAGTCCCAGTTGCCTGGCTTTTTCAATCGTTATAGCTTCGGAAAAATTATTCACCATCCGGCAGGAATCGGTATGGTATTTTTTGCCAGATGGCGTTTTATAAAAAACCTGACCGCCCGATTGAAGGGAAAAAAACAAGAAGAACAGTACTAGTGATATGTTTTTTATGTTGGCCATGCTATTAAATGTACGCAAGCCGGGCTGGAATTACAAACAGGTAGGCGTGTATTTAAAGGTGGCATTAAAGAGCAGATTGTCTTTTAATCATAAGGTAGAATAAAAAACTGATTTAAAATATAATATTGATCATGTCCTCTTGTGAAAACAATCACGAAGTGGGGTAATCCGTGGCAACTACATTTGCGACCTAAATAGAAACACTTATGAAAAAGATTGTACTGCTTGTTTTTTTAGTGGCAACCGGATTGGTTGCTTTTTCCCAGGAAAGTAAAACGGCCGCACCTGAAGCGCCCAAATGGAAAATGAGATTCCGCGTTTTGGGAGCCATTCCACCCGCTTCCAGTTATGACCTTTCCGGAGATGATATTAAAATCTCTACTGCAATTGCTCCGGAGCTGGATTTCACTTATTTCTTCAGTAAAAATTTAGCTGCCGAACTGATCCTGGGTACAACACATCACACCGTTAAACTGGATGATGGCAATTCTTCCACCAAACTGGGCAAAGTCTGGTTATTACCCCCCACGGTTAATCTGCAGTATCATTTTGCAGGGAAAGCGTTTACCCCTTATATCGGGGCAGGTATAAATTATTCCATTTTTTATGGAGAGAAAAAAGAGGCGCTGGATCTCGGGTACAAAAGTAATGTCGGATTTTCCACACAGGCCGGATTTGATTATCAGCTGAACGATAAATGGTTCCTGAACCTGGACCTGAAAAAGATTCTGTTGAAAACAGATGTAACTATTAAAGGAGCTATTCCGGTTGTATTATCTGATGTGAAAGTCAATCCGTTTATTATCGGATTGGGTGCCGGATTTAAATTCTGATTGTGTCATTTTATTTGTACAAAGCTGCCCGTTACGGGTGGCTTTTTTTTGTGGTTGAATCCGTCGGTGGAGTACAACTACTCCACATCAATATTCCGGATATACTCTTCATAACTGTGCATGAACTGCCGGTTACCTCTGCAGGCCTCAAACAATGCTTCAATATTGCTGGTCTGGCACTTGCCATGGGTAACGAGGTCGCATAGCTCTTTATGTTCCAGGAGCCAATGACTGTGAAGGGAGTGGTCCCTTAGATAGGAGATGATAATATTCTCCTTTTCAGGGGTGGTGAAGAGATAGGCGGCGGAAAATAACCTGTCTAATTCATCTCTGACTTCCGGATAAACGTAGGGGTTAAACCGGTCGGCGTCTTTAATATCGTATATTTTGTACCCGTTCATGGTAGGGATACTGGTACAAAGGAATATAAAAACAACCGGAATTAGATTGATTAGGCACAGATTATAAAAATATCTTTTTAATCAGCCGGGATTACGATGTCCAGGGAGTGTATAATCCCATTGGTGGCATCCTGGTCACGACCAAGAATAGTGGCACCATTGATGCTTACCGAACCATTCAACACTTTCACTTCCAGTTCACGGCCACTGATGGTTGTCAGTTTCTGTCCGTCCCTGAAATCTTTGAAAGCAGTTTTTCCAGGTATTATATGACTATCCAGCAGGGTTTTAAGGATTATTTTGTTTTCAGGTTTCAGCAAAAAAGGCAGTTCCCCTTGCGGCAGTTTACCAAAGGCACTTTCTGAGGGGGCGAAAACGGTAAAAGGACCTTTTTGACTGAGTTCTGTTTCCATATCTGCGGCCTTTACGCCTCTTAACAAAGTGGACAGATTTTTATCAGCGGCCACCAGTTCTGTAATGTTGGACATACTTTGTATTTTATCCCAGGCGGTATTGCCTGTATACCTGTAAGCTACACTAATTAGAGTCGGATAGCCCGGTTATTCCCGGGTTTTATAGTTCAGCAGCCGGTTTGTGCAAAACTTAATGACCGGTTATATAATTTTTATAGACACTTATGGAATTTCAAACTAGATTGCCTGTAAAAGCCAGACTATGCGCTATTTGTTTCCTTTCTTTCTGTTGGTGAGTTTTTGTAGCACCGCTCAGGGTGTCACCGTTATGGATTTTGTACAAGTAAAGGAGGGCCGACGGGCTGAAGCCGTTTACTTTTATGAAAACAACTGGAAGGTATACAGGGATATCGCTTTAAAGAAAGGATTTATTCTTTCTTACAGGCTCGAAGAAGTGGTGGCCGATTCTGCCGCCGGCTTTAACCTGGTGCTGATAACAGAGTATAGGGATAGTGTTTTTTATCACAACAGTGAAACTAATTTCCGGGAAATTCTTTCAACGGCCCGGCCCAACGGACCACTGCTCCTGAATAAGTTACAACCGGCTGATTTCCGGACTAACCTGTTTGTTACAATAACCCGCAACCTGTTTCGGTCCTACCCGGCGTCCTACACAACAGAAAACCCGGGTCACCTGGAGTATCCGTAAATTTCCAATGGTGATAGGGAAACTGATACAGGGGCAATTTGTTGTACATTAGATAACTTAAAAGTAGTATCATGCCTGATTTTAACCGTCGAAGTTTTCTGCGCTTTTCCGGCTTAGCTGCACTGCCATTTTTGGGAAATGCCTCAACGGCTTTCTCCCGGGAAACCCTGTCTGCAGAATCAACTCTGGACGTGATCAAATTTTTTGGGGATGGGGAGATGTTTGAGCCGGCGGAATACCTGGCAGAATTACAGAAACTGAATGCCCATGCAGCCATACAAAAGGATCGGTACGGATCAGGAGGGGCCGTGGAAGCATTGGAAAAAAAGATGGCGGAGATCACGGGTAAAGAGAAAGCCATTTATATGCCCAGTGGCACGATGGCCAATCAGCTGGCTATATCTGTTCTGAGTGGTAATCATACAAAGGTTTTTGTACAGGATACCAGTCATGTTTACCGCGATGAAGCGGATGCAGCGCAGTCTGTATTCCAAAAGCGACTTTATCCGCTGGCCAAAGAGGAAACATATTTTACGGCAGCCACTTTGCAAACAGCTATTGAACAGCTCCCGGAACAGGAGGTTTTTGGTAGTGGTATAGGCACTGTTTCGATTGAAAACCCTGTACGCCGAACAGATGGCAGGATGATTCCCATTGGGGAAATTAAAAAAATCAGTGAGTACTGCAGAAGTAAGGGAATTAAACTTCATCTTGATGGGGCCCGGATTTATATGGCCAGTGCGTGGTCAGGTATTTCTATACAGGAGTTTTCCTCCTGTTTTGATACGGTGTATATCTCCCTTTATAAATACCTGGGTGCAAGTGGGGGGGCGGTTCTTTGCGGGGATAAGGATACAATCAGTAAAATGCCCCACCTGGTGAAAATTCACGGGGGAAGTATGTATGGTAACTGGACAAATGCGGCCATGGCCCTGGGGCGACTCGAAGGGTTGGAAGACCGTTTGCTAAAGGCAAAGGCAAAAGGAGAGGAGTTGTTTGCCCGGTTAAATAAGAGAAATGATATCCGGATAAACCCGCTTGACGGGGGCACCAATATTTATCAACTGGAATTAACGGGAGGAACAGATGCCCGGATTTTCCAGCAAAAACTAAATACAGAATTTTCAATACGTATGCCCTTTGCACCGGGTAAAACAAAATCCCTGATTACTATTAACGAAACAATTCTTTATAAGGACCTGGCCTTTATTTTGAACGCCTTCTCCCAGAGTCTGACAGCAGGTAAAGGCTGACAGCCCGCAGCGTATTTATTTTACTCTCTGAGAAATAGCAGCCATATATATATGGTGGCTGGGCAAATACTCTGAAACACGTATGGGTAGTATGGGTTATTACTTAGTTACTTAAAATACTACCGGATTTTGACAAATATCATTTAAGTGATCATCACATTGCCATAAGTTTGTTTACGTTGTAAGTACTTATTACTTGCAGCTGTTTACAGTCCAATCCATACTTATGAAAAATGTACTGACCAGGTACAAATCATGCCCAGTTGTTGACTGGCAGCTTGTTTTAACTACTACTTCACGCGCTTTTCTGTTTCACCAGGTTATTAATCATTTAAAATCCACTTTATGAAAACGGGTTTTCAACTTCTGCTTTCCATGTTCCTGTCATTTGCTGTTGTGAGCAGATCATCCGCTCAGAATGTTGCTATCAATACCAGTGGCGCTGATCCGGATGAATCAGCCATGCTGGATATCGTTAATTCCAGCAAAGGGTTATTGATACCAAGAGTGTCGCTCAGCTCGACGACCGACGCGGCTACAATTACAAATCCTGCAACTAGTTTGCTGGTATTTAATACCAACGCCAGTATTACCGGTGAATATGCTGCCGGTGAAGGTTATTACTATAACGCAGGAACGTCGGGTACGCCATTATGGAGAAGATTAGTTGGGGATGGTGAAGTTCGTTGGGATGATCTGCGGGTAGTGCTGGATAACGGGTCAAATGCAGCTTCGATTGGTTATCTCAGTGGTAGTAGTGGACCGCAGATATGGTTTTTCCGGTATAATCAGAGTACGGAAGCAATGTCATTTACCGTTCAGTTGCCGCATGCCTGGAAAGAAGGTACTACAATCTATCCACATATTCACTGGACACCCAAATCAACTGCATCCGGAAATGTGGAATGGAATTTTGAGTATACCTGGGTGAATTATGATGCAACCACTCCACAGGTCTTCCCGGCTATAACCTCAACAGCAGTAGTGGCCACCGGACCATTTACCGCCAAATCCCATATGATTACCCCGCTCACAGCGGCTGATGCCGGTATTAATGGTACCGGGAAAAAAATCTCCAGTGTGCTGGTGTGCAGGATATGGAGAAACTCCGACACTGCTGATGATACGTATAACGCCGATGCCGGAGGACTCTTTGTTGATTTTCATTATCAGGTGGATAGCTGGGGTAGCAGAAGTACATACACCAAATAAATAAGCCGCACTATGAAAATCAATCTAGTCAGTTTGATGCTGGCAATATTGCCGGCCACTTACATACATCTGCCTGCACAGGGTATAAAGATCAGTTCCGGGGCTTCACTGGTTGTGAATGGATCGGCAAACCTGGTACTCGCAAATACGGGGATAACCAATAACGGTCAGTTTTTCCCAGGTAACGGAGCCGTAATGTTTACAGGTAATTCGGCCACATCGGGATCCTTTATTAATGGCAGTTCAACTACCGGATTTTATAATCTGACACTGAACAAAACCAGTAATGGTATTCAACTGGGTCGAGATATCAGTATATCCAACATCCTTCTTTTTACCAGTGGGGATAGTTTATTTCTGAATAGCTTCAATATTGATCTGGGTTTAACGGGTACTTTGAGCGGAGAAGCGAGTACAAAGCGCATTACCGGCCGCACAGGGGGATATATACAGTCCACCCAGGTATTAAATGCACCGGCAGCCGTAAATCCGGGTAACCTGGGATTTCAGATAACCAGCACAGCTAACCTGGGAAGTACCGTCATCCGAAGAGGTCATCAGCAACAATCCGGGGCCTCTATTTACCGTTATTTTACCGTTACACCAACCAATAACAGTGGATTAGCGGCCACCATTGAATTTTACTACTTCGATAATGAACTGGCCGGAATAGCCGAACCCAACCTGGCACTGTTTTCAAGTGCCAATGGGGGTGTGCAGTGGCTAAATCTGGGTGAAGACGATATTAACCAGGGTGCCAATATACTCACACTGGCAAGCATAGATATATTGAACCGGTTCACGTTGGCCAATATCAGTGCGCCATTGGCTGTAAAATTGATCAGGTTTTATGTTGTACCGGCTGCAAACGAAGTGACGCTTCATTGGTTAACCAGTACGGAATCAAACAATCACTATTTTGCCGTTGAGCGATCCGCTGACGGAATGCATTTCATGGAAATAGGCAAGGTACCCGGCTATGGCACATCTAACCAGGAACAGCAATACCGGTTTACTGACCTTTGGCCCTTATCTGATAAATCCTGGTACCGTCTGCGCCAGGTGGATATTGACGGGAAAATAAGTTATACCCCGGTGCTGATGATCAACAGGAATTTCAATACTATTCAGCCGGCAAGGCTTTATCCTAACCCGGTACCAGGCACAACGATCTTCCTGAGTTTAAATAGTGATAAAGCAGGAGAACGGACTTTTATGATGTATAACCAGGCAGGTATGCTTTTGAAACAATTTAATGTCAGCCTGGTTACTGGTACACAATTAATTGAACTCCAAACCGGTCTGCTTCCGGCAGGTATTTATATCCTCAGGCAACAAGGAAATGCAAGATTTAATTTGAATTTTTTAAAACAATAGTGTACGATGCCACACTTATATTAGTGTGGATTTCCTGTTAATAGCAAACAGCGTTCTTGCCAGATGTTCTTTCCCGGGTTAGCTCCTCATTATGAATAGGATAATGAGAAGGAGCTGTAGTTTATGCCGTGATGATACCTGGTATGGAAGCCGGTTCTCCCGGCGGTTAAACAGGCCCGGTTGGTTTAGCCGTTATTCTTGCCTAAAATAGTTTACCTTCACCATCAACCCCCGCATCCGGTCAGTCACTAACTATCTCTAATCCCGGGTACCTGCGGTCATTTATACACCTAAATTTTTAACATGGGAGAAACCTGGAACAAAAAAGAAAGACAAAAGAAAAAGCAAAAAGAGAAGATGGACAAAGCGGAGAAAATGAAAGAACGCAAAGAACAGACAGGAAAGAAAAGTCTGGAAGACATGATGGCGTATGTGGATGAAAATGGTAACATTTCCGCCACTCCTCCCGATCCCCGTAAAAGAAAAGAAATCAAACTGGAAGATATTACGATCGGCGTACCGGAATATGTACCCGATGCTGAGGATGAATTCCGTACCGGCAAAGTCAGCTTTTTCAATCATGAAAAAGGATTTGGCTTTATCCGTGACCTGGTAACACAGGAAAGCATATTTGTACATATCAATAACCTCTCAGGCCCCGTTCAGGAGAATGATAAGGTTAGTTTTACCACCGAGAAAGGTCCCCGTGGTCTGATGGCTGTAAATGTGAAACTGGTGCCCTGAACCGGGCAGGTTTAAACCTCACTGAGCCGGGTAAAGGAAATCCCGTTAAAGATCCGGCTCAGATTCAGGTCCTTCCGCTGTTCCCATTCTTTAACATTATTCCCGCTTACTACCCTCCACAAATTTTTGGATTTCAGTTCTTCGTAATCTGATTCCTGGATAAATATGCCGGTAACCGGCTGACGGTCCTTAAAATGAATATTAAGCGGATTGTCTTTTCTTTTGCCCGGGGCAATGTACTTTTCGATTTGTTCTGAAGTCATAACTGATTATATATTTTAAGCAGCAGCTCTCTTCAAACTGTCAGGACTGATTAATCCATCCAGGTTTACTGCTCTTGTTTAAAATTGTTGTCTGGGTTTTGCCATATTCACTACCATTGGCCGGCCCTCACAAGGGGAACCATTCAGGTCATTAATGGCTTTCTGCGCTTCCAGCTCATCCGGCATTTCAATAAAGGCGAATCCACGGCTGCGGTTAGTAAACTTGTCGGTCATTATCCGGGCTGAACTCACTTCACCAAAAGGGACAAATACTTTCTTCAGCTGATCATCAGTCATCGTGAAACTGAGATTGGAAACATAGATCGTCATGGGAATCATTTTCGGGTCAAAAAATAGTTGAGGCGAGTGCAGCTGTAGGGAAAATGAAAAGGGAAAGTGATTCACGTACAAGAGCAGAGTACTCAATTTGTCCCGGTGAAGGTAGGTTAATTTTAGGCGGTGCCGGATTTTCTTTTCAAAGGCATTGACATCGGAACGTTTTAATCCCGGCCCGGCTAAAACCGGCATCCGAAGCCCAGTTACTCACATTTATTCTGTTATGTATGAATTTTTTGTGAATAAGTTGATCGCCCCGCAAGTAATTTTTCGAATAATTTTAAAATATGCAAGACCATTACAGCCTTCTCCATACTATCTACGAAATCGTGAAGAATGATCCCCAGCCGGAGCGTTATTCCTGCAAGCCCCGGGAACTGATTCTGCGTCGTATGCAGGAATGGTCCGATATACAGCAACAACTGCATCAGCTTGAAAAAGAGGAATTAGTAACGACCGAACAGCAGGAAACCATGGTCATTCGTATTACTAAGGCCGGTCTTTCGCTGGTAAAAGAACAGCTTGAAATTGCCCGTCTCAGTGGCAATTGATTTATTTTAATTTGCTGCTGATCTTTTCTCCTTCAACATTTACGGAATCAGGAGATTGTTTTGTGCGGTTTAAAAACAGCGCCACATCATTCGTATGTGCCAGCGTTTCTGGTTTTGTCATGGTTGCTACACTGCCATGTCCTTCAAAATGGTAATGCACACTGATAAACTTCTTCACATGTTTGCGGGTTTCAGCTGGTAGCCACTTTTCCAGTTCCCAGTAATTGCGGCTGCCTGATTTCCGGATTGCAGACAATACTTTTGCCGGTCCGCTGTTATAAGCGGCCAGGGTCAGCAACCAGTCGTCAAATATTCCATTCAGGTAAAGCAGGCATTTGGCCGCGGCCACCGTGCTTTTATATTCATTCCGTCGGTCGTCCTGCTTGCCGGAAATACGAAGACCGAAACTTTTTGCGGCTACTGGCATAAACTGCCATAGGCCGGCAGCACCCGCTGAGGATACGATCCGGCTGTCCAGTTTCGATTCAACAATAGCCAGGTATTTCATTTCTACCGGCACCTGGTACTTTGTAAATACCTGATCAATCATGGAAAAAACGGGACCGCTTTTCGCTTTTATTTTATCATAGTAAAAGGCATTTTCACGCAGATGAGCCTGTACAAATACACGTGCCTCCTCCTGTAAACGGATACGGGGCGCAGCGTCTAATTCTGCAGCAGTTAAATCGGGCAAACAGATGCACAAGCCTGCCGTATCAAACATATGTTTTGAAATAACCAGGGAGTCTGCCGGTACTGAAACAGTATTTAATTTCTGTTCAGCAAGGGTAATTTTTTTATTACCGGAAGCGGCGGCCATGAGCATGAAACTGGTAATGATAAATCCAGCTTTGTGTAATTTAGTTCTAAGCATGTAACAGGGTTACGTGAATAATACTTGCCGGACTGGATCAGAAAATTTTTCTTGCGCATTGCAAAAAAAAACGGGTGTTGCGGACAAGAGTAGTTTTTCAATAACACAACACCGGGCTTATTAATACCAAAGAGGGGCAAAGGTAACCCCGGAAACAGCCCTATTTGCCGCTTTTAACAGCTCTTTATCCACTGACAGTTTAACTCCGTGAGAATCATTGAACAAATTTGTTAAAACTGCTTATTTGTCAGATGTCAGTTGTCAGTTGTCAGATGCCAGGAAACAGCCCATGCTAAGTAGGTGTTCGCTGTTAGCTGTTAGGTAACAGCCCTTCCTGACAACATATACGTCAATGCACGTCAGTCGTACTTCTAACTTCTTACTTAAAGAAAAGGGCCGTATCTTATGATACAGCCCTCGCTTTTAAAAGAGTTTCAAAGATTATAACTTTGTCACGACTACTTCTTCTACGTTACGGTTGTTGTTGTTAACTGAATAGAGTGCAGATTTCTTGTTGCTCTTGGTACTGATCACAAACTGGATGCTGTAGTTAGCACCATCGTTGTTCTCATCCAGTGACAACATGAATTTCTTGGTGAAACCAGCTGCTTTTATGGTTTCAATGTGAAGCACATTTCCATGTTCATCCCGAACACTCACAATGTACTCTTCCTGTACACCAGCACCTGGCACAGTCAGTTCGAATACAGGATTGTTCTGCACTTTGCCTACGAATTTGATTTCAGCGGCAATTACAGGTTTCTTTTCAGTAGCGTTAACTACGGGGCTAAGGGCGATGGTGAACAGGGTCAGCAGCGCGATAGCAATGGAGCGGTTGTTTAAAATGATCTTTTTCATGGTTATACTTTTTTTGTTTTTTTAAATGATTACGAAAAACTTTAATGGGGGCAATCGGGCAGGCAAGCAGAAAGTTTCAGGGCAATGCAGAGGTTAGAAATCCGGATTAGTTTCGCAAGAGTTACTTGCTTTGATGATGTAAAAATAGGGCGGGTTTTCGGTGCCATAAAACCAGGTTTAAGCTGTTTTAAGGATACCCAAGGCTATATTTAAATTCTTATATAATTGATAAACAATAGTTTACGGATGGTTTTATAAAGGATACCCAAGGCTTTAAAAGGCATATAATGAGCCGTTTTTTCGGTATTGTTTTAACAGATTTTAACAGATTATCAGGTAGACTAAGAGTATCCCCTCATTATTTTTATTCCTATTATATTAGCGTAAAAAGATGGTCTTCATATACTTAATAAGGTGTTGAGAAATTAATGTTGAGCGGATTTGGCTAGGGACAAAAAAACATTACCTTCAACCGTTCCGGAGGGCTGACTGATTGGCATAATCGTCTTTCTTTCAACCAAATGGCCGGAAATTTGTTATATAAATCAGGTCAGCACCATATAGGATGGTGATGCACAAAAAGGAGTTTTAAAAATGGCATTTAAAAAAGATGATGTAATTATTATCGAACCCAGTGAAATTTTTGTTGGTAAAAAAGACGCGCCTGTCACATTAGTGGAGTTTGGCGAATATGAAAGTGAGGAATGTGCGAAAGTGAATGAAGTGGTAAAACAATTGTTGGAAGAATATGAAGGCAAGATCCGGTTTCAGTTCCGGCATTTCCCGCTTACCCTGATTCATCAGCGTAGCCTGAAGGCCAGTGAATCCGCTGTAGCCGCGGCCCAGGAAGGAAAGTTTTGGGAGATGCATAATGTATTGTTCAACAACCGACGTAATCTCGGAACCACCAGTCTTAAATTACACAGCAAGGAAGCAGGCGTGAAGAATAAAAAATTCCTGGATGACCTGGTGAATGGTATGTACGGCTGGCAGGTGCAGGATGATATTAAAGAAGGACATAACCGGGGCGTTAAAGAATTGCCCACATTCTTTATTAATGATGTGCTGTTCGTTGGCAAACCTACTTTCGCCAACCTGAGTGCCGCTATTGATTCTGCCCTGAAAAAAGGTAAATCAAAGGCACCGGTAAAGAAAGCTGCCGTCAAACAAAAGCAAAGAGCGTAATTAACGCCTCAGCATATTGAATCCCGCCGGTGGCGGGATTTTTTTTGCCTGCGGCAAAAGGGGTGGCCCCAAAACACACAAAAGAACACGAATAAACAGCCGGGAAACCTGCCTGGCGGCAGTTTTTTAGCCACGGATATCACAGATTCACACGGATTGATTTCTTATCCTTATGCATGTGCCTGTTAATTTGCATTTAAAATGGGATAACTCTGAAATATGGAAAAGTAAATCCGTGTTAATCAGTGTTATCCGTGGCTTGTATTCCTGTATTTTTCGTGTTCTTTCGTGTCCATTCGTGGCCACCCCTTTTGCCGCAGGCAAAAAAAAGCTGCCTCTTTAAGAGACAGCTTTTACAAACTTACGGTATATGATTACCAGCGGTTGTTGTTGTTACCAGAGTAAGAAGGACGGCTGTTGTTAGAACGGGCGGGTCTTTCTTCACGGGGTTTAGCTACACTAACTTTGATAGAACGACCGTCAACGGTTGCGCCATCCAGTTCAGCGATTGCTTTGTTAGCAGCAGCATCATCGCTCATTTCCACAAAACCGAAACCTTTGCTACGGTTAGTGAATTTGTCCATAATAACCTTTGCAGAAGTAACGTCACCGTACTCAGCAAAATAACTTCTTAAGTCTTCATCCACAACGGCGAAGCTTAAATTTGAAACATAAATGTTCATGTAAAAAAAATTGACTTTTAAAAATACTTGAGAAAACGCAAGGGTAAAGAAACTAACTATTAGCAGATAATGCGTAGCAGTAAAAATCACTTACAAACTGTCGTCGAACTCAAATTAACAGGGCAAAGATAGGAGTAAAAGGAATATCCAAGGGATTTATTTTGTTAAAGCGGGTTTTGTCAGGTTTAAGAGGTTTAAAAGGTTGAAGAGGTTTAAGAGGTTTAAAAGGTTGAAAAGGTTGAAAGGGCTTAGACGTTTGTTGTTTAGTGGTTTAACTGAGTAAACTCTTTTTATGACTGCTGGTTGGTCAAACAGAACTGCCGCACCCCATAAAACCAGCCCTCCTTAGAACAGACTACTAACTACTATCTGCTAACTACTAACTACTATCTGGCTACTGTGGTTCTACATTAAACATATTAACCCCCTCTTCTTTCTTCCGCATCCCGAAACTATACCGGATATTAATCCCAACCCGACGGGTATCGGCCTGGCGGAAACCAATAGCATCCACTGTACCTTGTTTCAGACTGAAATCATTTTTATTGGTCAGGAACATATCGCTTACGCTCAGGGTTATGATCAGCTTTTCCTTCATGAACCGCCGGTTAATACTGGCATTTAATGCTCCAAATGAACCCAGCTCATAAAATTGTTGCTGTCCTTTTAACCGCCAGAATCCATTCAGGGTAATAACCGATAGTTTATCCAGCTTCAGGGTTTGATAGGTAAAGAAAGTCCAGGTTCCTCTTTTAAAAGAGAGCGGAGCGTTCTCATAAATTCCTTCATAGAAATTGTGATTGTACTGAGTACCGAGTACAAAAAAGTATTTTCCTCCGGGTGGCAAAGCACCCAGTGCCCTGAAGTACCATTCCTTGTTTTTCCCGAGATTGTCATAGGTCCGGTATGCCTGGCTTTGACTCGTATCGGACTGATACACCACATTCGAGAAAATATCTTTGGTGTCGTTGACCCCAATGGCGAGAATCGGCCGCTCGTCCACACTGATGTTGGCTTCATAATTCCGGGTAAACTGTGGCCTCAATCCCGGATTACCTACTTCAGACAGATAGGCATCCACATAACGGGAGAATGGATTCAGTTGTTCATACACCGGACGGGTAATAGTACGGCGATATACGAGGTAAGCCCGGAGATCATAGCCTGCTATTTTCATCAGGCTTTTACTCAGGAATACATAGGGAAACAGATCCGTACGATGAATGGAAAAACTGGTATCGGTGGGGATTTCCTGATTCCCCCGCATATTGGTGTTTTCCAGCCGGGTCCCAAACTTTAGTACAATATCTTTTCCCATGGTTTTTGAACCCTGGGCATAAGCAGAATTGATATTCTCTTTGTAACGGAACCGGTTGGTACGACCCGCGTCCGGCACCCGGTTGCCATTCGATTCAGTATAAAAAAGGGTATTGTTGTTAAACAAATGAAGGGTTGATTTCAACCCGGTTTCTAACGTAAGCCGGTTTTTCATTTTCAGTTTGAGATCAGTACGCCCCGATAACAAATCCCGGTGATTGTCCATGGTGCCATCTCCAGAATTAGTAAAAGGGATGGGGGTATAATACCGGGTGTCATACCCCTGGTTATTTTTATTATTGCTGTTATAATAAAAAAACTGGCTGGTCCATTCGGAACCCAAACTGTCCAGTTTCAGTTTTGACTCAAATCCGTTTCCGATTACCAGCGAATTACCCTGGTTGGTTACCTGGTTCAGATTATTGGTCAGTAACTGATTAGTGCTGATCTTTTCAATCCGGTTCTGGTTATCGGTTTTATTGTCCGACAAATTCAGATTAGCCGTTCCGGATAATTCAAACTCCCATTTTTTCTTTCCCCAGCTATAAACATAACTGCCAAAAAAAGTATTGCCCGGATATGTGGTATAGGCTTCCTGGCCGAGTACAGAATCCGGGGCAAAAATCCGGTCTGTGACAATTTTCTCATAACTATTACGATGACTGTAATTAAAGTTCAGCGATAAACTTTTTTCCCCATCATTATTATTCAGGTTAAATCCAATGAGCTGATTTCCGTAATTGCCCTGCTGGATACCGGCATTCACACTGCCCGTAAGTCCGATCTTTACCCCTTTTTTCAACACCACATTTACCACACCACCGCTGCTGTTGGCATCATATTTTGCAGAAGGAGTTCGTACAATTTCAATTTTTGAAATAGCGGTAGGGGGCAGGCTCTTGAGTATACTGGCCACATCAGCGGCGCTCATTCTCATTTCACGTCCGTTAATTTGTACACTGGCCGGACTCAGACTACTGATATAAATATTCCCGTCCTGGTCCACAAACAAGCCCGGTGTTTTTTCAATCACTTCATATCCACTGGAAGAGGCCGCCACCAGGTTTTCAGGATCCACAATGGTTTTGTCATCTTCCTGGCGCATCAGCGGTTTAGACGACCGGAGTACAACCCCTTCCATGGTTTTTCCTGTTTCTTCCATAGTAAAACGAAAATCAGGTGTACCCGAACCCACCGAAATATTTTTTTCAAAGGGGGCATAATTCAGCGCCACTACTTCAATCCGGTACTGCTGTCCCTTAATGAGTGGAAACCGGACCAGTCCATTGCTGTCCGCTACCTGCTGTTTAGCCAGGGTACTGTCCATGCGGTTAATGGCCGATACGGAGGCAAATGGAACAGGTTCTTTTTTACTGTTCTGTAACCGGATGGTTACAGGTACATCCTGCGCATACAGGATACCGGTGGAGGAAAATAGAAAGCAGAGGATAAGGATAAGGCTGGTATGTTGTTTCATGGTGCTCATTAACAGGAAAGCGCAAAAATAGTTCTTTCTTTTTCCTGCAAAAGCCACAGATCATGCCGGATAGCCTTTTCCCATTTTTTTAACGCTTTGATTCATCTTGTGTCCTGATTTTATCCTGGTGAGTATTCTCCGCCTCATCAATGGAATGGGTTCGGTGAATATTCTTCTCCAGTTTGGCCAGTTCGGACAGTTTAATATAGAATTTCTTTAATGTCTCCAGTTCTTCTGCTGACAAATCTTCAACATCTACCAGCCGGTTGCTGGCCCTGGAAGAAGCGGCAATAAGTTCATTCAGTTTCAACTGCAGGGCCACACTGTCTTTATTCTGCGCATGCTGGATTACAAAAACCATCAGGAAAGTGATGATGGTGGTACCGGTATTGATGACCAGTTGCCAGGTATCCGAGAATTTAAAGACCGGACCCGTGAAAATCCAGATCAGGATTACCAGGCAGGCCATCAGGAAGGCAACCGGCCGGCCTGTTGCCTTGGTTACTTTCACGGCAAATCGTTCAAAAAAGGGGAGCGTAGATGATTTCATACCATTTTATTTCAGCGTTTTACTATTTTAGTTACCATATTAAAATTAGTACTTAATCATTACGATGGTCCGGTTTACCGTTACGATAAAAAAATTCGGGTCAAAAGGGGAGAAGACCGGCTGGTCTTATTTTGAAGTGCCCGCTGATATTGCACAGGAACTTAAACCTGGCAACAAAAAGGAGTTTAAGGTAAAAGGGAAACTGGATAAATTTACCATTAAGCGAACCTCCCTGATCCCAATGGGTGGAGGACTTTTCATTATGGCCCTGAATGCGGATATGCGGAAAGCCATTCGCAAGAAAGAAGGGGCAATGTTGGTGGTACAACTTACTGAAGATAAATCTGATTTTGTCTTTAATGCTGATTTTATCGAATGCCTGAAAGACGAACCACCTGCACATTCATTTTTTCAATCACTTACCGGATCACACCAACGCTATTTCAGCAAATGGATCGATAGCGCTAAAACGGATGCCACGAAGACCAAACGGATTGCGATGGCGGTGAATGCGCTTGCCCGGAGTTTGGGATATCCTGAGATGATCAGAAGCAGTAGGCAGTAGGCAGTTGGCAGTAGGCAGTCGGCAGTAGGCAGTAGGCAGTTGGCAGTAGGCAGTCGGCAGTTAACAGCCCCTACTTAGTATTTTCCCCGATATACTTTCACTTTTTGTTACTTTTTTGCAGATCCGGATTGAGGAATTTTTACTTTTTACTTTTGAATTTTGACTTCACTTAAAAGGGTTCGTATACAGCTGATTCGTCTGCACTGTCCGGTCGGTCAGCGTCTTCAGAAAAGCCACCAAGGCCGCTTTATCCGGTGCAGACAAATTCAAAAAACGGGGCTGCCCGTTAGGTAGTTTCATCTGTGGCGAAAGATTGGGATGATTCTTTACACCGGTGCTGTAATGCTCCACCACTTCTTCCAGGGTTTTAAAACGACCGTCATGCATATAGGGCGCGGTGAGTTCCACATTGCGGAGTGTGGTTACTTTGAACGTGGCATCCTGGTTAGTGTTATTGGAGACGGCGCCAAAACCACGGTCCACCGTAGTCATATCAATACCATTATTCTTTTCTGTCGGGGCTACAAAAGTTTCGGTACCATGACAGGCGGCACAGCCATTGGCGGGAGTCAGAAACAATTCCTTGCCCCTGTTTTCCTGCGCCGTGAAGTTCGGGAAGACCGCGTTTGGGGCCGGGGCCGGATTGGCAGGAAGGCTGGCACGGCCTGCATCATATTTAGATTGATAGGAAACAATGGACCGGACAAATTGTGACAGCGCTTTGGAAATAAGGTCACTGTTGATGGTTTCGTTACCAAAAGCTTTTTTAAATAAAGGGGGATAATAGGCAAGGGCATTGAGTTTGTTTTCCAATGCCGGAAGGGTCATTCCCATTTCCACCAGGTCTTGAATGGGGGCTACTACCTGAGCTTCCAGGGTGGCCGCCCGTTGATCCCAGAAAAAACTGCCCGGGGTATAAAACCGGGCATTGATTAATGACATAGAGTTGCGACCGGTTAAGCCACCATTGAAACCTTTGCTTTTAAAGGCGGTATCGGAAAACCCCAATTCGGGTTTATGGCAGGAGGCACAGGAAATCGTATTGTTGGCGGATAAATTTTTGTCGTAAAAAAGTACCCGTCCTAATGTGGCTCCGTCATTAGTGATCGGGTTAGTGGCCGGGGTATTGATTTGTCCCTGGATAGGCGGGGAATTCAGGTAGCCCGGCAGGGAAATGCTGGCATAGTTGAACGGGTTGGCTGGCAGATTCAATACAGCCGAAACGGGATCATTCGCCGGGGTGCTGGTCTCTTTTTTACAGGCAAGGAAAATAAACAGGGCAAAAAGTCCGATGATGGCTAGCGTCTTTGGTCGGTACATGATGGTTCGATTGGTGGTCGGGCTAAGACTGTTTAACCAACAATGGGTTTAACATCCGCGAAAAAATAAGTGTATTGACAATTGTCTGGGTAAACTTACGTTGTCCCATTGCGGAAAGGGGTAAGCGAACCTACAGGTAAAGGAAATTAATCAGAAAGTTTTGTAAAAATCTTTCTTCAATGACTATTTGCTTTTTGTGATCACCCGGATCAGCGAATCTTCCTCAGCGGTTTTCATGATGGTGACGGTATCCACCAGGCTGTTGGGCACTGTTGTGGACAACACATATTGCTTTAGTTTCCATTCTTTGTTTTGTTTAACTATCACACCCGAACCGCGGCAGATCTTCATCTGGGTGCTGAGTAGTTCATCAAACCAGGCCAGGTCTCCGGCAGGATCAAGATAAATATGCCGGTCAATAGCCGTGAAATCCCAGGCCTTGCCCTTATCGAAATAAGGTTTGGACCATTCCATAAACTGCTTTTTGTCCCAGCGCTCGGTGGCATCCGTACCACAGAAGATACCGTCTTCCGTATAATAATTAAAATAGGCATTGAAATCCGCACGGGCCGCTGCGCGGTTAAAGGAATCCAGCGTATTACCGATTTCTTTGATGGCAGTTGCCGGATCGGTTGCAGTGTTGGGTTGCTGGCAGGCAAAGAGAAGAATAGCCAGTGCCAAGGGGAGAATAGTTTTTTTCATGTCTTGAAAATAAGAAAATAGAGGAGTATTCCCATGGGTGTTTACTGAATACCATCCCATTTTCCTGTGATTTACAGGGGGATCACCACAAAGCTTATTTAGCTTTTTTCATCTCCACCACCCAGATACCACGCAATTCATTCAGTTTAAAACCGGTGGCTTTATCCCCCGGGTATAGCCGGTTGAGGGTGGAGAGCGTGGCTGGCTTTATATCTGTTTTTTTATCCCCATGACATTGAAGACATAGTTGATCTGTCAGGATAGGATAATAAGCAGTGTACGTTTCAGTGGTTTCTTTCAGCTGAGGTTTAGGATTCTCTTTCCTGGTGAGTGAAGCCTTGATTTCCTTTATATAGGAAAGTTCATCTGCGGATGCCACGTTTACCGGATTCCGGTTTCTTTCGGCCACCCTTTTAATGCGACTGCCCAACACCGTACTCATACTGTCTGTGAGCTGAATAGCCCGGGAAGAACAAAATTCAATGGCGCCTTCCGTACCCATATCCTGTATGGCTGTAACCAGGTGCTTTCCCAAAATGGCCTTGGTTTTCATCGCCATTTCCTGTCCGGTTTCCAACGGACTTTTTATTTGACTGATTGTGTCGGTTGAAGCGGTGGGGATTCCCTTTTTCTTCTCCCCTGTTGTATTGCAGTTGGTCAGAAAGATGACCACTGCCAAAATGCTGAGTAGCAGGATAGTTTTTTTCATGTCGCCGGTATTTATGGGTAATGGCTAAAGTTCGTTTACTGAACGGTAAAGTTCAGTGCTTTTGGTCACCCAGCCTCCCTTAATCCCAGTAAGTGCCATCCAGTCCCAAAACTGTTCCTATAAACAGTCCGATTAAAAAGACGATCAGGCAAAGGAAATAAGCTGTGGCTTTTAACCAACCGGCTTTACTTCGCCAGGGTTCCATAAAAGTAAAGAATAGGCCACCCATAGCTCCGGCAAAGGGAACGATTACGAATGGGCGGATCATCCATAGTTCATGCCATTCCGGGTTGGGTTCATCCGCTTTAAAAAGAAAAAGCCCAATAAGGGCTAAACCGATCCCGGCGCCCAGCAGCATGTTTTTAGCCAGCGATGGGGACTGGAATGTTTGTTTCAGGTACCTGAAAAGGATCATGTGATTAGCTTGTGAGATAAAAAGTACTTTGAAATACAAAGTAAATGTTTAATTTTGACTTTGACAAGATTTTTTGATCTGAAATGTTAGCTATGGCAGGTTTTGTAAAAGAAGATTCTATTGTACGGCGTATCTGGGGCCACAGTGATACAGTCCTATTCATTTTTGCCGGGGCATCAGCTGAGTTCGCTTTAAATAAGGCGGTAGACTGGCTTTACTTTACCGGTAAGCTGCCTGCCGATCCGTTGGGAAGATTATTCTCCACGGTAGGTTATGCCAAAAAGATCGTCTTTGCCCCGGAAGCCGAAGCCCAACAGGCGATCGGCCGGATGCGCCAGATCCATGGTGCAGTGGAGCAGAATCGCGGCAGTGCTATTCCGGAATGGGCTTACCGGGATGTGCTGTATATGCTGATCTTTTATTCCATCGCCTCTTATGAACTACTGGAACGAAAATTATCGGAGGATGAAAAGGAAGAAGTATATAACGTCTTTTACCGTCTGGGTTCAGGAATGGGGTTGAAAGGACTGCCCACGACGTATACCACCTGGCTGCCCGACCGGGAAGCGCATCTGAGATCGGATCTACAAAGGAGCCAATACACCGCGGATCTTTTCCGGCAGTATAAAAAGCACCTGGGCACATTCCGTTATAAACTGCTGATCGAAGCACAGAAAATGTTATTGCCAGACACTGTAAAAGAAATGCTCCAGTTCAAAACTATCCGATGGTTGTACCCGGCTGTGCCAGTTTACAAATTCAGCCGGATGATGCGGTTGGATAGTATCATTAAAAATGTATTACTTCCGGGGAAATATAAGCAGGAGATCAGGGGGCTCGATGTGGGGTGAGTGGTGAGTGGAGAGTTTTCCCCATCCCCCTCATTTTCCGTTTCTTTGCAGCATGATATCCTCCATCAACGACTTCAAAAATCCCTTCTTTATCGGTGTGGCCGGCTCAGGCATGAGTGCCCTGGCCCAGTACCTCAAAGGCATTGGCAAAAACGTAAACGGGAGTGACCGTTTTTTTGCCCCCGGTGTATATAATGAAACCCAGGAAAAACTGGAAGCCGAAGGAATCCGGTGTTTTGTCCAGGACGGGTCAGGGATTACCGATGCGACCGACCTGGTGGTTTGTTCCACCGCCATCGAGGATACGGTAATGGAAGTCCAGAAAGCCAAACAACTCAATATTCCTATACTCCGACGGTCCGAACTGCTTTCCCTGATTGCGGGTAGCAAGAAAACGATCGCCGTTGGCGGTACCAGTGGAAAGAGTACCACCAGTGCTATGTTGTTTGACATCCTGGAGAAAGCCGGACTGGAGCCCAGTATTATCAGCGGGGCAGGACTGATCAGTATCATCAAAGAGGGTAAGATAGGGAATGCCAAGGTTGGAGCGGGGGAACTCCTCGTGATTGAAGCCGATGAGAGTGATGGTTCGATTGTTCAGTATAAGCCCGAAATCGGGCTGCTGATGAATATTGATAAGGATCACCAGGAGATTGACGAATTGCTCAGTCTGTTCGGGACCTTTAAAAACAATTCCCGCAAATTTATCACCAACCAGTCGCATCCTTTGACGGCTCCGCTTTCTTCACAGTGGGCCAATGATTTTGCCACGGATACCAGTCATGATGCAGGATATGCCGCCAGCGATTTCAAACAAGTGGGGATGGAAATCAGTTTCAAAGTAAATAACCAGTCTTTCAGTCTGCACCTTCCCGGCAAACACAATATGGAAAATGCCGTAGCTGCGACTGCAGTTGCTCACCAGTTGGGCGTGGATCTGGCCACCTGTGCGGCAGCGCTGAAAGAGTACCAGGGGATCTACCGCCGTCACCAGGTATTGGGACAAAAGAACGGGGTATGGATGATCGACGACTATGCCCATAATCCTGTCAAATGTGCCGCAGCCATTGCTGCCTGCCAGCCGATCGCCCCCAAAGTAGTCGCCTGGTTTCAGCCCCATGGCTATAAACCTACCAAATTCCTCCGGGCTGATTTTGTAAAAGAACTGGCCGCCGTCCTCCGTCCCCAAGATGAGATATGGATGAGTGAAATCTTCTATGCAGGCGGTACCGCTGTAAAAGATATATCCGCCAACGACCTGATCAATGATCTGAAAGCATTGGGTAAAAAAGCGTTTTTTGTAGAAGACCGGAATGACTTCATAGACACCGCCCGCCCTCACCTGGATAGCAATACGGTATTATTGCTCATGGGAGCAAGGGATCCTTCTCTGGAGCAATTTGCAAAAGAGAGTTGGGAGAGGTTGTAGGGATACTACAAATACAACCTTATACGAGGGCTGATAGTTGTTTTAGGTCTAAGGTTATAATTAGCCAATTAGCCAATATGCCAATTGTGGAAGTGGCTAAAAGGTCGATGGTCGTTAATGATACTGAAGAGGTTCAACTTAACACAAGTCAACCACATTTTTGAATAACAATCTTAGTAGGTCAATTGGCACATTGGCTAATTGGCACATTGGCACATTTTACCTGCTAATTGTAAGTCAGTAAAAAATACTTAGTCAAAAAAAGCTTTCTAAGAAGAGTCGTTAAATTGCCATCTCGGGCGTATTCTCTTTTGCTACCGGTAAGAACATATACCAGCATAAGGCCATCAGCAGACTGGAATAGGAGCCGTCCAACTGATTCTTGTCTCTTTTAAAACGTACTTCCGGATTTCCTTCATCGGTTTTGAGTCCGCAAGTGATCATGGGTTTTTCTGCCTGTTCTTTGAAGATCTGTAATTCGGCAAGGGGATTATTGATGATGGAATAAAAATAGCGTTCGTTTTCAATATTGATAAAACTACGGCCGTTCTCATGGCCCAATTCGCCGAGTTTAATACCATATTCGGTACGTAACACGGTCTTGTTCCGGAGAAAGCCTTCTTTGCGGATCTGGAATACCCGTTTTTCATTGCCGGTTTCAACCCGGGCTGAGTGAGAAAAAGGGTGAAAATGGAGTGTCAGGATCTTCTGCTCATCCTTGTACAAATGATAGACTTCATTGTCTGGCGTAAAAGAAACTTTTTCCCATCTCATGACAAATTGTTTTAATCGTTGGTAAGGTAGGTTGCTTCAGGGTGGCTAATTCCACTTTACCTAAAGTTAACAGTAAGTTCATATTGGGAGAAGGTACGTGAAAAGACAGTGGAAAACCTGGAAAATATTTCTTAATTAATTGATTGTCAGTAAATAAGAACTTATGAGTGTATTAGAAATTGGCTAATTCTGCAGTAATTTCCTTATTACGAAATAAGATACTATCACAAGTAACAATACAATAACAACTGAAATAATTATCCAGGTTTGATCCGGCAGTTTGAGTTTATCCCGGCGTTTTTGCTTTTTCTCCGTTTTTTTCTTCAGGTCACGGTTGAGGGCTTCTATAGTATACTGGATTTGTACCTTGTCCTTGAATTCCTGCAAACCTTCCATGGCCTCGTTTTCAAAATCTCCCTGCATCAGCAATTTTTCGACCTCATGCTTCTGCTCAGGCGTAAGTTTTCCCTGCAGGTATAACATCATGGTCTCCGGATCAATTTCCGGATGCTCATTGGATAATATGTCCTTTAAATTTTCTGACATTTTTATTACGCAGTTCTGTTCATTTTGTCTGTCTGAACTTTAATTACTCTTTCATTGGCACATTGGCTAATTGGCATATTGGATAATTCGCTTTATCACAGCTAAAAACTTAAATTCCTTTTTCTTTTAGTTTTTTCTCCACCAGCAACCTCAGATTCCTCTTCCCGTTCTGTATATAACTCTTCACCTGTAACATACTGAATCCGGTTTCCTCACTCACTTCCTGGTAACTTTTTTTCTGAAGGTAAAACAAAGTTACACATTGCTGCTGCTCGGGGTTTAGTTCGGACAAGGAGCGTTCCATCAGGTCCAGGGTATGGTCATTCTGTATCAGGGCCTGCCGGTCGGTCTCTTCACCCGGGGTGGCCGTATGCCTTTCGCTGATCTCGGTGGTGATCTTCCCCTGTTTTTCCCGGATCCGCATCAGGCAATGATTTTTGGCCACCATATAGAGCCAGGATTTAAAATACTCCACTTTGTATTTCTGCAGTTCCTGGATCACTTTAAGGAAGATCTGCTGTACACTGTCTTTGGCTTCCTCCTCATTTTTCAGGTACTTCATGGAAACCCCGAGCAGCAGCAGGGTATACCGCTGCAGCAGTATGCCCAGCCACTCGTTATTGTGGTCGGCATAAAACTGATCAAGCAGTTCCTGGTCGCTGATATGGGCGTATTTGTCCGCTTTCACCGCTGGGATAATGATTTCTTCATGTAAGATGCGGGATTTGTGTATTTCAACAAAATTTTCGGAAAGAACATTCCTTAATTTCGGAAAAAGATTTTCATGAAATACGCCATCGTGAATGTACCCGTTGCTGCTTTACGCCGGAAACCGAGGCACCCTAAGGAAATGGTGAACCAGTTGCTTTTCGGGGAAACGGTGCAGGTACTGAAAACTAAAGGGGATGCCTGGGTAAAAGTCAAAAGCCTGCACGATAACTATGAAGGCTGGATGACCCTGAGTCTGCTGGAGGAGACCGACGAGATTACCGCCTTGCAGAAACCGGTTTTTGTGACGGCCGGATTGCTTACCCGGATCAGCCAGGATAGCCAGGCCATGCATATTCCCATTGGTGCATCGCTCCCAAATTTTACGGAGGGTACCTGTATGATCAACAAGCAGGCTTTTTTTGTAGAAGGACTGGTGCTGAACCGTATGGAACATCCGGCTTCTTCCGTATTAATAGATAAACTGGTTCAGCCCTGGCTCAATGCCCCTTATTTATGGGGTGGCCGGACGCCGTTGGGGGTCGATTGCAGTGGTTTTGTCCAGGTCAATTTTAAATTAATGGGGATCGACCTGCCACGGGATGCCTGGCAACAGGCACAGTACGGAGAACCGGTGGAAAGTATAAATGAAGCGAAGCCGGGCGACCTGGTCTTCTTTGATGATAAAGAAGAGATCGTTCATGTGGGTATCCTGCTGAATAAAGAAACGGTCATCCATGCATCGGGGAAGGTCAGGATTGATCCGATTGATAAAAAAGGAATTATTAATGCGCAGACAGGCAAAAGAACTTACCGGTTAAAAGCGATACGCCGCTATTGGTAAAAAAGCCCGGTTATCATATACAAAAAACCGGATGGTGATGGCCAGCACATTGCCATTGATCTCATTGGTGCTCCAGGCCAGGGTCATAACCGGGAAGCTGACATTTTCAAAATAAAAATCACGGATTTCTCCGGAAAGGGTATCCCCGTCTTTCAGTTCACGGGGATGATTCATATCAAAAGCGCGCTTATACTGACGTACCAGTTTTTCATATTCATCCTGTACATCCGTTTTCCCTTCCTTTCCGGGCGGGGCATAACCAACGATCTGGTACAGGAAAAAAGGTTGGGCCGGATTGATGGAGTCGCCCTCGGTTTCCCTTTCAGACAGGATGATTTTTACTTTATCCGGCCGGAAGAAAAAAGGTTTATGTGTGCTGTATATTCCTTCCAGAAAGAACAGGGTGGTATCTGTTTTGCGGCGAATGGTACTCTGTTGAACGGATGGATCATTCATCAGCCGGGATACAAAAGTGCTGAAGTCTTTATTGAAGGGACTGACCCGGAAATAATCGTGGGCGATTTTTCCCGCGGCCCCCATTATTTTTTCATCCGATATCTGGCTGTAGAGGGTGCTGGTTAGAAGCAGTGTGGTAAGCAGCAACAGGTGTGTCTTGTGTTTCATTCCGGTTTGGTTTGAAAATACCGGGTGAGCTGTATTGTATGTACACTTTTGTCAGTATAATGGCCAGCCCATCCAAAACTAATCACCGGGAAAGTTACAGCTTCCTGATAGCCCTGCCATTGTTCAAAAGGCATTTTACCATTTCTTTTAGATTGTGAATGTTTAAACCGGTGGATACAAGGGGCAAATTGCTGATGCAGAAATGCTGTTTCTTTTTTTACCCATTGTTTGTACTCTTCATCTGCTCCTGCCTGGGCAATCAATTGGAAAACAAGCACCGTGTCCGCTGGTATTGACTGATCCTGATGTCGTAATAGTGTTTGCCGGATTTGCATTTCCAGCCGGCTCACCGGAAAGGAAAACGGGTTGAGCTTTGTGGAATATCCCCGCCAGTAAAGAAGGCTGTTTTTACTTGCTGGAATAAGTGTGTCGGTAGTAAATGTTCCGCTTTTTGTCAGTTCTTTCAGAAACTCGGGTATGGTATGCCCATCTGGATTAACTATAAAATACTGTTTGGTAAGTGAATCCAATCTGTCTTTTTCTGGCTGTGCATGCAGGGTTGACAAAGAAAGTACTAAAAATAATACGGCCAGAAATTTCATAAATTTTTCAGGTTTCAAAATATGGATTTGACCCATTTGACTAAGAGCATATCCCAATGCAACATTTTAAATGCCGTGTACATCAGGATCACCGCAAAGATTTTCTTCAGGGATTCCTGATCGATGGATAAAGCCAGTTTACCGCCAAAATAGCCACCCCCGATAAAACCAACCGCCAGTAGTCCTACTATTTTAAGATCTATCGGGGTACCCAGTTTCTGGCACTGATAATAATAATAAATCGATGCCAGCACTACAACCGGTAATGTCAGTACGGCCAGGGATGTACCCTGGGCCTGGTGCTGGGTATAATGCATAAAGAAGACAAGGGCCGGTACCATGATAATACCGCCGCCCACGCCGACCAGTCCGCTGAGTACGCCTGCCGACAACCCGATCAGCAGGGCGGTGATCACCAGTTGTGTTGCCATAGTTTGTTTTTGGGTGCCTTGCATCATTTTTTATAAGTCTCATTGTACAGATCGATGGATTCCTTGATGATCCGGAAGGCAATGCCCTGGTCCTGGAAAGTATCAATCTCCACTTTTTTATTCTCCAGTACTTTATACTGTTCAAAGAAGTTTTTTAGTTCCAGCAGGAAATGTTGTGGCAATTCCTCGATCCGCCGGAAGTGATTCACCGATGGATCCTGGGCAGCTACGGCAATAATCTTATCATCCTCCTGTCCGCTGTCGATCATCTGCATATTGCCGATCACGTTGGCTTCCACCAGGCAGAGGGAGCGGATGGATTGGGAACAGAGTACCAGAATATCCAACGGATCCCCATCCAGTCCGAGGGTCTGGGGGATGAACCCGTAATTGACCGGGTATTGGAAGGAGGAATAGATCACGCGGTCAAGTTTCAGCAGACCGGATTCTTTATCCACTTCATATTTAGAACGGGAACCCTGTGGAATTTCGATCAGGGCATTGACGGTTGCCGGGGCTTTTTTCCCATAATTGACGCCATGCCATGGGTGACTGACTGTTAACATAGTTTAGAGTTTATCGGGTTAATTTCATGCCGGCATAAGTGGCCAGCAATCCAAGCAGCACACTGGCTGCTAAATAGGCAAAGAAAAGAGCTGTTTTTTGTTCCCTGAGCAGGCCAATTCCTTCCAGCGTAAAGGCGGAAAAAGTAGTAAATCCCCCGCAGAGTCCGGTCATGAGAAAAAGCTTCCACTGTTCATTTGAATCAAAACTCCGGAAACTCACTCCCCAGATCACCCCAATCATCAGACAGCCGGTGATATTGACTGCAAACGTACCCCAGGGAAAACTATGGGGATACACTTCAGCAAACCATCGCTGGCATAAGTAGCGGGCCATACTGCCAAGACCACCACCGAGACCCACTAAGAGAAGATTATTTAGCATTGGAAATTATCAGGGTTTAGTTGTTTAGGCGTTTGACGTTTAAACGGGAATCTGCTTAGTAAGGGCTGTTCCTGACACCCGACACCCGGCAACTGACAACCGATTAAGGTGTTTTCGGTTTATTAGTCACTGTATCGGTATCATGCAGGTACAGGTATTTGAAATCCACCAGCCATTTGCCTCCGGTTTTGATCACTTTGAGCGTATCCGGATTATTCTTAAATGAATTGGAATAGATCACGATACTGATGGAGTCATTCAGCGTGACCATCGGTGAAGGAAACTGAATGGAGGAGGCCCGGTACCCGTCTTTGTTTTCCTGGGTCATATTGCCGTAGGAACGCTCCGCCACATCCATATAATTGTTATTGACTGAATCACTGATCATATACATACGGGCTTCATTGAATTTACCATCGAGGGCGGCCCTTACAAAATTGCGTACCGCGTCTACATGGCTGTCTGAAGTGGCCGGAGCTTTTTCTTCATTTGCACAGGAGGCCAGCAGAATCAGGCAGAGCAGGAGGGGGGCGGTTTTCATGAATTTCATAATTGCAAAGTACAAAAGATTCTTAAGGAAATACCGGCGACTGGCTGCAATATGCCTGCTCCGTCTTTGAATTCAACCGGGAGGGAGCTTTTTTGGTGTGTATTCGTGTTTTTTAGTGGCAAAAAAAAGCCGTCACAAAGTGACGGCCTTACGTATGTAGGACGGGCCATTTATTGCTTAGCGGCTTCCATTTGTTTTTTAATTTCTTCTCCCATATTCTTCATTTTCTCTAAATCCTCTGGTTTAATGGATTTAAGCGCACTATCCAGTGTTTTAAGCCCCTGGTTCAATGAATCCATATTGAAATTTTTCAAATCATCAATATCCTTTTGATCCATATCGCCTTCTTTTTTCGCTTTATCCATTCCCATTTTAGCAAGGGTGGCCATACTGAAATCAACTTTCCAGCCGCCATCTTGTTTTTTCAGGGGGAAATCAAAGGTTTCCTTTTTCTTTTTATTGGTAACAGAAACCGTGGCTTCGTCGCCGCTTATTTTAGCCTCGCCGATTTCCATATTATTAAATTCATCAGCAGGATCTTCTTCTTTGGTATTGGCATCTTTAAATTTCTCACCCATATCCATCGCTTTTTTCATCATATCCAGCGTGGGTTTGCTCTCTTTTGTGGCCAGTTTTGCAGCCCCTTCGAGATCTTTTTTAGACATTTTATCAAAAAAGGCCACTAATACGGATTTGGGGTCCCCGGCAGATCCGGAGCATCCGGTGAAGATGGCGGTCATTAACGCAATGGCTGCCAGGAGGATGTTCAATTTTTTCATTTGTTAAATGGTTTAAGGAGTCAAAAGTAACGATTACGTTTAAAAAAGCATCATGGTTTGAAATTTTCCCGGGTTACCGGTTTACAATCCGGGTTAAGGAATAAATCATCGGTGGTAACCCCGTATGGAATAGTGTCGATACGCAGGTAAGGACTCAATTTTCCGTGGAGGGATTTATTCATCGTTTTAAATACAAACTCCGAACAATACATCACATCATCCGTTTCGAAGTTGAAAAACAGATCGAACCGGAGGCCATTCCGGTAATGCTGGTGAACGGTTTGCCGTATCGTCGAAAACTGGGCAGTATCCAGTTCATACCGGTAAACCCCAAAACCATAATTTTCCTTCGGATTGCAGAAAACGGCAAGGGGTTCCCGCAATAATTTCATATCCGGGTTATAAGTGCCACCTAATGCATGGTAAACCAGGATGCTGTCGTTTTCGATAAGTATAATTCCGCAATGGGACCATGAACTGTCTTTCCGGTTCATCCGGCGGGCCGCTTCGCTCACTTCATCATTCCCGTTACGGAATATGATATCACCGCTTTGGATCAGTCTTTTTGATTGTTCAATCTGGTTATAACTCCGGGAAAGGTACGCGGCATTGAATACCGGCATTTGCTTTTTTACTTTGGGGGTGCACCCGGGTAACAGCCATAAAAGTAAAAGGCAGCCAATTGACCGCCTTTTAAAATATTGGTGTAATAAATAAACGTCTTTCATCAGTGATTTCGTTCGTCTTTTTCGTGCTCTTTCGTGTATGCCCGGAGGATTTGCTTCACGAGGCGGTGACGTACCACATCCTCTTCATCCAGTTCGATATGGCCGATTCCGTCAATATTCTGCAGGATACGCACAGCGGTGGATAAACCACTGCGCTGATTGCGCGGCAGATCCACCTGGGTCATATCCCCGGTAATAATGGCTTTGGCATTGGAACCAATACGGGTGAGAAACATTTTTATTTGAAGGTCCGTGGCATTCTGGGCCTCATCCAGGATAATAAAGGCATGATCAAGTGTCCGTCCGCGCATATACGCCAGGGGGGCGATCTCGATGGTGCGTGTGGTCATATAATACCCCAGTTTATCCGCCGGGATCATATCATCCAGGGCGTCATAGAGTGGACGCAGGTAGGGATCGATCTTCTCCTTCAGGTCGCCGGGCAGGAAACCAAGGCTTTCGCCCGCTTCTACCGCCGGGCGGGTAAGGATGATCTTCTTGACCTGTTTATTCTTAAGCGCCCTTACCGCCAGGGCAACCGCCGTATAGGTCTTACCGGTACCGGCGGGTCCGATGGCAAATACGATATCGTTTTTTTCCGCTTCCTGTACCAGTTTTTTCTGATTAGCCGTGCGGGCCCTTACTGATTTGCCATTGGGTCCAAAGACCAGCACTTCATTGGGATTTTTCTCCTTAAAATGGTCAATGACTTCCGCATCATCCCCACCCAGAATCTGCTCAAAATAGTTCTGGCTCATGTGCCCGTTACGTTCCAGGTAGGTGACGATAAGGGAAATTTTTTCCCGGGCATTTTCAATCTGTTCCGGGGCCCCGCTCAGCTTCAGTTGGGTACCGCGCGAGAGGATTTTCAACAGGGGAAATTTTTTCTTAAGGATGTCGAGCTTTCCGTTGTTTACACCAAAAAATTCAATAGGGTTTACGGTTTCAAGGTTAATGATAGTGTCTGTCAATTGCTTCGGTTTATGTTTCTCAAAGCCGGCAAAAGGGCGGTACCGGATTATCTGCGTCTTCTGCGCTTTTACAGAAGCCTGCCCTTCTTTTCCAATATTAATCAGCAATACTGTAAATACCTGCACTTACTTATTCACAGGTTGTGAAAAGAGAAAAGGGGGCTAGTGATGGACGGATTGCTTTTTTCTGTATAGCAGTCTGACTTTCAGGCCGGCCAGGAAATACCGGCCGGTAAAGCATTCCGGTTTTTTGCAGGGCACTGATTTTTTTACATAACGGATATGTATAGTTGTAAACCGGATTTTCCGCTGCTGCTTGCTGCAAGAGCAAACTTGTCCATTGGGGTCAAATTCATATAAAGCATTTATTTACTATATTCTGCCAGATAAGGGTAAACTATTATAAAAAAATAAATATTATACGAATGCCGGCTGAATAGTATTGCTTAAATGACGGGTTTTCAAGGGTATTGACTACATTATGTGAGAACCGCTTTTTGTATTGCCAACACTATGCCTACTGGATCACACCGCCATCCACCAGATCGTTTAACCGAGGTAGCTACGGCTTCACCGGATCGCTATTTGTACCCGCTTATGCTTGATGCCATAGGCGATGCTATCTGCATGTTTGATGCCCGGGGAGAATTCACCTGGCAAAACAAGGCCTGCATGACGCTCTGTGGAATGGTTACGCCGGAGCATCGGCCGCCAACCTCCCTGACGGATCATTTAACGGATACACAACTGGTCGATTTCCGGAAACATTTGTACCGGGCGCTGGGGGGAGAACGGGTATTTTTTGAATGGGTCTGCGCCAATAGCAATAAGGGATTCCTGATGGAACTCCGGCCCTTACGTGATGATAAACAAGTGATTGGGGTGATGGGGACGGTCCGTGAAAACGGTAACCTGGGCATTGCTGCGCCGCTGTCGCCTGACACGGGTATAAACCGTGTTTTTGAACGGGTAACCGATGCCTTCCTGGCCCTGGATAAGGACTGGAAGTATACTTATCTCAATAGTAAAGCAGAAGAACTTCATGGTTTACCGGCCAATGAACTGATCGGGAAAAGCATATGGGAAGTGTTTCCGGATGTGGTAACAGAACCCTTCTTCCACAGCTTGCATAAAGCTATGGAAACCCAGCAACCCATGCGGGTTGAGCTTTTTTATTCCACCCGTAACAGATGGTTTGAAGACTTCATTTATCCATCATCGGAAGGAGTCTCTGTTTATTACCGGGATATCACTTTACAGAAACAAGCGGAACAGCAATTGATCCGCAGTGAACAACAATACCGCTCCCTGGTGGAGCAGGCGGCTGATGCGATCATCATTGCCGATCTGCGTGGCCGCTGTATTGACAGCAATACCATGGCGGAGAAAATGACCGGGTATGGGCGGGAGGAACTGGCCGGACTCAATATTTTCAGTTTATTGGTAATCACGCCGGGAGAACCTCCTATACGTATGGCGGAGTTACTCAATCATGCATCTATTTTGCAGGATCGGAAAGTGCGGCGGAAGGACGGAACCTTTTTTCATGCGGAACTGAATTCGAAAATGATCAGTGATGACCGGATCCTGATCATTGGCCGGGATATCAGCTCGCGTAAGCAAATGGAAATGGAACTCCAGGAGAGCGAGTTCAGGTACCGGACTCTTTTTGAAGAAGGGGCGGACGGGGTTTGCTTTTATGATATTGTAAAGGATGCCTATATCGGGGTAAATAAACGAATGACCGAATTATTAGGATACTCCAAAGAAGAGTTTTTACAGATGAAAGTAACGGACATCGCGTTTCCGGAGGAAATAGAACAGAATCCTCCCCGATACAAGGGACTGGCTATGGGAGTTACGGTAACCAATGAGCGCTATTTCAGACGCAAAGATGGCCGTGGAATATTTATTGAAACCACCACCCGGCGGCTGACCGGGAGTAATTATGTTTCGTTTATGCGGGACATTACCGAAAGGAAACAGGCAGAAAACACGATCAAAGAAAATGAATTACGCTGGAAGCTGGCCCTGGATACCAGCGAGCTCGGGGTTTGGGAAATGAACTTTGAAATGAACAGCGCCTTTATATCAGCCAAAACCCGTGAACAGACAGGCTATAAAAATGAAACGGATCTGGCCAGTCCCGATTTCTGGTTAAATGCCATCAATAAAGAGGATCAGGCTTCCGTGATTAATAAATTTATTCAAACACTCAAAGGGGTCCTGCCCTCATTTGATGCCACATTCAGGGTGGTTTGCCGGAATGGAGAATTGAAGTGGTTCCGGTTTACCGGTAAAGTGACGGATCGCGATGCTGCCGGAAAAGCAAAACGCATTATCGGGATTCATGAACATATAACAGACCGGGTACAGAAGGAAAGTGAACTCCGGCTCAAAGGACTGGCCATTGAAGGTACACTCAGCGGAATTGGCATGGCAGACCTTGAAGGGAATATTACCTATGTAAATTCGGCAATCGTTAAAATGTGGGGGGCGAAAAGCAGTGAAGAACTGATTGGAAAAAACCTGGCTGAAGTCTTCCATGGGGATGTTGTATATCAGTCCATGGCAAAACTTCGTACAGAAGGGGCTGCCCGTGGTGAGGATATGGCCAAGCGGGTGGATGGATCGCTTTTCCCTGTTGAATTTGCCGCCAATGTAATTCTCGACGATAAGGGAACGCCCGCCTGTATGTTCGGGTCTTTTATTGACATTACTAAACGCCGGGATGCACAGATCCGGTTGGCGGAAAGCGAGACATTGTTCCGGGAAATCGCTGAAAATTCCTCAAGCGGAATCATACTACTGGATAAAAACTTCAAATTCAAATTTGTCAGTGATTCCGCCCGCCGGATCACCGGGTACCTGGATGATCCAATAATAGGAGTGGATCCGGATATCTTCACCCATCCGGAAGATTTGCCCGGGTTGCTGCTGATGCTGCAGGAACTGATCAACGAACCCGGAAAAGTAGTCACTACTCAATACCGGTTCAGGTATAAGGACGGAGATTGGCATTATATTGAAAGTACTTTCTCCAACCTGCTTCACATTAAAGATGTGGAAGTGATATCCATCAATTTCAGGGATATTCATGAAGAACGAAATGCCCGGTTGAAATTGCAGGAAAGTGAGAATAAACTCCGGACTTTCTTTGACCGTAGTATGGACGGGATCATCATTGGCACAGAGGATGGCGGGGTGGTGTCAGCCAATCAGTCGGCCCAGCAGATGTTTGGAATGACCGAGGAAGAAATGAATGCACGTGGGAAAAACGGCCTGGTAGATGTGTCTGATCCCGCCTGGGCGGCGCATCTGCAAAGACGAAAAGAACATGGTTATGCCATCAGCGAAGTCTATATGATCCATAAAGACGGATCCAGGTTCCCTGTCTTGTTTTCTTCCTCGGTAATGTTTGATGCCGGGGAGAAAAAAATGATCAGCCTGATTTTTCATGATATCAGTGATTACCGGAGAAGTGAGGGGCAGATCCGGCAATTCAATGAACGAATACAGCTACTATCGAAGGCTACCAATGACGCGGTATGGGAATGGGATATTGTAAATGATACGATGTGGTGGAATGAGGCCTATTTCAACATGATGGGTTATGATCCGTCCGGACCGGTACCACCGCTCCCGGACTGGATCCGGAAAGTGCATCCGGACGACCGCGACAAAATCGTCAGCCGGTTAAAACGGATCCGTAAAAACATGATCGACTCCTGGCAGGACGATTTCCGGTATCAGTTGCCCGATGGTACCTGGGGTACCGTACTCGACAGGGCCTATGTGATCCGCAATGAAGAAGGACATCCGGTCCGGGTAATCGGGGCTTATGTGGATATTACCCAGCAAAAACTGATCGAAGAGAAATTGCAGTTTGAAAAAATGCTCTCGGATTCACTGATCCAGAAAATGCCGGGCGTATTTTATCTCTATACGCGGGATGGTAAATTCCTGCGCTGGAATAAAAATTTTGAAACGATCTCCGGGTACAATGCTTTTGAGATCCGCCAGATGCACCCTCTTGATTTTTACGAAGGAGAGGAAAAGGAAAAAGTAAAAGCCAGGATCAGTCATCACTTCCATGAAACAATGCCCGGTGCGGATGTGATCCTGACCACCAAGGATAAACGGAAAGTCCCGCTTTACATCAATTCCATGGCGTTGATCTATGAAGGAATTCCCTGTATCGTAGGAATGGGTACTGATATCTCCACCCTCAAACGTACCCAGCAGGAACTGGTGGAAAGTGAAGAAGCCTTTAACCGGCTGTTCCATGAATCCAATGAAGCCATTCTTTTGCTGGATGGCCGGAATTTCATAGACTGTAATGATGCTACGGTCTCTTTATTAGGCTATTCGTCAAGGGATGAATTCCTGTTACAACCTCCCTGGAAGATTTCACCTAAGAAACAACCCGATGGAGAATTGTCGTCTGTTAAAGCAAAGCGACTGATCAGCGAAGCCCTGGAAAAAGGATATAACCGGTTCGAATGGATACACCGGAAAGCCGATGGATCTGATTTTCCCGTGGAAGTCATGCTGACCCCGATACTGGTCAAAGGGAAGCAGTTGTTTTATACCGTCTGGAGAGATATTACCGACCGCAATAAAGCGGAACTGGCACTGCAGGAAAGCATAAAGGAAATTTCAGCGTATAAATATGCCATTGATCAGGCAACTATTGTTTCATTTTCAGATCCAACCGGTAATATTACGCATGTGAATGATAATTTTGTACGATTATACGGATATTCCAAAGAAGAAATCATCGGCGTGAATCACAAAATCCTGAATTCGGGTATGCATTCCCGTGATTTTTGGAAAGAATTCTGGACCTCGATCAGGAAAGGTAAAGTGCTGAAAGCGGATGTTTGCAATAAAGCCAAGGACGGCTCCCTGCACTGGGCCGATACCACCATCGTTCCCTTCCTCGATGAAAAGGGGCAGCCCACTCAGTTTCTGGCGATCCGGAATGATATAACTGAAAAGCGAAAACTGGAACAGGAACTTAAAGAACGGGAAAGAGGCGAACAGATCCGCATAACGGAAACCGCCCTGGATGCGCAGGAAAAGGAACGGAACTTCCTGGGACAGGAGCTGCATGATAATGTAAATCAGATTCTCGTCGGAACAAAGCTGATCCTGGCCGTGGTGGCAGAAGATCCGGAAAAATACCGGGATGTGCTTGACAACAGTATTCAGAACATACAAAGGGCCATTGAAGAAAACCGGAAGTTGTCACATTCCCTGGCAACTCCGGATATGAAACTGATGAGCCTGCCTAAACAACTGTCCAGCCTGGCTCATGGTATGTTTTACCAGCAACCTATTAAAGTGTCTTTCAGCCGTAAAGGATTCACGGAAGAACGGGTTGATGATAAACGGAAAATCACCCTGTACCGGATTGCCCAGGAACAATGCACGAATATCATTAAATATGCCCGGGCCACCCGGGTGGACATCATCCTGCAAATGAAACAATCCACGATTCAGCTTATCATTAAGGATAACGGGTCAGGAATGGAGCCCGGAAAGAGTACCGATGGTATCGGCATCCGGAATATGCGCGGTCGTGTCAGCATTTACGGAGGCTCATTACAAATTGATACGGCTCCGGGAAAGGGGTTTAAACTCACAGTAACTATTCCACTCTGAAAGGATCACCTACCGGTTATCGGACAATAAGCAAAATAATCAGCTATTTTTGCAAGGCAATAAGGTATAGACCCCTGCCCGGTGCCCGGGATGTTAAAAAAAGCTAAAATGCATCCATGCGTCAGGATATGCCGTTACAAATTGCAACATTTGTAGTTTAACCTGTAATGCTTACCCTGAAGATGACCACTAAACCCCTTTTTCTCCTCCTCTTTCTCCTGACTACTACTATAGCAGGCGCACAGTTGTATAAAGTATCCGGGGTGGTGATGGATAATAAAAAGGAACCCCTGCAGCTGGCCAGCGTGGAAGTAAAGGAACTCCGTAAAGGAACGGTTACCAAAGATGATGGCTCTTTCAGTTTTTTCCTGGAAAGGGGTAAATATGACCTCATAGTGAGCATGGTGGGATTTAAAACAAGAATCGTCACTTTTTATATCAATAATGAAGATGTAGTGGAAAATGTGATGATGGAAATTGATGAGGGCCCCAGCCTGGGGGAAGTGATACTCAAAGTCAAAACCCGGGACCGGGCAGAAGAATTGGTCCGGAATGTGATCAAAAACAAAGAACCGATTCTGAATGCAATCGGCTCCTATTCCGTGAATGTCTATATCCGCGCCTTCCAGATGGATTCAGGGGTGGTGAAAAGAAAAAAGCCCGAAGAAACCGATAGTGTACAACGGGAGAATTTTGACGGAATGTCCATGACTGAAGTGTCCCTGCATCTCGACAAGAGTGCCGGCGGACAAATCCGGGAGGAACGCGTTGGCGTGAATAAGCGGGGAGGGCGGGAAGAAAGCCTCTTTTACCTGACCACAACAGACGGCGACTTTTATATATTCAACAACCTGATACAGGCACCGCCGGTGTCAAAAATTCCCTTCGTATCGCCTTTGAGTTACAGTGGACTTGTGGCGTATAAGTTCAAGACAATCAAAATCGACCGGACTGTTAAACCCAAGATTTACACGATTGCCATTCGGCCGCGCCAGTTGAGTAATGCAACCATCGAAGGGGAGATAAGGATACAGGACAGTACATGGACCGTTTTTAGTTCCGAATTCAGGATACCCTCTGCCCATATGCCGGAGTTTGACTATATGGAAGTAAAACAGGATTATGGTAATGTAGGTGACAGTGCCCGGATGATTACCCGGCAGCAGTTTAACTATTATACCAAAGTGAAGGGCGGACGCCTTTATGGCGAAACCATCGCTGTCTATTCGGGTTACGACCTGAAAAAGAATTTCAAAAGAGGACATTTCGGCAATGAAGTCAGTACCACCACCCAGCAGGCGTATGAAAAAGATTCCTTGTTCTGGCGTACCGTACGAACTGAGCCGATGTCGGTCCAGCAGGCCAAATATATCCGTTATCAGGACAGTGTGTATCAGTATATGCGGAGTGAATCTTATCTCGATTCCATTGACCGGATACTGAATAAAATCACTTGGACCAAGATGCTGATCTTCGGACAAACTTTCAATGATCATAAGAAGGAACGGATGTGGATACTGCCTCCCATTACTTCCCTGATCCAGCCGATTGCCTTTGGGGGTGCCCGGTTAAAAGTAGCGGGCGCCTACCGCAAAACCTATCCCTCTCGTAAGAACCTCTCCCTGGAAGCCGACCTGAACTATGGATTCCGAAACCGGGACCTGAATGGCACCATCGGGTTAAGAAGAAAATATAATCCGTTTAACCAGGGACAGTTCAATTTCACCGCCGGACGGAATTTCGAATTCATCTATCCCGGTGATGCCTGGGTGAATGTGCTGAAGCGGAGTAATATTTATCTGAATACGTCCTTTGAAGCCAGTCATGAACTGGAAATCATCAACGGGGTCCGGTTGATGAATCGTTTTGAAGTGGCTTTCCGCCGTTCCGTCTCCGATTATAAAGTGGGCAATAACGCCGATAGTATTTTTGGTATTCCCAATGAACCACCGGTTAACTTCGATCCGTATAATGCCACGTATAATGAGATCAAGCTTTATCTCACCCCGGGACTGAAATATATCCGCGAACCGAAAGAAAAGATTTTTCTTGGTTCTAAATGGCCGACATTCTATATTATCTGGAAAAAAGGAATCCCCGGACTTATTAAAAGTGAAATCAATTTTGACTACCTCGAACTGGGACTGGAGCAGAGTATCAACTTTGGGGTGATGGGGAATACCTCTTATATCATTAAGACCGGTGACTTTTTTAACACCAAAGACCTGCGTATTATCGATTATAAATTTATGCGCCAGGGCGATCCGTTGTTTTTCCAGAATCCTCAAAAGGCCTTCCAGGCACTGGACTCCACTTTCCCGATTTTCGACCGTTATTTCCAGGGCAACTTGCTCCATGAATTCAACGGGGCCCTCATAAATAAAATTCCCTTCCTGAAAAAACTCAAACTCCAGGAGATCGCAGGAGGGGGCTTCCTCTTCACCAGCGAGAGAGCCCTGCGTTATTTCGAATTCTTTGCCGGGGTGGAACGGGTATTCAAATGGCCATTCAACCCCCTGGCCCGCGTCAAACTTGGTTTGTATGTGGTGGGTTCTGCCGCGAATAAATTTAATAATCCTGTGCAGGTGAAGATCGGATTGACGAGTTGGGATCGGTTCAGGAATAAATGGCGTTGAGGCAGTAGGCAGTAGGCAGTCGGCAGAATGTAGTTGTCATCCTGAGCCTGCCTACCGGACAGGCAGGCCTGCCGAAGGATGAAGTAGTAGGCAGTTAGTTTTTCAGAAGAAAGCATGGGGTTTGGTTGCTATAATTATAAGTGCTCAACTATATCTATTAGTTTTTGTGCTAAATCCTGCAAATCGACGTAGATAATTTGATAATCACTGATGCCGGAGAGGGTGGTGGAATGTTCAGCTTCAATGTGCCTGATATAAATTACGGGTTTACCTTTTCCTTTGGCATAGCCGGCTTCGATACCAATGCCGATGGCTTTTTCGGAAGCAAACGCAATCAGCCAATCCGATTGACTGATTGCTTCCATGGCCTGCTGCATCATCTCCTTTTCTTCTTCCGCTTTGAATGAGTACTGATCTGCAAATACGAATGAACTGACTCCACATTGATTCAAAATACTGGTTATAGTATCCAGTTCTTCCCGTATCTCTTTTCTGCCCTGGTAAGGAATGGCGATATACGCTTTCATGGCTAATTTATTTTTCCAGTTTCTCTGCCGGACCAAAGAAAAGGAATTCGAGTTTTAGTTTGGGCGTTTCATTCGTTCCCTCAAACCGGGCATCCACTTGCACCTGATGTTTGCCGGCAGTGCATTGAAGCAAGGATGCCTTAACGGGAATCTTCCGGACTATTTGCCAGTGATTATCATACATGAGGGCTTCGGAACCCTCCGTATATTTCAGGGTTTGTCCTTTTTCTAAAATGACGGGAATCTCCAGTGTCTTAGCGCCATTCAGTTCAATCCGGATTCCGGAAACGGATTCATCCAGGGCGGTGATAATAAAGCGAAGGGGTTGGTCCCCGGCTTTGTTTTCAATGAAGTATGTACTATAAGCTGGTTGACCGGGTTGAAGTACTTTTTTTGTATGCGTAAATTTATTGGAGTAGACCGGTGTAATCCATAATTCGCCGGTTGCTGTTTTTTTGAGTTTGAATTCATTTTCCAGAGGCTTCATCCGTTCCATCCACTCCGGGGAAAACTTTCCCTCCAGCCGGGCATTTTCCCAGGTGTTGAGGATGGAGAAGATCTCCTCACTGGCTCCGTTTTGTCTTACCGTATTCAGATCCGTTACAAAGGCAAAACCGGCGTTATAGGAAGCGGACCTCGCCATCAGCCATTCAATATCTTCTACCGTGGTGGAAGCCGTCATCTTAAACCAGCCCAGCATACCGGGCATCAGGTTGCGTTTATAATATTTCTGGTTGAATAAACGATACTCCGTCTGGCTTTCCCGGAAACCCGCATACCAGGGCTCACCCCAGTTCATCCGCGAATAGATATGCCAGAAATAATGACCGGAACGACTGGCTCCGAGTAAGAAATGATTTTTGATAGCGGGCTGCAGACTATCCAGCCAGGCCTGGGCAAACTGAGCTTCTCCATAGTTGCCATAACCGGAAGAGTGATTGCCTTCCAGTCCGTCGAAGTCCAGCATTCTTACACCTGTATAATTCATAAAGGAAGCGATCTTCCGGGCGATCTCCTGGTTCAGTTCCGCATTCCCCAGGAATACTTTATAGCCATGATCGGCCAGCTTAGAGATCATTTCGTTTTTTGGATGTGCAGCGGCCGTTGTACTGAAGGCACCTCTTACACAGTCTTTCAGTTTCCAGGGTGCTTTATCTGTAACCGTGCTGTACCGTATCAGTTCATTACCGATGACCACCGTGTGCAGATTATCGTTTTTATGCTGGTTGAAGAATAATGGGTCCGCGATCTCAATACTGGTATCCGTAGCACTTATTGCCTGCAGGATCTTTGTACTACCGGCCTTTGCCAACCGTTTATCCGGAACGGGTGTTATATAGGCATCATTGGTTGTTATGAAATTGGAGAGTACATGAGTGCCGGTATAAATGCCTGCTTGCGCTGCCTGCTGTACACATTTTTTCATGCCGGCCCATCCGAGGGGAAATTGTTCCGGGATTAAATTAAAATGTCCCCAGTCGCTGAAAGGATGACCATGATAGAGATAATGCAATCCGGATTTCTTCACCACATCAATACAACTGTCCATATTGCTTTCCGTAAAATCCATGATCAGGTATGAAGAATTGATCACAGGTGACTTCTTTATCCATTGGCCATTGATCGTGGGATGAGGGAGTCCTTCACTGAGTTCAATTTCTTCAATTCGATTCAGTGTTTCGGCCGTGGGACAGCCAAACAAGGCAATTTTAGAGCCCTTGATACCTCCATCTTTATAGGCAGGGGAGGTGTAAGTTTCATAACCCCAGTTCGCGATCACCCGGTCTTTATTCCGGTTACGGGTATAAGCCTGCAGCGAACTTCCAAACCAGGTAGGACGGGCCGCTTCTACGGAGTATAGGACAAATTTCTTCGGGGTATCAAAATTTTCATAGCCGGGTTGGGAAAGGGCATCCAGCTGTGGCAGGTGATCATTATCGTTCCAGGGAAAGCCGCCCAGGGTTTTGAGGTTTAATGCCTGCAATCCCAAGGTGAATGTATCATTCTGTGCGATTCCGATGGTTTCTCCTACCGATTGACCAAGACGGTTGGGGTAAGGTCCCCAGATCAGGGCATCGATCCGGTCTTCGTTTTTTACATCTGTTACTTCAAGGGTCAGGTGGTTTTTACGTTGGGATATGTTTATTGTTATGACGATGCCCCCCTCATAGGAAAGAAATGCTTTGTGGTTGGCATACCTGGCGCTGACTGGCAATAAAAGGCTGTCTTTTGTTTCTATGGAAACGAGTGGAGTGGGTTGTCCGGGTACCACATGATTCCGGCCTGTATGATTATCCATCAATTCGGTGATCGCTCCGTTGTTGCTCAGCTGCAGTGACCAGTCCGGGAAAGAAAAAGATTGAGCTGAAACCGAAGCTGGCAAAATAAACAGAAAAAGGAATCGCAGATACAGTCGCATGGCAGTTGTTTTGTGATAGGCGGGTCAAAGCAATCACCATATATTTGTACAATTTGTGCTTGCTTTCACTTCTAAATTAGGGATTTTTTATCAGGTCCGGTGTTGCGTAAGCCTGAATCAAATCATAAGAAGAAAAGGTTATTGGGGAAAGAAAAAATTCAGGATCAGGTATAATCCGGCCACCACACATAGGATTCCGGTCACCAGTCCCCTGAACCGGAGCCCGGCCATTTCTTGCTTCTCTTTTTTCCGGTTATAATAAAGTATAACACAACCACCATACAATATAAGCAGGCCACCACTGAACTCGCCATCTTTCGAGTGGCTGGTCTGCATCGTAATTATCAGGAGAATGAGCCCGATACAAAGCAGAAAGAATAGTACAACAATTTTATTCATGTTTGCGTTGTTTGTGTCAAACCGGCCTGGCGGGTAGTGAAAGACAAAAATGGCTCAGTGTTTTTCATTCAGAAATATTAAAGCTTATAGGTCATTCTTAAATACCTGGCCCATACTTCTTTTTTCCAGATATGATAATTCCATTCGGCCTTTTTCCGGCTGGCATAGAACTTTGACCTTAATGTAAAACCATGCCGGTATTGATTGATACCTGGCCCGGCCGTTTTGAATGAATAACTGTAGAGCAGATCTGCGTAGAACAAAGTGACACCCAGTGAAGGGCGGAGGTACTGTTGTTTATTGGTAAAGTTGACCGAATAATCGGTGCGCAGCACAAAATTACCCAACAAGAACGGTGGGATTTTGATATGTTCGAGGAAAAATTTTCCGGTATACTGGTCCTGGCCTGCCCATTTCGAAAATGCACAGCTGAAACCCCATGTGCTTATATTGGATTGAACGATCCCTCTCGAGTAATCGCTCCTGATGATATTCGACCGGCCAATACTGAATTCGGCTTCCCGGCTACGGGCAAAATTGACCGCTGCGGCAAAGTAAGTGCTGTTGCCGGGTATGATCCCTTTTGATTTATTCCGGATCAGCCATATCGAAGTGTCGGTTCGTTTATTGGAATTGAAAAGGAACAGCTGTCCGAATGCCTGTTGCGTGATGAAAGTACTGGTCATCATAACAACCAGCAGTTTCAGGTATTGATGCGGATGGCTCAATTCAGGCTGATTTTTCCGTTTTTAATCTCGAAACTGAACAACTTCACAGAGTCTACTTCCTTCTTTCCGATCTTTCCGGCTTTCCATTGACCCAGAACAGCAAAAACAGCAACTATTTGTTTATCCAACTCAGGATATTTTGTCTTATTATCCATTTCACATTTCACTACTTCTCCCTTACAGTTAATAATTACACTGACCATCCCTTTCCCTTTAAAATCCTGGTGTTCTTTCAGGAAAACAACCGTTGAGTCAAGCCGCCTGGCAATTTCCTCTTCACTTACCGGGCATATGGCTTCTTTCTGGTCTCCTATTGGTAAAATAGCATACACGTCTTTTTCATTGCAAAGTCCTTTGATGGGTTCTTTGATTTCCATTTTTGCAACAAACTGGGCAGAAAGCGAAAGGCTGGTTAAAAGCAGGCAAAGGCTAAGGGCAATTTTCATTTGATAGGTTTTTTGTGTATAGGATAAAGGTAGATAATTTTTGATTTTAGCACTTGTCGGGCTCCTGATTTGTACATGTTTTTTGGCAAGGGTGTTCTGAAAACAGTTACTCCTCCCAGAATTTTTTGATCTGGTGCAGCGCCTGCAACTCCCTGGTATTATTTTCCGGGCTGATATATTGCATCAGTTCAGCCGGGGATTTAATATCTTTTGATACGGTCTCCGGCAGTATTTTTTTTACTTCTTCAGTCTCTTCCTGGCTGGTTACCCAATCCCGGATCAGTGAAACCGGTTCAGTTTTATCAAATGACTCAAGCATAATGAAGCCGTCACTGAAATTGCGGAGTTTAATTCCTCTCCAGGTGTCAAACGCATAAAAACTGTTATGATCTTTCAGCTCTGCGAATAAAGGGTTACTGCTATTTACGGCAAAAGGTCTTTTTAAGGTATCATAGAGTTGATTGAATACTCCCTCAAAAGGGAAAACGTAACTATAATTTTCTTTGCGGGTCAGTTCATTATACACAAACCACCGGGGTGGAAATGGAGAAAGCAGGCAACATTGGTAAACCTTCTCCGGATATTTTTCAAATAGTTGCTGACCGGCCCGCCCTTTGTCTTTTATAAAAAGGAATTTTGGAGTCTGGAATTTTGTCAGCGAATGATGAAGGCCGCAATAAATTAGTATTTTCTTATTGGGTTGAATTACTTCTTTCTCCACGATGCCGGGAAGGGTGTTGTCAAAATTTCTTTTTGCTTCCTCCTGGCGGATGCCAGGGTCTGAAGAATACAAACGCCTGGGGTTATACGGCTTGTTCAGTTGCAGAAACCGGATTTTTTCCAGTCCCTCTGGAATAGATTTATTTAATTGCCATATTGTGTTGAATATGGCCAGGTACTCTTCATAGCACCAGGCGTACATCGATTTTCGCATGATGGCTATAGCTTTTTTGCGGTCAAATTCGTATGCTGTAACCACACTGTCCGCTTCCAGCTGATATTCAGCGGCTCCGAATTCCCAACCGATTATAGTGATTTTCTTTTCCCGGTATAGATAAGGGATCAGGTTGTTGAAAAATAAGAGATCCTGTTTACGCTTATGGAGTTCTCCCAGGAAAACAACCGTATGCTTGTCGAATTTATCTGCGATAAAACGGAACGGGTCAGTACTGTCTTTAATAACAGCCGATACCATGCTGTTGCGTTTTTCCGGAGTAAGCGGCTTTGTTTTATAAAAAATATTCAGATTGAATAAAATATAAAGTAATAATATTCCCAGGATAGTGCCGGTTAACCAAAGCAGGGCCTTCAACGTTTTTTTAATTATTTTTTTCATGGTGACCGGATGTTAAAATCCTTACGCTATTTAAAAAGGAAAAGTTTCAAGGAATTAATGTACAGTTTTCTTTTGACTGGCAGTATGATTTTGGTTAAACAGGAAGTCTCTCTCTCTAATCCACGCCGAAGCGGAATTAAAAAACCCCGGTCATAAACCGGGGCTAGTTATATGGCCCTGAAGTGGTATAGAAGTTGATTGATACAGAGGATACGGGGCTCATATTTCTTTCATAGGGATTGGATCTTTGTCCACCACAAAAGTAAAAAGGGATCAACGAATGATGGTAGTCATTTCAGCTCTTTATTCCGGAAATCAGGGTTAATTTTTAATACCTATAAGTATGCGTACGTAGAAATCTTTACCAACGGGCTACGATCTTGAAATTCAACAAACGTGGCGTCAAACGGTTGGGCATAAGGTAGACTGTATTAGAAAAATCTTTTACAAAGAGGTAAGAGATAATATTAGCCCGATCAATGATATTGAATACTTCCAGGCTGGCCCATATATTATCAAAATTGCGGAAGGGTGAATGACTCCTGCGTTTGCTTCGGTCATCGTCCACCAACAAGGCGCTGAATCCGATATCGGCCCGGATATAGGGTTCGATCACGGCTGCATTCCGGTATTTCACAGCTCCCGGAATATTATAAGGAAGATTACTGCCATAGAGCAGGTTAAGGAACATCTTGAAGTTCTTATTGGTGGGCAGGTAGTCCTGGAAGAACATACCAAAAGTGATCCGCCGGTCCGTAGGACGACGTAACCAACCTACATCAAAACGGGAACTGTCCGTTACCACCTGGTCCGTTGTCTGAGCGGTGATGAATTCTCCCGCCGCATTTTTATACCGGTAATAATGATCCCCTTCAATATTCTCGGCACTCTTCATAATGCCGATACTGACCCAGCTTTCGGCATCCGGCACCAGTTCGCCATGCAGCCGCATTTCAATGCCGGTGGCATAGGCCTTGGCTACATTTTCCCCGAAATAACGTATGCGTACATTGTCCACATCATAGGGTACCACATCGCTCATGCTTTTATAATAGGCTTCCGTGGTCCAGCGCATGGGCCGATTGTTCAACCCGATAAAATTATAATCAAAGCCACCCACGGCTTGCCAGCTTTTCTGTGCTTTCAGATCGGAGTTTACTGTACCATCGTAACGGCGTAACTCCCGGTAGAAGGGCGGCTGATGGTATGCGCCGAGGGCCACGCGGTATACGATATCTTTTTTAGAAGCCGGTTTCCAGCTGGCTCCTAACCGGGGAGAAAGCAGGAATTCCTGGTTGAGTGAATTGTAATTGAAACGTAACCCGGCCGTTACCGTAAAGGAATGGGCCGAATCACCGAGTAATAAGTTATCCTGTATATAACCGGAGAATTTATTGATATCGAGTGACGCATTTGATTTAATAACCTTGCTTAACTGAAGCAGGTTGGGCTGGTAGGGCAGGGCATAGCCGGCAGAATCCTGGAACTCCCATTCATTCAGCTTGTCATTGATCTTACTTTTATCATAACCCAGCCCCCATTGCCAGGCATGTTTGCCCAGGTCATAGTTTCCTTTATGCGAGATATTCCAGTTTTCAATGTTTAGTTCATTCCGGGCCCAGTTCTGGTACACCCCGGCTCCAAGCGGATTCACGATTAGTCCATAAGTGGGATTCCGTTTATCAAAATCACGGTCCCCAAACAAATACGCTCCGGTAATATCTATATTTTCTGATTCATCATTGGCAAAGCGGGAAGCCATCCATTTTAAGCGGAGTCTTTTAGTGGGCTGGTTGATCAGGGCAAAGCCCAGCATATTGGTCTGGTATTGGTCTTTTTCCCTTCCTTCAAAAAATATATCCACGCCCAGGGTGGCGCTGTATATTGGCGAGAAAACGGAAGTGGTGAGCTGACTGAATTGCGGGATCAGGGTAAATTTTGTCTGTGAAATATTACTCAATAACTCCGCCTGCCATTTATTACTGAACTGATAGTGAAGTAAGGCCTGGAAATCGGCCGAAGAAGGCACATAATTTCCCTTGGTATCCTGCCGGCTCAGCAGGTTGCGGTTGCTACGGTTACGTGCCCCCAGCAGGTAACTGAATTTATTATTCTTACCAGCCCCTTCCAGTTGCAGGCCTTGTTCCAGTATCCCCACATAGGCCGATCCGCCGAATTTTTTAGGTCGTTTATACTGAATATCCAGCACCGAACTCATTTTATCACCATACCGGGCCTGGTAACCGCCATTGTAAAAACTGATATTGCGGACCATTTCGGGGTTGATAAAACTCAGTCCTTCCTGTTGTCCGCTCCGTACGAGATACGGCCGGAACACTTCAAAATCGTTTACATAGATCAGGTTCTCATCATAGCTGCCCCCACGTACCGAGTACTGGGAAGTCAGTTCATTATTGGAACCTACAAATATTTTGATCAGGCTTTCCACCCCGGTAATGGCGGAGGGCAGGTTGAGAATGGTTTTGGGATTGGGTCGTATCAGTCCGGTTTCGCGCCGGTCCCGCTGATCGGAGACAATGACTTCCTGCAAGGTGTTTTCGCTTTTTTCCAGGCGGATCGTGACCGTTTCTTCTTCCCCTTCACTGAGGAGGAAATTTTTTTGTTCGGCCCGGCGGCCGGCATAACTGAAAATCAGGGCAAAGGCTTTATCGGCTTCCACCCGGATCCGGAAATAACCCGAATCATTGGTGGTAATACCATTGGACTGACCAAGTATGACTACGGACACTTTGGTTAATGGGTTTTCGTTATCATCCACCACTTTACCGGATACAAAAGCATATTTTTTCTGAGAAAAACAGAGCAGGGTGAGAAGCAGGAAGAGTATGGTCAGCCCGGAATGGCGGTTGCTTATTTTCATAAGAAAATGATACGACAAGATACGAAGAGTTCAGTGCAGGTGAAAGGGTTCTGTCCTTTATTTTCTGAGATAGATCGTGTTTGGGAATTGCAGTACGGATTGCAACATTCCATCTACCCGGCAATTGGAAATGGTATTCATGCAATACTCTTTGGTGTTGCTGAATAAGCCACGGGATTTACTATACGAGATCATCTCGTTAATTCCGGTGATAAGGAAACTGCGGTTGGCCACCGGAAATTCAATCTGGTAATCAAAATTGCTGCGCATTAAGAGGTCTGACTGGTAAGCGACCAAAATGGAGGTATCATTGATATGCTCAAATCTTACAGGGTTGGAGGGATTATATTCCACCCGGCTTATAACTTCATTGCTGTTTTTTTTCAGCCGGTGAACGATCATGGTGTCTGTTTCCGAATTGGAAAAGCCAACCAGCCGGAAATTCAGTTCGGCAGGCCCGCAAGGGGTGGAACCGCAGGAGACGATCAATAAACTACCAATCAGGAAGGTCAGGAGAAGGCGCATAAAGTGTATGACAACCGGAATATCAGGATAGTTGCTTCAGCTGATGGATCATTCCGATCGGGTCGGGGGCTTTGAAAACGGTGCTGCCGGCTACCAGCACATCGGCACCTGCATCCAGGATCGATTGGGCATTTTCCTGGGTCACCCCGCCATCGATCTCGATATGTACATTCAGCCCGCGGTCGGTGATCATTTTCCGCAACTGTTTGATCTTTTCCAGGGTAAAGGGGATGAATTTTTGTCCGCCGAAGCCCGGGTTCACACTCATCAGGCAGACCAGGTCAATCTCATGCAGGATATCGGCTAAACCGGCCACAGGGGTATGCGGGTTCAGGGCCACGCCGGCTTTCATCCCCAATGATTTTATCTGTTGAATATTACGATGCAAATGACGGCAGGCTTCGATATGCACGGTCAGGATATCGGCCCCGGCTTTTTTAAACTCTTCGGCATATTTCTCCGGTTCTTCGATCATCAGGTGTACATCGCAGGTTTTGGTGGTGGCTTTGCGGATAAACTCAATGATCATCGGCCCGAAACTGATATTTGGTACAAACCGCCCGTCCATTACATCCAGGTGAAACCAGTCGGCCTCGCTTTTATTCAGCATTTCGCATTCATTGCTGAGATTTAGGAAGTTAGCGGCTAAAAGGGAAGGGGCAATGATTGGCATATTTAGGTGATTTGCGTGGCAAATTTACGGTTTTTGAAACACTTGTTGAAAAGAACCAAGAAGCCAAGATGCCAAAAAAAGAACCAAGAAGCCAAGATGCCAAGACACCAAGATGCCAAAAAAGAACAAAGAAGCCAAGATGCCAAGAAGCCAAAGAAGAATCAAATTTAAATATACAAAAACCTTCTTAGATGTACTTGTTGTAAATAGGGAGGCTTGCTTTCTTAAATATAGCTGCTACCTATTGTGAAGTAAGGTTAAATTATTTTACTCTTCCCCAATTGGCACATTGGCATATTGGCACATTGGCTAATTGATCTGACTACTTCAACTTATTAGCCGAATCCCGTGCTGAAGTAAAACTCTGGTCTAAACTAAAAGCCCGTTGATAGTTCAGTTTCGCCTCTTCCTTCTGTCCGAGTGCCTGCTGGCATTTGGCGATCCAATAATAGGTTTCGGGGTATTTGGGCGAGATGGTGAGCGCCAGGTTTAAGACCTTCAGGGCATCGGTGAAATTTTTCATTTCAAACAAGATGGACCCTTTTTCGATATAACTTTCAAAATAAGTATAGTCATGTTTGATTGCTTCATCAAAAGCCAGGAGGGCTTTTTTCTTATCATTGATTGCTGTGTAATAAATGCCTTTGTAATAATAGGGTTCTGCATGTTCGCCCAACGAATCCGCCCTGGCGAGTGAATCGCATAAATCCAGCACCCGTGAATTTTTTGATTCAGCATATTGAAGGGCCAGTATATAATTCAGTTCCACATCATAAGGGGTGAGGTTGTAGGCTTTCTCCAGCAGACTGATGGCTTCGGGAATATTTCCCTTTTTTCCCAGCAGGTTGGCTTTCATTTTCAGAAGATCTACCTGTTCGGGATTCCTGATTAAGAGGCCGGAAATCAGTTGGAGAGCTTCTTCTGTTTTGCCCTGGTTGTCATAACTCCGGGCCAGGGTCAGGTTGAGCAGGAGGCTTTCAGGAAGTACGGTTAATGCTTCTTTGAGAAAGACCAGGGCTTCGGACGGTTTGGATTCCAAAAGGAGGGAGCCGATGCCCAGGGCATATTGTTCATTCTTTTTCAGCTCCCAGGCTTTGCGGAAATCGGCCAGCGCGGCTTCGGGCTGTTGATTCGAATTAAGCTGGATTGCCCGGCGGAAATAGAGTTCATCTTTTTTAGGGTCATTTTTAATACTGTCCGTCAGGGCGCTGTAGGGCGGGCCAGACAATAAACTTTCAAACGTTGTTGCACCATCATTACGATCAGTACAGGCACTGATCAAAGTCAGTATTCCGGCAATAAAGGGCCCTATTTTTGCATACTTGTTCATCTTCGGTCAATCATTAATTAGAAGGCACAAAACTACTATTTTTGGCGCTGAGGTATGACAAATAGCTGACAAACCAACGTAATAACAAAAATAACTTTGCACCCTCCGGTACAGCCCCGGATTCCAAAGAAACACATCAGTATGAAAAAAATTGCATTGCTACTACTCATTGCCGGGTCAATTTTGGCTATTCCGGCCTGTAATAACACATCAAAAATGGCGGCAGCCAACGCAGCAGCCGATACCCTCCGTTACCCGGATGAAACCCGGCTGAAAAATATCCGTCAGCTGACATTTGGCGGGGATAATGCAGAAGCCTATTGGAGTTATGATGGCAAATACCTTGTATTTCAACGTACCAACCCTAAAGAAGGGATCAATTGTGATCAGATTTTTGTAGGGAAAGTGCCCACCAAGGCCGGGCAACCGTTTACCTATAAACTGGTAAGTACGGGTACAGGACGTACCACTTGTCCCTTTTTTACAAAAGACGGTAAACATATTATTTATGCCTCCACCCACCTCGGTAGTAAGGATTGTCCGCCTACACCTGACCGTGCCAAATACGGCAATCGTTATATCTGGCCTTTATACGACAGCTATGATATCTTCATGGCCGATCTGGATGGTAAAATCGTAAAACAGCTGACTAATTCAAAGGGTTACGATGCAGAAGCTACCTTGTCGCCTGATGGGGAGAAAATGTTGTACACGAGTGATAAGGACGGGGATATTGATTTATATATCATGGACCTGAAAACCGGTTCGGAAAAAAGAATCACCAATATGTTGGGTTATGATGGCGGTGCGTGGTTTAGTCCGGATGGTACCAAACTGATCTGGCGTGCTTCCCGTCCGAAAACGGAAGCAGAGATCAAAGAGTATAAAGAACTGCTGGCTGAACATCTTGTGGCTCCCACCAATATGGAAGTCTGGGTATCTAATGCCGATGGGAGCAATGCACACCAGGTCACATCCTATGGTCAGGCCAACTGGGCACCTGCTTATATGCCTGACAGCAAGCGGATTATTTTTGCCAGTAATCACGAATACAAAAGAGGATTTCCGTTTAATCTTTATACCATCAACGAGGATGGCAGCAACCTCACCAAGATCAGCCGGGACAAAGGTTTTGACGCCTTCCCGATGTTCTCCCCCAATGGCAAAAAGATCGTTTTTTGCAGCAACCGGAATAATGGCGGCACGAGGGATACGAATGTGTTTGTTGCGGATTGGGAGGAATAAGATGTCTGTGTAATCGGGGAAGCCTATATTTGTCTAAATTTTTTCAGTATGGAAACAGGTATGCTGCATTTACATAGTTTACTTCGTTGGGTAATCTTACTCTTATTACTGGTTGGCCTAGTACAGGCTTTCGGGAAAAAGGAAAGTATCAGATCCACCAGTCTCTGGCTGATGATTGCGGCACATACCATGCTGCTGATCGGATTGTATCAGTGGATTGCGGGAAAATATGGGTTAATTAATCCTTTGCCTGAAGGAGTTACATCCTCCATGGGAAATCTTACATATCGCTTTTATCGTTTGGAGCACCCTCTTCTCATGTTAGTCGCCATTATATTGATCACATTGGCCAGAGGGAAAGCAAAAAAATTAAATTATAAGAATACAGGCTGGTTATTGTTGATCGCTCTCATCTTTATCCTTGTTGCTGTTCCCTGGCCCTTCAGGGAAGCTGGAGCGGGGAGAGCGTGGTTTCCGGGGATGTAAGCAGGTTCTAAAAGTTTAATAGGTTCAAGAGGTTTAAGAAGTTGTTCTAAGTAGTGACAACCTCTTAAACCTCTTGAACTTTTTAAACCTCTTGAACCTTTTAAACCTCTTAAACCTATCTTGGCCCCAACTCCACCACTTCACAATCCTTCATCTCCTTCCCATCAATGACAAACCGGATCAGGGTTCTGACCTTATGCCATCCATGTTTACCGGCTGCTCCGGGGTTCATATGCAGGCACTGCAGTTTTTCATCGTACATCACTCTCAGAATATGTGAATGGCCGCTGATGAAAAGTTGCGGGCGGTGAATAAGCAGTTCCTTTTTTGTTTCCGGGTTATACCGGGGCGGGTAACCGCCGATATGCCGGATCATTACTTTTACTTCTTCGCAGGTAAAAACGAGCTGTTCGGGATAGACCGAGCGGATTGCGTTGTCGTCGATATTGCCGTAAACGCCGCGGATAGGGCGGGAGTGGCGGGTACTGGTCAGGCCACTTAGAGAGGCCAGACCAGTACCCGCACCCACCCCCCAATCCCCCGCATGCCAGATCTCATCGCAATGAGCGAAATGAGTGTCGATGGCGGGGTCGAAATAACCGTGGGTGTCTGAAAGTAGTCCGATCCTGGTCATTGCTGTAAATACCTGGTTTTCTGATTTTATAAAGGAGTCGCCAAATTACAGTATTTTCAGAGCACCATTTCACCTCAACATCCAAAACATGCAAACCTCCAGGGTTTTCCTCCTTGCTTTACTTATTTTATTAACAGGCGAAGCCTCTTCAGCAAATACAATTAATCGCCATGATGCGGATACAGCGGTTATTCACAAAAAAGGCGCCGGCGAAGAAGAAAAGCAAGCTATTGCCAATGCCATGAACCGCTACCTGGACGCGGTGGGTATTCAATTAGGAGAGCTGAGCCTGAGTACTACAGATGACGGAGGTAAAGAAGCCAGTGGTAATGTTTCCTTTTTTGGATTTGATCATATTGGCCTGAAGGCCGCTATGACAGCTGACCGGAAAATTAAATCGATCAGCACCAGCTTTCCGGAAGCCGCTACGATTACTCCGGATAAATTGCTGAAGTTTTTTTCTGGGCGCTCCCTCGGTTCTTTTTTGCCAAAGTCATTCCCCTTGCAAACAGGGATCTCCATAAAAGATTTATCAATTGAATTTGATGATAAAGGAGACAGCCTGAGTAAAGTGATGCTGAATTTCGGCACCGGCAGTTATGCGGTAGAAGGCTTTGATGGATTTGCCATTGATGGGATGACTATCGGATTTACATTGGACAAACCCACATCCCCGCAACGGAAAGCATCTGCTACGGTATCCGGGGATGGGAAAGTAGGGGTGATACCCGTTAACCTGAGTGCGAATATGTCTTCTGATCCGGATGACCTGCTTTTTTCCTTTACTGCTTCGGGGCTCAGTCTGCCTTCATTGCTGAATTCATTCCTGAGTGATAACAAGGCCAATCAGTTACTCCGTTATATCCCCGACGCGATTAAAACAAAAGAAGTATCCTCGTTAACTGCCAGTTTTAATCCCACCAATAAAAATTTCAGTGCCCTGGCGCAAACCAGTTTTGGCGAAGCGGAACTGCAGTTTAACGGGGCTACGGCGGAAGATAAATCAACCATGCTTTTTGCCATAGCACCGCCAGCCGGATTTAAATTTTCACAGTTAGCTGCTGTACTGGCCCCCATGGATGCCATCGAACTATCCGGGACAGCGCTGATTATATCTACCCTGGCAGACGAAGACGCGACCAGCAATCTATCCGCATTAAAAGAGGAAGGAGAAATAAAAGTTGAACAGGGGGTTAATCTTTTTTCCAGTATAAAACTGAGTGATGACCTGGCAAAGCTGTTGAAAGTAAATGCAATCAAACTGAAAGGTACCTGCAACGAGACCTTCACCAATATGAGTATGAATGCCGCCCTGGATCTGAGTATACCCATGGGCAGCAGTATCACCATGAAGGAAGTGGTATTTGGGATGAGACTGGGTACCGTTAATCCTATTGAGTTAACGATTGGGGGGAAGATCGAGGCTACGATCGGAAGCGATCTCGTGGGCTTCAATGCGAGCTTTGGATTTGCTCCTGTGGATCAGAAGATCAGTGGTGAGTTTTTTATGACCGCGTTAAAGAAAGGGAATAGTGCCCTGCTGACCGGTAAGCCCGGTCCGGATGGCAAATCGGATCTGCCGGAGTGGACCAATCCCTTTGGTATACCGGGAGTAGGATTGCGAAAGCTGGGGGTGAGTGCCGGGCTTGATTTTAAGAATCCGATCCTGATCAGTTCATTGGGTTTTACCGGGGCGGCCAGGTTAGGCACCGTTTCCAACCGATTAAAACATATTGAAGGGGATGCGACCATTGTGGTGGATATCACCAAGCCCACGAATAGTCTGATCGATATCACGATGAAGAATATGACCATCCTGGCCATGATTGAGGCATTTGTGGAGAATGCCAGTATACAGGGACAATTAAGAACGATGCTCAATACCGGAATCGACCAGGGACGCGTACTGGTTGTACCGGTGGATGGTATACAGGCGTTTGGCAAAATTTATAATAAAGGAGTATCAGTGAGTGGGCAGTTATCACTGGCGGGTATAAAAGCTAATGGCGATTTCAGCTTGAATGAATCGGGGGTGTCCGGTGCCGGTTCAATGGATCCGATTAACTGGGGCAATGGAGCTTTTATTATTTCCGGGCGAACTACCAACCGGCCACAATTTAATTTCTCCTATACAAAAGGATCCGTGCCTTCTTTTTTTATCGATGGTAAAATCAGTTTACTCGGGATCAGCAGTGAAACAACCGCTTCCCTGGAGGCCAATGGATTTTCATTCACCACCACGGGCCGTATCGCCAATGCTTTTGAAGCGACGCTTGAAGGACAGGGAAGTTTTAGTGAATCCGCGAAAGGGATTTATGTACGGGCAGCTTTACGGAATGACCTGGTGGCGCAATTAAATCAATTGGTAACCTCAAAACTGAATGAAGCCATTCAGACTACAAAGAATACACTGCAGCAAACACGCAATACCCTGAAACAGGCACAGAATGAGTTGAAGATTATTGATGATCAGATTATCGCCCGTACCAATGCATTAAAAGGACAGAAAGCAGCCGAAGTGCAGGCCGTTAGAAATGAAGCGATCCGGGCCATGAATGAACAGGCTGCCTTTATCCGGACCTGCGAAGAAAATAACCGAAGCAGTCAACGGAAAATAAATGAATTGCCCGACTGGCGTTTCCTGGAAAAAGGGGCCTATTATACCGCCATTGCGGCGAATAACGCGACGATTGAATCTGCTAAAGTGGCCTATGCGGGTTATCTCGCTACGGTAAATGCAACGGCGGATGTGGTGGAAAATTTTCCGAATGATACGGAACTGATCCGGCTCTATGCGGAGAAGACCTTTAAACAATCTGCTTTAGCCGTGGCCAATGTTGGGGTGGATGTGGCCGAGGGTGTTTCTGTAACCACACTGGAAGCCACTAAGTGGGTTATGGATAAATCACTGGGTGGTTTATTTGATGTGAAAACAGTGGAGTTTACAGGAACCTTTGGATTAAACAATCAGTATAAAGTAAATGCGGCTATCAACTTCACCCTCACGAATGATCCGTATAATATGGTGGCGGAACTGGACTTCGCTGATTTGGCTTCAAGTGCCGGCAAAATCGTAAAAGACATATTGGGGGGAACCCTGATTAAGCCCGGTTTCGCTCCATCATTTGCCAGCAATCTGAAAAAGCCGGTAACGAATACCGCTTTAAAAACGGCACCGGCCGTACTGCCTCCGGATAACCGGAATATTGCTGTGGTGCAGCCCACCACAACCGGGAGTGTGATCAATATCCCGGTAACCACTACGGTGGCGGATAACTGGACAGGTAAAATATTCAGGATTGAAAACTTATGGCAGGCCGGACAGCGGATCAACGTAGAAGAAGGACCGCTGGTAGCCAGTAGTATTACGGATGGACCCTGGGCTTCACAATGGATCATCAAACCAGTACCGGGTACCCAATACTATTGGATTCAGAACCGCTTAAAAGGCGGCCGGTTGAATGTAGAGAAAGGAATGCTGGAATCATCGGTCATTCAGGATGGTGCCTGGAGTGCGCATTGGGAACTGAAAAAAATCGGCCCCGATTTATACTGGATTGAAAACCGCTGGCAAACCGGGCAGCGGATACATGTGGAAAGCGGAAAACTCAGTTGCTCTGTGATCAGCGATGGGGCCAATAGTGCCATGTGGTATATCCGGTTGAGTAAGCCTGAATTGTCTGTGCCTAAGAACACAGCCGATTTTTCGTATAACGGATTGCCCTTAAATCCGGAAGTATTTGATTCTTTTGTTCCTGGTCTTGAATCAGGTGAGTTCAGTCGTACGGTAAATATCAGCACCATTAAAAAAATTACCGAGGCTAAGCAGCCCTGGACCACTGATTTTGGTTTTTATTCAGTGTATACCCCCGATGGAGGCTCTATAAATTATAAGTACCTGGGTAAAACAACAGACGGGCTTTATGTGTTTCATGTAGTAAGAAACTGGGGAGGTAGTTTTTCGTTTGCCAATGTATTTATCGTGGAAAGAAGCGGGAATGTGTTAAACAGGAAAGGTATGCTCAGTACGCCCCGGTTCGACGGGAAAAGACTGGAAGTGCAGGGTAATGGCATTTTTTATGACGGAACCTTGTACCCGGTGAGCAGCCTTTTTAATAATTAGTTGGGTTTGTTGACCATATACGTGAAGCTTGTGGTAAGGTAAACGTTTGTTTATTTGTACAAGTAAATAGTATAAATTTGTTTATGCCCTTTCACCGCAACTTCACCTATTATATCGACAAGCGCCAGTGGAAATTCTATTTCCTCATGGTGGCTGTTGAAGGACTTTGCCCCCTTGCCTGAACGTTTTCTTTTTGCTTTTTTCCTCATAGCACTAAGGAACACATAATAAACAAGAAGTACTTACTTATAACTTATCACTTATAACTTACCACTCTATGTCCCACTACTATACTCTCGGCTCCATCCCTCACAAGCGGCATACCCAGTTCCGCAAACCGGATGGCGGCCTGTACAGCGAACAACTATTTTCCACCGAAGGATTCAGTGACGATTATGCCTTGCTGTATCACTGTCATCCGCCGACCATGATCATCAAAACCGAAGCCCAGGTGGACGTAAGTCCGCAAATTGCCGAGGAAAAAATGCTCAAACACCGCAGCCTGGAAGGCTTTAAAGTTAAACCGGTAAAGGATTACCTGCAGAGCCGGGTGCCGGTGCTGGTCAACAGTGACTGTCATATTGTGTTGGCTGCCCCGCAGGAGAGCATGACGGACTATTTTTATAAGAATACCGATGCCGATGAAATGATCTTTGTGCACGAGGGAAGCGGGGTCGTGCATACCCAGTACGGTCAACTGCCTTTTTCGTACGGCGATTATATCATACTTCCAAGGGGGACAATCTATCAGATCCATTTTAATACACCGGATAACCGGCTATTTATTGTTGAATCATTGTCGCCGCTCCGTTACCCCAAACGCTATATGAGTAGATACGGGCAACTGATGGAGCACTCGCCCTATTGTGAAAGGGATATCCGGCCACCGCAGGACCTGCAGACGATTGATGAAAAGGGCGACTTCCTGATCAAAGCCAAGAAGAAAGGAATGCTCTACGGATTGCATTACGGAACACATCCCTTTGATGTAATTGGGTGGGATGGTTGTTGTTATCCTTATATTTTCTCCATACACGATTTCGAACCGATCACCGGAAGGGTACATATGCCGCCCCCGATCCATCAGACCTTCGAGACTAATGCCTTTGTCGTATGTTCCTTTGTGCCACGTTTATACGATTATCATCCGGATGCCATTCCTGCCCCATATAACCACAGCAATATCGACAGCGATGAAGTGTTGTATTATGTGGAAGGAGAATTCATGAGCCGCAAACATGTTACCAAGGGCATGATCACCCTGCATCCCGCCGGTATACCCCACGGTCCTCACCCGGGTGCTGTTGAAAAAAGCATCGGCGCCAAAGAAACCAAAGAACTCGCGGTGATGGTGGATACTTTCCGTCCGCTCATGCTTACCAAACAGGCACTGGAGATTGAGAATGGGGATTATGTGATGAGCTGGTCCGAGTAAGTTCGTAGTCGGTAGTTAGTAGTTCGTAGTCAACAGCCCATGCTGAGGGGTGTTGGTAGAATATTGTATTATTTGAAAAGCATCAGTGAAAACTGGTGCTTTTCTTTTAGATAACGTTTCTTAGCAGGCCCTTCTCGCTTCTAGCTTCTCGCTTCTAGCTTTCCCTCAGCCTTTCTTCCGAAAAAAAGCACTCATTCCTGTTGAAAACCACATGGTCATTTTTTTTGTACGGTCTACTTTCGGTTTGTCCTGGTAACAGGAACCGTGGATGCCGAAAAACGGGAGCAGAGTAGGCGTTTCAAAAAGTATAGCCATGAAAAATTTTATTATTGTATTGCTCAGTGCGCTGAGCCTGGGCGCCCGTGCGCAAACGGGTGACAATGCCCTTTTACAGGAATTTCTTAGATCGGCCGATTATGCCCATGTACTCAATCACTCGGCATTTGGAAAGATCGGGTCACCGGACCTGAAACAAAGCTATGTCGGATTGGCCACTACCGGCAGTGGGGAATTGCAAAAACAAGTGCCAGTAATTTATCTGCAGTTTAGCGGAGGGCAAAATGGAAAGAAAAAAATCCTGGGACAGATCCAGGCGATTAAAGTGCGGGATGATTATGCCGGTTTGCCACGCAATTCCCGTTACCTGATGTTGTTCAAAGATCTTCGTGAGTTTAATGAAGTCGATGGCACGGGAAGTATCCGGGTGTATGACCTCAACTATGATGAATACCTGGCCGGGGAAGCCGTATTCAATAAAGGTCAGCTCAGTCAATACACGCCCTACCCGGTACCGGAGCCGGTATCGTCGAGGTATAACCTGGGAGCCCGTTCAGCCGCACCCTGCAGTAATGCACTCACTGCCGGGGAATGTTTCAGTTGCATGATGGCGTCCTGCGTTTTTAATCCTGCCTGCAGGGCAATTTGCCTCGCCACAGGGTCCATGTCGCCGAATTGTACCCTGAGTATAATGGCCCTTTGTGCAATGGCCAGTATCGTCAATTAATTTTTAGTAGCCGGGGAGTCACCGACGACCCGGCTGCTATTTTTCCTCACCGTGCCCTGCCGGAACGATTGCCGGTAAGATCCGGTATCATCATGAATGAACCACCCGTATGCAACTGATCCTGACGGCCTGTCTCTTGTTGCTGCCGGCTATGCTATGGCCGCAGGCAAAACCACCTGAGCCAAAGGGGACAGATAGCAGTATGGCTGCAAAGCAAGTCGTGCCAGTTGCAAATAATTACAAACCGGAGATATTCACCAGTGGATTTATAGATATCGTCAATAACGGTCAGGTCAATGCCTCAGCCCGTTTTATACGATTATTTATTGGTGAGCCCGGGAAGTTTGCGTTACCGCTTTCATTTTATTCAGGGGTTTCCTCCAATAATTTCCAGCAACAAGTCCCCGGGTTCCAGCAAAGCAATGAATCGCTGGTGACTAATTTTATCAATCCCCTCAGCGGACTGGCCAATCTTTCGGTGGATGGGGTTATTTATTTTACCCGCAAGAAGGAGAAGCTGACCAAGACCGGATTATTATATCATCTCGGGGAGCGGGTATTGACTGGTGTCCGAACCGGTTTGATCACGGATCCCCTGACTGGTAAGCCCGTCAATTTTCTCAATGGGTTCGGCGCTCTTGGCCTCTATGTCCAGACAGGTGCCTGGGAACGATCCAACAATAAAAATATGGGCGTCACCTGGCTGGCCTGGCGGTATATCAGTTGTTATACCAATCCTTCGCAGTTAAAAGAATTTATGCCGGACATTCAGACGAATGGCGTCTATAAGGGCTGGTCTTTAGGTTGGGGCGTGGAGATCACCCGGCTTGTAAATATCAAAGTGCTGTACTACAAATACACAAAGCCGCCGGAGATTGATTATTCGGTGCCGATTTATCAGTTTTCGTTTAATTACTCACTAAAGTAGGTGTCAGGTGTCTGGTGTCAGGTGTCTGGAGAGTCTGAACCCAGGAAGCGCTATTACTGGCGGGAACAGGATGCATCGAATTATGTACGCCCCTGACATCTGGCAGCCGACAACTGACACCTGAATTTAAATTTGACCATTTGGTTAAAAATTTCCATCTTTGTTAACCATTTGGTTAAAATGCCCAAAAAACAGAAAGATAAAACCACAGAGGAGCAGATCCTCGCCGCTGCGAAGAAGGTCTTTGTCCGGGATGGTATGGCCGGGGCCCGGATGCAGGATATTGCCGATGAGGCGGGGATTAACAAGGCACTGGTGCATTACTATTTCAAGAACAAGGAGAAGCTGTTTGAAGTGATTTTTATGGAAGCAGCCAACCGGCTCTTTCCCAGGATCAATGAAGTATTTACAGCCGAGCTTCCGCTATTCGAAAAAATTGAAAAGTTCTGTGAAGAATATATCAGCCTGGTGATGGAGAATCCTTACCTGCCGCTTTTTGTGCTGAATGAAATACACCGGGATCCGAATTATTTTCTTGGAAAAGTCTGGAAAGGGAAGTCCACCCCCAAACCGGAAAAATTCCTGGCCCAGATCGAAGCAGAGAAAGCGAAGGGAACGATTAAAGATATTCATCCACTTCACCTGCTGATGAATATGTTATCTATGACCATTTTTCCTTTTGTGGCCAAACCCATGCTCCAAAAAAATATGGGCATGAATGAGCAGCAATTCAGGATGGTGATGGAGCAACGGAAAACCGAGATCCCCCGGTTCATCATAGATTCCATTAAAGCCTGATTTTTTTTGAAACACTATTAACCAACTGGTTAAAATATGAATATGAAACGACTATTTCTTCTTTTACTGATCGCCTTCAGCCTGTATGCCGGCGCTCAGCCACTGCAGCAACTGAGCCTGACCACGGCCTGGGAACTGGCACAGAAAAACTACCCGGCGGTGAAACAAAAAGACCTGGTGCGCCAAACGGCCGGCATCAGTGTTGAGAATCTGCAAAAAGGATTCCTGCCACAATTCTCCATAAGCGGGCAGGCTACTTATCAATCGGACGTGACCAGTGTGCCGATTTCCATTCCGGGGTTCAGTATCGAAGCTCCGAATAAGGATCAGTATAAACTGGTGGCCGATGTGAACCAACTGATCTACGACGGGGGGCTTACCCGTGAACAAAAGACCCTTCAACAATTGAATGCCAAAGTGGAAGACCAGAAAGTGGAAGTGGAATTGTATAAAGTGAAAGAAAGGATCAACCAGTTATTCCTGAGTATTCTTTACCTGGATGAACAACTCAAACAGGTGGAACTGGTAAAGAAGGATATTGAGACCGGCATCAAAAAAGTGGAGGCGCAGGTACAAAACGGGGTGGCGTTTAAATCCAACCTGAATATGCTGAAGGCCGAGTTGTTGAAGACAGGACAACGCACCGTTGAGATCAGCACGTCACGTAAAGGACTCGTGGCTGCACTTTCTCTTTTTGTGGGACAGGAATTAAATGAGCAAGTGCGACTGGAACAACCCGTCTCTTTGCTGGTCGCGGATCTTAACATTGACCGGCCTGAACTGAAGCTGTATACCGAACAGGAAAACCTGATTGGTCAGCAGGATAAACTGATCCAGGCAAAGAACCAGCCCAAAGCCAGTCTTTTTGCCCAAGCTGGTTATGGACGTCCGGGACTGAATATGCTGAAGAATGAATTTGCTTTTTACTCCATCGGGGGACTGCGGTTCAACTGGTCACTGGGTGGCCTTTATACAAAGAAGAAAGAAAAAGAACAGGTGCAGGTAAATAAGAAAATAGTGGAAGTACAAAAGGAAACATTTTTACTCAACACGAATGCACAATTAAAACAGCAGCAGGCCGAAATCGATAAGTTGCAGCAATTGATCAGTTCGGATGAAGCGATCATTGCGCTGCGTATAACTGTAACTGAAGCTGCTAAAGCCCAATTGGAGAACGGGGTGATTACCGCCAATGATTTTCTGAAAGAAGTGAATGCGGAAGATATGGCCCGCCAGTCCCTGATCACCCACAGGGTGCAGTTATTGCAATCACAGATCAATTATCAAACCATTTTAGGTAAGTAATTCCATCCCGAAATTTAAATACTGAAGTATGAAGCAAATTGTATTTATCGCCCTTATCGCCATCAGTGTACTGACGGCCTGTAAAAACGGCAATGGAAACGCGGATGCCAGCGGCACGTTTGAAGCCAATGAAGTGATCGTTTCCGCAGAATCATCCGGTAAACTGACTTCTTTCACCGTGGAAGAGGGGCAGCTGATCGCCAAAGACAGCGTGGTGGGCACGGTGGATGCCACCAATATCAGTCTGCAGAAAGAACAGGTGGAATCCAGCATCCAGGCACTGGGAGAGAAAACGGTGGATGTGAGTCCGCAGGTAAAACTCCTTGAAGACCAGCTGGCTGTTCAGCAGTCTCAACTGAATAACCTGTTGCATGAACAGGGACGTATCCAGAACCTGCTGAAACAGGATGCGGCCACCGGTAAGCAACTGGATGATATCAATGCGCAGGTTGATGTGGCTAAACGGAGTATGAATGTAACCCGCCAGCAGATACAGGTACAGCAAAACAATGTAGCCACGCAGAACCGCAGTATCCTGAGCGAAGGGAAACCTTTACAAAAAAGAGTGGCCCAACTGGAAGACCAGTTAAAGAAAACCACGATCATGAACCCTGTCGCGGGAACGGTACTGACTAAATATGCCGAGCAGGGAGAAATCACTTCGACTGGTAAAGCATTGTATAAAATTGCGGATCTGTCCACCATTACATTACGCGCCTATATTACCGGCACACAATTGTCGCAGGTAAAACTGGGCCAGTCTGTTAAAGTGCTTGTTGATGATGGCGCTAAAAAATACAAGGAATATTCCGGCACCATCAGTTGGGTCTCCGATAAAGCTGAGTTTACACCGAAGACCATTCAGACCAAAGACGAACGCGCCAATCTTGTATATGCTACGAAGATCAAAGTGAAGAATGACGGGTACCTGAAGATCGGTATGTACGGCGAAGTGAAATGGTGAGTGGTGAGTGGTGAGTAGTGAGTGTAATCTGGTTAATGATAATTTATGAAAGCAGTTTCGGTACAAAACATAGTGAAAAGGTATGGTACAAAAAAGAGTGCCGCTACCGCTCTGCATGGGATCAGTTTCGATGTGCAGCAGGGAGAGTTGTTTGGACTGATCGGTCCGGATGGCGCCGGGAAGACCTCGTTGTTCAGGATACTGACTACTTTGTTACTCGCAGAGGAAGGTACAGCTACAGTGGATGGTTTTGATGTGGTGAAAGATTATAAGGAGATACGCAAACGGGTAGGGTATATGCCCGGACGTTTTTCCCTTTACCAGGATCTGACGGTGAAGGAAAATCTGGATTTTTTCGCTACTATTTTTAATACAACCGTTGAAGAAAATTACGACCTGATAAAAGATATCTATTCGCAGATCGAGCCTTTTAAGGATCGCCGGGCAGGTAAGCTTTCCGGTGGAATGAAACAAAAACTGGCGCTTAGTTGTGCCCTGATCCATCGTCCGTCTGTCTTGTTTCTCGACGAACCGACCACCGGAGTGGATGCGGTATCCCGTAAAGAATTCTGGGAAATGCTGAA
>ENA-UOWO01000391-UOWO01000391.1-activated-sludge-metagenome-genome-assembly--contig:-NODE-391-length-64205-cov-8.066469_pt1 | contig 64205 bp, 55 predicted proteins | sample MGYA00238148_ERZ761564 | MGnify/ENA primary metagenome ERZ761564 (study PRJEB28885, sample SAMN05720194) | activated sludge metagenome | isolation source: Anaerobic digester | place: USA...
TAATCTTTGAAGAAATCAACCATTCTCTTGGGCTGACTTTGCGATATAGCTGGCGTACAGGAGACCGCTTCGGTTTTATCAAGACAGTTTGGCTGAGCAACACCAATCCTCAGGATGCCCCGTGCGATGTGGAAGTGCTGGATGGTTTTCAGAACATTCTTCCAGCAAACATCAGCCCGGCAACCCAAAATGTGTACAGCTGCCTGCTGGATGCCTATAAACGCAGCGAATTGGACGAAGAGACAAACCTGGGATTGTTCGGCCTTAACTCGCGATTGACTGACCTGGCTGAACCCAGCGAATCGCTGGTTGCAAACGTGGTTTTTCAGCTTGGGCTGGAGCCGCAACACGTGCTGCTTTCTTCCAAACAGCTCCCCACCTTCCGGTTTGGGGGAAGCCTTGAAACAGAGACGGAAATTCGGGGGGAACGCGGTGCGTATTTTGTTCACGCCAACCTGCATTTGGAAGCGGATCAAATTGCCCAATGGTACTTGGCAGCGGATGTTCACCAGGATCACACCGCTCTGGCACGTTTGCGGGAATTCCTGAAAACGCCCATGGACGCGAAGCAACAAGCGATTGAGCAGGATATTAAATTCAGCGCACTTGATTTACAGAACTATGTGGCAGACGCGGATGGATTGCAGGTTTCGGAGAAGATCCATGCCAGCACGCACCATTTCGCAAACGTCCTTTTTAACGTCATGCGCGGTGGAATATTCTTTCAAAACTATTTGATCGAAAAATCTGACCTGCTGGATTATCTCTCCACCCACCAACGAGATCTTCCAACAGTTCATGCTGACTTCTTCGCAGCTTTGCCGGAAAAATTTAGTCTTTCGGAAATGCGTTCTCGCGCTGCTGAATTGAGTGATCCCAGCCTGCGCCGTTTGCTGAACACCTATTTGCCCCTCACATTCAGCCGCCGGCATGGCGATCCCAGCCGACCATGGAATGTGTTTTCCATCAACCTGAAAAATAAGGACGGCTCGCAACGCCTGGATTACGCGGGTAATTGGCGTGACATCTTCCAAAATTGGGAAGCCCTGGTGTATTCCTTCCCCGAGTTCGTGGAATCCACGGTGGATACTTTTTTGTGTGCTACTACGGCGGATGGATATAACCCTTACCGAATTAGCCGTGCTGGTTTGGATTGGGAAGTGCCTGAAGAAGGCAATCCCTGGGCGAATATCGGTTACTGGAGCGATCATCAAATTATCTATTTGCTCAAACTGATGGAAGCCAGTGAGCGTTTTCATCCCGGGGAGCTGCGTCAGCGGCTGGACATTCCAGTTCTGAGCTATGCGAATGTGCCCTATCGCATCAAAACCTACAAGGAGTTACAGAAAGATCCGCACAGCACGATCGTGTATGATCACCTGCTGAATGAAAACATTGCAGAGCGGGTGCGGCAACATGGCAATGACGGACGCTTGCTGTTTGCCGCGGATGGCAGCGTTGTGCATGCCTCACTAGCCGAAAAGCTGCTCACGCTCATGTTGGCCAAACTGGTCAACTTCGTCCCGGAAGGCGGGATTTGGATGAATACCCAGCGCCCGGAATGGAACGACGCGAACAACGCCCTGGTGGGGTATGGCCTCTCGGTGGTTACGCTTGGTTATCTGCGGCGCTTTGTGGCTTTTTTCCAGGAGCTGATCAAGGATGAGGAGGGCGAGTTTTCCCTTCACAGCGAAGTTGCTGAATTACTCCAAACCATTGCCGGGCATCTAATGAGGTTCCAGCCCACTTTAAGGGGGCAATTCACAGCCGAAACGCGCCGGGAGATGATGGACGCGCTTGGCGAGGCTGGCAGCAGCTATCGCTCTGGGATTTACGCCCATGGATTCAGCGGAGACCTGAGCCAGTTGTCTGCAGATGCATTACGAGCGTTTCTGGCAACCGCGCAGGAATACCTGGAGCATAGTTTACGAGCCAACCGGCGCCCGGACGCGCTCTATCATTCTTATAATTTACTGCGCATTGAACCAGGGCGAGCCCATGTGGACCGCCTTTATGAAATGCTTGAAGGGCAAGTTTCAATCCTCTCTTCTGGTGTGTTGAATGCTGAGGAGTCCCTTTCGCTCCTGGAGAGTCTGCGACTAAGTTCACTTTTCCGGGCGGACCAGCACACGTATATCCTCTATCCAGATCGGGTTTTACCCTCTTTCCTCAAAAAGAATACTTTGCTGCCTGAACAACTCAACCATTTGCAGTTACCTGCCCGATTGGTAGCAAATCTGGATACGACCCTTTTGACCCAGGACATTCACGGCTTGTTTCACTTTGGCAGCAGCCTGCGCAATATCAAGGATGTGCGTAAAGTTTTGGAAACCCTGCGAAACCAGCCCGAGTATGTGGATCTGGTTGACCAGGAAAGCGACTCTGTTCAACGTTTGTTTGAAAACACCTTCCGCCATGCCGAGTTCACCGGACGTTCCGGTACCTTCTTTGCTTATGAGGGCTTGGGGAGCGTCTATTGGCACATGATTTCGAAACTTCTATTGGCAGTCCAGGAGACCGCTGTGCGGTTTAGAAACGAACCTGATGCGGAAAAGCTGTGCGATTTCTACCGTGATGTTCGTGCGGGGCTTGGGTATCAGAAAACACCTGCTGAGTACGGCGCTTTTCCCGCCGATCCATATTCACATACCCCCAAAGGACGCGGCGCGCGCCAGCCAGGCATGACCGGGATGGTAAAAGAGGAAATCCTGACCCGCCAGTTGGAGGTGGGGGTGCGGTTCGAAGCAGGGCGGCTGGTGTTTGACTCCTATTTACTTGATTCATCTGAACTGCTCTCTTCACCGCGTAGATTTGCCTATTTGGATGTGTTAGGCGAACAGCAGACTCTGACCTTACCGGCTGGGACACTGACCTTCTTCGTCTGCCAGACCCCCGTTTCCGTTCAATTTGGCGATCGCGATGAAATCGAAATTCACCATGCAGATGAAACATCCCGGAAACAAAGCGGTCTCTGGTTGGATACAGAAACCAGTCAGCACATATTCATGAGAGATGGTGTAATCAAGCGTTTGATTGTGACTTTTGTACGCAGGGAATAATATCGGATTTGGTACGTTCAAAAACAGAGCGCACCCTACAGAGAGCAAAAGAATCCAACAAATGAGAAGGTAGGGTGCGATCTTCCGTTGATCGCACCAATCAATGCAGGTGGATGTTATTATGGTGCGTTCAAAGGCGGAACGCACCCTACAGAAAATAAATGAATAATACAAGTGAGCCGGATTGACCCCCAAAAATATACGGGGCATGCCTGCTATCCCCTTGTAACTTACTCTCAGGTTTATAGAAAAAACTTTTACGAGAAGACCTTCTCCACAAGAGCAGTGTATTCCTGCCATGCTGGAAACTTCTCCAACTCTACGGTGGCATCAGCAATGGCGCGGTAATACCAGGCGTGCTTCTTGGGGTCTTTTTGGTTAAAACGCTCCCAAAGTTGGTCGCCAAGCGCCAGGTGGTCCCGGTACATGGAGCGGATGTTAGAGAGTTTGTCTCCAAGCGCCACCATCTTCACGGCAAGATCTTTCTCACCGTCGAGGTGTTGGATGGTTTCCTGCTTGCGGATCAGCCATGTGTCTGAAGCGGGAAGATCTTCCCGCTTGTTTTCGGTCTCTGAGTTTACAAGGCCAGCCACGCGCTCGCCAAACTTATCCGCGATCTCATACATGGAGATATGAGCGTCCTCCAGGGTGTCGTGCAGGACCGCGGCGGCAATGATTTCAAGGTCGTCCGTCATGCTTGCCACGATGGCGGCAGCTTCAAGCGGGTGCAGGATGTAGGGTGTGTTCGTACCTTTGCGGAGTTGGCCGCTGTGGGCATGGATGGCAAAAACTATCGCGTCGTCCAGTAAAGTCATATATTCCTCCCATAAATAAATGTGAGAAATAGTTACGGCTGTTTTTCGAGGCGGCTAAGAAAGGCTTCGAGGATGACGCCATAGGCAACGCCCGCGATGAAACTGATCGGATCCCGAAAATTCGTGGAGCTGTAAAAAGCAAAGGAAACCAGCAGCCCGATAATTGCCCCGCGCAGCAAGGATTTGTTCCGGCTTGTAGTCTGCCACGGTGCTCCAACAGCCAAACCAATGATGACCCGGTTGAACCACAGAGCAAAAATGAAAGTTGGAGAGGCAATTCCACCCGAGCGCAGGGATGCCCCGACCACACAAACAATTCCTAACACCGCACCACCGATCAGCGCCAATTTCAATCTTTTAGTCATAATTTGCCTCTATACCTGCTCCGAATAAGTGAATTATTGAAATTATCTCTTGTGGTTTAATGGTATCACTTTCCCTAAAGACAATATCGTTAAGAAATCCCTTGGTTGTTCTTCAGTTGTGGCAATCCTTAGCCATGATAAGCAAATTTATGTGTTTAAGTGACTTAAGAAATTGACGGACGTTCCCGTCCAGGCGGGTGTGATCAGGATTTCAGGGTTTAGTTCTTCGCATCTTGCGTTTACCTGCGAGAAGTGGCTGGTATCCCAAAAATCGTCGGGCTTACGCGCCAATTCGTGCATGTGGGTAATCACGAGCTGACGGGGTAGCCCATCTCGAGCACACCATTGCCATCCCTGACGTGCAGCCCCTATAATGGATGAGATCCAGGTCTTTGGTCCGAATTGGTACCACTGGGGGGGCACGATAGTACATGGTGTTTTTCTAAAAAATTGATTCCCAGTAATTCAAGTTAAAAGTAAAATATATTTATGTTTTGTCAAAATTGAGTATTTCGACAGGATTAATTTCATTTGCATTCTTTTTACATCTCAACTAATCTGGAAGTTAAAATATTATCTACAACAATTATGACTTTCCGTTTACTGTAATGCCAACCGTTTTTTATCAATGAATAATTATGCGAGTATATTTTATCCCTTTATATTTTTCACCAAACCAAACGCTTTTATTCCAATAGTTATTATCTTGTCTAATACTGAATTTCCGAATTTTTTGCCTAAGGCAAGTGCTACCACGCTAGCAATTGTAGCTCCAACTCCAGCTTTGACCTTCCCAGCTTTAACCTTGGTATCTTCATGCTTTGCATGGCAGCGTACACAGTATTTGTCATTAACTTCAGGCAGCGGGAAAAAGCAATCCTTGCATACATGAAATAACGGACTTCCGCATTTTGAGCAGAATATCTCTGATTCTTTGAATTTAAGTTTCTTAATATGAGCCTCACAAGACTCATTGACACAACCTTTGATTTTTTTCATCATTTATTCTCCTTTATAACGTCAAGATAGATCGTCTTATCAGGTGTATTTATTTGCTTGTAAAAATCTGACACATCGAGCTTCAGCTTAGCTCTTGATTTCCAAATACCCTTTTCGGTTCCGTTATCTGTTCTATCACATTGTCCGAGTAATCCTGCGTTCTTCGCTACGGTTCCATCAATGAAATATGAATATTCATTGAGCACAGTTGACATAGCCGTTAATTCACCCTCGCTGCAATAGATTCCAGCACGAAGCATCGTAGCCTGATGAATAAACGAGAATGACTGATTAATGCTATTAATGCGACTGTCAATCAATTCAACACTTTTTCCTTTACCAATCTTATACTCACCATCAGCAAGGTATTTGATGTCTGACTGCATTGTTAGTCCAAGTTGAAATCTAGCCTCCGAAAGCGCCCGTAAAGATTGCGCAATTAAGGCTTTTCTCATTTCTGGATCAACAACATTTCTTGCTTCTAAGTACAAGGTCAATCCGCTATAGTACAATCCGATTCTGTCATTCTGCTGTCCTTGTATTACTTCCCTAACACTCTGGTCTATGATTGCAATCTGGTCAGCAATCTGCTGAACTTGCTCTTGAAGTGCTTTCATCTGCAATGAATTAGCCGTCTGGATTGGATCGATACCTTTTGCAAAGACTTCTTTCCGAATATCTAACTTCGAACCGTACCTACCACTGGCCTCACGGACCTGAGCGTACATTTTGCCATATTTGTCTGTTGATAATTTAATCTTGCCACTTTCAATTGCTTCCAGGGTTTTTTCAGAAGCATTGACGACATATTTGTAACCCTTCTTCGTTGCTTCGTGAACCTGGGCAAAGATTGGGGATGCTTTTGCTACTGCTCTATAAACATTCTCAACAATAATCTCGGCTTGAGAGAGCTTCAACTTTAGACCATTTGACAATAACTTAACAGGATATGCCGTGGTATAAGGAGATAGTTCATCCGATTCCGGACTCGTTAAGTCAATATAAACATTTTCACTTTTGATGATTTCGGCCATTTTTACCCTCCTTTAACTTATCATTCCATTTTCAAATAATAATTTTACCCCACTTCCTGGTGTTCAAGCCAACGATTACCCATGCTTCAGGCAACTTTCAATCTTTTTGTCATAAATAGCCTTTCTTAACCGGTTTCGAATGAACAAATTGAGGAATACTTCGTTTGTGGCTGAATAGTATCACTTTCTTTGACAGTAAGTTTTCTTTTGTCTATCACCTTATTGTCCTCTAGTGATAGCAAGCGTCAACCACCAAGTTAATTGGTGCAGCAGAGACATTAGAGCTCAACTGACATCCCCGTCCAGGCGGGTGTGATCAGGATTTCAGGGTTTAGTTCCCCGCATCTTGCATTCACCTGCGAGAAGTGGCTGGTATCCCAAAAATCGTCGGGCTTACGCGCCAATTCGTGCATGTGGGTGACCACGAGCCGGCGGGGGGCAGGCTCAGTGATAAAGCGGCAAAAATCTTCAAGCAGGGGAGGTGTTTCGTAGAGGGCACACTTTTTTCCAAGCCAGAGGTGCGCGAAGATGCCATCCAGGCTGCCAAGTTTGGTCAGGCTCTCTGGCGGGAACAGGCGGGTATCGCCTGGGAAGGCCCATCTTTTTCCGGAGAACTCCGCCAGGTAGCCCATTTCCGGTACCCCATTGCCATCCCTGAAGTGCAGCCCCTCAAAGGGTGTCAGGACCAGGTTCTTGATCTGAATCGGCACACCCGGCTGCGGTATGACAACCTTCGGAGTTTTCCCCATGAAGATTGTTTGGACCTCTTTTAGCATAAACTCCGGCACAATCCATGAGATAGGCAGATCAACGAGGTCGGAAAGTAGCTCGAGATCAAGATGATCAGCATGCCTGTGGGTCAGAACCACCGCCTCCAGGGGAGCCAGGTCGTTTGCAAAATCCAGGTTGTTTGGCAGAGAGAGGCGTGAGAACAGGGAGAGTGGATCCAAAGCCCAATGGACACCAGCAGTATGGAAGAGGTAATTAGCGCAGTAAGTCAGCCAGGCGGCATCTGTTTCAGCAGCCCGCCACTGCGCGACCATTTGTTCCCAGAGAGCATGGTAGCCCTCCACAGCGGTTTTTGCTAGAAGGGCTATCCTGGCTTGTTGGTCTTCGAAATTTATTCTATGCGTAGTATTTTGCAATGAAGTCTTCCACTTCAGCGAGGGTGCGGTTGAAAATGCCCAGTTTTTCCACTTTCATACTGGTAACCGCAGCGGCGTATTTTCCAGCTTCGCGGGGTGGAAGGGAGAGGCGCGCGCTCACATATGAACCAAGGCAGGTATCCCCTCTGCCGCTGCGACCATCCATGCTCTTGGAGTGGAATTCGTAGTGGTGGTTTTGACCATCCGCGTGCACCAGAACTCCGGTTGCGTGGGTGAGCAAGATTTCTTTCGCGCCCTGCTGCACATAAAAGGCAGCCGCTTTCTCGATATCGGTCTCACCAGTCAGGTATTTGGCTTCCATGGCGTCGGATTTCAAGATATCCAGATCTGAGAGAACCTCTCTCATTTCATCCCAGGGTTCATAGACAAGGTCCTGCCCGCGCAGCACTCTGACAAAGCCCTGGACATCCGCAGCCAGCAGGACGCCTTCACGCGACCGCATGGCGTGGAAAAAGGCGGGTTCCACTTCCCCGCGGATGCTTGGGCTGACCGCGATTGCACGGGCCGTGAGCCCCTCCAGATGTTCTGGATGGATGGTTCCGGCGGTGTGGGTCACGTAAAGATCGCGTTTGTCCACATCCAGCGTTTTGTATTCCAGGGTCATCAGTGTGGAAGACGGGCTATAAATGGGGTAGCAGTCGATTCCATCCGCGCGCAGCATCTGCACTACGTGCTCATCTTCTTTTGCCAGGTGGGTCACCACCGCGCCGCGGAGCCCAAGCGCCTTGCCGGCGTGGGCGGCATAATTCATGCCACCGCCGTCCACCTGGCGCGTGCCTGCGGGTGTGATGATGGTGTCTTTGGTGTAGTTACCAGCAAAAATTACATCATAATGTTTTTCAGTTTTTTCCATTCTCTTCTCCAAAAAAGACAAATACGTTCTAATGTGCAAGCATTTAGCTCCTGTTAGAGGCCGCAGATCTGACCGACAGCTTCTCGTTAGAAAAGCGCTAACAGTGCAGGCAGCGCGTTTTGGAAGAGCCAGTAAAACAACCCTCCAACGAGCATGGTCGCGGGAATGGTGATAACCCAGGCAATCATGATCTCACCGGCCACACCCCAACGCACTTTGCTCATCCGTTCGGCAGCCCCAACACCCATGATGGATGAACTCACCACCTGGGTTGTGCTGACGGGGCTCCCCAGCAGGGAAGCGGCAATGATTACGATTGCGGAAGTGATCTGCGAGGAAAAGCCGTGGACCGGGCGAATTTTGTAGAACTTCGAGCCAAGGGTTTTGATCAACTGCCAGCCGCCGAGGGCGGTTCCGATGGCAATTGCTGTCGCGCAGGCTAGCACGACCCAATTTGGCACATGGAAGGTGGACTGAAAACCGGTAATAACCAAACCGAGGGTGATGATACCCATGGTTTTCTGGGCGTCGTTGGTGCCATGGCTAAGAGCCAGCCCTAAAGACGTGATCACCTGTAGTTTCTTGAAGACCCCGTTAATTTTTGGAGTTGCTTTCCAGGAAAGGAGATACACGATGTTGGCAATGATGATGCCTGCCACGAAACCGATGACCGGTGAGGCAAATAAGCCAATTAAAATCTTGGTAATACCCTTGATGAGCAGTACCTTGAAACCGGCTTTCACTACCACCGCGCCAATCAAACCGCCGATGATGGCATGCGAGGAGCTGCTTGGGATACCCAGGATCCATGTCAGCACGTTCCAAAAGATCGCGCTGAAACACGCAGCCAGGAGCACCATCATGTTGATGTGTTCAGCGGCGACGATGTCGTTGCCAATGGTGGTAGCGACCGCAACGCCGAAGATAAACGGGCCGACAAAATTCGCCAACGCGGTCATCAGCAGGGCGATCTGCGGGCGGATAGCGCGCGATGAGATCATGGTGGCGACGATGTTGCTGGAGTCGTGGACACCGTTGAGGAAATCGAAGATCAACGCGAAGATGATGAGAAGGATCAGTGAAGCTTCCATAATTCTCGGCGTTACGAGGTCTTGACCACAATGTCCGCCAGGACGTTGGCGGCTTCATCACTTCGATCCGCGGCATTGCTCAAGTGGCGATAAACTTCGCGCATCTTCATCGCCTTGACGACACCTTTCAGGTCTTCCGTGTCCTTGAACATGTTCGCCAGGGCTTCCCGGTAGACATGTTCAATCTTGTTTTCGACCTTTTTGGCGCGGTTGGCATGTTCGGCGGTCACACTCGGGTGATCCTGCAAGCACTCCACGGCCTTCAGCATTTCGAAAGTAGATTCCTTGAGCAGTGTGCAGATCTGCACCATGTATTCGGTGGGTTTGACCTTGAAAATGACGATCTCGGTCATGGTGCTATAGGCATAATCTAAAATATCGTCGATTGCCCTTGAAAGCGCGAAGATATCTTCCCGGTCAAAGGGGGTAATGAAGGTGCGATTCAGTTCATCAATCAACAATCGGCGCGCTTCATCCGCTTCTTTTTCCTTTGCGGTCAGCTGATCCGCGATTTTTGTGTCGGGATTGATCATGTACGCCAGCAATAGATCTACGCCTTCCAGGGTCAGATTGGTTTGCTCTTGAATTCTCTGCAGGAAAATATCCCGGCGTTTCTTAAAGATTTTCAACATGATGTATTCCTCCGTTCAGAGTAGATACTGGCAATACAGCCAGTTTTTTCCAATAATTTCAGACCAGGCAAGAAATCCTCATACGCAGCTGCGTTGTTGATCTCGAGCGTCCGGACTGCGTGAGCAGGCAAATAGCTTGCCAGCCAGGCAAAGTCAACATCTCCGGTGCCAGGGAGTTGGTGATCCACGATGTCTTTTACATCATGGAGGTGGACTCCTACCATCCTTGGTGAGAAAGCCTCCAGCCATTGTTTGAAAGACATCAATCCAAGGCGATCGTGCACCTGGATGTGTCCAACATCCAATTGCCAGCCCACCCAAGGCTGCTGGAATTCATCCAACAGGACTTCCAATTCCTCGAAGATGGGGAGTTCGTAGTGATGCAGGCGGTTCTCCAAGCCAAGAAACACACCCAAATCCTTGGAAAAGTCCACGATCTCGGTCAGACTGCGGATCAATGCTTCGAGGTGGGGTTTTCCGCGTTCAAGCCGGTCTTTGATCAATTCTTTCCGCAGGGTTTCGTATCCCAGGGTTCCCTTGAGCCCTTCGCGATACATATCCCTCAGGCGGCTGTCCATGGAGTGGTCGCCATCCACCCGACCTGGGTGGATAACCACGAGCCTGGAACCCAGGCGCCAGGCCAGTTCAATGGTGCGTTTTAGCGTGTCCACTCCGACGCGTCTGCGTCCTTCCACCAACGATGTGACCTGAAAATCACCCAATTCGAGCTGTTTGTTCGGGATCACTGCTGGACAGGGGTCATGGACCGACCCGACATGGTAGCGGTTAAAGTCAAAAGTTTCCAATTCTTCAGGGGTAATCTGGTGATTAAGCTCAAACCGCGCAAAGCCCAATTCGCGACCCTTGCGGCAAAAATCGTTGGCACTATCGGTGGAACGTGACCACCACATGGTTGAGAGCGCCGCGTCGTAGAGCGTGTCCGAAGCCAAGGTGGGGGTTGTCACTAAATGTGACCACGCGCCAGGAAAATGTGCCAAACTCTCGTGCAGGGAACTCACGGTGACATCCGCCTGCATTGGGCAAGGGTTTTCTTCGCGCAATTCAGTCTGGGACTCGATCATGACTACCAGGCCGATGCCAGCTTCGCGCGCGCCAATCAGATCCCGCGAGGGACGATCGCCGATGTAGGCGCATTCTTCCGGGCGGACACCAAGAGCCTGTGCCGCGGCGATGAAAGGCGAAGGGTGCGGTTTGCGCTTGCCGAAATCTGCGGCTTGCAAAGTGATATCAAATAAATCTTTGATGCCAGCCTTATCCAGGAACCTGGGTGAGGTGTGGCTGACAGTTCCGAGGCGATAGCCCCGTTCCTTCAACGTTTTCAGCGCACGGATTGTTTCAGTGGGGATGAAACGTTTTCCGCGGGAGTCACCCCACCAGGTCTGTAGTTTATTCGCGTGCTCCGCAATGAATGCAGTGGGGAACTCTGGCAGCAAGTATTTGCTCCAGCGTTCGGAATAGGACAATTCATCAAGGGAGCGGTAAGACCACTCCTTGTATTCCTTCTCACGTTGGGTGAGCCTTTGGATGAAGCTCTCAGGACTTTCTTTGAGGTTTAAGAATTGAAGCATCTCAGAAATGATTTCAGGATCCCTGGAATCGTGGTTCAGTTTTTGAACGATTGTGCCACCCAAATCAAACAGGATAACCTTGAGTTGGTTTTGATTTTGTGTGGTGATAGCTTCTGGCGAAGAGCAATTAATTACCATAATGAATCGTTTCTATACCTTCTTTACGCAGCCACGGTCGACCAATACCTCGAGACCGCGGGCTATTTGATTTGTTGTGCAGTCTGGCGAAACCTCAAGAGTTCGAAAAATACCGTCTGCCAAATAAGGGGAAAAGCTCGAAAAATCGACTTCGCCCATACCCGGGGCTAAATGATCCTGCAAGCCGTTCACATCGTGTAAATGCATGCCAATCAGGCGGTGGTGGAAGCGGCGAAGCCACTCGCCTTTGCCAACCATCCCCAACACTTCCAGGTTGTGAGCATGACCAGCATCGTACTGGAAGCCAAACCAAGGTTCATCACACAGCTGCAGGAAGGTTTCCATTTCATCCGGCAGCGGCAAGTCGTGATACCGGTTTCGGTTTTCGAGACCGATGGTGATGCCGGAACCCCTGGCGAAGGCAATCATTTCCTCCAGGCTGCGGAGCACCTGGCTGAGGTGGGGCTGTTTGTGTTGGTCTCTATCGGCAACGTAATCCTGTTGGAGTTGGATATATTCCGGAGAGCTGGACTTGCCCTGTAGATACCATTCCCGGATTTTTGTATCCCTGGAATGATCGCAGTGTACCGAACCGCAGTGCACCACCACCGAACGTGAGCCAAGGCGGACTGCCAGGTCGATGGAACGTTTCAGGTTGTCGACTGCCTTGATGCGGTGGTTTTCATCCAGGCTGGAAAGGGAAATATCCTGTCTCTTCAACTCTGTATACCCAAATTCTGAAGGGCAGGGGTCGTGGAGCGTGGCGACGTAATACTTGTTTCGATCCCATTCCTGGTACAAGCGAGGGGTGACCTTGTTGCTGAATTCAAAGCTGACAAAACCCAGTTTGCGGGCTAAGGCGAAAGTCTCAGAAAAAGGCATCTCCTGATCAGCGCTCCACATCGTGGAGAGCGAAATGTCGTAAAGCATTTCAGGTTGTTTGGGTTCGATCTCCTTTGAGATAGTCCCATCTACGCCATGGAAGATCTTCAACAACTCGCCAAGGCAACCGATCCGATATTGGGGTTTGGTCTCCGTGATGGTTTCTGCCTGGAAGTCATCATCCGGGTCATACTCATCCGTTTGATATCCGCTCATGTTTACGATGATGACCGTGCCAAACCCAGCTTGCATAGCCCCGACAAGATCCCTTGAAAGGTTATCTCCGACGTAGGCACAATTCTGGGGCAATACGCCCATTCCCCTTGCGGCTTGCAGGAACATGGATGGATGTGGCTTTCGGCTGCCAACCACGCAGGATAAGATCACCGGGTGGAAGTATTCAGTCAAACCATTGTCAGCCAACATGGCGGGGGCTTCGACAGATGAGGTCGTGTTGCTTACGATTGAGAGTTTATAGCCCCGTTTGGCAAGTGTTTTGATGGTGTCGACCGCGTCCGGAAAAATCTGGTTATTCCGGGAAGCCCGCCACATTTGATTTAGCGTGACAGCGTTTTGCCAGACGAATTCGTGGGGAAAGTCGGGCAACATAAATCGCGTCCAAAGTTCCGTCTCGGGCAGCTCGAGGAGAGTCTTCTTACACCACCTGCGGTATTCCTTCTCGTGTTTTCGAAGCAGGCTCAGGAAGTCAGACGGTTCACCCTCCACCCCCAGGAAGGATTGCAGATTGCGGATGTAATCCAGGTTCCCTTCCCTGTTTTTGATGGTCGCGCGGAGTGTGCCACCAACGTCGAAACAAATCGCTTTAATTTCACCAGTCATATTTGGGTCCTGTCTGTTTTTATCAGCCCTGCAAGCAGGACACCTTTGGAATTTCGCGAATATCGTTTATGTATGCATCTGCCAGGGTTCCAGCGTCGTAGTTTAGCGCGATGGTTTTCATGCCAATCTCGCGCGCTCCGTCGATCTCTGCTTTCTTGTGCCCCACAAAGACCGCGTCGCAAGGATCCACGCCAACCTGGGTCAAGGCGCGCTGGTACATTTCGGGGTCAGGTTTGCGCGCGCCAACTTCTTTTGAGCTGATCACAGAATCCCAGACTCTGCCAAAACCATGCTGGTCAAACCAATTCAGTTTGATCGAGAAAGCCATGGCGGTGTCGGTGATGATACCGAGCATGTACCCCCTTTCTTTGAGTTCCAGGATCGTTTCTGGAGCTCCGCAGATGATCTCGACGTTGTTGTCGTCGGCTTGCATCGCGTCCATCCCCTCAGAAATCAAATCCGGATCCGTAATGCCAAGAAAACGGATAAGCTGTTCATAAAAGCCGTGGCGCGGGAGTTTGCCTGTGAATGCCAGCGCTTTAAGTCGTTTTCTCTCATCATCGAAACCTTTTGGAAATTCCAACTGGTGTGAATCAAGAAACGCTCTAAGATGCTGATCTTTATGCGGCCTGGTGTAGAGGATGTCGCCGGCGTCAAAGAAGATGGCCTTCACTTTGTGTCCATTATCGTTTCGAGCTGTCTGCGCGTCCTGGTCGAGGTATTGCTTGATCAGTGGGATCAATTCGGTCATGTCGTCGATCTGGGCATCAGGCTTGGCGCCTTCGTCAGGTTCACCATTATCATAGATGTGGTGGATCTTGATGGCTGCCCTGAAACCAGCTCTTTGCGCACCCAGGATGTCGCGGTTGACTTTGTCGCCGATGTAGATACAAGCGCTGGTTGGCACCTGCGCCAGGCGTGCCGCGTGGTAAAAAATTGCCGGGTCAGGTTTGCGCCGACCATATTCGGAAGAGAGAACAACCGGGTCAAAGTAGCAGTCAATCCCATACTCCTTGAGGCTGTAAGGGACCTGTTGACTGCTCTGTGTGTTGCTGATGCAACCTATCTTTAAGCCCATTTTCTGGATTTCAGCCAGAACCTGCGGAATTTCAGGACGCATCTTACGCGTAAACAGACGTGTTTCGTAGATGAAGGCCAACTCCTCGGCAATGGGTTTCAAATCTGCAGGGTTCAGGTGGAGATCTTTTAGGAAATAGGTTGCCCAGATCTCGGCTGGTTTGAGCTCCACGTTGGTTACCATGTTCCAGCGCAGATACTCTGACGTGCCTGCCGTGATCATGTCTGCCAGGCATGTGTCCGAACAGGAGTTTATGATGCCTGTACGGCTGAGGCATTCGCGTACCGCAGAAACAGCCTTTATTCTCTGTTCCCTGGTGTAACGGAATGTGTCAATCGTACCTCCCATGTCGAAAAAGACAGCTTTAAGCATCATAGTGTCACCGTGTTGTATTTGTAATTTTTTGACCCGTTTTTTTTATCAGGCACGAATTTTTTGAGGATTCGTGCCTGATTGATCGAAAATCTCAGCAGAATCTGGCTATTTGCCCAAATTCAGCAGGTAGAAATCACGTGCTTCGAGCATGTGATCGTAGGCGTATTGTTCAGCAATGAACCAGGTCATCTCGAACATTTCGTCCAATGGTTTCTGTCCCTCAGGAACCTCGTAGGTTGAATCGGGGAAGTAGGTGCCGAACTTGGCCCATGGGTCACGACCATCAGGACTGGTGACAAACTTGACCCAAAGCTTGGCGGCGTTTGGATGCGGTGCCTGGTTGATGATACCGACGTAGCTCTGGCTCTGGACACCCAGCTTTGGCTGGATACCCCAGCAGGGTTCAAACGCCAGGATGCCTTCCTGTACATCAGCCATGTTGGAATAGGAGGTAAGAGCCATGTAGCTCTCGGTCATTCCAGGGGTCGCGAAGGCGGAATCGACTTCATCACCACCGGGTTGAGGGATGGGGCCGTTCTGCGCGAAGCGCTTGAGCCACAACCAACCAGCATCAGGGGTATCTGCGTCCAAAACAGGCTCGCTGCCGTAGAGGTCGACATAGGCTTGTTTGACTTCGTCAGCATGGAATGCAAAGGTGATCAACTTGCTTAAAGTTGAGGCATCATTCAGAGGATCTTCAATGAAGAATTTCCCTTTCCATTCCGGCTGGGTGAGTTCCCAGATGTTAGTAATGGGGCAGGTGTCGTTCAGTTCAGAGTTGTAAGCAAACACGCTGGTTCCAAAGCGGCTCATCAGCAAGGGTTGGGTGTACTGTTCTGGCGTGTAAGCGGCTGTGGAATCGGGTACGAAGCGCCAAACGTAATTCTTGGGCAGCACTTGCCCAACCAGGTCTGCACCACCACTGCTAAACCAGACATCACCGGTGAATGCTCCAGCTTTTTGTTCCTCGAGGGTTTTCATGAGGACATCGTCACCGCCAAGGTCATAAGCTTGCACGTTGATCTCGGGATAGAGTTCCATAAAGGCTTCAGCAGCCTTTTCGACCTTGGACGAGTTGGCATAGACCAAAACTGTTCCTTCTTTTTTGGCTGCTTCCTCGATCGCCGCCCAATCCTGGGTGCCGGTTTCGTACTCGCCCAGCAGATTGGCCTTCAACCATTCCTGTTGGAGGGTGAGGGTTTCGGGCTGAGCGACTGGTTCAGTTGCGGCGGGTTCTGCTGGCTTTGCGCCGCAGGACACGAGCATTGTGATCACGAGGATCAATGCTGCTAATCTAAAAAATGCTTTCATTTCTTTCTCCTTCTGTAGTTGGTTCAAAGTTGTTAAAAACATCGACTGTCCATTGCTCAGTTTTCTTCTCTCTAATGACCTCCTTGGCAGGTAACAAAAAGGGTTCACTGGATTCTCGACTCTCTCTACGCAGTAATAAGTGCTTCAGTTTCTTTATCGTAAAGGTTGATCGCATCTTCCTTGAACGACAACCAGATGGGTTGATCCATCTGGATCTTGCTGACACCCATTTCTTTAATGGTCAGCTCGGTGTCACCCTTGCGGGCAATAATGGTCGTATCGGCGCCTGAGGGTAAAACTGAATAGGCGGCGAATTCGACAGCTCCGTCAGTCGGTTCATTGTGGATGATGATATCTTCAGGACGTAAACCCACCACGACATCACCCGTTTTGTTGTAAGTTTTCACCGGGATGTTGAACTTACCGATGTCCACCAGGTTCTGACCCGACACCCATCCGGGCATCAGATTGACCTTTGGATTGCCAATGAAATCGGCCACAAAAAGATTGGCTGGATAGTGGTAGACCATATCGGGGGTATCCAATTGTTGGATGACGCCCAGTTTCATTACCGCAATTTTGGTGGACATGGTCATGGCTTCGACCTGATCGTGGGTCACATAAACCGTTGTGGCATCAGAAATGTGGTGCAGACGTTTCAACTCAGTGCGCATATCCATTCTCAGGCGGGCGTCCAGGTTAGAGAGGGGTTCGTCCATCAGGAAGACTTTTGGTCGGTATGCAAGCATCCGAGCCAGGGCAATACGCTGCTGCTGACCACCACTCATTTCGCGAGGATAGCGGTCTTCGTAACCCGCCATCTGCACTTCTTCAAGGGATTCTTTGACCCGGATATCCATGTCTGCTTTCGACATTTTCTGAATTTCAAGCGCGAAAGTGATGTTCTTATAGACGTTCATGTGCGGCCATAAAGCATAGTTCTGGAAAACCAATCCCAAATCCCGCTGCCCAGAGGGGAGTGATATGCCCTTTGAGCGTGAATAGACCAGCTTGTCGCCAATGATGATCTCTCCATCATCCGGGTCTTCCAAACCTGAGATACATCGCAAAAGGGTGGTTTTACCGCAGCCGGAAGGTCCCAGGAGTGTCAGGAACGAACCGGGCTCGATGGTCACGCTTACGTTATTGACCGCAACGACATCCCCGAATTTTTTTGTTAAGTTCTTAATAATAATTGGTGTATCCATGTTCTCCTCGTTTTATAATCCCAAGCCTTTTTTCAGGCTTCCGCCGCGGAACCGGCTGATAAGAAAGTTGCCCGACAGGACAAGCACGATCAGAATGATGATGACAGCGTTAGCTTGTTGTTCATTTCCATTTTCGATGTACCGCATGGTCTGGCTTGCCAGCACAGCGGTAGTGGGGGTGACCAGCAGAATGATCAGCGAAAGCTCGCGCATGGTCGTGATGAAGGTCATCAGGAACCCGGAGACAAAACCGGTGCTGGTCAGCGGGAAGATAATGCGCTTAAACCGTCTCCATGGTCCTGCACCCGCGATGGCTGCGGCTTCTTCCAATTCTTTACCGACCTGCAGCATAGCTGAGACGCCACTGCGGGCAGAATATGGAATATGCTTAGCGACCGATACCACCACCAGCAAGGCAAAGGTGCCATAGAGGGCAGGGATCGGTCCCACCGATTTTGTGAACATCGAAATATAAACCGCGCCGAAAGCAATACCCGGAATTACGTAAGGAATAAATGCTATTTGCTCGACGATTTTTGAGAGCTTTGTTCCACGACCTTTGACGATGGCATAGCCAAGGATCACCCCCAACAAGGCCGTGAATGTTGCGGTAAAGAAGGATAGTCGGATCGAATTCCAGGCTGCCAGGTAAATCTTCCTGTTCAGCAAGACACCCGGCTCACCACTGTTGATGTTCATGACGCCTTTGCCGATCCAGTGCTCCAGAGTAAGGTTGCTGAAACTGTAATCACCCGTCCTGAGCATGAAAGTGCTGTAGATCAGCAGGGAGAGGGGTAACACTGCAATGAAGAATTGGAAGATTACCACCAAGGTAGTGAGCAGACCTTTGAAGTTGCGAAGTTTCTGCTTTTGCGCCATAAAACCGCGTCCGCCGATGGTTTCGTAACTCTTCCTGGTGCCCACCAGTTTTTGATTGATCATGATAGTCGTCATGGCAAACAGGATCAAAACGATCGCCAGGACAAAACCATCTCCATAATTTCCAATACCCGTATTTGACCTGAGCATGGTTGAGAGCGTGTAGTATTGCACCGGAACGCCCAAGACGTTCGGTCCACCGAAAGTACCCATGGTCTTTGAGAAGGTCATGATGAAGCCAGAGGCAATCGCGGGAATGACCAGGGGGAAAGTGATCTTCCTCATGATGCGCCAGCGACCTGCGCCAGCTAATTCGCCTGCTTCCTCAAGAGAAGAGTCGATGGAGAGCAAAGCTGCTGAGACAAACAGGAAAAAGAAGGTGTAATAATGAAGAGCACTGCTGACGATGATTGGAACCGGACCGTATGCCAGCCAATCGGGTGTTGGGCTGTGTGTCAAAAACTCCAGCAATCCTGGAGTTCCACCAGATGTCTGGTTCTTGAAAAGCACGATCCAAGCCTGCGCGATTGTCCAGGAGGGCATGATGTAGGGAACTGTTGCCAGGGTGTTGATAATTCCTTTGCCTGGTACGTCGGTTCTGACCACCAGCCAAGCCATCAAACCGCCAATCACCAGGGCAAGACCTGTAGCACCAAGGGAGATGGTCAGCGAATGCAGGAGCGGCTCGTACGTCATGATCTCGCTGATTTTGCTGCTCAGCATCCGGACCCAGTGGTAAAACGTCAGGTCTCCGATTTCTGCTCCAGGAATGGCGCGAAGATCCATTTCCTGCACTGAGAAGGTGGTAATGATCATGCGGTACAGTGGAATAATAACCATGTAGACCATCACAGCCAGCATGATCAAGGAAAGCACAACATGCGGGCTGCTCAGCCAATGGAAAAATCGGCGTAAGCGCGCATTCCAGTTTTGTCCGGATGATGGAACTGTTTTTGATGCTACAGCCATCTTGTCTCTCCTCTCAGTACAATTACTACCTTTACATATCTCTTGTGCATACTAGAACATTGAACCTCCAGGTGTAAAGATTTTCCAGTACTTACATACTGTTTATCAGTAAAAGCGTCACTCATCCGCGCAGGTGTTAAACGCCTTCAACTGATCCCGTAGATTGTCAAGCTTGTCAAGCAGCGTCATGGATTTTTCTTGTTCCATGCTTGCCAGGGATAACAGCAGCGCGTTGATGACTGTCATGGGAACAACCAAAGAATGGAATTCACCGATCGGACCGCGTTTCGCTGACAAGACCACGTCCACCTTATCGCCAAGGATGGCTTCGAGCGTGTCGGTGAGCATAATGATGGTTGCGCCAACTTTGTTGGCGTAGTCAATGACCAATTTGAGAGCAGGGTTCTGATCGAAGAAGCAGATCACAAACAAAAGATCCTTTTCTTCCATCATCGTGAGGTATTCGAGAAACTCGCGACCTGAGCTTGTAAGCGGAACAACTTCGCGTCCGAATCTGCGCAGGCGGAGCTCAAGGAGGTCTACCAATGAGACCGATGGACCGAGCCCAAAGACAAAAACGCGGTCGTGTTCATGCAGAATCTCGACCGCGTTGTTTAATTCTTCGCGTTTGATGGAATCCAACGCCTGGGACAGAAAATCAATTTCTGTTGCTGTCAGGCGCTCAAAGATGTCGCCGCCGTCCCGGAGGTCGTTCAGCCTGCCGCGTAAGCGGGCGGAGTGAGTTACCCGCCGGCGGAAATTGTCTTGCAGGACCGCGCGCATAGTCGGGTAACTGCTGAAGCCAAGACTGCGGGCAAAGCGTACCAGGGTCGCCTCGCTCAGATCCAGCCGACTGGCAATTTCGCCAGCAGAAAGGAACGCGGACTCCTCCTGGTTTTTGCGAAGGAAGTTGGCAATACGCTTTTCGCTCTTGGTCAGGTTATTGAAATGATCAGTCAGAACCTGGCTGAAGTCAATTTTTGGGGGAGATTTTGAAGGGCTGTTCATAACACCTCGGTGCAGATCCTTGATCAAAAAAAGGGACAACAATATCTGTGTTCGTGAAATACCACTTACATTTGAAACAGTATAGTGCAATTGAATAAAAATTGCAAGATAAATTTCATAAATTCATTAATTTTCGTTGCTCGTTACTGTCAGAAGTGGCTGTATCCCAGGAGTGGCCCAAATCTCGACCCGTGAAGTGTCCACCACCAGTTCGCAAAGCTCCATTTGCGGCTTATAGACCTGTTCGGCCATCAGGAATTGCTCCCGGAAATAGCGATTCAAGAAGTAATACAGTTCATACTTCTTTCGAAAGTCCATATCGCGCCGCCATTTGCGCTTCAGGCGCACGGCATCATCGGTGATGTACATCACCTTTATTCCGGTCAAAGCCGCGATTTCAGGCAGGAGGAATGGGAAGTTCCCTTCCATGAAGATGATGTCAGCGGGTTCAATGCGCATAGTATCCCGCCCCGGTTTGAGCTTTCCATCGAGAGCATGGCTTGAGGTTGCGGAAATAAAGTCATATTGAGGTGTCATCGCGGCTCTACCAGCTCGCAGATCCTCAAGTGCTCGTGTCAGCATCTCAAAGTGCAGGGCTTCCTGGCCAAGCGAGTCAATCCCATGCGCTTCCCGATAATCCCGATCCGTCAGAAAGTGGTCAATCTCGAGACCCGAGATACTCTTGCCGGTGCTTTGAAAGGCTTGCTGCAGCCGTTCGACGATTTCGGTCTTGCCCGCCGCAGTCTGACCAGCAATGGCGATCAAGATGGGGGTGCCCATCTTTTCTACCAACGAGTGAACAATCCTGATGAAGGCCTCATCCACTTCCTCGTTTGCCTTCTTGAAGTCTTTGTAGCCAACGGCAGGCAGGTTTTGGAGGTCGTTCTGCAGGCGTTCAAATGCCAGGAAAGGTTTTCCGCCAAGATGCGCGATGATGTTTTCAGTGTAATATTCTGACCGGTGGATGAAGTAGAACCCACGCGGATCAAAGGTAAAGTGTTTTTCCACCCAATCCGTTGGGTAGTCGCCAGTAGTCAGACCTACAAAGAGCATCCGCAACAGCGAGAGGATTTGGGGGTCCATGGTTGGGCGATTATCCAGTTTGGGTTTGAGTTGAATACCAGAATAAAAGGCAGCGCTGTTGACCATCTGCTCAATTTCATCCTTGCTCTTCAACTCCACTGATTGCCAACCCGGTTTCGGGGTGATGTTCTCGAGGCAATAGCGAAACTCGAACAACTCAAGGCCGTTTAGCGCCGGGCAGAGAGTAACCATCTTTTCAAAAAGCTTTTCCGAAAAGAGATCGTTGTTTTGGAGGAGGGGGTTCGGCATATCTTTCACTTCTTCCATTTATTACGCTCCGTATTTGGACACTCTTCCGGCATTTGCCAGCGCGATCGGCATGACGTGGTAAGCGGGGATCTGCCCAAGGTTTCCTTGGGCGCAGTTGGTTTCCCCAAATTCTGTGAATTTGTCCGCGCGAACGTACTTCGCGTACATGAGCAGCGGCACTGGATGCCAGCTGTGAGATTTGAGCACCGCCGGGGAGGAATGGTCGCCCCCGATGATCACCACGTCCGGGTTCAATGCCATCAAGCGGGGCAGTTGGGCATCAAACTCTTCGATGGCTTTTACTTTTGCGTCGAAATCTCCGATTTCTCCATAAGTATCTGTCTTTTTGAAGTGCAGGTAGAAAAAATCATATTCTGACCAATGCTTTTCAAGGCAGTCAAATTCATCGCTGAGGTCTGAGCCGTTCACCGGGAGCACGTTCATGCCCACCAACCTTGCCACTCCGCGGTACATGCCGTTAACAGCGATAGCCGCGGCATTTAATTTAAAGATGTCCGGATATTTGGGCATCGTGGGGAATTTGGCAAAGCCGCGCAGCAGGATCATGTTGGCGGGGGCTTCGTTTTTGAGAACCACTTCTGCCTGTTCCAGGAATGCGTTGACAAGCGCTGCGGTCCGCACCGAGCTTTCATCCAACGCCTGAACCTTTAGAGGCGCAGCGCCAGTGACCAATGGGTCAGAGTCCGTCAGCGAGGTCCCCAAGCCTGGTGCCCGCAATACGAGCACAAAACGGTGCTCCTTGACAACTTCCACGAACACTTCCGCGCCGTCCAACTTGATGGTTCGCAGTTTTTGGACGAGCCGTTCACTGTCACAAGTAGGCAACCTGCCAGCACGGCGGTCCACCAGGAGCCCATTTTCGTCAACGACGCAGAAGTTACCCCTGGCTGCCACATCGTCCGGACCAAGCTCAAAATCCACGCCCAGGGCTTCCAAAGCCCCTCGTCCTATTTGATATTCCAGGGGATTAAAGCCAAAGATCGAGAGGTGACCGGGACCACTGCCGACCGTAATGCCAGGACCGGCGGGGATGGTCATCCCCAGGGCTGATTTTTGCGCCAAGGCGTCCATGTTAGGTTTGCAGGCTGTTTCGAGTTCGGTTTTGCCGCCCTCTTCGCGTGGGAGCCCGCCCAAACCATCCATGATCAACAGCACAATCTTTGTGTCTGCTTCAACGATCTGCCCACGGAAGAATTCATCGAACATGGCGTGCCTCTTCTCTCTTGTTTTCTCTATCCATGCATCAATCTGCCAACCGGGCTTGCAAGTCTGGATGGAGCCACAAATGCGCGTTGCTGGTATCCACGATGATGTCACAACACTGCATCATGGGTTGGTAGATTTCCTGATTTCGCTGAAACTGGGTTCGAAAATAGCGGTTCGCCAGGTAGTGCGGATCATATTTCTTGCGGAAGTCCACGTCCCGCTTCCACTTCCGTTTCAGTCGGCTGGGGTCATCGGCAAAGTAGACAATCTTCAGATTGATCAACCTGGCGATTTCGGGAATGTGGAACGGGAAGTTGCCTTCCAGGATGATGATGTCAGCTGGCTGGATGGTTTGGGTAGACTGACCCGGGCGAAGGAGACCATCCAAATCGTGGCTGGAGGTCGCCTGGATGAAATCATAACGGGGGATAACCGCCGCTTCGCCGCGCAGAAGCGCGTTGATTGCTTCAATGAAGAGGGGATAATGAATGACGGCTGCATCCATCGGTCGCCCATCGCGAAAAATGCGATCCTTGTAGAAGTTATCCATCTCCACTGAGGTGCAAGAAAAACCGGATTCTTTTAAAGACTGTAATAATCGGGCGGTGATTTCAGATTTGCCTGAGGCAGTTGGTCCGACGATCGTCAGCAACAGCGGTGTGCTGCTGGAAGATATCAGAGATTGAACAACCCGGATGAATGTTTGGTCTGTTTCCTGATTCGCCTTGGCAAATTCTTTGTAGCCAACCTCGAACTTGTTTTTCAGGAGTGCTTGCCTTGCTTCAAAGCTTTTGTATGGCGCGCTGCCAAAGCGCTGGCGAATTGTGGGGGTGAGGTAAGCGGTGCGGACAAAAAATACGAAAGCACGCACGTCAAAGTAAAAGTGCTGATCCACCCATTGGATCGGGTAGAGTCCCTCAACCAGGCCAACAAAAAGCTCCCTGGTCAGGGACACGATCATGTTATCGAGGATGATCTGGTCGTTATGTTTTGGTTTTAGTTGGATGTTGGCGAAGAATTCCGGGGTGGCAATTCTTTCCAGCAGGGTTTCGATCGATTCTGGCTGAACGCTTGCCCAGCCTTCTGCAGGTTGGAGGTTCTTCAAGGCGTATTGGAACTCGTATAACTCCAGTTCGGCAACACCAGGATTAATCTGCTGAAGCTTCACAAACAAGTCAGTCGTAAATTGTTTAGGATCAACCAAGTTCGCAGGCATTCGTTAACACCTTTACTCGTAGTTACCAGGGAGTACCCTGCCCCAGTACCATCGCTTCGTAGGCTTTTTTGATCTTGCCGTAATTACCATCCCGGTCCAGGGCGATCCCTCGTCCGACGGCGGTGACGATCGTCCCAAGTCCGATTTTGCGCATTTCACCCTCCAGCTTTTCCAGCAGGGCTGGTGCGCTGCCTGGCTCGGTGCTGCGTCCATCAAAGATCAGGTGCAGAAACGCGTTTGATAGACCTTTTTCTTTAGCCATTCGCAGGAGAGCCAGGGGGTAGTCGATTGAACCATGTGAGCTTTTCTCGGTCAGGAGGCCGATCAGGTGCAGATTGCTCCCTTTGCGGAGGACGTTTTCGATCGTCTCGACGAAGACTTCATTTTTCGCAAACGAGCCGTCTTTAAGCGCCAGATCCAGGCGCACGTCATCTTGCAAAACAACCCGCCCCGCGCCAATGTTCATGTGACCCGCTTCCGAATTGCCAGGCTTGCCGGCTTGCAACCCAACCGCTTCACCGGAAGCTTGCAGATGAGCCAGTGGAAAATCCCGGCAGAGAGCATCCCAGGTGGGTGTGGTTGCGACAAAAATGGGATTGTTTTCGTCCTGGCTGCCTTCCCCCCAACCATCGAGGATGATCAGCAGAACCTTGCGGTCCTTTCCCCAGTAGTGGGGTTTCACCAAGGCTGCACCCGTCATGGAAGGATGTGTTTCGACACCCAGTATGTCCAAAATGGTCGGGGTGAGGTCCCGCAGACTGCCATCTGAGAGTTGAATGTCACCCTTAGCCTGGGGGTCGATCACGATAAAGGGCACCAGGTTGGAAGTGTGTGCCACGTGCGGCTTGCCTTCAGCGGTAAGCAGCACTTCAAGGTTGCCGTGGTCGGCTGTGATCAGCGAAACATAACCCCCGGATTTGGCAACCTGCAAAACCCGGGCAAGGTGCTCATCCACAGCCTGGGCGCAAGCAATCTTCGCTTCGCTGTTACTGGTGTGCCCAATCACGTCACCGTTGGCAAAGTTGGTCACGATGCAGTCAATGCCTTCTCGCAGACCGCGAATGACTTCATCAGCCACAGCGGGCAGGCTGAGCTCCGGAACCTGGTCAAAGGGGATGCCTTTGGGTGAAGGGACACGCACATCCACTTCGCCGGGGTAAGGCTGATTGTTTCCGCCATTCAAAAAGAAGGTGACGTGAGCGAATTTTTCGGATTCCGAGCAGCGCATTTGCGTTTTGCCAGCCTTGCTCAGGAGTTCGCCGAGGGTGTGGTCGAGTTTTGCGGGCGCAAAAGCAACCGGCAGGTCTTTGAATTTGTCGTGATACAAAGTGAGGATGACAAATTCGAGGTCCTGCAACCGAGTGCGTTCAAAATGCGCAAAATCGGTTTCAGTGAAGGCTTCGGTAAGCTCAATTTCCCTCTCGCCCCGGCGGCAGCAGAAAATGACCGCGTCACCGTCCTGAACCTTTGCGAAGGGCTGCCCCTCCGGATTCAGGCGCACGTGAGGCTCCATGGAATAATCGGTCTGTCCGCGCGCGTAAGCTTTGCGAACTGCTTCAGCGAGGAGAAAGCCGCCGTGTTTGACTTCACTCGTGTTCATCGCGCTATCCTCCAGAAAGATCCCCTATTTGTGTGCCTGAAATTTTTCATCAAGGACCACTCTCGGGCATGATGGGAAGATTTCAAGCAGATCTGTAAATTGATGAATGATCAGGTCAGGCCGGTTTTCATCCGTGATGGTTGATTCGGCTAATTCTTCCGGGCTGATGAGAATGATTGTCATCCCGAAGCCAGCTGCACGGGTTCCAGTGACATCGCGTTTCAGATTATCCCCAACATAGGCGCAGCGTGAAGGGTCTACCCCCGCGTTTTGGGCAGCGATGTGGTAAATGGCTGGGTCGGGTTTGCGAATTCCCAAGACGGAAGAAAGCGCAATAGATTTGAAGTAGGGGGTGAAGCCATCCGCTTCCATCCACTCAGGGATTTCGCTGGTGGTGATCAGGTTGCTGATGATGCCAAGCGAGTAACCCCGGTCAAAAAGGGTTTGCACCACTTCCTTGCCGTTTTCCACGACCACTCGCAGCCCCATCGACTGGCGATACTGGTAGGTCAATTCGGTGCCAAGCGGTCCGATGCGTTCTGCGGGAAAATCATAAGCCAGCCAACGCGTCCAAAGTTCGGATTCGGGTGCTTCGCGCATGGTATCAAAGGCCCACTTGCGATAAACCTTGTAGCGTTGGTCCAGCTTTTCGCAGAAAGCTACAGGGTCCTCGTCTGTTCCAACCAGATCCACAATTCTCTGCCTGGCTCTGGCTTGGTGGTCGTCATTCTTCGTTAATATCCGCAGCGTGTTCCCAAGGTCGAGAAAAACCGCTTCAATTTCCTGGATCATTATTCAGCCTTCCTATTTATTATTACCGTGTTTATGAACGCGGAGGGAATATATCAAGGAGCTGCTTTATTTCCTTAATAACATAATCAGGTTTGAGGTCAGTCGATTGCGGTTCTTTGGCTAAGGTGTCTGGTTCTTCAATGAGGACCATCATACCGAATCCAGCTGCCTGGGTTCCTTCGACGTCACGGATGGGGTTATCACCAAGATAAGCGCATTTGGAGGGGTCTACGCCCATCACCCTGGCTGCCAGCAGGTAAATCGCTGGGTCGGGTTTGCGAATCCTGACCTTGGAGGAAAGGATCACGGTCTTAAAATAGCCGGTCACGCCATCTGATATCATCCAGTCCGGGATTTCAGTTTCTGTGATTGTGTTGGCGATAATTCCCAGTTGATAGCCACGGCGGTGAAGTTCCGCGACAGTATCTTTGGCGTCCTCACGGGGAACGCGCCTGCCATCGCGATCACGCCACAGCCGGGTCAGGCGGCTCACGTTCGGCGCGATGATCTCGATGGGGTAGTCTGGCAGGAGCCACTGTGTCCAGAGTTCCAATTCGGACGCATCGAGGAGCGATTTCTTAGCGAGACTGCGGTAGGCTTTCCAGTTTTTTTCCAACTTTTCGAAGAAAACTTCAGGAGTTTCAGTCGCGTTGACCAACGTCATCAGGTCATCTTTGGCTTGTTGTTGAAACTCGGGATCTTCTTTAACAATACGCAGTGTGTTTCCTACATCCAAGAAAATGGCTTCAATTTCAGGTGTCATTATTCCTCCGGGAGCGATTTGACTTGCAAAATTACTTAAAATGTAACGAATCTTTCAATTGCATATCTTACGACAAGATCAACCAATTTGCAAGTAATCTTTCGAAAACTATTGACTTTTGGCCCAAGAGCCTGTAAACTATATTCATCAATGCACACGTGTGCATAAGGAGAAACGTAGTGGCAATCACCATCAAGGACATTGCAAAAAGGGCAGGAGTTTCTCACTCGACGGTCTCCCGTGCCTTGCGAGTAAATCGCCTTGTGTCCAGTGAAACTGCCCGGCGTATCCACGACATCGCCCAGGAAATGGGCTATCGACCCAGCGCAGTGGCGCGCAGTCTCAAAACCAACCGCACCCAGGTTCTGGGCGTGATTGTCAGCAGTATTTCCGATCCTTTTTTTGGCGAGATCCTCAATGGGATCGAAGCGAGCGCGCAGGCTGGCGGTTATAGCCTGTTTATTGCGGCTTCCCAGCATGATCCAATTAAAGAACGGCAAATCGTTCAGACGATGATGGAGCAGCGTACCGAAGGGGTAATTATTTGCTCATCTTCCTTCAGCCCTGAACACGGACGCCAGCTGCTTTCCTATGGATTTCCAGTTGTGGTGGTCAACCACCAGGGCAGCGAAAGTTTTAACTATTCTATTTACCATGATGATATCGACGGCAGCTCGCAAATCACCCGGCATCTGATTTCGCTGGGACACAAAAGAATTGCCTATCTTGGTAACTCCCAATCCGGCAGGACCACACAGGACCGGTTGCGGGGTTTCCTGGACGCCATGGCAGAAGCTCACTTGGAAGTGCCAGAGAATTACGTCCATCACGTGGAGGGCGGTGAACCCCTCCTGGGCGCTGAAAGCGTCCGATACTTCGCAAGACTGACTCCGAGACCCACCGCGATCATTTGTTTTAACGACATGCTGGCGATTGGTGTGCTCAAAGGCTGTGAACAGTCCGGTTTACGGGTTCCAGAAGACATTTCGGTGACCGGTTTCGACAACATAACCTACTCAGCGTTTACAACGCCTTCTCTGACCACTTTTGATCAGCCAAAATTTTCCATCGGACAGGAAGCTGCTCAACTTCTATTGGATTTGCTCCAAGCCGAGGATGGAATTATCCCGGACATGCCAAATGTGAAAGTGCTAAAAGGGAAGCTGTTGGTCAGAGGATCAACCGGAATTCCTGGTGAGGTTTAATCCATTTATGAACAATCCCTTTACCCTCAAATCAGATCGTGATCTCTCCCTAATCCCACAATCTTTCGTGAGTTATCGAGGGTTGGAATTGGGCTTGACTTGCGAAGAGGGAACCAGGCAGTTGGTAATATTGGCTGCTAATGTGGACCCCCGACTCAAGCCATTTGAAGGCAAGCGTGCGGATTTTGCAGGAAAGACGCTTGTAGAGGGACCGCTTTCGTCTGCCAATGCGGCAGCCTTGAGGGATCTGTTGCCTTGGCTTCGCCCGCAAGTCCTGGGCTTGAAGACCTCGGTTGGTATGGGAGATCGTTTGGGGCTGGCAACACCCGGACACGTTCGCGCCGTCCGTGCCTGCAACGGTAATGTCGCTCCGATTTTTGCGCAGCAATCCATCAGGGAGTTGGCGCGGACCGGTCGAACACCGCAACAGGTCATGGATGATGCCATGTGGGGTGTCTTCCAGGAAAACTGGCAGGATGGTTTTGGTGCGGATGCGGACCACCTGAAGACTGAAACCGACATTGATGTCTGCCTGGGTGCTGGCTTCACCTTTTTTACGATCGACCCGGGCGCGTTCGTGAACGATCGAGCCGATAACCTTGGCTTGGAAGATCTCAGGCTCCTGGCTGTGGACCTGCCTTCTGCCTTGAGAGAGTCCGAGAGCGATCTGTTGAACTGCTCGCGCACCATTCAAGGACTCAAAATTCATTTTTCTGAAGCAATTTTGCTCAAGGCAATGGTGAAATACGGGCACGCCATTTGGCATGTGGTCAAAATGTATGAGCACTTGCGGGCTGCCAGCGCTGGTAAATCCTTTGAATTGGAAGTTTCTGTTGATGAAACAAAATGTCCAACCAGTCACGCTGAACATTACTATTTCGCCCATGAACTGAAGCGAATGGGGGTGCAGTGGGTTAGCCTGGCGCCCCGTTTTGTGGGTGAATTTGAGAAGGGTGTCGATTACATTGGGGACCTCGCCGCATTTGACGCGGATATCACCGGGCATGCAGCCATCGCCAAAGAGATGGGACCTTACAAGATCAGCCTCCATTCGGGTTCGGATAAATTCAGCATCTATCCGGCTGCCGCACAACGCACAAAGGGCTTGGTGCACCTGAAAACCGCCGGAACCAGCTACCTTGAGGCTATTCGCACCATCGCGGAAATTGACCCTCACTTTTTCAAGGAAATCTACGAATTCTGCCTGGGTCGTTACGAACAGGATAAACTCAGCTATCACGTTTCTGCCCGCCTGGACCGTGCGCCTGCTGCCAGCGAGACAGGATCGCCCAACGATTATTTGGATAATTTTGACGCGCGTGAGATCCTGCACGTCACATTTGGATCGGTGCTCAAGGAGAAATACCCCGAAGGCACCAGGCGTTTCTATGACCGCTTGATCGCGTTACTTGATCAACACCCTGAGGTCTATGCCAGCAATCTTGAGCGGCACTTCAAACGACACTTGGAGCCATTCTGCCAAGCTGTTAAAACACAACGAACAAAAAGAAGCAACGGGTGAAATGATGACCATGGATATCAAACAAACTTACGACTTTTCAGACCTTTGCGCAGTGGTGACCGGAGGGGCGGGCGTCCTCTGCGCGGAAATGTGCCGTGCCCTGGCAAGCCTGGGTGCTAAAGTCGCCATACTGGATCTCAATCCGGCGAACTCGGAAAAACTCGCGAACGAGATTAGGGAAAGCGGTGGTACCGCATTGGGAATCGCTTGCAACGTGCTAGATAAAGAGAGCGTCCAGGCAGCCTGCGACCTGGTGCTGGAATCTTTCAGCAAGGTGGATATCCTGATCAACGGTGCCGGCGGAAATAAAGCGCAGGCAACCACCAGCGCTGAGTTGCCCTTTTTTGATTTACCCCAGGACGCGTTGCGTTGGGTGTTTGAGCTGAACCTCCTGGGAACCATTCTGCCCTCCCAGGTGTTTGGCAAGGCGATGGTAAAGCAAGGACAGGGCAATATTTTGAACATTTCCTCGATGAATGCCTTCCGACCGCTCACACGCATTCCTGCTTACTCGGCAGCCAAGGCTGGGGTGAGCAACTTCACCCAGTGGCTGGCGGTGCACCTGGCGCAGGAATACTCCCCCAACATTCGCGTGAACGCGATCGCCCCGGGCTTCTTTGTTACCGAGCAAAATCGCTTCCTCCTGACTGACCAACAAACTGGTGAACTGACCCCTCGCGGCAAAACCATCATCGGGCACACCCCCATGAACCGTTTTGGTAAGCCGGAAGATCTGTTGGGTACGGTTTTGTGGTTGGTGTCGCCTGCTTCGGCCTTCGTTACTGGTGTGGTTGTACCGGTGGATGGCGGTTTTTCAGCTTTTAGTGGAGTGTAGAGCAATGACCATCGGTTTGGGTTTTCTAGATCAATACCTCGACGATCACGCGGTTGAGAGCATAGTGGGAGAAGCGCTTTCCGGCATGGCGTTGGAAGGCAAAAGGGTCTTGTTCCTGATCCCGGACGGCACGCGCAGCATGCCGATGCCGCTGATGTTCAATTTGTTTGAAAAGCATCTTTCCGGGCGGGTAGCCGCGCTGGATTACTTGGTGGCGCTTGGGACTCACCAACCTATGAGCGATGAACAACTGAGCCATCTGATTGGGCGCGATGTCGAAAATGGAAAAGCTGGTGATAGCCACGTTTTCAACCATAACTGGAAAACCCCCGAAACTTTCACGCAAATCGGAGTGATACCCTCTGATGAGATCGAACGCATCTCGGACGGTCGCCTGGTGGAAGAGGTTCCTGTGAGGTTGAACAAGCTGATACTTGATTACGATCACCTTTTTGTTTGCGGACCTGTTTTCCCACATGAGGTTGTTGGATTTTCGGGTGGGAATAAATACTTTTTCCCGGGCGTAGCCGGCCAGGAAATTATCAACTTCACCCATTGGTTGGGAGCTTTGATCACTAGTTTTGAAATTATCGGTTCCGGTTACACACCAGTCCGGGCAGTGATTGACCGGGCGGCGTCTTTCATCCCAAAACCCGTGCACTGCTTCAGCCTCGTTGTAACACATGAAGGGCTTGCGGGCATCTTCTTTGGAGAAGCCCAGGAAGCTTGGGAAGCAGCCGCGGCACTCTCTGCGCAGAAGCATATCGTGTACGTGGAAAAAGCCTTTGAGAAAGTCATCTCGATTATGCCTGAGCTTTATGACGACCTTTGGACGGCAGCCAAGGGCATGTACAAAATGGAACCGGTGATCGCCGACGGTGGTGAGGTCATCATTTACGCCCCGAACATCACCGAGGTCAGTTACACCCACGGAAAGTACCTGGATGAAATTGGCTATCACTGCCGCGATTACTTCACCAAGCAGTGGAGCAGGTTTGAGCACTATCCTCACGGCGTGATAGCCCACTCCACCCACTTGCGGGGAATGGGAACGTATGACGAAACAACCGGCGTTGAGCAGCTGCGCATCAAAGTCACCCTTGCCACTGGCATACCCAGGGAACGTTGTGAAAAGATTGGCTTGGGTTACCTCGACCCAGCCAGCTTTGATCCGCAGGATTGGGTTGGCAAAGAGGAGCAAGGCATCCTGGTGGTGCCCCGGGCTGGCGAAATGCTTTATCGACTCAAGGTGAACTGATCTTTAGCAAATAAGGAGAAATGATGCAATACAAAATCGGACTTGTTGGTCTTGGGGTGATGGGGCGCAACCTGGCGCTCAATATTGAACGAAATGGTTTCCCTATTGCTGTCTGGAATCGAAACCCGCAAAGGATGCATGACTTCATCAGCGAGGAGGGGGAAGGTAAGGCTCTGCTCGGCGTGGAAAAACTGCCGGACCTGATGGCGGCGCTCGAAAAACCTCGTCGGGTGATCCTGATGGTTCAGGCCGGCGCGGCGGTGGACGAAGTCATCGATCAGATCAAACCTTTGATGGATCCAGGAGACATCCTGATCGATTGCGGTAACACGTTTTTCACCGACACCGAACGCAGAAACAAAGCTTTGGAAGCAGAAGGTTTTCAATACATCGGGGCTGGGGTTTCTGGCGGCGAGGAAGGCGCAAAGTGGGGTCCTGCCATCATGCCAGGTGGAAATCGGCCGGCGTGGGAAGCTTTGAGTGAAATCTTCTACGCGATTGCTGCCAAGGCGGAGGATGGTCAACCCTGTGTCGAGTACATGGGTCCTGGCGGAGCAGGGCACTACGTAAAGATGGTGCACAATGGAATTGAATACGGCGACATGCAGCTTATCTCTGAAGCCTATGACCTTCTAAGCCGCGGTTTGGGATTGGGCGCGGATGAATTACACGCGATCTTCTCCCGCTGGAACGAGGGACTGCTTAAGTCCTACCTGATCGAGATCACAGCCGACATCTTCAAGACCATTGACCCGGACACTGGCTTACCGCTGGTGGACTTGATCCTGGACCAAGCCGGGCAAAAAGGCACCGGCAAGTGGACCAGCCAAAACGCCCTCGACATCGGCGTTCCCGTGCCAACGATCAACGCTGCCTTGCAAGGACGCATCATATCCTCCCTCAAGGAAGAACGCGTTTATGCAGCGACCCAGCTGCCCTCGCCGGAACAGAAGTATGAAGGCGACGCGGCAGAACTGATCAACGCGATTGAGAACGCGCTTTACGCAAGTAAGGTCACTTCGTACGCGCAGGGGCTGGCGATGCTTCGCATGGCTTCGCTGGAATACAACTACGATCTTAACATCCGCGATGTCGCCAAGATTTGGCGGTCAGGCTGTATCATCCGGGCGAGTTTGCTGGGCGACATCATGGCTGCCTACGAACGCGATCCTCAACTGGTCAACCTGATGCTGGATGAGGTCTTCAAGAGCGCCATATTGGAAAGGCTGGATGACTGGCGCAAGGTTGTCCAGATCGCTGTCGGGCTGGGAATACCAGTGCCCGCAATGAGTGGCGCGCTTTCTTACTTTGACGCGTATCGCAGTGAACACTTGCCTGCCAACCTGATCCAGGCGCAGCGTGATTACTTTGGGGCGCATACCTATCGGCGCATTGACAAAGACGGTGTTTTTCACACCCAATGGGTGTAGAGAGGCGAGATTGCATGACTGGAAACTATGGTTTGAACATTCCTGAAAGTAGAGCAATGGACTTCGTATCGCTGGGAGCATTAGTCCACCGGCTGGATCCAGGGGTTGTGCCTTTCCACAAAGCGACGGAGTGTAAGATCCACGTCAGCGGTGGTGAGTTCAACTGCGCCGCCAACCTGGCGGACTGCTTTGGCTTGCGGACTGGCATTGCGACTGCCATGGTGGACTATCCCATTGGCGACCTGATTGCCGAACGTGTGCGGGCGATGGGCGTTAAGCCGTTCTATCGCCACTTCAAGCACAACGGCGTAAACGGACCCAACATGGCGACCGTTTACAGCGACCGCGGCTACGGCGTTCGCCCGCCGGTGGTTTTCTATAACCGCAGTCACGAGGCTGCCGCCGAGTTGAAGCCAGGTGATTTTGACTGGCAGGCAATCTTTGGCGGAGGTGTACGCTGGTTTCATAGCGGGGGGATCTTCGCGGCGCTGTCTGAAACGACTGGTGAAGTGATCATTGAAGGTATGCGTGCTGCCAAAGCTGCGGGGGCTGTGGTTTCCTTTGACCTGAACTATCGCGCAAAGCTCTGGAACATCTGGGGCGGGCAGGAAGCCGCGCAAGCCGTTTTGCGCAAAATTATGGAGAATGTGGACGTTTTGGTGGGCAATGAAGAGGATATGCAACTTGGTTTGGGAGTTCATGGACCCCAGGTTGCAGGAGCTTCCAAGCTGGATCCGGGCGCGTTCATCGGAATGATCGATGAGGTTGTGCGGATGTATCCCAATGTCAAGGTTGTTGCCACCACGCTGCGCGAGGTGCACTCAACCAACCGCCACTCCTGGGGTGCGGTTGCGTGGATCAATGGTAGGACTTATGTGGCACCCACATGCGAGTTGGATGTGTTTGACCGGGTGGGTGGGGGCGATGGGTTTGCTTCCGGGTTGTTCTATGGGCTGCTTTCCGGTCAATCGGAACAGGAAGCCGTCAATCTTGGTTGGGCACATGGGGCATTACTGACGACTTTCCCCGGCGATACCACCATGGCGACCCTGGAGCAGGTGAGGGCTTTTGCCAAAGGAGGTTCAGCACGCATTCAACGTTAGAGGATCCTGAAGTGTGACTGACTTTTATTTATTAACGAATGCACACGTGTGCAATAATAGAAAACAAGGAGATTAAAGAAAATGGAAACTATGAAAGCGCTTGTCTTTAAAGGTGTTGGAGATCTGGTTTTGGAGCAGGTACCGATCCCGCACGTGAAGGATCCGGATGATGTCGTAATAAAAATTTCAGCAGTCGGTATTTGCGGAAGTGACGTCAAAATTGTGGAGGGCAAGCATCATTTCAAGCCCAACACCATTCTTGGTCATGAATTTTGTGGTGAAGTTGTGGAAGTTGGAACCCATGTGCATCATGTGAAACTGGGCGACCGGGTTGCGGTGGATAACAACATTCGCTGCGGTTTCTGCGACTTCTGCCGCATGGGTCTCACCAGCCAGTGCGTGGACATCAAAACCAGCGCGCTGGGAGTGATGCGCGACGGTGGCTACGCCGAATACTGCCTGGTCCCTGAAAAGCAGTGCTTTGTGCTGCCGGACGAAATTGACGACGTGCTTGGAACCCAGGTCGAAACCCTGGCAACCGTCGTCAACGGCATGAACACACTGCAAATGCTGCCTTACGACTACGTGATGGTGATTGGCTTTGGTCCAATCGGCTACCTATTCTCGCAGTTCGCCAAGAACATTGCTGCCAAAGTGGCTGTTACCGAAATCGATCCTTTCCGCCGCGAACTCGCAAAGCGCTGCGGTCTGACGGTCTGGGACCCACAGGAAGTCGATGTGGTCGAAAAGATTACGGAGTTCACCTACGGCCGTAAAGCCGATATCGTGATTGAAGCCACCGGTAACGACCTGGCAACCGCTCTGAAGTGCGTCACCCCTGGCGGAAAAGTTCTGCCCTTCGGCATGGACTCCAGCATCACGACCACCGTGGTTCCGAACGAGATCACCCGTTGGGCTACCAAGATTCTCGGGCTTTACCTTGGTCAGAATACCATGGTTCCCTCCGTGCGCATCTTCCGTGAGAACCGCCTAGACATGGACAATTTCTTCACCAAGGTCATCAACCTGGAAGACGGCGTGGATGCCTTCAAGATGCTCGGTCTTGACGTGCCGACCCTTACACATGGACCTAAGAGCGCGATGAAGATCGTCATGCGCCCATAAACACCTGGAGCAATTATTCTCTCCCCTTCCAACATGGAGGGGAGATGAAGGAAAACAATGAACCGAAAAATCAACTTTGCAGTAATCGGAACCGGGCGAATGGGCAGTGTGCACGTGGCGAATATCGTCAACAAGGTGCCAGAAGCCAATCTCGTTGCTGTGTGTGACATTCGCCTGGATGTCGCGCAGGCAGTCGCGGACCGATGGGGGATCACCAGGGTGGTGCAGGATTATCACGAATTGCTTGCGGATGAAACCATCGAAGCTGTCTTGATCGCCACCACCACCAGCACACATGCGGAAGTGATCAAGGATTGCGCCAAGGCGGGAAAACACATCTTTTGCGAGAAGCCAATCGCCCTGGATTTAGCACGCATAGATGAAGCGCTCGAGGCTGTCGAGCTTGCAGGAGTCAAACTGCAAGTAGGTTTCAACCGCCGCTTTGACAAAAACTTTCAGCGGGTAAAGGAAATCGTCCGTTCAGGCGAACTGGGAAGAACCTGCATGCTCAAGATCACCAACCGTGATCCTGAATTGCCCTCCAAGGAGTTTCTACGGGTTTCTGGTGGGCTGTTTCTTGATATGACCATCCACGACTTTGACATGGCTCAGTTCCAAATCGGTGAGATCACGGAGGTCTACGCCACCGGTTCAGTTCTGATCGACAGCGAGCTGGAAGAATTCGGAGATTTGGACACCGCGCTTATCACGTTGAGGTTTAAAGACGGCACCATCGGTTCGATAGATAACAGCCGCCAATCGGTTTATGGATACGACCAACGCCTGGAAGTTTTTTGCCTGGAGGGAACCGCCATGGCGGAAAATGAGAAAGAGAACATGGTGCTGAAAGGCAACCGCGAGGGCTTCCAGAGTTCGCGCGTGCCCAATTTCTTCATCCAACGTTACGCGCCCTGTTATGTTGATGAAGTTCGCCAGTTCCTGGTATCCGTGCGGGATGATTTGCCTACCTTGGTGACTGGGGAAGACGGTCGCAAAGCGGTAGTGATCGGCTACGCGGCATGGAAATCCTTCCACGAAAATCGCCCGGTGAAAATCAGCGAGATCACCGGATGAAATTAATCATATTGTTTATTACACGAGGAGCATGAAATGTCAGAAAAATTAGTACCTGAAGGTTATCTGGCCTCCAACCAACCAGATCTGTTTTTTGAGGATAATGCCGTCGGGCGGCTGAAGAAAGAAGTTTGGGAAGCCAGCGACGAGGAGATTGATGCCATTTTGGCAGATTACGGTGTTCCTTCACCGGTGGAATGGGGAAAGCCTGGCTCTTACATTCAGACTACCACCCGCTGGCAGGTGGAAGAAAACCGTAAGAAGAACGACATCGTGTTCATCCCCGTCGGCTGCACTGAATTGCACGGTCAACACCTGCCAAGCGCGGCAGACACGCTCTACGTCAGCGCGATCTGCGAAGGTGTACGGCGCTTTACCGCCAAGCGCGGCGCGCCTGTAAATCTTGCTCTTCCTCCGTTGAACTACGGTGGTCATCCCTATCACCACCTGGGCATGCCCGGTACGGTCATCGTTCGCGAACACGTTGTGCGCGAAATGATGATCGATGTCATGCTGGGTTTGTGGAACGATGGTTTCCGCAAGCAGCTGATCGTCAACAATCATGGGCAGCTTTGGATGCTTGAATCGGCTGTACAAGAATTCCAGAAGCGTTATCAACTTCCAGGTATTTTTAGGGTGATTGACTGGCACCGTGGCGTACGCGAATTCTTCCGCCCAACAAATCGCGGTGGAGAAATGAGCACCAACTTCGTGCATGCCGATGAGTCCGAAACCTCCCTCAGTTTGCTGCTGCATCCTGAAATGGTGGACATGAACTACGCCGTGGATACCGAAGGCAAGAGCTACCTGCCTGAAGGTCACTATGACAAATCTGTGGATCCATTTGGACGCCCGAGCCGCTGGTCTGAAGGCGAAGGTCACTTCGCAATCGAAATCGCCGCCACTCCTGAGGGCGTGGTTGGTAAGGCGAAGTCAGGCACTGCCCACAAGGGCAAACGCCCCATGGCTGCCATCCTGAAATACCTCACTCTCTGGCATGATGATGTGCTTGAGGCTTTCCCAGCCGGCAAAGTGCCGCCCGTGGAAGAAGTGACACTGCGTACAGAAAAAGACATGGAACCCTACCTGCGCGAGCCTTTGAGCGAAGGATGGAAGCCTGTTTATGGAATCCCCCGCATTGGACAGGGAACGGAAGTTTAATTTTTTGGTAATTCGAAAAGGAGAAAAAACATGAACGGAAAAATGGAAGGCGTTACCCTCGTCGCGGATTGGGACCCCAAACCCGGTTTTAAACTCGGCGCGAAAGATATTGAAGGTCGTCAGACCTATTTGGGAAGTCAGGTTTGGCGCAATCCCCGCCTTGAGATCCGGGAATTTGACATCCCGACTCCTGGTGATGACGAAGTACTGATCGAAGTCAAGGCTTGCGGCATCTGCGGTTCGGATGTGCATATGGCCCAGGCTGACAAAGATGGTTACATCTTTTATCCAGGTTTGACCGGTTTCCCCAGCATTTTAGGGCACGAGCTCTCCGGTGTGGTGGTTGACGCTGGCAAGAAGGCGTTCGACAAGCGCACAAACAAGCCCTTCAAGGGCGGGGAAGCAGTGACAACTGAAGAAATGCTGTGGTGCGCCCAGTGCAAGCCCTGCGCGGACGGATGGCCCAATCATTGCGAGCGTTTGGATGAGATTGGTTTCAACGTCAATGGCGCGTTCACCAAGTACATCGTGGTGCCTTCACGGACTATCTGGAGCCTGGAACCGCTGCGCAAGAATTACGCCGACAAAGACCTGTTTGTGGCAGGCAGCTTGGTGGAACCGACCTGTGTGGCCTACAACGCGGTGATCGAACGCGGTGGCGGCATCCGACCTGGAGACCGTGTGGTGGTTTTGGGCGGTGGACCAGTTGGTCTGGCAGCCTGCGCCATCCTCAAACGTGCCGGCGCATCCCAGGTGATCATCTCCGAAACCCAGGAAGACAGGGCGCAAATGGCTCTGAAATTAGGCGCGGACTATCATGTGAACCCGCTGAAGGAAGATTTCGCGGATCGTGTTTTGGAGATCACGGGTGGAATGGGAGCTGACCTGTTTATGGAAGCAACCGGTTTACCTGAGGTGGTCTATCCTGGAATTGAGCGTGTGGTTTGGGAAGGCCGAACATTGAACAGCCGCATCGTCGTCACCGCCCGGGCAGAAGCAAAGATGCCAGTGGCTGGTGAGGTGCTGCAGGTTCGCCGGGCTCAAATCATCGGCGCCCAGGGTCACTCCGGGCATGGCACCTTCCCGCGGGTGATCGAATGCATGGCCACTGGAATGGACATGACCACGATCAGCACCAAGAAGGTCACCCTCCACGAGGTTCCTGAGAATATTATCCGCCTCCAGACCGACCGGTCTGAGTGCAAGATTACCTACGTAGCATAAATTCACACAATGGAGGTCAGCTGGTCTCACCAGCTGACCTCCGAACTGGAGTGATTTGATGAAATTATCAGTAGTGCTTTCCACCCAACAAACCCAGTTTCAGGCGGCTTCTTTTTCCGGCTCCCTGGCAAAAAATATCGCCGACATTGCCGCATTGGGATACGACGGGGTTGAACTCGCCATCCGTGACCCAAAATTGGTGGATGTGGATGCGCTGGAGGCTCTCACTCGGGAACATGGCTTGCGCGTTCCGGCGATTGGCACCGGTCAGGCGTGGAATGAGGAGAGACTCTCTTTCACGGATCCCGATGAGTCGGTTCGCAGGGCTGCAATTGAGCGCGTAAAGGCGCATGTGCCGGTTGCCGCGCGTTTTAATGCCGTAATTATTATTGGATTACTACGAGGAATTATCAAACCCGGCGTTACGCAGCAACAAGGCATGGCTTGGGTTTGCGAAGCCCTGCAGGAATGCAGTCAGGCTGCCAAACCCCTTGGCGTCAGGCTCGCGCTGGAACCCATCAACCGCTACGAAACGACTCTGGTTAATTCTGTAGCAGAAGGCATGGCTCTGATTGACCGGGTTGGCGCGGAAAACTTTGGGCTGCTGCTGGACACTTTCCACATGAATATCGAAGAACCGGACATCCTCGAAAGCATCAGCACTTGCGGTGACTGGATCTTCCAATTCCATGTTGCCGACTCGAACCGCTGGTATCCTGGGGCGGGGCATTTGGATTTCTCCGATATTCTTACAAGACTACATTCGACCGGTTACAAAGGGTTTGTTTCGGGGGAATTTATGCCCCTGCCAGATCCTCTCACAGCCGCTCGTGAAAACATCGCCCACTTGCGTGGGATTCTTTCCGATCCGGGACTTGGTTATAACCCCGGAACACACTTGTAGAAACCAACGCCTGAAAAGGAGCAAACAGCTATGCACGAGATCTATTCGAAAACCGCGCCTGAGGTGGACATCTCTCAAGTGAAACACATTGAGGGATTTGAGACCATCCAGGCCGAGTATTCTGCATATCTCAGTGATGAATCCAAATTATCTGCCAAGCCATTCGACTACCTGTTCTTCCCGAAGACTGAGGTTGAACTTGCCGCGGTAGTGAAGTTTCTGAACCAGCAAAAAGTTCCTTTTACTGTTGCTGGTGCCCGCACTGGTCTGGTTGGGGGTTGCGTCCCGCAGGAGGGAGCCCTGATCTCACTCGAGTATCTGGATAAAATCCTCGATGTCTACCGGGACGAAACATCTGGCGAGTGGAGAATTAAAGCGCAGACAAGCGTCAGTCTCAAGAACCTCGACAGCATGTTGAGGGTCAAACAGATACCCACGCTTGAACAAAGTTCGGATGAAGCGATTCGCAGGCACTACTCCGAATTCAGGGAGGATCCTGACCAATACTTTTACCCTCCTGACCCGACTGAAATGAGCGCCTCTTTGGGCGGTTCCGTGGTCACGAACGCATCCGGCGCGAGAACCTATCGCTTTGGTCCAACGCGCGCGTGGGTTCGGGGGATGCGCGTGTTTTTAGCAAATGGGGAATACCTGGATATTCCCAGGGGGAAATACTTTTCTTCACCGGGAGGACAATTCATTGTCTATAATTCCAAGGGCGGTGCCACTCCTATCACTGTTCCGGATTACCCGCAACCTCGCACGAAAAGCACCACTGGTTTTTACGCTGCCCCGCAGATGGACCTGATTGACCTGTTCATTGGCTCGGAAGGCGTGTTGGGAATTGTTACCAGCGTTGATGTTGCGCTACTCCGGCGCGAAGACAAAGTCTCGATCATCCAGTTTATGGATTCTGACGAACAGGCGGTCACTTTGGCAGACGCGTTGCGGTCTGAAGGACGCATTCAATTGGACTTTCTCGAGTTTTACTCAGGCAATGCCCTGGATTTGCTCCGGCGCTTGCAGCGCGAAGAACCCTCCACGGTTGGAATGCCACCGATCCCGGAAGACGCGCAGGCTGCCTTGTTTATCGAGATGAGTTTTGACCCTCACCAGGAAGATCTTGACTTCTCCATCCTCGAAGCTGTGATCAATAGCTGCGGTGGCAGCCTTGAGCGATCGTGGGCGGGTTACGAAAGCCGCGAATTGGATCGTTTTAAGGTCTTCCGGCACATGGTCCCGGAGACAATTAATGGGATCATTGCTGAAAGAAAGAAGCAATATCCCGGCATTCACAAACTGGGCACGGACATGGCAGTTCCCGACGGACACATGCGCGAGATGTGGGATTTGTATCGATCGCGCTGCGAAGAACTGCAGCTGGAGTGGTGCGCCTTTGGGCACATCGGCAACAATCACATCCACGTCAATATCCTGCCCCGGAACCTGGAGGAACTGGAAAAAGGGATGCAGCTTTATGAAATATTCGCGCAAAGGGCTGTTGAACTGGGCGGTTCGGTCTCGGCGGAGCACGGTATCGGGAAGATCAAAGCTAAATTTCTGAAATACATGTTCACATCGGAGCAAATTGGTCAGATGCAGCGCGTCAAAAAAGCCCTGGATCCACAAGGTTTGTTGAATCCCAACGACATTTTTTCTGTCGAGGTGACCGCATGAAGATCGTTGTGTGTGTAAAGCAAGTCCCCGAAGTTACCAACGTCCAGGTGGACCCGAAAACCGGCACTCTGATCCGCGAGGGTGTGAAGTCCATTTTGAACCCATTCTGCGAGTATGCGCTCGATCACGCAGTTCGGATTAAGAATTCCGTGCCCGATGTCTCGATTACGGTAGTCACAATGGGTCCTCCGCAGGCAAAAGACGTCCTGATCAGGAGCCTCGAGTTAGGCGCGGATGAGGGCATCTTGATCACGGACCGTAAATTTGCCGGGGCAGATACCTGGGCTACCTCACTCACCCTGGCAGAAGCGATCAGGACTGTGGTTCCAGATTACGAACTGGTGCTGGTGGGCAAGCAGGCTATCGATGGTGACACCGCCCAGGTTGGTCCGGAAATCGCTGAGATACTCGGTTTGCCGCAGATCACCTACGGAGTGGAAGTTGCACTCACGAGTACCCGAAGGCAAGTGAGAGTAACGCAGGAAGTTGAAAAAGGCTACGAGGTTATAGAAGCCAGTTTGCCAGCTTTGGTTACCTGCAGCAAGGGTGAGGTCGTAAGGCGCGCGCCGTCGTTTAAGGATGTCATCAATGCCCGGAATAAACGAATCAGGGTCGTGAGCGCAAATGATCTGCACCTGCCAGAAGAACAGTTGGGCTTGCAAGGCTCGTACACGCAGGTCGTGAAGGTTTTCCCACCGCCAGCGAAGAAGTCGAACCTGCTGCTGCAAAACCTGGAAGCAGCGGACGCCGCGAAGGAAATATTTGGGTTTTTGAAAGAAAAACGGTTTGTTGAGTGATCGCAATGGGAACGAGCAAACAGACTACTGATAGGAATGGACGCAAGCGATTATGTTGAACATTGACCACGAAAAATGTACCCGCTGCAAGGTGTGTATTCGGAATTGTCCTTTCGGGGCATTGAGCCTTGTGGGAGGTTCTCTGCATGTTAATGAGCTTTGCACCCTATGCGGTGCTTGTGTGAATGTCTGCCGCTTCGATGCCCTGAGCATTGAACGAAAAAAGGCCTCCCCGGAAGAATTAGCGCGCTACAAGGGCGTATTCGTCTGGGCTGAACAGGATGAAGAAACCTCGCCCCGCAAGCCGCGAAAAGTCGTGCTGGAATTACTGGGAAAAGGCCGGGAATTGGCTGATAAGCTCGGGGAGGAACTGGTTGCCGTCGTATTGGCGGGTCCTGGTGAGGTGGATACTGAGGTTTACGGAGAGAATGGCGCGGACAAGGTGATTGTCTGCCGGCATGAGTTGTTGGATACGTACTCCACGGATGGTTTCACCAACGTCATGTGCGCCGTGATCACCAGCAAAAAGCCGGCGGTGGTCCTCTATGGAGCCACACCCCACGGACGGGACTTTGCGCCGCGGGTGGCAGCCCGTCTTCACCTGGGGTTGACGGCGGACTGTACCGGGCTTGAGATCAACGCCGACGGGCAGCTGGTTCAGACCCGCCCGGCATTTGGCGGGAATATCATGGCATCCATTATCACGCCCTTCAACCGTCCACAAACTTCTACAGTCCGTCCAAATGTTTTCCCTGTTCCTGGCAAATATATCGGCTCATCGATAGTGGAGGAAATTTTCCCGGTCACGCTCAACCGTGCCGCAATTCGCACCCGGGTGGTGGAAAGGCGCTACCTGGACAAGGAAAGCGGTGTAAGCATCGAAGACGCGCGCGTGATCGTCGCGGGCGGCAGGGGTTGCCAGAAGGCTGCGAACCTAGAACTCCTGCAGGAGCTGGCGCAAAAATTGGGAGGCGTGATGGCTGGCTCGCGCGCCATCGTGGAGCAGGGTTGGATCCCGCACACCCGCCAGGTGGGGCAGTCTGGCACGACGGTTGGCCCGGAATTGTACATTGCGGCGGGCATCAGCGGCGCAATCCAACATGTGGTTGGAATGAGCTCATCCAAGACGGTCATCGCGATCAACAAAGACCCCGAAGCTGCAATTTTTAAGACTGCTGATTTGGGTGTCGTTGGAGATGCGGTCGAGATTATCCCGCTTCTTGCTGCAATGATAGAGGAGAAAGCGTCCTCGTAAGTGTCTTTGTTATTCCTTTAAGTCAAAAGAACTGAAACGCGAGTGTTTCGATAGGGCAATGCTTAGATAGCTTTGTGGATGTGCGGTGGAGGGCACACACAAATATATTGACACAGAACGATCCGTATCCGGTTTGCTGCCTGCCACCTGTTTGAGGGTACTGCTAAATTTTAGTGCCGCACTCCGGGCAGAATTTAGCGCCTTTTACTTCCGTCCCGCATTTGGGACAGACCACCGGGCCACGCTCAATCTTCGTCCCGCACTCGGGGCAGAATTTGGCACCATGTGCATCGGCGCCGCAGCTGGGGCATTTATCTGCTATCGGCTGTGCCATGACCGTCCCACACTCGGGACAAAACTTTGTGCCAGCCGCTGCCATCACTCCGCAATTGGGGCATTTTGCTGTGCTGTTCTGGGCCTGGCGGATCGAGCTTTCGGCAGTTTTGAGTACACCTGTCAACCCGAAGGCGTCGGCAAAGCCCTTGATTGCTGAACCTGCCTGTGCACCGCGCGCTTCGGCGATTTCTTCGGAACGCGGGCTATCTTCCTGGCAAAAGCCGCTCTGGCTGTCAAAATCGGAAAGACACACCACCCGCCCACAGGTGGGGCACTCGCGGAAGTTGACCTGCACCTGCCCCCAGGCTTTTTCAAGCTGCTGCGGGTTGAGCTTCATGCTGTAGCGTGGGTCTTCACCCAGCACATTCTCTGCTGCCGCGCTGCCCACCAGGGGCACCTTACGCAGCAGGTTGCCCAGGGCTTGCTTACCAAAATCCTTGGTGGCAGTCCCTACAAAATCGGGCTGGCTGCGGAACTCGCGTTCGCAGGCGTCACAATAGAAAACAGCATACGGTCCAGCGCCATCATTGCGGACATCATAACGCGGCATGCGGGAGAAAGGTTCCATGGTTGCCTCCAGAAGTGTCTAGGTGGGATGCAGAATGAGTTGAAAGCATTATACATCTCCCGATAAATTTCATCTAATAATCCCTGTCTTATGTTGAGTATAACTAACTATTCACCTTAGCCAGGTTTCTGATCAGTTTGTTAAGTAAGTGATGACTTGATCCAAAGAAGACAATGTCGCGCTGGTCATCTCCAGATAGGGCTGGTTCGGTACTTTCATGTCGGGGACGCAGATGACTGGGATATTTGCTGAAAAAGCAGCTTGAATTCCCGCCTCACTGTCTTCCAATACCAAGCAATCTTCTGGCTTCTCAGAAAGCTTTTCACATGCTCGCAGAAAAATATCCGGGGCTGGTTTTCCTCGTTTTACTTCATAACCAAAAACCATCTCATCGAAGCTATCGACAAGATTGTGTTGTCGCAAGATGTTGAGCGCTCTTTCTTCAATACTTGAAGAAGCCATGGCGATCTTGTAATTATTCGTTTTCAGGAATGAGAGTAGTTCCCTGGCGCCAGGTTTTAAGTCCACACCCTGGGCAATGAACCCATTCTCAATCTCGACTATCTGGCTAAAACCGAATTCAGGGGTCCAAGGTATGTGGTAAGTATCAATTAAGTACTTAACATTCAGTGCGATTGTTTTCCCGCTAAACTTTTGCGCATAGTCTTCCAAAGAAAATTCGCGGCCAATTTCAGCCAGGATTTCCTTGTAGATCCTGAATGAAATCAACTCGGTATCAACCAACAATCCGTCTAAATCAAAGATCACCGCTTTTGTCATGTGTTTGCTCTTTTAGGGGAATTCCAAATAGAACTATTACTTCGTCATCTGTTTGGAATTGTACTACCTACCCGGCGTCTGGGTAGTACCTATGGCCGCCAAGTCCGCTTCTTTTGTGGTTCTCGAGTATCGTGAGACGTGAATTGGCTATTTTCGTATGAACTGATGGTCGGAATCAGGAATTCCTGCATTGTCTGATGAGTATCTTTCTACTTTCATGTGCAAATCGTACTTTTCACGAAGATCCAGTATTTTTTCCATGACAGGAGAGGAATGATGCTCATCAAGGTCAGACTGGCTCTGCCAGCAATCTATCAGTAACACCGTCTCCGGATCGTTCATCGGCAGGAAGTATGCATACTTCAGGTTGCCTTGCTTGCGGCGAATCTGCTCAGCGATCCCAAGGCTTTCCATTTCCTCGGCAAACTTCCCGGCACTTCCATCTTTACCGGAATAATAAACATTCACGCTAATGCTCATGTTGTTTCCCTTTAACCTTATTACTAAACAGCCTTAAGGCTTACATGTCTTAATGGGTAGATTGTTAACCCTGGGCTAAATTGCTCCTGCATTATTCTTAAATACAGTCCAAAGTATTCTTTGAAGATCAACTGATTTATGGTGCTGCCACAAATAATTGATCATAAGTCTATGAGTTAGAAGAATATCTTTTGGAAGCCTATCCCGCATATCCTCAAATCGCGTTCAAAATCAAACAATCCTTTGTTCCTAACCAAATATTCGCGAAAGGCATCTGTTACCTCTTCTGACCTGCTCACTCGCAGGATGTTCTCCTTAAACCGCTGCCACTCTGAGATTGGCATGACGTAGTGAAAGTCGTTATCGATCTCAAAGTCCACAGTCGCGCCGATCTCAGCACCTGAATTATCGGTCCAGATGCGATAAAAAACGATATCAGACACCTCCATTTGCTCACTGCTGGTATATCCTAGTTCTATCCATTCATCGCTGTACATTTTTTCTCCATTTAGTCTATTGCGGGTTCGAAATTGTAACTATGACGCTTTGACTTGTAACAGTGTCTCAATAGCTCCTCTCAGGCTTTCAACGAGTAATGCTAACTCGGTTTCCATTCCTTCCCACTTGTCCTTAACCTCTCCCAAATATGCTTTCCTCGCGAGATCGAGCAAAGCAGCTTGCTCTTCAGGAAGTTGAGGGATTGCCCACTCTGCTGCCTGATCTTTTGAGGTGAACTCACGCGTGGAGGTAGTAATCCACATCCTGGCTAAGGTCAAGATGACGTTGCGTTCATCGCCTTTGAGGCTTGCAATCAAGCCAGGCAAGGAATCTTTCATTGCTCTTTGAATGTCTTCCCATGGTATGGGTTCCAGTACTTCTTCCACCTCGGGTCCGGATAGCGTGATGCTGTTCATCTCGGCTTGAGCCAGGAGTAGGGCCAAATCCGGGTCATCTGTTGCGCCGGGGATTTCTCCCTTCTCGAATTGCTCTCTCAGCCACTCACCATACATAAACTCGTACTTGGGAGGGAAATGCCAGGGAAGGACATTTTTTTGATTGACAACCGTAACCTCAAGTGGTCTGATACCTGTGGACCCTCCTGGTTTTCCGGAAATTTCCATTAGCTGTTTCGTGAGCTCGGTCCTCGAGCTTTCTGACAAACTGCAGTTTGTTAGGGCTAAAATGTCCACATCGCTATCGGCGCGCAAGCCACCCATGACCGCGGAACCATACAGATACACCCCGACCAATTGACACTCCAGCAACTCCTTTATGAGGTTCAGTGCTTGAATTGCTTCTTCTGGTACCTGGTTGTACTTCAAATTAATATTCCCTTTAGATTACCTTTATCTTTATTGCATCCAAAGTCTTTTTTAGAACAATGACAGACTCGACGTGGACATTCTGTTGATAATAGGTTTTCACATTATTCCGGCCAAATAAGATACAGAGTTTTTACTCCCATAATTTGTCCGCCTATATCATAGGCAACAACATAATCCGCGTCTCCTTTATGGTATGTTACACGTTCAATTAATTCTCCAGCAGCGTCAAAGGATGCAATTTTCACACTATCCGTACCATTTGGAAGCGGATAATTTGAATAATCCAAGAATTCTACTGGTCTTAACTTTTCAGACTGTAACTCGCCTTTTTCGTCATAGCAGGTAATGACAAAAAAATCAGTTGGCACGGCAATGTATATCGTAATCTTAGATTTAAAATCGTTACCTTCAATTACAGTAGTCCCCTTAACTGCAGCAGTAGATAATGGTTTATCAGGTTCGAAATAGACGCCGTCTCCGTCATAGTAGAGGTAATAAGCCGTTACAGAATTTTCACTTGTTTCGTCATCAATGTAGGCAACCATCGCTTCTGCTCCGATGGTCTTGCTGTCGACATCAGCTCCGAATGTGATGCCTATCACATTCTGGTCGCCCGCATAGGAAGTTTCAGAATCATAATTAAAAAAGTACACAGCAGATGCATCCAAATCAAACGAGTATTGGTGATTTGCAAACTTGGCATAATTTTTGCCATTCTGTTCTATTATTTGTCGATCATTAATAACAATAATGCCGATTGCCTTTTCATGGTTAACTACAAACTCATTTTTCCCGCAACCTGTCAGCAAAATTGATATGGAAATGGCTACTAACAAAAGTGCATTCTTCTTCATGACTGTCCTCTCTGAAATGGCAGTTATACCAGATACTTACCTCACATACTCGAGTCAATGCTATCCGATTTTCAGGCGAAAGTACACCAAAGTCACAGTAGATGAGGGTAGCTAAATCGAATTCTTCTTCAAAGTCAATTGTTAGATAGTCTTGATAGATGAATTCGTTCTTTTCGTCTCCAAAATGCTCACTCGCGTAAGCAATCGAGCGTCGCGAGAAATCGATCCCTGTGATGCCTAACCCCTTGTCAGCAAAACGCTTGGCATACATTCCCGGACCACAACCGAAATCTAAAATTTTTCCATCTCTTCTCCCAAGCAAAGAAACAATCCAGTCCACCGAGCGATCCATGAACCCATGCGTCCTGGAGGCGCTATCGACATCAGGGTCTAAATGCAGCGCCAACATTGATTTAGAGATATGTTCATCATCCCAAAATGGAATGCCGGTTGTCGCGTACGCACTTGGTTTACTTCCGATCGTTTCAACAATTTTTCTGTATGGTGAAATGTTCATTTTCTTTTTCTCCAAGTGACTTTGAGAGCCATTTATTCTGGCCCTTTTTCCGCAGCCACTTTCCTTTTTTTACTTAGATTATCATCGATGAAAACGGCAATATCTGACGCGACACCTTCAGGGTCTTCACAATACAGCAAGTGCCCAACATTTTGATGCACGACAAGCTTAGAGCCAGGTATCACTCTTGCCAACTCCTCCTGACTTTCTCTAGATAGAAGTTTATCCTGATCTCCCCAAATAATCAGGGTAGGGGTATTGATTTTGTTGAGCTCGCCCGGGAATTGCTCCTGTAGCATGTGCTCAGTAGTTTCCCGCCATACTTTTGCTGGAACCTTCAGATTTTCCTGGATGATCATCTCCAGGAACTCTTGGGGAATGGGCTTAGATAGAGTACCCAAAGCAAAGTCTTCCACGAATTGCCTGTCAAGCGGGTCTGTCAATTTCGATATAGCTGAGTCCCAAATCTCCTGAACAGCAGGAATTCCCTGAAGGGTTGCTGGAGAACCAAGCAAAACAAGGGCTAGAGTCCTATCCGGATGATCAATGGTAAAGATTCTGGCTGGAAAGCCTCCACTGGACGCTCCCAGAATGACGGCCTTTTCGATATTCAGGGCATCCATGAACATCAAAAGATCTTCTTCGAAATCCCTGGTGGCGTAGCCTGATTCCGGGCGGCTTGAATTCCCATGACCTCTTTGGGTCAAGGCATAAATATGCAATGATTTGGGTAGGTAACGAATGAGTGGTTCAAAGATATGCCAGGAGTCAGCTAATCCATGCAGCAGAATAATCGGGATTCCTGCAGCAGTACCCTGCTCAAAGTATGAAATCTTTACTTGATTTGGAAGTTCAATATACCCTTCAGCTTCTACCATGGATCGTTCCCCGTCCTTTATTAAACTACAATTCACATGGCATCTGCCTGGGAGGTCGGGCTGTCATAACATTTTGTGTGTCGATAACCCATTCGCCAAAACTCCCCTCCTGAAGTTTGGGGCAATGTTTTGTCAGACGCTCGTACATTCATTCACCCTTTCTTTTTCCAGTTGGTCGAGGTCGCGAAGGGGCGAAAGCCGATGCTGTAGTAAAACTGCTGGGAAGAACCAACAAAAGCCAATTTGGCTCCAAGCAATCCGACCCGGCGAATGCCTTCAAGAACAGCTGCTTTCCCCGAACCCAATTGCCGGTAGTCCGGATCGGTTGCGACCGGTTCTACCAATGCAAATCCACCCTCGGGGTCATACCACATGCCGCAATACGAAACGAAATTGCCTTCTGGCGAAACCACAGCGACCTTCAGGTCCAGATCGACATTTGGGCGAAGCATTTCCTCTTTTGCGCTCAGTTCGTCTTCCAGTGAGAAAGCGAACATACCTTCCCCCCTTAATTCGTGGTTGAAACCTCTCCACAATACGCGGCGGTATTGTGACAAATCGAAGCTTTCATTTAAAGTGGTGATAAAGAATCCTTCCGGCAGTTTATAGTCCAAGGAGGTTCTATCGATGTAGAAGACCGAATCCGGTTCCTTGCGTTGTGAAGCGACATAACCTAAGCGGGCAGCGATGTCCTGAAAAATGGGATCATTGTCGGGAATTACGATTTCAAAACTGTCAGGAGTAGATAAATATTCCTCAGCATATTTCAGCATTTGTTCTTTTAAACCCCGATAATTCGGTTTTGTGAGGCAAAACGCGGTCCCTGGAACGGTGTCGAACGTGGCGATGCCCACGATTTCGCCATTTTCTTCCCATATCCCGATCTTACCAATCGCGGTCTTATCCAGGTAACTATGGGTTGCCATCCAATCCCACCGGGCGTAGCTGAATTCCGAATATCCCAGCTTTAGAATGAAAGCTCTGACTTTGAAATAATCATCTGTGATCCCGGCAATATTTGTATAATTACGAAAAACCGGTGGCATGATTCTCCTTTTCCAGATTCGCGATCTTGTTATTTAAAGAATGTCTATTTATGTAAAAATGCTACCGTCTCCACATGTGTTTGAGTTACTAAAGGAAGACATAGAAACGTCCTCGTTTTGGGAAAAAGTACACGGAACGATTTGATTGCCATCTGAATCAAATTCTCTTCTCAAAACTTCGAATTTACTTTTGTGTAACTTTTCCTTAAATCCGGTTTTGAAAACGAATGTGATTAAACCAGGGTCTGGTTTTCCACCTTCGCCATATCCTCCAATAATCGCTTTTTCGACTATGCTCTCAAACACGAATCGGTCGAATTTCTCCAAGATTGCCTGGTTTTCAAGCGTTGACCTAAAACTCTGTATCCGTGATCGAAGGTCGTCCTGTTGGTCTTTGGTTGCGGATAAATCGTTTAGTGTTGAATTCAGGGCGTCGAGATTACTGTCAATTTCAAATAACTTCCTGGAGAAAGACTCCTCGTCGATTGTTCCTTCAAGCCGTAAATCAATGAGTTTGCTCTTCTTGTGATCAGTGGTAAACAATTCCTTTTCAATTCTTTTGATGGTTTTTTCCACATTTTCTTCAGTAAGCGTCTCTTCGGTCAGTGTTAGGAATTCATCAATAAGCGCTTTATCGTTTCCACAAAGAAGCTTGTAGGCTTCAAGGAACGCATCCTCAATAATGCTTTCCTCAATTCCTTTGCTCTCTGGGCAAAACCTCTTGCCTCTTTTGGTAGCCAAAGTGCATTGCCAGATAATTTTCTTATGTCTTGCACCTGCATGCCAACTGCGTCTGTTTAGATTAGTATTACAAAAACCACACTGTAACAAGCTGCTAAATGCGTATTTACGACTGTATTTCTCACGCTTCCCTTCCGGATTTAGTCGTCTGGGGTAACCTCGTCTTGCGAGGATTTCCTGAGCTTTTGCAAATACCTCCTCCGAAACAATTGGCTCGTGATGATCTTTAATGTAGTACTTGTCCTGCTCCCCGAAATTCTCCAGACGTCGTTTGGATATTGGATCTACTGTGAAGGTTTTTCCGAGGAGGAGATCCCCCTTATACTTTTCATTTTTGATGATGTTAATTACGGTGGATGCGGGCCATTTGGCATGACCGTTTTTGGTTTTGTAGCCCAGGTTTTGCAGCTCATTTCCAAGAATTGTACAGCCTGCCCCTTCGATATACCGCTGAAAGATATATCGGACGATTTTAGCTTCTTCCTGATTGACTGTTAGGGATTTATCCTCCGGATGATAGTCATATCCCAGGCAACCCTGGAAGCCGACAATCTCACCCCGTTGCATTTTCATACGGAGCCCTTTTTTAACGTTAGCGGAAATATTTTCAACTTCCTGTTGTGCAACGGAGCTCAAAATGACCAACAGCAACTCACCATCCATGGTAAGAGTATTGATATTCTCCTCTTCAAAGAAGACAGCGACATTCTTCTCTTTCAGCATACGAACATAGCGCAAGGTGTCCAGGGTGTTTCTGGCAAACCGCGAGATAGACTTGGTGATAACCAGGTCTATCTCTCCATTCATACAATCGTTGACTAGTCGTTGAAAATCCTCCCGATTTTTGATTTGTGTTCCTGTGATTGCCTCATCAGCATAGATACCAGAGAATACCCATTCGCTTTTGGATTTAATAAACTCCGTGTAATGCTGTACTTGGGATTTGTAGCTGCTTAGCTGGTCCTCACTGTCCGTGCTGACACGACAATAGGCTGCCACGCGCAATCGTTCGATTTCCTGGCCATTGCCTCGACGGGCAACTAAACCTTGTCCTTTAATAACTTCAACTGGTTTCATTATCCCTCACCTCACTATGTGTATCAACCATATTAGATTGTACACTATTAAGGGGTGTAGGTTGAATCCATATTTCAGAAATTACACTAAATTTATCCATTAACTTGCTTCGAACTTTTTCATACTCAGTTCTTGTGATCAATTGATTGCTAAGGAGACGGCTAAGCATTGCTAATTGCAAACTATATCTAAGAAGAGCGCCAGCCCCCATTGGTTCAGGTCTATCTATTTTTGGGTTCACTTAACTTGACTCGATCTGCTGATGATTTTGAAACGAACAACAGCCCGGACTAAACGAGAAGTAAGCTGAGCCTCAATTTCGGGATTCGGCATCTTAATAATTAAGCCTCCTTCGTCTCTGACATTACGTCTGGATAAGTAGGTGATGTAAGGGTTGTAATGGCTGATAACTTGATCCATGGCTATTGGATCACCCTGAACTGCACAGATAATCACTGCGTATGGAATCAATCTGTTTGTTGGTATAGGTTCGTTTTCAAATTTCTGGACAGCCATTAGCGATTTTCTCCAAGTCATGCTTAATTCTTTCTAAAGCAGAAGTCCGCCAGTTCTGAATCGTACTTCTTGGTATCTGTGTTATCTCGCTTATTTTTCGATCATTAAGACCATCAAAATAATACAAGTTGATGATCTGCTTTAAAGGTTCCGGTAGGTTTTGGATTACAGCTTTTAAAAGCTCATTGGTTATCCATAATCCATTAATTCGATATTCGGACAAGACATCCATAGGGTCAGGATTGATGAATAGATACTCTTCATCAAGAGCTAGATCTGAAAAATTGAGAATTCTATTTTTTCGTCTGTTCATTGCTTTGTGAGCATTGATTGCTTCGTTCTTTAATGTCCGTTTGCAATAAGAATCGAACGCGTAACAGACACCTATTTCAAATGTTCCAGGGATCATGTCATCTCCTTTCGCTTCTTAAAACAGCGCTCAAAGAAGATTTGCCAATGTGGGTGAGAACGGGAATAGAAAAAAAGCTCTGCTTTGTTGAAGGCAGAACTTTTCCTGTAGTTGATCTCGATGACTTTCTATTTCCAGATTAGGCTTTGTCTAATAAACCCTTGAAAACTAAACCCTACAAATCGGCTTTGTGATGAATAGGTCTCATAGATGTACCTGATTGATGTGAAGTGTTGCATAATCTCAATTTACAGTAGCTGGCATTAATTCGGCATTAACTGATAAAACCAACTTTCGCTATCTGTTTATTCACGTCGATATTCGTTCAAGTATTCCACAAAAAAAAGTAAGAGGCTTTCTGAGAGGATATTCTCAGGAGGATTTCTGATATTTGGAACTCTCCCGCTTTTTCGCTGTTTCATTTTCAACTATTCTACATAGTTTCCTCCTATGTTATCCATGTCAGTTGGCAAATACTCTTTGGCTATTGTTAAATGAAGTAGAGCAACAGAATGACGTATTAGCAAGCAAAGGAAGTGTATATACACATCCGAAATTTCCGGCCTGCAGAAAATTTTAGTCGCTGCGAGGTTGTGGGAATTGAAGAAAGATAGTTTCTTGGATTGGAATTATTTATGGCTGATCGAAGACGAAAGAATCCAATTTTGTTCTACGTGAATGACGAAGAGCTCCAATTAATCGATGCAAGGATGCGGAGTGTTGGCATTAAGAATCGTAGTGCGTACTTACGCAAAGTTGCCCTTGATGCTTACATCATCCATGTTGATTATTCTTACCTGAAAGAGCATTCTCGCCAAATCAGAATGGTTGGGATCAATATCAATCAAATAGCGCATCACTTGAATGCGACTGGAGAAATTTATCGTTACGATATTGAAGCGATTAAGAAAATGCTAGATGAAATATGGCAGTTACAAAGATCCATCCTATCAAATCAACGTTAAGGCAAGCCTTGTCGTATATTCTTGAAGGGAATAAAACCAGGGAAGGTTTGCTCGTCTCTAGTTTTGCTTGCTCTCCAGAAACCGCTGATCTAGAGTTTGGTTTTACTCTATCCCATTGCATGGAAAAAGGAAACAACCTTGCCTTTCATCTGATGCAATCTTTCAAGCCTGGTGAGACTGATGCGGAAACCGCACACAAAATCGGAGACGAGCTGGCTATTGAATTGCTCAAATGGAAGTATGAGTACGTTCTCAGCACTCATGTTGATAAGGGACACATCCATAATCATTTAATCTTCTGTGCAGCTAACTTTGAAGATTTTCGTAAATTTGTTTCCAACAGAAAGTCCTATTATCAAATTCGATATATCAGTGACCGCCTCTGTGAACAGTATGGTTTGTCGGTTGTCATTCCTGGTGAGGAAAGAGGCAAGAGTTATAAAGAATACCTTGCCCATAAAGCAGGAACAAGTTGGAAAGCGAATTTGAGGCTCGCTGTCAACCAGGCTGTCAGAAGTAGCAGATCGTTTGAAGAATTCCTGATCAGAATGCATCTGGCAGGATACGAAATCAGGCAAGGGAAGTACCTTGCCTTTCGCGCAGAAGGGCAACAGCGATACACAAACTCAAAGGCCTTGGGAATTGGGTTTACCCAGGAACGTATTACAGAAAAGATAAACACAAATACAGACAAACGCATTATTTTGAGGCCAGAACGGGATCTACAGCTTCTAATCGACATAGGTAACTCAATCAAAGCTATGCAAAACCCGAGATATGCACAAGCTCTCAAAGTTCAAAACCTTAAGAGGGCTGGTAGGACTTTGAACTATCTGACCGAACTGGGAATTGACAGCTACGCTAAGCTTGATAAAAGGCACTCGGAAATCAAGGATGCCTTTGACCAAACCAAAGCAGAAATTTTGAATCTCGAAAAGAAAATCGCTGAGCTATCAGCTATTGTGAAACAGTTAGGCGTCTTAGATAAAGCGTCATCCATAGATGCGCAAACCAAAAAGGTTACGACAAAGATTATCTATCAAACCTTAACCAAAGCATCTGTCAGTTTCCTTTTAGAAAAAGGAATAAAGCCACCTTATCCCTCAACAGAAATGTTGTTAAATGAAGTCAAGAATATGGAAGTAGAAAAAGAGACGCTTTACCAAAGTTATTATCAATTAAAGCGAGATTGGAGACAAAGTGAAACCATGAGAAAAAACATTGAACAGCTCATTCGTCCAGGAGAAAGCCTTAGTTTGGAGAAGGAAGAAGGTCATTTTTCTTGAACACAAAACTCAGGTTCCATCCAGAAGCAACTTGTCTATGGTACTTATGAAGAATGATAAACTATTAACAATGCTGATACAGCGAAGGAGTATTTATTTTGTATCCGGAGAAAGAAAGTTCCAAGGTTGAATTAAAGAGAGAATTGACTGATTCCTTTCTGAAAACTGTTAGCGCTTTTGCCAATTATGGTGGGGGAAAGATTGTCTTTGGCGTCTCAGAAAACGGCAGTGTTGTTGGCATTGTTGACCCAGAAAAAACACGTCTTCAGCTTGAGCACAAGATTAATGACAGCATTTCTCCAAGACCAGAGTTTTTTCTCAACACGAGTAGCTTTGAGGAAAAACAAATCGTGGAATTAACGGTGAGCAAAGGAAAGAACGCACCCTATCTTTACAATGGTAGAGCGTATAAAAGAAGTGATACGTCTTCCACGCCTTTGGATTCAAATGAGTTACGTAGACTTTCTCTGGATAGCAGTAGCATGACTTTTGACCAATTGCCATCTCATGAAGAAGAATTGAGCTTCAAAGTACTGGAACGTTGGTTACAAGAAACGGTCGGTCTCAAGAAACTTGGCGATGATTCATTGCGCACCCTTGGCTTGATGAAAGACGATCAATACTTGCGCTCAGCTGAATTATTGGCTGACACTAATCAAAACGCTCAATCTGCAACGATTATTGTGAGATTTGGTAAAACCATTTCTGAGTTTATGGACCGTGCGGATCTGACCTACCAATCCTTGCTTTCTCAATACCAAGGCGCAATGGAAATGTTTGATAAATGGTATCAGTCCTATGAGGCTGTGGATGGCTTTTTACGTGTGCCACGAATTCAAATCCCCAGAGATGCCTATCGTGAAGCCGTCGCCAATGCACTAATTCATCGGCGTTATGACCAAGGTGGTGCAGTTCAAGTCGCGATGTACGAGGACAGAGTTGAAGTTACATCTCCTGGTGGTTTGCCAGAAGGGGTTAGTGAAACCGCATATCTCTACAGCCAGATATCTATTCCAAGAAACCTAATTCTCGCTGAAGTTTTCCACCGTCTGCACTTAATTGAAAAGTTTGGAACCGGCATCGACCGCATCCGAAAAGAGTACGAGCCATATGCCTCAAAGCCTCACTTCGAAGTTTCTGATGTGCTTATCAGGATAGTCTTGCCTGTCATTGATTATAAAAAACAGCCTGAAGAAATTTCTTTGGAAGAAAAGATTTTACTGCTCATAGCTCAAGAGGGGTCCGTATCCAGGGCTGAGGTTGAGCAATCTACTGGATATGGAAAGACAAGAGTTTATCAGATTCTTACCTCGATGATTCAAGCTGGAAAAATTATACAGTCAGGAAAAGGCCCACAAACAAGATATCAGATAAACTCCTAATGTTTTTTAATTAAGGCTATCGTTCACTTTTACGCCTAAAGTGAACGATAAAGTGAACGATAGCAATCTTATCCATTTTTCGGTAATTCCCCGCAACTAAACCGAACCGAATTGGAGGAAATCACTGGTTACAAAAAGTCCCGGCTTTACAATGTTTTAGGATCCTTGTGGAAAATGGAAAGTCCTCCAACAATGATTTACGGAATCAAACTATCTCCCTTTCCACACAATTCAGCTTCTCATTCTGATTTTTGTTTGCTTCAGGTTTTGCTAATCGCAATCTCTCCCGAATGGATTGTTTTTCAGCAACACCATCCCTTTTGTCTAGATGGTGGGTCACTTGCACACGACCGTCCTGATCATCGATATCCACCCGTCCAGGAGCTCCATCATGATCAATGTCCCTTTCAACACCTTTTGTATTGATGTAGGAAGCCATTTGCGGAAAGTCGGGAATTTGAGGATCAGAATTCAGATTCATTTGTTGCCTGCTTTCCTGTACATAATTCACCACGTCAGCATAGTAAGCCCTCAATCCCTCACGTCTCTCTTCAGCAATATTTGGAAGACCTGCCTGATAACCCTCCGTACGTTCTTTGAGGAAGGTCAAGGCGGTATGCTGATTGAAATACGGGATAATCTCATCCCGCACATCCCCCAGCACATTTGGATCAGCTTGCAACTGTGTTTCACCCATTTCTTTGAGGTAATTGCGCCAGGAGCGATCTGAAAGCCTTTCCTGAGCAGTTACCTGCATGTGATGGGAGAGACTGCCATCGCCAGCACCTATCTCTTGTTTCCCGGTGTAAGCAGCTGGAAGGCCTTCTTTGATGTATTCCACCCGGAAATCTGTGCTGTAGGTGAGCGGACCGGAATAATCGGATTTTTGGCGGTCAATCGCCTGACGTTGATCCAGCCTTTCCATCAAGCGGTTGGCTTGTGAGAGGGGCATATGTAGGCCGTCCGGAATCTCAGCATGCTCAGAGTGGCTAAAACTCACCAATGGTTCACTGACCCTCAGAACATCAAGATGCTCGATTGCTTCAGCGGTGAGCAGGGTTGCAGTAATGCCATCCCTGCCAACTTCACTCAGGGAAAGGTCTTTGGCAGCGTCCAGCATCAGATCCGGTTCGCCAAGGAAGCCTTCGGATACTGGCTTCTGCAGGCTGTCTGTGAGCATGTAATGAACCTGATCATCTTCACGCAAAAGCGTGAGTGTTTCTCCATTTTCAAGCAAATAGATAGCAGAAGGTTCCTGAATTTGATCGATCTGCTGCAGGAGCTTGTTTGCTCTCGTAGTATAAGGGCTACGGTCTTCCTGAGCCACCGTTTCCAACCAGGGACGTAAGCTTTCGGTTTGGTTGAGCTGGTGGTCTTCGAACTGTAATGCGCTTTCAGGCAAAGCTTCAAACGCGTAAGGTTGTAAGGCTTCAGCCAAGGCAGCTACCTTTCCTTTGACGGCTTTGACCGCTGCCTTACGAGTTTTGGGTTCCTCCACTTCGAGTTCTTGTTTCAGGTTTTGGATCTTGTCATCAATCGAAGAAATCAACTCGGAAGCAGTATCCCGGATGGTTTGCAGCGAAACTTTCAGTTCAGATAGATCTTTATCGCTGCTCCAACCAGCCAGGTAGCCAAAACTGTTATCCGCTGTTTCAATGCCATAATACTGACAAACGGCATAAGCAATGCTTTCAGCTTCAACTTCCTGGGTGCGCTGATCCTTCTCGTTTTCTGTCCCTTTGGCTCCTCTTTGTTGGGGATCACGGTCGTGCAGCTTGGCATGCGAGATCTCATGGATTGCGGTTGCCACGGTCTGAATCTCACTCATGCCTTGCCGTAAAGCAATTTTCTTGTCTTTGAGATGAAAATAACCATCCTTGTCCGCTTTCATCGCCTTGAACTCGATCGGCACCGGTGAGACAGACTTCATAGCCTCAAAGAGCAGGTCGTAATCTGGCACGTTACCTTGCAGTTCTTTGACCAGGGTGGGGAGTTCCTTACCTTCGGTTTGGGAGACATCAAAGACCGGAACCACCCGAAAACGCTTGACCGTCACTTCCTGTTCTTCCATGACTGGATTGCCTTGGCTATCCAAAACGGGCTTCTTTGTCTGTGGATCGATCTTTTCTTTTTCAACCAGGCGTTTCTCCTCAACAGGCGCGATGATACGAATGGCTTTCTCCCCTTTGAGCACCTGGCGTTCAAACCGCTTCTGCCAGGCATGATAACTGGCAACCAGCGAAGCCTCCGGGTTTTGCATTGCAATCAGAAGAGTGTTATTCAGGCTATAGTGGTGGAAGCGGGACATGACCTTGAGATAATCAGCATACTTTCCGCTGCTGAAGATTTCCTTTATTCCTTCTTCTAGTTTTGCGGTAATCTCATCAAGGGCTTTGTCCTTGTTCTCGAAGTCCACCTTCTTTTCCGTAAGACAGAGTTCTGCGTCATAATGAGCATTTCGTTCAAGAATTCCATGTGCTCGGAAAGAATAGACCGCATCCCGATTGAGACCAGTAATGATGATGTGGTCCACCACTGGGATTCCAAGCATTTCACCAGCTTCCTTGAGTGCTCTGGTTGCTGCCAGGTCCTCATTACTGGGGGTTAGTTCTCCGGAAGGATGGTTGTGACAAATCAACACCGAAACAGCTTTGTTCAGGATCGCATTGCGGAAAATTTCCCGGGGATGAATGATGGAACTGTTGATCGTACCCACTGAGACCTGTTCATAGTCAATGACCCGGTTCTTGGTGTTAAGAAAAGCCACCACCATCGACTCCTTGTCATGCACCTGATCGATGACCGTGTGCATATAACCCGCTGCAGAGGTTGGGGAACTGAGAATCGGATTTTCACGGGTGAGCGAACTGCTCATGCGGTAGAGATCAAGGAAAGCCTTATGTTTGGCTCGTTGCTCAGGGGTTTCCAGCAGTTGATAGGCGTTATCCACCAGAGCTGCCAGCCCTTTGCGCTCGGCATATTCTGTAACCACAGACTCCTGCACGCCGATGATATGGGCATAAGCAGTGATGTAACGGTTTTCTTCAGCCTGATTCATGGTAGCTCCTCACTTTCCTCAGTTTGTTCAAGCAAAAAGAAGAGCTCAGCTAAAAGCGAAGCATCTTCATCGCTTTCTGTATATTCCCGGGGATGCGCTTTGAGATCCGCCAGGTTTTCGGTGTTTACTTCAACCCCGGTCAGGCTGAAGATCAATTCTTTGATACTCATTCTTGGCTCCTTTCTAAATTCCTATTCAAGGTCTTCATCTGAACTTTTTTCGAGGAAATCGTCCTCAAAGAAGTCACCCTCATTCGGGGTTTGTTCTTTGGGTTTGATGACTTTCCAATAAAAAAGTGCCGCGCCTCCCAGAAGCAGGAGAAACACTCCGGCAATTGCCATACCACTGGTCAAAGGGATGGTAAAAGATGGTTGGTTGACTTGCAGGGATTCTTGTGGCACTGGGGTGGTTTGTGCTGTTGGCGTAGGTTCGTTTGGTTGCAGAAAGGGTGAGAGGGATGGAGATTCTTCAATTTTGACAAAGTTAAGCAGATCTTCTTCATCCACCTCCGTGACCAAATAAACATTCTCGCTCATTTTGCTGCGATCGATAATCAAATAAAAGATTTTGTCATTGCGCGTTTTAATCACAAAGAATTCCTTTTCTGCAGGTTGGGCTGTGATCACGACCGGTGGCTCGAGATATGTATCGGTGGGTGGTCTGGGTGTAGCTTCTTCAGTCGGTTCTTCGGTAGGCACAGGTGTCATTCCACTTCCCATGGGCAACCTAACCAAGCTGTACTCACTTAGGTTTGCTCTGCCAGGTGGCATCTCCGCCACCAGACTGCCTTTGGCATCCGTGGGGGGCGCTGGCATAACGATTGCTGCGTTTCGAATTACCTCGGCAAAAACGGCTTTTGTTGAGATGAAACCAAGCATTAGAGGCAATGCCAGGATCAGGCTCAGGATAAGAGACTTAAAACTAGTTTTCATTCTCTTCAAGCTCACTTTCTCGTATCCAGGCGTTCACATGCGTTAATTCTTCAAAGGGATTCTGTTTCAACCGCTTCATTAAAGCATCCAGTTCGGATGGTCTCAGTTGCAGGGCGCGTACCGTTTTGAGGATTTCACTGTTTTCCAATTCAATTTCTTTTTCATTTAAGGCGTTGAGTTTCTCTTGCAGCACCTGGATTCGAGTTTCAGTTTTGATTTTTTCAGTTCTAAGTTGGGTTAAATTCATTGATTTCTCCTTTACTCGTAGTACTCCGGGGTTCCATACCCGAAGATATAGTGATTGTTGACTGGATAGCTGTCGGTGTGGACGCTATCAGCCCAATTGCCTTCTATTGTGTATACTGTGCTGCCATCACAACTCTCGACGATGCCAACATGATCAGGGAAGGCATCCCCATCCCAGTCGTAGAATATGATTTCACCAGGGGCGGGGCAATAGCCTCGATCCTGCCAGAGATTGTTAGATTTGAACCAGGATTCACCAAAGCTGCATCCAGCAAACTTGGGGAACAATCCTTCTGAGATCAATCCGTTTTGATCTGCTACCCAGGATACGAAAATGGCACACCATTCTACCCGTGAGGGAAAGCCATACCAGGACCAATACGGTTCACCACCCACCTGACCGAGTTGGGAACGCGCCACCTCCACCATACCTTCTGAGCCGCGTATGCTCTCAGCCAATCCTCCAACGATGCTGCCTCCCATAAATGTCGTTGCTGAAAAGGCAAACGTAGCAACTGAACCAACCAGAAGAAGCAGAACCAGGACGAGGGAGGCATAAAGCCCGGCTCGACTTCTAACAAGCTGTGTCGCCTTTTCGACGACCTTTTTCAAACCAAGTTTTGCTGTTTTTTGCGTGCTTGATGTCTTTAATGAAGAGGATACCCGCAGGGCTTTGGCATATTCCAATTTGATCCGCTGCTTCTGTAGAAAGTGCATCACAAGATTTTTTGATTTGTGAGGTGACACCTTGGCTGAATGAGCAATGCCACTTTGCTGTCTCAGGCTTTGCCCCTGAAGCTGTTGGGTAGGAATTGACGTGCGAGAAGTTGGCCCGGGTTGAACACGTTTAATCAGTGAGCCCGTCTTGAAGGCAGTACTTTCCGCAATCTTTAATATATCGTTGGCGCTGTTGAAATCCTTTTGAGAAGGCTCTTCAGTTTGATGACTGGGTTTGAGCAGGGTTGTAGCGGCCTGAGCAAAGGGCATATATTTCTGCGTCGGTTTGCTTTTGTTGAATTTCAGCGAGGACGATCGGGTTTCTTTCCCCTTCTCAAAGCGTAAGCTTGAGGGTTTTACTGTTAATCCGTTTTCTTGAATTCCACCAGCATTCTCGGTTATTTCGGCTTCCTGAGTGATGAGCTTTCTGCTGCGCTTTTGATTAGTCTCCTTTTTCTGAGCAGCTGATGAAATCACAGCTGCGTTTGGTCGATTGAAAGATTCTGTAACAGAGTTGTTATTTACTGCTTCTGGAATCGAATGCGTATTCTCTTGGACAGCTTTAGTTTTTACCGGACTTGCTTCAGTACCGGGAATGTACTGGCGGGGAGCTTTGTGTCTGGTTCGTGATTCCCTTTGCATATTCAAGCTCCTTTCCGCTCTAAACCTCATCCGGTTTGGTGGTCATGATCTGATAGAGCTTGGTGTCCTTCGGGAAGTGATCGCTGAAAGGAATGATGGTATTGCCGTAAAAAAGCAAACCCTGACCTTCGCCGCTATGGGTGACATAAGACAATTGATCTTTTGAGATGTTCAGGTGTTTGGCTAAGATTTCCTGATCCCCACTGGCCTGGTTGAGCATGTAAATAAAATCGGAGTTGTCCAGAATGTTCTCTATTTCCCGCGACGCCAAAAGGTCTTTCACGTTTTGGGTGATGGCAGTTGGAATACCACCCCATTTGCGGAAACGTTTCCAAATCTCCACTGAATAGGCAGCGGTTTGCTCCTCCCTGAGCATCAGGTGGAACTCATCCTGATAAAACCAGGTGGTTTTCTTGACTGCCCGGTTGCGTGTTACCCGGTTCCAGACCTGATCCTGAATTACCAGCATGCCCAGTTTCTTGAGCTGCTTGCCTAACTCCCGGATATCAAAACAGATCAGGCGGTTTTGCGTGTCCACATTGGTTTGGTGATTGAAGACCTTATAGGAGCCTCTGACATAGATCTCCAGGACAGTTGCCAGATATCGCGCGTCGGGTTCCTCCATTTCCAGCAGACGCGCGTAAAGATCCTCCAGAATAGGCAGGTTTTCAGGGATGGGATCCTGCAAGTACTTTTGGTAAATCAGTTGGACGCAGCGGTCGAGAACAGACTTTTCTTCCGGTTTGAGACCGCTTTTGCGACCTGCGGCAAGCTCCATGAACGAGAAGATGAAATCCATCTTGAGGGCGACCGGGTCCTCTTCCTCGCTGTAGTCCAGGTTGAGGTCGAGCGGATTGATATATTGGTTGGAATTGATCGATATTCGCACCACCTCGCCTTGAAGAGCTCGCACTAAGGGAGCATATTCGCTCTCCGGATCGGTGATGATAATGTCATCCTCCGTTACCAGAAAGGCATTGGTGATCTCGCGCTTGGCAGCGAAGGACTTACCGGATCCTGGCGTGCCGATGATCAAGCCATTAGGTGTCTTGAGCTTGCGGCGGTCAGCCATGAGCAGGTTGTTGGAAAGCGCATTCAATCCATAGTACAAAGCCGGAGCAGGTTGGAAAAGCTCCTGGGTGGTGAAGGGGACGAAAATAGCCGTGGCGGAGGTGGTCAAAGCCCTCTCAATCGGAACGGGGTTAATCCCAAGCGGTAACATGGCGGCCAGACCGCGTTCCTGCTGATAGTCCAACGGTCGCAGATTGCAATTGGCAGACTGGGCAATGCCAGCGGTTTGGTAATAATCATTTTCCAGTTTGCGCTTGTTATCGGAGATATTCATTAACAGAAAGGTCACCAAAAAGAGGCGTTCATTCCTGCTTTGCAGGGACTCCAAGAGAGTTTTGGCTTCAGCGCCATAGGTGACTAAATCACTTGGGAGGATATCCATGTCATACCCGGAGCGAATTGCCTTCTTCTGCTCTTCAATCTTCATCTTGTCCAGGTCAGTAATTTTGTGCTTGATCATCTTGATCGCTGCCGTTTGTTCGATGCTTTGAATGTGCAACGTAACTGCGAGGTCACTTTCCATAATCAAGAAATTCTTGAGCAGTTCATCGGAAAGTTCAGGAGCTAAGATTTGAAGATAGGAGACCT
>ENA-UOWO01000392-UOWO01000392.1-activated-sludge-metagenome-genome-assembly--contig:-NODE-392-length-63899-cov-7.869197_pt1 | contig 63899 bp, 49 predicted proteins | sample MGYA00238148_ERZ761564 | MGnify/ENA primary metagenome ERZ761564 (study PRJEB28885, sample SAMN05720194) | activated sludge metagenome | isolation source: Anaerobic digester | place: USA...
CCCCGATCACAGCCCCGGTCGGGCTTCCGGGGCCAGTCATGCCCGACCCGCAGGGCTGACCATGGCTCGGACCGGGAATGACGCCCGGCAGGAAGCGGAACGCAAGCCGGCGGAGCAGGGCAATACCGGCGCAGCCAGTCTCATACAGGGATCGCTGCCCGTTTTCGTTCTGATCGTTCTGCCGCTCGTCTACGGCTTCGACGAGACCACGGCCGTCTTCGCCTGTGAAGTTGCGGCTGCCGGCTACACCCTCGCGGCTCTTCTCGGCCTGATTCCGGTCGCCGATGCGGCGTCCGGATGGCGCGGTTCGGCCGACCCCGACCCGCTCGTGCGCTGGTTCTGGCGGCTCACGGCGCTCTGGGCTGTGTTCGTCGGCCTGTCGGTCGTCACGTCCGAAAACAGCGCGGCATCCTACCCCGTGTTTCTGAAGCTCCTGGCGCTTCTGCTGCTGGCCATGAGCGCCGGGTGGTCGGGCCGCGGCCAGGCCTGGTTCCGCGGCATGATTCTCTCGGCCGGAGTCGCGGGGTGGCTGCACGGGGTGCTCGGCGTCGTCGAGTATCTCGAGGGCGCCCCGATGCCGGCAACCTGGGCCGATCCCGCCCTGCGCGGCCTCATCCGGACCCGCTGCGCCGGCTTGTTCACAGACCCGAATGTGTTCGGGGCCTTCCTGGCCTCGCTGCTCCCCTGGCAACTCGCCGGGATCGCGACGCCGCCCCGGGAGCGGCCGGAAGCAGCCCAGGCCTTCTTCGCCGGAAGCCTGCTGGTGACCGGAACCGCCCTGCTGATGACGTTCAGCCGCGGCGCATATCTTGCCGGAATCGCCGGGGTTGTTCTATCAGCCATACTATGGAATATTTCCCTGCGGGGCTCCTGGCGGTTCGGCGGCAAGCTGGTCGGCCTCGTCGGGGTCGTTCTGCTCCTGATCTTCGTCGCAGGGCCCTTCAAATACCGGTTCATCAGCATCGCGAACACGAAGGACATGACGTTTTCCCAGCGAACGCTGATCAATCGGGGAATATATGCCGCCGCAGCCGGAGTTCCCCTGACGGGCTACGGGCTGCACACGTTTTCCCAGGTGTATCCACGGTTCCGGCGCGTGGGCGGGGACTACCCGATGAACGCCCACAACGAGTTCTACCAGATCTTCATCGAAGCCGGCCCCGGGGCGGCCCTTCTGCTCGGCCTCTTGTCGATCTGCCTCGGCTGGGCCCTCGTCCGGCTCTGGCGGAACTCAGACGCCGATTCTGTCTGGGCCGGCGGGGCTGCGGCCGGTTCGGTCGCCGTCTTTTTCCTGCACAATCTGAGCGGCTTTTCGGCCCGCATGCTGCCAACCGCCGCCTTCCTCGCCCTCGTGACCGGCAGCCTCCTTGCTACAGCCTCGCGGCGCGACAAGGCCGGCGAGCCCCCGTCCGCGCCCGGATCATGGCGCCTTCCGGTCGCTCTCGCTCTGACGGTCTATCTGCTCGCCGCCGCGGGAGCGGCCCGGCACCAGTTCGAACTCGCCGCCGTCGCGACGGAGCTCGGCTCGGGCGAGCTCCGCACGGCGCAGGCAAGGCTTGCCGTGCTCGAAGCGGCTCACCCCGCCGATCCGGTCGTTCAATCGCTCGCCGCACGGGCGGCCGAGGCGGCAGGCGAGATCCCGCTAGCCTTGGTGCATCTCGACCGGGGGATCGCCGCCAACCCGATGGAGGCCCTGTTTCACGCCGAGAAAGCCCGTCTGCTCGACCAGGCGGCAAGCCCCGCCGCCGCCCTCGAAGCGCTTCGACATGCGATCGAACTCGACCCCGCCTCGGAGCAGTACCGGCTCGAGGCCGCACGGCGGCTCGTCTCGCTCGGAAAACCCCGGGAAGCCCTTGCCGAGCTCGATGCAGCTCTCCGCACCTCCCCGGGCTTTCACGACGTGTACCGCACCTACCTGAAGGTCGAGGAGCTGCGCGCCGAGCTTCTCCGCACCCTCCCTCCGGAACCGTCCACGGCCACGGGGACAGGCCTCCGATGAGCACCGCCCCGCAACCCCGTCACTGGAACGACCGGCAGTGGCTCATCTGGCTCGTGTTCTTTCTCGCCGCCCTGACGGCCAGGTTCACGGAAGGAGGCCTGCACGCCTGGCGGGCTATCTCCATCCCTTTCGATGCCCCGTCCGGACGTCTCGAGGGGCTGCTCTTTTCGCCCTCGGGATACGGTCGTCTGCCCGGAACCGTGCTTCTGGCAGCCCACGGAACGAACTCCCATCGCGAGATCTTCCTGCAGCTGGCCTGGGAATGCACCCGTCGAAGCGTCTCCCTCTTCACCTTCGACTCCCCGACGGTCACGACGGACGAGGGAGTCACCATTCGAAGCGAAGAGCTGGCAGCCGCTGCACGAGCTCTCACGAAGCGGTATCCAACCGCCTCGATCAGTTCCGTCCTCGGCCATTCCGACGGGGTGCCGCCCGCCCTGGAGTTCGCGGCCACGGGCGAGGGAAGGCCGTTCCGCGCGCTCATTCTGGGGTCATTCGCGACGCAGGCCGGGGAGGGGGAACGAACCACAGAGGCACAGAGACACGGAGATTATTCGTTCACCACGAAGACACGAAGACACGAAGAGGGACGAACCACAGAGACACAGAGACACGGAGAATTTTCGTTCACCACCAAGGCAGGAAGGCACGAAGAAATACGAACCACAGAGGCACAGAGACACAGAGCGGAATCGTTTACCGCAAAGACACAACGGCACGAAGGGGGGCGAAGCGGGGAGAACGGTATTGCGACTTGTGCAGCGTTTGCGGGGGCGTTCGACCAGGTGTTTCCGGTGGCCGAGATCCGGGCGTCCCTCGACGAATCGCACCGGGCGAAGACGCCGCTCACCGTTTCCTGGCTCTCGGATCATTTCGTGGAACAATATGATCCACTATTGATTTCGGCCATTCTCTCGTTCATCATCCGCGCCCCGGTTTCCCCCTGGCTGCCGACGCTATCCCTGCTTCTCTACGCCGCCATCCACGTGCTCGCCTTCATCGGCGGAACGGCGGCGGCCTCCGAGTCGCGGAGCTACCGGCCCTCTTTTGCGGGCGGCTTCCTCGTTCTCTGGATCGTCGGTTCCACGGTCGAGTGGACCAAAGGTCCCGCTCTCGCCGGGCTTCTCGGAATGGTCACGGGGCCGCTTCCCATTCTCCGCACCGTGCGGGTCATCGTCACGTTCTGGGGACTCATGGCGGCCAACGTCGCCGTAGCTTCGGCCTGGTTCCAGGAGCATCTCGCCGAGGGGCTCCTCTGGCTTCCGGCGATGGCGGCCTGGTATCTCCCTGCGTGGCTGGTGAAACTGGCACTGTTTTCGACCTCCCTCGCCCGTCGGGCCGATCCGATCGCATTGCCGTATGTTCCCTCGACAGTGCTTGCTCTGGCGGTCGTCGCCGTTTACTGGCCGGCTCTCGCGGGAATATTTTGGACCCGGTTCACGGACGGCACCACCCCGGGCGCATCGCGATGCGCCCCTACGAATGATTCGACCATCGCCGGGGCGGATCGCGATCCCTCCGGATGGCGCAGTCCGGCCGGGCGGATCGCCTCTATTCTCGTTGCGGTCATGGTGCTTCTGTGGGTGGTCCGGTTTTTCCAGGGGTTCGTCCGGTTCGAGATTCTCGCCTCGATGACCGCCACCTACGCCCGCACGCTCCTGTTGCCAACGCTCTGGCTGCTTCAGAGCGCGATCCGCGCCGTGCGCACCCCCGCTTCCGGAGTCTCCTGACAAGCCATCGATTCAAGGTTCCCTGCGATTCTGCCGATAAGAGACCTGACGTATGAGCAGAACGCGACTCTCCCTGCTGTTTGCGGCATGGCTGGCGGCTTCAGTGCTTCCGGCACACGCCGCGATGGACTACGGCCTGGAGACGAAGCTTTCGGCCTCGATCTCGAACGCCGAGGGGCTGTATCAGGCCGGCCAGTGGGACAAGGTCCTGACCCTCGCCCGACAGATCATGAAGGATGCGCCCGCCGACCATCCGGCGAAGCAGCGGGCTTACGACCTGGTGCTGCTCGCGACCGAGAAGCAGGCCCAGGAGCGGCTCGGCGAGCAGCAGCGGGTGACCGAGCAGAAGAACCGCCAGACGTCCGAACAGCTCGTTGCCGAAGGCTCGAAGCTGATGAGTGAGAAAAAGTTCGCCGAGGCGCTCGACAAGTTCAAGAGCGCCGTCCGGTCGTTCGGGGGCGACGCCGAGACGTGGTATCTGCTCGGCTACGCGTTCCAGCGCACCGACAAGCCGTATGACGCCTATGGTGCCTACAAACAGTGCATCAAACTGAACGGGAAGCATCCGCGGGCCCTGTTCCATCTCGCGGAGCTGGCATTCAAGTCGAAGAAGAACAGTGAGGCCGAGGAGTTTTCGCGGCGGCTGATCACCGAGATCGAGAACCAGCTCGACCAGCTCAACAGCCTGTTCTACGAGCAGCGCGCCGCGAACCTCAACGACAAGGCGATCGCCACGGCCCGCAAAATCGGCGCCGCGAAGCGCAACCTCGCCCAGGCCTCGTACATGCTCGGCCTGCTGACCGAGACCCGCGGGGCGCTGCAGGATGCCAAGACGGCCCTCGAACGCACGGTCAGGCTCGACCCGACCTCGATGGACGGGTATTACCATCTCGGCAAGGTGTATCTGCGGCTCGAGATCTTCCACCAGTCGACCGTGGCGTTCGAGCAGGCGATCCTGATCGGCGAGAACACGCTGAAAGAGGATCGCGCCCGGGCAAAGAAGCTGCTCGATGACGGCAAGCCCGATGCCGCGGTCGAAGCCGAACTGCGCACGAAGATGATGGCCGGCCGGCTGGCTCTCTGCCAGTATGGCCTCGCCGTCGCGAACCACCGCCGGTCCGACCCCACCACCGCGATGGAGGCGATCGACAAGGCGCTCGAGCTCAAGCCCGACTTCCTTCAGGCCCGGTTTGCCCGTGCCATCTTCCTCGCGGCGAAGCGGGAGTACCAGTCGGCCCTCTACGAGATGCGCCAGGTGCTGCAGAAAGCCGCGCCCAACAGCCCCGAAGCGAAGCGCGCCGTCCAGACCCTCAAGCTGCTGATGGACCAGTCGATGGCCACGACGCAGCCGCACCTGGTCGCCGCCCGCAAGGAGGCCGTCCGGTCCGTCGAGGTTGATGCGCAGGTCAAGCACCAGCCCGGCATCGGCGGCCGCGCGGCGGAGAAAGAGTGGGAAAGCCTGTTCCCGGTGATGGCGGAAATCCAGAGCCTGATCGACAAGCGCAACGTTCCGGAAGCGGTCCGGCGGCTGATCCATCTCCGGTTCGAGCATCCGAACATCGCCGAGGTGCATGCCGTGCTGGGCTTCTGCTACATGGAGCAGAACCGCTGGACGGACGCGGAGGACAGCTTCAAAAAAGCTCTCGCTATAAATCCAAACGAGGCCCAGAGTCTCTCGAATCTCGCCTACATCAACGCCCTGCGCGGCACCCAGCTCGACAAGGCGCTCGAGATGGCGAAGAAGGCGGTCGGCCTCGACGACGGCCGGGCCGCGTTCCATCACACGCTGGGCTGGGTGCTGTTCAAGCAGGGCGAGGTCGACAAGGCGATCGCCGAGCTGAACCGCGCCGTCGAGCTGGATCCGAATTACACCCTGGCCCGGTACAACCTTGGTCTGGCCCAGTATCTCGCCGGCACGTTCGAGATGGCGCTCGTCTCGTTCGACGGCGTGCTGCTGAAGAACCCGGGCCATGTGAAAGCGGCCCTGTTCAAGGCGCTGACGCTCGCCAAGCTGAAGAAGACGGCCGAGTCGCTGGCGCTTCTCGAGAAGCTGCAGAAAACCCTGCCCGAAAAAGAGACGCTGGGAAAGGTTGTCGCGACGCTGCATGACCGGCTGAAGCTGGCCGAAGAGCGCAACACCGACCTGCCCATTCCCGAGATGAAGAGTCACGCCCCGATCGCGAAGCTGCTGGCGCAGGCCCGCACCTACCGTTCGAAGGGGTTGGTGAACCACGCGAAAGAACTGTATCTCGAGTGCCAGCGGCTCGCCCCGCGCGAGTTCGCCTCCTGGTACGAGATGGGCGACATGTACGCCAACGCCGGGCTGTCGCGGCCCGCGCTGAACGCCTGGGAAAAGGCGCTCGAACTGAATCCGAACTCGTATGAGCTGCAGTTCAAGATGGGCCGCATGCAATACCGGCTCCAGAAGCGTGACAAGGCCCGCCAGGCCTTCGTGAACGCGCAGTCGCTGCGGCCGGAAGACCCGGAACCCCACTACTATCTCGGCCTGATGGCGTTCGAGGAGAAGCGGTTCGAGTCGGCCGAAAGCTCGTCCCTCGCGGCGCTGCGGCTCAAGCCGCGGTTCTACAAGGCGATGGCCCTGCTCGGCATGGCCCGGATCCATCTCGGCCGGTATCTGCCGGCCCGGGATGCCTACGAGATGCTGTATGCGAAGGCTCCGGCCGACTCGGCGATCCGGCGGCACGCCCGCAAGAAGCTGTGGGAGCTGTCGCGACTGCTCGCCCCCGAGAAGGGCCCCTCGTATGCCAACGTAAAACAGGTGCAGGAGCAGATCCAGCGCCGGGTCGAGGGCGGCACCAACTCCCAGAGCGTATCGCCGAAGGCGGCCGGCAAGCCCGTTCCGGAATACGGCCACACCATGACGACGGACGAAAAGCTGTGGGTGCTCAAGCGGCTCGAGCAGTTCCCCGTCATCGCGCGCCAGGCGCCCTACTCGTACGGCCCCGGCACGACGGGTTCGACGCTCAGCAACGACGAGAAGCTGTGGGTGCTCAAGCGGCTCGAGGGGCTCAAGTCGGTCAAGGAGCAGTATGCGCCGCCGCCCCCGAGCGTCACCTCGAAATACAAGCTGCATGAGGCTCCCAAACCGCAGCGGCCCGAGGATCCGTCGGATGCCGACACGCTGGCCGGTCTCGAGTCGGCGGAAAAAGGCTTCATGAGCGAGGCGCTCGAACGGTTCGAGAAGGCGCGATCGCTTTCGCCGAAGAATCTCGACGTGCTGATGAACCTCGGCTTCCTGCACACGCTGCTCGGCAACTTCAAGAACGCGTTCGAGGCGTTTTCCCAGGCGGCGCTGCACCATCCCAAGCACCCGGCCCCGAAGCTCGCGCTCGGCAACCTCTACTGGCTCGGCGGCAAGGGGCCGGAAGCGGTCGCCCAGTGGAAGGGGATGATCGGCAAGGTCGCGTTCGACCCGAAGTTCAGCTTCATCCGCCGGTCGGAAAAAGCCTGGAAGCGCGTTCTCGACACGAATCCCACCGATCCCGACGCGCACTCGAATCTCGGCATCGTCTACCTGTTCTCGCAGCGGCTGACGGATGCGATTGCCGAGTTCCAGGGCGTGCTGGCCGTCGCGCCTGCCCGCCAGGAGCACGTGTTCTACAAGGCGATGGCCTGGACGATTTTGTATTGCGGCAACAATAAAACCGCGACGAAAAAGGAAGCCAAGGGCGCTCTCGTCGAGCTCGAGACACAGGCGCCGCCGTTCCCGCATTCGCGCAGCCTCCGGCAGTATCTGGAGACCCTATGACCATCATCCGTCGTTTCGTGATGACCCCGCTCCACTCGTTTGCCGGGGCCGTTCTGCTGCTCTGCCTGACGGTCTGGGCGGTTCCGGCCGGTGCCGAGGTCCAGGTGCTGAACCTGCCGGGATATGGGGATTACGAGGTCTACTCGACGGGCCGGTTGCCCCAGGCATCGACGGCGGTGGAAAGCGGCCTGCTGAAAGAATCGCCGCGCCATGCCCTGAACGAGGACGGCCTGGTCGGCTTCTTCGTTTCGGAAACGGCCGACCGGCTCGCCTCGAAGCGGATGTTCACCGGCTTGCGGTATGATTACCGGGAGCTCACCTCGCGGTACGGAAAGGCGTTCCTGAACCCCGACACGGGCTCGATCGGCACGCTGCAGCTCGCGGCGAACTGGCTCGGCGACTGGGCCGAATGGTCCGTCGTGCTACCGATCCAGAAGTATGACCTTTCGGCGCCTCGCACGCTCAACAAGCCGGCCGAGGAAGGCGAAGGCATTGGCGACATGCGGTTCGGCTGGAAGGCGACGTATCTGCCCGACAAGAGCTACTACCGGTTCGCCTACGGGGCGGTGGTGGAGGCCTCGACCGGCAACACCGACGCGATGCGGCCGGCCGGCTCGGACCATTCGGACGAGATCAAGCTGTTCGGCTGCGTGACGACGAAGGAGACCGACTCGGCCACGGCGAATCTGGAGCTCGGCGCGATCATCGACTCCCAGGCGATCGACAACCGGTTCATCTACCGCATCGGCCTCAGTTACGAGCCCACGGCCCATGCGGCGCTGATCGGGGAGTTCGCCGGCGAAGTGCTTGGCGGCGCCGACAAGGACACGCTCGACATGGTTCTGGGGATCCGGCTGGCGCCCTCGCCCAAAGGGGTTCTCGAGCTGGCCTACACGAAAAACCTGCGGACCTACCGCGAGTTCGGCTGGGACGACCGGCTCCAGATCGGGGCGACGGTGCGCTGGTAGGGCCGAAGGCTCACTTCAGCCGGGAGTCGAGTTCCCGGATCATGCTTGCGGCGATCCCCGCCTCTTTCGAGTCGGCCGGGGCAACGCGGGACACTTTTTCGAACAGGTCCCGGGCCATGAGGCCGGCATCGCGCTCGTTCTTCTGGAGCAGCAGGTCGACGTAGGCGTTTCCAGCAGCCATCAGCAGCCGGATGTTGTCGGGCTCCTTCTCGAGGCCGCTGCGCAACACGGCGATGGCATCACGGGTGCGGTTGTCACGCGAGAGGCGGTTCGCCTCGTCGAGAATCTGGTCAATGCTGTAGGTTTTGAGGGTGACGTCGTCGACGCGCGGCGTGAAGCTGCCCGGGGCGGGCTCGGCAGCGCCGGCTTTCGCGGCCTCGAGGGCGGCGGCAGCCGAGGCCTGCTTCTGCTTCGCCAGTTCGGCCGCTGCGAGATCGCTCTCGTGGCGGGTGATGATCTTTTTCGCCTCGGCGACGAACGGGCCGTTCGGATTCTTCTCGATATACATCTGCAAATCTGGAATGGCTTTTTCGAGACTGCGTGAGATCGAGAGGAGGAATCCGCGGTAGAAGAGGCCGTCTTTCATGCTGTTCGGCCGGTCGTTGAGGAGTTCGAGCCCCTTCTGGATCAGGCCGTTTTCGGGTTCCGAAAGGAACTCGCGCTCCATGACGACGCACCGCACGTAGATCTCGACGGCCTTCGTCAGCTCCTCTTTTTCGAGGGCATCCATGGCTTCGTTGTACAGGGTCGCGGCAGGCCCCGTGCGGAGGGTGCGGATCATGGGCGAGGACGGGGCGCCCTTTTCGGGTTTGACGGGCTTTTCCGGTTTCTCGGGCCTGGCTGCCGGCTCCGGCTTTTCGCCCTTGGCGGGAGTGGCTGCCGCAGGCTCGGCGGCCGGCGGGGCGGCGACGGATTTCGGCTGCCCGGCGGGTGCATCCGCCACGAGCACCTGGGCCCCGGGCGGGGGCGGCAGCGGCGTGCTTCCCGAGGGCTCGTCGGAGAGTTCGCGCAGGCGCTGGAGGGCCTGGGAAAAGTCGGGATTCAGGGAGAGCGCTTTTCCGTAGGATTCACGGGCTTCCTGCATGCGGCCCATCGACTCGTAGGCGAGGCCCATGTTGTAGGGCACCCAGTAGGAGTCGGGCTGGAGCTTCTGGGCCTGTTCGTAACAGTGGATGGCGTCGGCATACTGGCCGGTTTTTTTGTACAGGATGCCGAGGTTGTTGAATGCATGGAAGTTGCGGGGCTCGATCTTCAATACCTTGAAATACAGATCGACGGCCTTCGCATACTGTTTCTGCAGGGAGTATTCGAGCGCGAGGGCCAGCAGGGCCTCGGTGTCCTCGGGATCGAGCTGCAGCTTCTTCTGGAGCTCGGCGATACGGCCGGAAGGAGGCCCTCCGAGTTCCTGGCCAAAGGTCGGCAGGGAGGGGAAGGCGGTGAAAAGCAGCATCCCGGCGCCCACGGCGGCCAAGCCGCGCAGGAGCCGGGGGAATCGACCGAGTCTCGCTCTGTCAGCGGGCTTCGACGATAAATTTGATGGCGGTTTTCTCGTTCCCGTCAATGTCTATTTTGGCAAATGCGATGATCGTGACCAGTTCGATGCCTTTGGGGGCAACGTAGCCACGGGTGACCGCGATCGCCTTGACCGTCTGGTTGACGGCTCCGGCGCCCACGGCGAGCAACTCCACGCGGGAATCATGCTCCAGAACGGCGGCAATGGCTCCGGCAACGGATTTGGGGTTCGACGATGATGCGACTCGCAATACTTCCATTGTGTGGCTCCTCTCTCCTGTTGATCGACAGCTCAAAGATGCATGTTTCGGACTTTTCTCTGATTCAATTATAAAGCCCGGATCACGACCGCGCAACTTTCTCTCGATCATCCATGAAAAACGCCGGGGCAGCCGATCGTCGCCCCGGCGTTTTATAGGATAACGTATTATAAAGTTTTGAACAGGAGGCTGGCGTTCTGGCCCCCGAACCCGAACGAGTTCACGATGGCACAGCCGATCTTCGCTTCCCGGGCCTTGTTCGGAACGAAGTCGAGGTCGCAGCCTTCACCCGGCGCATCGTGATTGATCGTCGGGTGGAGAAAACCGCGGCTCATCTGGATCAGCGTGGCGATGGTGCCGACCGCGCCGGCGGCCCCGAGCAGGTGGCCGATCATCGATTTGGTCGAGTTCACGGCGAGGTTTTTCGCATGATCGCCGAACACGCGCTTCACGGCCGTTACTTCGGTGGGATCCCCGACCGGCGTTGAGGTGCCGTGGGCATTCACGTAATCGACCTGGGTCACCGGGACATTCTGCCAGGCAAGCGCCTGTTTCATGGCCAGAAACGCCCCTTCGCCCTCGGGATGCGGAGCGGTCAGGTGGTGCGCATCGGCGCTGCAGCCGTAGCCAATGAGCTCGGCGATCGGCTTCGCGCCGCGCCGGTTCATGCTCTCCTCGCTCTCGATGACGAGAACGCCGCTGCCCTCGCCCATGACGAAGCCGTCACGGTCCTTGTCGAACGGGCGGGAGGCCTTCGTCGGCTCGTCGTTGCGGGTCGAAAGGGCCTTCATCTGGGCGAATCCGGCGACGGTGAGCGGGGTGATGCCGGCTTCGGCGCCGCCGCAGACCATGGCATCGACCAGGCCGAGCTGGATCTTCTGCCAGGCTTCGCCGATCGCATGCAACCCCGAGGCGCATGCCGAAACGACGCAGTAGTTGGGGCCCTTGAAGCCGTGGGCCATGGCGACGCAGCCGGCCGCGATGTTGCAGATCATCATCGGGACCAGGAACGGGCTGACACGGCCGGGGCCGGACTTCAGATACGTGTCGTACTCGTTTTCCAGGGTTGCGATGCCCCCGATGCCGGTAGCGATGATCACGCCGACGCGGGCCGGATCGAGATGCTCCACGGTCAGACCGGATTGTTTGAGCGCCATATCGCTCGCGGCCATCGCGAACTGGGAATACCGGTCATGGCGGCGGGCTTCCTTCTTGTTGATGTAGAGCGTCGGATCGAAGTTCTTGACCTCGGCCGCAATGCGCGCCGTGTGTTTCGATGCGTCGAACTGCGTGATGGGCCCGACGCCGCTCACACCCGCCTTCAGGCCGGCGGCGAACTCCTCAATGCCGATACCGATGGGAGTCACGGCTCCCATTCCGGTCACGAACACCCGTTTCATCGTAACGGACTCCTTCTGATGACGTGATTCACGCTCTTCAGGCGTCGACGAACTCGAGGCCGTCGAAGAACATGTGGAAGATCTCCTGCACGGTCATGATCTTACGCACTTTGTGGACATGCTCGCCGGCAAATACGAGGCCCTTGTCGAGATTGCCGTTCTTGGCTTCTTCGAGGGCCTTGACGATGCAAAAGATGTGAGAACAGCGCTTGAGACAGCCGTCACAGGTCTCGGGGCGGAAGCCGCCCTGGGCCACGGCGTCGGAGAAGGGCGTCGAGAGAGCGTTTCCCGGGAGGCCGACGGGGCTGTGGACCTTGAACACGTCGCCTTCCTTCGCCTGCAGATACCGCTGTTTGAAGGCATCGGCGGCGTTGCACTCGACGCTGGCGGCGAACCGCGTTCCGACCTGGATGCCGTCAATGCCGAGCTCGAGCACTTCTTCGAAGTCCTCGCGATCGGTGATTCCGCCGGCGATCACGACGGGAATCTTCACGGCCTCTTTCACGAGCGGGAACAGGAGGCGGGAGGATTTGGTGGTGCCGAGATGGCCGCCGGCCTCTTTCCCTTCGACGACGACCGCCGATGCGCCGAGAGACTCGGCGAGCTGGGCGAGACGGGCCGTCGAAACGATCGGCACGACGGGCACGCCGTGCTTCTGTCCGAGCGCCAGCAGATCGCGCGAAAAGCCGGCTCCCGCGACGAGCAGATCGATGCCCTCGTCGACGGCGGTCTGCATCACGTTCATGAATTTGGCCGCGGCGACCAGGCAGTTCACGCCGACGATGCCGCCGTTCGCGATGCTGCGCGCCAGACGGATCTCGGCCCGAAGCTCGTCGGGCTCCATGCCGGAGCCGGCGATCAGGCCGATGCCACCCTCGCGGGCCACCGCGCCGGCCAGCCTGCCGGTCGACACACGAATAGCCATGCCGCCCTGGATGATCGGGAAGCGCGGCTGTAACTTGCCAATTCTAAGCCTGGGAAGGATCTTCACGGAACGCTCGTTTCGAGTTCACGGAAAAGGCCGCCTGAGGGGCCGGGGTGGCCCCCCAGGCGGCCTCATCCTGTCGGAGAGGGCCCTCAGGCCTTCTTCTTCGCTTCGATGTAGTCGACGGCGTCCTTGACGGTCTTGAGCTTCTCGGCGTCCTCGTCGGGAATCTCGATCCCGAAATGCTCTTCGAGATCCATGACCAGCTCGACGGTGTCCAGACTGTCGGCGCCCAGGTCCTCGATGAAGCTGGCGTTCAGGGTCACCTGCTTCTCATCCACCTGCAGCTTGTCGACGACAATGCGCTTGACTTCCTCAAAGTGATTACTCATGACGACCTCCTGTGATTGTGTACGAATGTTCTGAATGAATAGATACAGTTATAGAAAATCAGGACATGACCATGCCGCCGTCCACGGTGAGCACCTGGCCGGTGATGTAGGACGAACGGTCGGAAGCCAGGAACGACACGGCGTGAGCGACGTCGGTGGGCAGGCCGAAGCGGGCCATCGGCACCTGCGCGAGCATCTGCTCCTTGACCTTGTCGGTGAGGACGGCGGTCATGTCGGACTGGATGAAGCCGGGCGCGATCGCGTTGGCGCGGATGCCGCGGCTTCCGAACTCCTTGGCGAAACTCTTGGTGAAGGCGATGATGCCGGCTTTGCTGGCCGCGTAGTTTGCCTGGCCGGCGTTGCCCATCAGACCGATGACCGAGGCGATGTTGATCACGCTGCCGCGCCTCTGCTTCAGCATCACCTTGCAGGCGGCGCGCGACATCAGGAACGTGCCGGTCAGATTGATCTTCAGCACAAGTTCCCACTGCTCGTCGCTCATGCGCATGATCAGCCCGTCACGGGTGATGCCGGCATTGTTGACGAGCACGTCGAGGCTGCCCAGCTTCGTGACCGTCTCGGCGACGAGCCGGTCGGCATCGGCGGCCTTCGACACGTCGGCAGCGCAGGTCTCGACCGTGCAGCCGGCGGCGGCCAGTTCGGCCCGCGCCTTCTCGAGCCCCTCGGCATTCACGTCGGAGAGCATGACGGCGTAGCCGTCGGCGCCGAGCACGCGCGCGATCTCGAATCCGATGCCGCGAGCGGAGCCGGTGACGAGGGCGACCCGACGGGTCTGGGAAGGGGTGGCCGGTGCGTTCGATGTCATGCGTAGCCTCGTTGTCGTCTGATTCTGTGGGTTCGTTCGTCCGGACCCGCCGGCGCCGGATGCTTGATCCGTGGGGCGGGATGGGCTTTTCTACACGATTCGGGACGGCTTGTCAAGTGAACCGGCCGGGTCAGGAAGCGGCCTTCGCCTGGCCCAGCAGGGCCGCGAAGCTCTCGGGATCGCCTGCCGCAGCGAGTTCCGCCGCCGGGGCGATCTTCTTGATCAATCCGTTCAGCACTTTTCCCGTGCCCAGTTCGATGAAGCGGCCGAAGCCGTCCGCCACCATGCGCTGGATGGTGTCCTCCCAGCGCACCGAGCCGGTCAGCTGCTCCAGCAGCTTGCGTCGGAACTCGGCAGCGGATGTCGTCGGTGCGGCATCGACATTGGTATACACCGGCACCTTCGCATCCCGGAACACCACCTTCTCGACCGCGACCGCCAGCGCATCGCGGGCCGGCTGCATCAGTGGCGAATGGAACGGCCCCGACACGTCGAGGGGCATGACCCGGCGGGCGCCCTTCTCGGCGGCCAGCTTTCCGGCCTTGGCGACGGCCGCGGCGGCCCCCGAAATGACCAGTTGCCCGAGGCAGTTGTAGTTGGCCACGACGCACACGCCCAGGTCGCTGGCCGCCGCGCACACCTCTTCGAGGAGCGCGCGATCGAGGTTGAGCACCGCGCTCATCGCGCCGACACCGGCCGGGCAGGCCGTTTCCATCGCCCGGGCCCGGGCATCGACCAGCCGCAGCAGATCATCGTATTCGACGACGCCGGCAGCATACAGCGCGGCATACTCGCCCAGGCTGTGGCCGGCGACCGCCTCGAAGGCGACTCCCTCGCGGCGGGCGGCCTCGACCATCAGCGCCGAAGCGAAGAAGATGGCGGGCTGGGTGTTCACGGTCTGTTTGAGCGCTTCTTCCGGGCCGTTGAAGCAGGTGCCGGTCAGCGGACGTCCGAGCACGGCATCGGTACGGGCGGCCATCTCGGCGGCCCAGGAATACGCCTGGACCATGGCGGAGGCCATGCCAACCTTCTGGGAACCCTGGCCGGGAAAGACGAATGCGGTTTTCATGCGGTAGCTACCTTTTCCGCTGCGGCGGCCTCGCGGGCCGGCCGAAGAGCCGGAATCAGGGAAGCGATCCGGTCGAACTCGACGAAGAACTGCGCCTCGAGCTTCCGGAAAATCTCGGCGCACGGCTCGCACGTCGCGATCAAGCCGCTGATCTGGCCCGCCATGACCGAACCGTCCTCGACATCGCCCTCGACGACGGCTTTGCGGAGGCTGCCTTTCGCCATCTCGTCGAGCTGTTCGGGGGTCGCGCCCTTGAACTCGGCCTCGACGTAGTTCTTCGCCAGCTTGTTGCGGATCACGCGGACCGGGTGGCCGGTCGTGATGCCGGTCGCGATGGTGTCGCGGTCCTTCGCCTGGGAAACGACCTTCTTGTAATTCTCGTGCACCTGACACTCATCCGACAGGATGAAGCGGGTGCCCATCTGGACGCCTTCGGCCCCCAGAGCGAATGCCGCGAGGATACCGCGGCTGTCGCCGATGCCGCCGGCCGCGATGACGGGGATCGAGACCGCATCGACCACCTGGGGCACGAGAACCATCGTGGTGATCTCGCCGATATGGCCGCCCGACTCGTTCCCCTCGGCGATCACGGCATCGACGCCGGAGCGTTCGAGCCGCTTCGCGAGTGCGACCGAGGAAACGACCGGAATCACCTTCGAACCGATCTCCTTGAAGGCCTTCACATACGGGCCGGGATTGCCGGCGCCCGTGGTGATGACCGGCACGCGCTCCTCGATGCAGACCTTCACGTTTTCCGGGGTCTGGGCCATCAGCAGCATCAGGTTGACCCCGAACGGCTTATCGGTGCGCGACTTGATTTCCCGGATCTCGCGACGCAGGTCGTCGGGCATCATCGAGCCGGAGCCGAGAACGCCGAGACCGCCGGCGTTGCTGACCGCGGCGACGAGCGGGGCCGAACTGACCCAGGCCATGCCCCCCTGGAAAACGGGGTATTTGATCCCGAGGAGCTTCGTAATGCGGGTGGAGATCATCTGTTGTTCCTCTTTCGTTCAGGAAAATGGAACGCGTCGGTTCCGGTACAAACAAAACCGGCGCAGGGTTTCCCCGCGCCGGTCGTTAGCGCATTCTCACGACACCGCGGCGGTGCCCGCATCGACGTGCAGGCGGCTCGCGATATGCCGAACGACATCCGACGCCCCGTATTGGGCCGCCAGATGAATAGCATTGGCGATAGAAGGTGCCTTGAACTTGCCGTGGCAGACGATCGAGCAGCCGGCGATGCCCAGGAGCGGAGCTCCGCTGTATTCGGGGGCATCGGTGCGCACGCGGCGCAGGTTCCCGAGGATGGACGTTGCCATCTCGGCCGGAATACCGGCTTTGGCCACACCCTGTTTGATCGTGCCCATGATCAGATCTGAAAGGCCTTCGCTGGCCTTGAGCAGGATGTTTCCGACGAAGCCGTCACAGACCACGACGTGGGCGTGGCCTTCGAACAGCGAGTCTGGCTCGACGTTTCCGACGAAGTTGAGAGCGCCGGTCTGTTTCTCGAGAGCCTCGTAGACGGCCTTGGTCAGCTCGTTTCCCTTGCCGGCCTCGCCGCCGATGTTCAACACGCCGATTTTCGGTTTCTCGACACGGCAGATCGCCCCGTAGTAGGAAACGCCCATGTGGGCGAACTGGACGAGGTGATTGGGCCGGCAGTCGACGTTAGCGCCGACATCGAGCACGAGCACGCCGTTTCCCGTCGCGGTGGGAAGCATGACGGCAATGGCAGGCCGCTCGACACCGGGAACGCGCCCGATCTCAAGCAGGGAAGCGGCCATCTGGGCTCCGGTGCTGCCGGCCGAGAGGAAGCAGCTCGCGCGGCCCTCTTTGACCAGGCGCGCGGCAACCGCCACGGAGGCGTTCTTCTTCTTGCGAAGAGCCGTGGTGGGCGGTTCGCCCATCTCGACCGCCTCGGGCGTGTCGACGATCTCGCAACTCGCCTCGGCTTCGGGCCAGACGGCAAGAATGTCGTCCCGGCGACCGACCAGAATCAGCCCGGCCTTGCCGGTTTCGAGATACTGGCGGGCACCGAGGACGAGCTCACGGGGAGCGAAGTCCCCGCCCATGACATCGATGGCGACTTTCATTCGTCAGGAGTCAGGGAGTATCGGAGCTCAGGCTTTCTCGACGTCCAGGACCTTGACCTTCTTGTTGTAGTGGCCGCAGGCCGGGCAAACCCGGTGAGCCAGCTTGGTCTCGAAGCACTGGGGGCATTTCGCGAGCGTAAGGGCGGGAGCGCGGTAGTGGTTCCGGCGCTTCCGCTGGTTCATCTTGGATACACGATGCTTCGGGCACGCAGCCATGGTAGTTCCTCCAGATCAAAATAGGAATGAAGTTCGGCCAATATAGCAGATATTGCGCGCGGAGTCAAATACTCAGCGCCGTTCCGTACCCTCCGCCGGTGCCGGCGGCTTCTGTCTCAGCCGAGCGAACGCCAGAATGGCGCCGAGGGCGATCGAAAGATACGCCGCGACCAGCACCCGGTACTCGGCTGGCAGCAGGAAGGTGATCGTGTGTGCCGGAATCCAGAACAACGGAATCGTTCTCAACAGGACGAACGAGACGAAGCCGACCCCGTCGATGCGCCGGAGCACATCCTCCAGCCGGACACCGAGCATACCCGCCGCGTTTCCGTTGCCGGCATCGATGTACCCGTCCGTGACACGGTGAAATGCCATGAACACGGGGGCGAAGATCAGGTTCATCAGGGCGCTCGTCCAGAACGCCCTGGACAGATCGGCGGGGAAGCCGTCGGCGAAGACCGGCAGCAGCCCCTTGCCGATGACCGCCGCCGTCCCCGTCGCGAACACGTCGAACACGAGCGCGAACGCGACGCCGAACAACCCCCAGACAAAGGCGCGCCAGTGGAGCCCGACCGGGGCCGCCCAACTGCCGCCCGCGAGGCGGCGCGCCAGCCACTCGCCCATCGTCGCCAGCACGCCGACCTTGACGAAGCCCATCAGATACGGATGAGCGCGGGTCGCGGCGAGGAACGCCTCATGCGTCTGCGGCAGCAGCAGGCCGCAGGAAATCCCTCCGAGCACGCCCACCCACACCAGATCACCCGTTCGCATGGTTGTTCTCCCTTGTTCCGTCACAGCGGGTGCGAGGCCGGAACCCCGTTGCGCCGCGGATAGGCGGCCGGCACCGGCGCGCTTTTCCGGATCAGCACATACCCGCGCGTGAAGGGGAGCAGCGGAGGCTCGAACGTGAAGGTCCGCACGGCATCGACCCGGACACCGAGCACCTGCATGGCCTTGCCCGCCTCGGCAAGCTCCTCCTGCAAGGCCGGCCCCTTATAGAGCAGCAGATATCCGCCAACGCGCACCAACGGGAGGCAGAGTTCGAGAAGAATCCGGACCGAGGCGACGGCGCGGGTCACGACGAGATCCATCTTTTCCCGGAAGGCCGGATCGCGGCCCAGCTCTTCGGCCCGGGCAAGCACCGGCTCGAGATTGCCGATGCCGGCACCGCTTTTCATGCGGCCGACGAAATCGACCGCCTTGCCCTTGGCATCCATCGCATACACCCGGCTGTTCGGAAGCGCGATCGCGAGCGGAACGGCCGGAAACCCGCCTCCGGTGCCGATATCGAGAATCGTGTCGGCTCCCTTCCAGCACGGGAGATGCGCGGTCGTGCCCAACGGCGCGAGCGCGTCGAGCACATGCTTCGTCGCGATCTCCTCCGGCTCCCTGATCTTCGACACGCTGGGATACAGAGGATCCGCCAGCATCACACCACACCATCGCTCGAGCGCTTCGCGCGTCTCACCGCCGACTGCGAGGCCCAGCGGGCCGAGGTAGGGCTCGATATATTCCATCACGGACATGGGATTCGTTCTCCGTATATATTTATTATTCTATTATTTTTCCGGTCGACCGGAGGAGGCTTTCAGGGCGGCAAGGACGGCGGCCACATCCGCGGCGCGGACACCGGGAATGCGGCTCAGCTCGCCCAGGGTGGCCGGCCGCACGGCCGCGATGCGCTGTCGGGCCTCGGTCGAGACGGCCGTCGGCAGCTTTTCCAGGAACTCCCGGGCCAGCGCCAGCTCCCGAAACCGTTCCAGCAGTTCGAGTTCGCGCTCCTGCTGGGCGGCGTATCCGGCATACTTGATGCGGGCCTCGAGCTCGATACGGGCGAGCGGGTCGAGCGTCCCGATTTCCGGCACCAGCTCGCGCATGGCTTCGAGCCGCACCTCAGGCCGCTTCAGCACCTGCTCCAGCGAAACCCGGCCCTGGACCGGCCCTCCCGTGAGAGCGACGGCGACGGCAGGTTCGATCTGGCGGCCGGCCAGGAGGGCGGCGGCCTCGTCCAGCCGGTGCTGCCGTTCCCCGAGAACCGTCCGCCGGGTCTCGTCGATCAGACCGGCATCGGCGGCGATTCGTGACAAGCGCGCCTCGGCGTTCGACATGCGCAGCTCCAGCCGCCAGGGGGATCGCGAGGTGAAGATCCGGTACGGCTCGTGAAGCGGCTGCATCGTGATCTCCTCGACCAGCAGCCCGAGATACGAGTCACGGGCCGACAGAATGGCCGGTGGCCGGCCCAGAGCGACGGCCGCCGCGTTCCAGCCAGCCAGGAGCCCCTGGGCGGCGGCCTCCTCATACCCCGAGGTGCCGTTGATCTGGCCCGCGAAAAACAGGTTCGGCACGCGCTTCGACATCAAGGTGGGGTACAAGGCGTTCGGATCCGCCACGTCATACTCGATCGCATATCCCGGCCGCGTCAGACGCGCGTTTTCGAGTCCCGGCAGCGTGCGGACATACTCTTCCTGCACGGCTTCGGGCAGGCTCGTCGACATCCCCTGCAGGTAGATCTCCCGGCCGTCCGCGCCTTCGGGTTCGAGAAACACCTTGTGCGCCGTTTTTTCCGGGAACTTGCCGACCTTGTCCTCGATCGACGGGCAGTATCGGGGCCCCGTGCCCGAGATCCGCCCCGCGACCAGGGCCGACTCGTGCATGTGCGCGCGGATCACCGCATGGGTCGCCTCGGTCGTGCGCGTGAGATGACAGGGCAGACGCACGGAAGCCGCGCCGCGGGCCGACCAGAGGGAAAACATCGGTGTGGCGGGCTCGTCATCCTGGCGTTCGAGTCCAGAGAAATCGATCGTCGCCGAGGCGATCCGGGGTGGGGTACCGGTCTTGAACCGGCGCACCGGCAGCCCGATCCGTTCGAGTTCTTCGCCCAGGGCATCCGCCGGGGGTTCTCCCGCGCGGCCTGCGCCAAAGCGGGCTTCGCCGATATGGATCACGCCCCGCAGGAATGTTCCCGGGGCGAGCACGACCACCGGCGCGCGCCAGACATCGCCGGCCTGGGTCGTTACGCCGGCCGGGCGGCCGTTTTCCAGCAGAAGGCCGGTCACGGTCGCCTGGGCGAGATGGAGGCGAGGGGTGGATCGCAGCACCTGGCGCATCCGGCGCGCGTAGGCCTCTTTGTCGGACTGGATGCGAATCGCCTGGACGGCGAGACCTTTGCGGGTGTTCAGGAGACGCGCCTGAAGGCTGGTTTCATCGGCGACGATACCCATGGCCCCGCCCATCGCGTCGATCTCGCGCACCAGGTGGCCTTTTCCCTGGCCGCCGATGCTGGGGTTGCAGGGCATGGCCGCGATCGTGTCGAGGCTGATCGTGAGCAGGAGCGTCTCGGCGCCCGCCCGGGCCGAAGCCAGGGCCGCCTCGCAGCCGGCGTGGCCGGCACCCACCACGATGACCTGCGCGTGCGGGATCACTTGAGGATCGTCAAGGCTTTTGCAGCGAAGGAGCTGACCAGTTCGCAAGGATCATCGAGCAGCACCTTCATCAGTTCGACCGCATGGGGACCGCGTTTGCGGGCAAGCAGTTTTGCCGCGGCCAGGCGCACGCCGTCGTTGGCATGCTGGGCAGCGAAGTAGATGAGGATATTCTGGTCGTCACCGACGATGAAGGGCATGTCGGCGATCGCTTTCGCAGCCTCTCCGTCATCCCCTGACATGAGGCGGTTGTACACCTGGATCGAGCGGGGCTTCTGGAATTTCACCCCGGGTGGCAGCGGAACGACCGGCTCGGCTGCGGTTGCAGACGGGCGCGGTGCGGCGGGAGCCGTCGCAGAAGGCTGCGGCGACCGGGCCGGGGCCTCGTCAGACGGCGCTTCGTGGACATGCGCGGGTTTGCCGGCGACCGCTGGCGGAACGTCTTCCAGCTCCGGAAGCGGGAGCTCGGGGGCCGGTTCGGCAGGGGGCGGCGGCGGCGGTTCGGGTGCCGGGGCCGGAGGCACGGGGGGCAGGGAAAGGGCTTCCTCGGCGACCGGCGGCAACACCGGCTCGGGGGGCTGGGGTTCCGGTTCCGGTTCAGGTTCAGGCTCGGGAACCGGCGCCTTCGCAGGAGGTTTCGCGGCCGACAGGGAGAACTTCGGCACGGCCGCCGGCGCAGCGGAAGGCGCGATCAGCCCGACGGGAGGCTGACCGACGGTGCCGCCCGCAACGGGCTTCATCGCCGGCTCTACCGATGTCGGAGCGGGAACGGGGGCCTGGGCAGCGGAAGTTCCCGGCTTCGGGGCATCCTTGATCTTTTCCCACAGACCGCGCGCCACCTGGGCCACGACGTTGTCGGGGTCGGAAATCGTGGACTGAAGGACCTCGCGCGACACCGTGTTGTTGATCTTCGCGAGAGCCTTGAGAACGCTCAGGCGGATTCCCTGGTTCGTATCCTTGAGCGCCGCCTTGAGCAGCGTCAGAGAAGGCTGGTCGCCGATCTCGCCGAGGGCGAAGATCACGCTGTCGCGCAGCCAGACCTCGGACGAGCCAAGCATCGAGCGCAGGGTGGCGAAGGCTTCGGCGTGGCCGCACTTGACGAGAAACTTCGCGGCGTTGACCTTGACCCGGTTCTCGGGGTCCTTCAGCAGCTTCGCGACATCGTCTTCGCAGCTGCGGATGTTCCGCTCCTCGATCACCTCGACCGTGTTGGCGCGCACACGGGCATCCGGGTCGGCAAGACACTGGCGGATCGTCTCGACGCCGTTCTCGCCGGCCATGCGGGCGAACACCTTGACCAGCCCGGATTTGACGATGACGTCCTTCTCGGCGAGCAGCACCTGTTCCAGCGGCTCGACGTCGAGCGCCGAACGGGTCTCCATGATGATTTTCAGAACGAGAAACCGCCGCTGCGACGAGAAGTTCGGGATGGCCAGGAACGGAAGCACCTGGACCGGAACCCGGGGGTCCTTGAGCGTCAGAAGCCCCTGGAGAGCGGTCAGGGCGACCTCTTCGTGCACCTGGCGGGCCATCCAGAGAAGCTGCGTCAGATGGCCGGGGGGGCGGTTCCGGACCAGAAACCGGCTGTGCTCGAGCAGCTCCGGAATGCTTTTCATTTTCTCGGGATCGGGCAGCGCCGGGTCGACCTGTTCGTCGAGATCCGGCGCTTCGATGACGAGAGGCCCCGCCGGCCGTTTCCCCGACAATGCCGGCTTCTTGCCGGTGCTGGACGAAAGAAGCGAGGCATCGATCTCGGGCACCTCGTCTGTCAGAGACGGCAACGCCGCAGCAACGGCCGGAACTGCCGGGGCAGGCGGTTCGGAAGGCACCGGCTCATCCGCAGGCGGAAGCGGGAGATCTGGGACCGGGTCGGTGGGCTTCTGCGGAATCGGTGCCGCAACTGGCACACTGCCTCCCAGTTCGGTCAGCATGCGCCTGGCCGCGGTTCGCACCTCTTCCTCGGCATCTTCGAGCAGGGGCGTCAGCAGCCTGATTCTTTCGTCATCCGGAAGCGTCAGGTTCGGCACCTGGCGAACCGATTTGAGACGCACTTCCGCCGAGATCGAGCGGAGGTTCTGGATGATCAGGTCCTGCTGTCGCTTGGGAATCATGGGGTAACCTCATCTTCCTGCTGGAGTGACGGAACGGGTCGACCGCCGAACAGCGTCCACAGCATAGCAAGATCGGCCCGTCCGAGGCAACGGGTTCGTGCAGCCTGGGCCAGATCCTCGAACCTGTTCGAGCCGATCACTTCGCGGGCTTCCTCGGTGAGACCGGCTCCCGCTCCGGGCGGCAGAGGCAGGGGCAGCCGGAGCTGCTCCAGGCGACGTGTTTCCTCCATGCGTTCGGCCTCGCGGGCCGCGTATCCGCGGTATTTGACCCCGATTTCGAGCGTTTCGACCTGGTCCGGCGCGGAAAGGGCGGGCGCGAACCCCTCGACGAGGCTTGCAAGATCGGCATACCCCACCCCGGGCCGCTGCAGAATCTCGGAAGCGGTCACCCGCTTTTTGAGTCCCCCCGTTCCGGTCTCGGCCAATTTCTCGCGCAGCGCCGCCGTCGGCGTTACGGAAATCCCATCGAGCCGGCCGGCCTCAGCGACGATCTCCCCGAGCCAGGCCCCGATTTTTTCGTGGCGGTCCCCGCTCACGAGACCGACCCGGCGGGCGGCATCGATCAGCCGGGCCTCGGCCGTGTCGTCCCGCAGATGGAGGCGGAACTCGGCATTTGCAGGGGTGATGCGATACGGTTCGGGGTGGTCCCAGAGCGAGAGGTCATCTATAAGCACGCCGATATATCCATCGGTTCGCGATGGCAGGAAGGCAGGCAGCCCGAGCACCGACCGGGCCGCGTTGATGCCGGCGATCAATCCCTGGGCCGCGGCTTCCTCGTATCCCGAGGTGCCGTTGATCTGGCCGGCCGTGTACAGGCCCTCCAGCGCCCGCGAGGCCATGCTCTTGCGCAGGCAGCCCGGAGCGAGGGCGTCATACTCGATCGCGTAGCCGTATCGCACGATCCGGGCGTTTTCGAGGCCCGCCACGCTCGTCACGACGTCGCGCTGGGCCTCGGGGGGCATGCTGGTGGTCAGCCCCTGGAGATACACTTCGCCGGATTCGCGCCCTTCGGGCTCGACGAAGATCTGGTGCTGCGCCATCTCGGGGAATTTGAGCACCTTGCGGTCGATCGAGGGGCAGTGCTTGGGGCCGACGTTCGTGATGTTGCCCACCACCAGCGGACTGTCCTGGATGTGCCGGCGCACCGCGGCGATCGTGCGTTCGTCGGTGAAGGTGAGCCAGCAGGAGAGCTGGTCGTGGAGACGGCGGAGTCGGTGTTCCCACAGAAAGCCGCCGGCAAGAGGGTCTCCCGGCATCTCGCGCATCCGGGCGCGGTCGATGGAAGCGGCGTCGAGGCGGGGCGGCGTCGCGGTCTGGAGACGGCGCATCGCCACCCCGGCGGCCTGCAGGGATCCGGAAAGCCCCGTCGCGGCGCGCTGCTGGTGCGGACCACCCGGCCACGTTTCGCGGCCGACGATGATCCGGCTTTCCAGATACGTGCCCGTGGCGAGGACGAGACGATCGCAGCCGAACCGGATGCCGGTCTCGAGCTCGACCCCGCACACCCGGCCGTTCGCGGTCAGGATCGCGGTGACATGCCCCTGGCGCAGGGTCAGTCCGGGCGTTTCGAACAAGGCTTGGAGCATGCGGCGCCGGTAGAGTTCCTTGTCGGCCTGGGCGCGTCGCGCCCGCACGGCGGGCCCTTTCGAGGTGTTCAGCCATTTGAGCTGGATGCAGGTCTCATCGATCGCCGCGGCCATCTCGCCGCCAAGAACCCCGATCTCGCGCACCAGATGGCCTTTCCCCGGGCCGCCGATGCTCGGATTGCACGGCATCAGCGCGACGGTCGAGAGGTTCATCGTCAGCAGCAGCGTGGGCACCCCCAGGCGGGCCGAGGCAAGGGCGGCCTCGCAGCCGGCATGCCCGGCGCCGACCACGATCACGGGAACATGGATCATCGTCGTCATTTTCCTATGCAGAACCGTTCGAAGATGCGGTCGAGCATCCCCAGGTCGGCCGTTTCGCCGGTGATCCGGCCCATCTGACGAACCGCCTCCTCGATCTCGAGCGCAAGCATATCTTCATATATTTTTCCAACCCCGTCACGGGCGCGCGTCACGGCCTCGAGAGCCGCCCCAAGCGCCTGGCGCTGCTGGGCGCCGAGGAGCAGCAGTTCATCCAGAGCATCCAGCCCTGCCTCACGCACGAGTTCGCCAATGATGGCGATCAATTCGGACATCCCGCGGGATTCGGTCGCGGAAATCCGCGCCACCGGCCACTCGGGGGGAATCGCGGGAAGCTTCACGGCCGCCGGCAGATCCGTCTTGTTCAGCACCGCGATGACCGGCCGACCGGCCTCCTGAAGTTCATGGATGATCCTGGTTTCTTCGATGCCGGCATTGACCGAGACGTCGAACACGGCCGCGACGGCGAAGGCCCGTTCGATCGCCCGCCGCGTGCGGCCGATGCCGAGCTCCTCGATCGGGTCGGCGGCCTCGCGCAGACCGGCGGTGTCGACGAGCCGCACGGGGACGCCATGCAGGGAGATCGACTCCTCGAGCGTGTCGCGCGTCGTGCCGGGGATCTCGGTGACGATCGCCCGGTCACGGCCGAGCAGGGCATTCATGAGGCTGGATTTTCCGGCATTCGGCGGCCCGGCAATGACGATCCGGAGGCCGGCCGCCACCTGGTCCCCATGGCGGGCCGACTCGGCGAATCTCCGCAGATCCGCCTCGGCACTGGTCAGTTCTTTCAGGATGCGTTCCGGATCGACATCCTCGATGGCATCCTCGGGAAAATTCAGACCGGCCTCGAGCTGGACAAGAAGGTCGAGAAGCCGCTGCCGGAGAGCTTTCACGCGCCGGGTCGGGGCTCCGTCGAGCTGGTTCATGGCGACCCGGATCTGGCCGGGGGTCGTGGCATCAAGCAGCCGGGCCGTCGCCTCGACGTCGAGCAGACTCATCTTGCCGTTCAGAAACGCCCGTCTCGTGAACTCTCCCGGCTCGGCGACCCGGGCACCGGCGGCAAGCACGACGCCGAGCAGACGCGCCAGGACGGCCGGATTGCCGTGAGCACCGATCTCGGCCAGGTCTTCCCCCGTGTAGGATGCCGGCGCGAGGAAGGTCTGGACGACGACCCGGTCGACGACGAGGCCGTCGGCGGGATCGCGGATTTCGCCGGCATAGGCGGAAAAAGCCGCGGGGAAAACACGCTTCCCCCGCGGCCTGAAGATCTTCTGCAGAATCGTGCCGGCTTCGGGGCCCGACACGCGGATCACGCCAATGGCCGAACGGCCTGGCGGCGTGGCCACGGCTGCGATCGTGTCAATCTTCGTCGGAAAAGTCCTCCATGAACATCGGGACGGAGGTGCTCTTCGGCTCGGTCGCCGGCTCTCCGGCGGGCCGCTGGGGCCGGTCGCCGCCGCGGTTTCCGCGGTATCCGCCGCCCGAGCGGGGCCGGCGGGGCGGCATCGGATCGCCGGCGGGCCGGGTCGGGGCAATCACGACACGGCGCATCGGCTCGGTGCCCTTGGAGAAGGTTTCGATGCCGTTGCGGTCTTTCAGGGCGAGGTGGATCGTGCGGCGGTCGAGGGTCGACATCGGCTCGAGTTCGACCTGGCGGCCGGAGTCGATGACCTTGTGGTACATGCGGTTGGCGAGCTGAACGAGGCCCTTGTGCCGCTTCTCGCGGTAGCCCTCGACGTCGATGACGAGCTTCGCGCGGCCTTCCCGGCCCTTGTTGGCGATGATGTTCACGATGTACTGGATGGCATCGAGCGTCCGGCCGTGCTTGCCGATCAGCTGCGATACGTTGGTTCCGGCGGCATCGACGGTCCAGACCCCGTCGGCGACGCGGTCGACCAGCTCGACATCCGTGACGCCGACGAAGCCGGCGACATGGGTCACGATCTGGTGGACGGTGTCGTGCATCGGGTGATCGGTTCCCAGGGGGGCCTGTTTGCCGCCATGGCCCGGGGCGACGTCGGATTCGGCATCCTCGAAGTCGTATTCGTCCCCTTCTTCAGCCGCAGGGGTCGGAGCAGCTGCAACCGCGGGCCTCTCGGGACGAGCCGGCCGCCGGGGGGCGGGCGCCGGGGCAGGCGCCACCGCGGGCTGGGGAGCCGGGGCGATGGGGCGCGGCTCGGCGGGGGCGGCGGACACCTTGGGTTCGATTGCGAACCGCATGCGGATCTCGGGGTTCCCGACGGCGGCGAACAGGCCGCGCGGCGGCGCTGCAAGCACTTCACGCCCGGTGATCGTCTCGTTCGGCTTGAGCTCGCGCTCGATCAGCTGGATCGCTTCGTCTTCCGTTCGTGCCGTGATCTCGATGAATCGTTTCATGGGGTGATTTTCTCCTTCGCGGCCGACATGATTCTGTTGGCCTGGATCTGCTGGATGATGCCGATGACGCTGCTCGTGAACCAGTATACCAGAAGCCCGGCGGGCAGCGACCAGGTGATGACGAACATGAACATCGGCATGAACGCCATCATCTGCTGCTGCTGCGGATCCATGTTGCTGGTTCCCTGCTGGTAATACATCAGGGCCGCGATCGCGATCGGCAGGATGAGATACGGGTCGGCCTTCGACAGATCCGCCATCCAGAGGAACGGCATCTTGCGAAGTTCGACCGCAATATTTATCGTATTATATAGCGCAATCAATATCGGCAACTGGAGAAGCATCGGCAGACAGCCGCCGAGGGGGTTCACATTGTGTTTCTGGTAGAGCTTGAGCACTTCCTCGTTGAACTTCTGGGGATCGTCGCGATGCCGGTCTTTCAGGTCCTGGACCAGGGGCTGGAGCTTCTGGACCTGGGCCATCGACTTGGTCGACTTGAGGGTCAGCGGATACAGGATCAGCCGCACGACGATGGTGAGGAACACGATCGAGAGGCCGAAGTTCGGATAGATCGCGTTGAAGAACTGGAGGATGCGCAGAAGCAGGGTGCTGAGGAAGCCGTAATCCGTGACGGCATCGCGCTTGATGGCGAGCAGCTCGTCGAGCAGTTTGGGTCCGAAATACACCTGGAAGGAGAAGGTCTTCCCTTCCTGGGGTTTGAGGGTGAACGCGGGGATCGCAGCCGAGACCAGCTCGCCTTTGAATTCGCGCTTGCGGGAATCGTCGGATTTGACCGGGAATCCCGTTGCAGCCAGCTTCACGGGCTGTTTCGCGTCGAGCAGCATGCAGAAATATGTGGTTTTGAGACCCACACCGGTATACCCGCCGGCGACAGTTTTCTGCATGAACGTCTCGGGAGAGTCGTATGTTTCATGGGTGTCCGGCTTGAGCGCAAGAACCGAAGAGGGGTTGAACGGATCGAGGAACAGGCCGGGACCATAACTGACGGTCAGGCCATTCTGCCGCCCATCGGCCACCTCGATGAGCTGGGAACCGAGATTCGTGAGCAGATAGGCGACTTCGAAGGCATACCCCGTGGTGCTGAAGGTATACTGTTTGACCAGCCCGACACCGCCAGCCTGGGAGCCGGGAACGACATTGTTGTAGGTCGCCTTGATGACGAGGCGATCGGCGGTTTTTTCGGCAACGGCGATGGTATAGCCGCGCGTATTCATCGACTCGGCGCCGATCGTCGCCGAGAACGGCGCGATCGTTCCCGTGGCGAACGGATACCCGGCATCCATCAGGATCGGCGGGAACAGATTTTCCTCGTAATTCACGCCCTTGAGATAGTAGACCGAGATATCCCCCGTCCGACTGGAGAGAATGATGCGAAGGCGCCGGGTCTCGATGGTGGCGTCACCAAGGCCGTCACGATCGACATCGGCCAGGGAAACGGTCGCCGGCTGGCCGGATGGCGTCTGCTGGGCGACAAGTTCTCCGGCGGAGACGAACAATGCGATGATGACAAGGATGAAAAGGAGAACCGACGGACGGGGGCGCAACGCCGAGGTTGCAAAGCAGGTGGCGGTCGATGTCACGGGGCAGCCTCCGGGGAAATCAGGGATGGTGTAGATGGCTGGTCGGAAAATTACGGTACAGGATCAAATCCTCCGGGAGAAAAGGGATTACACCGGAGGATTCGGTACAAGCCAAGCGCCCAGCCTTTCAGGAAGCCGTATCGCTCGATCGCCGCGAAGGTGAAACGCGAGCAGGTCGGTTCAAATCGGCAGTGGGTTCCCATGATGGGAGAAAGCCAGCGCTGATACAGGCGGATGAAAGCGAGGCTGCCGCGCACGGCGACATTCCGCCGCGTCGGCTCAGCGTGCGACGGCATCATGGGGAGCCGCGGCAGTGGCCGCCTCGCGCTGGATACGCTTCAATGCCCATCCGATGATGGAGCAGATCTCGGCATACCCGAGGCCACCGCAGGAGCGGGAAAGGCAGATGATCATCTCGACGCCCGGCGAGCGTTCTTCTGACAGGCGCAGCGCCTCCTTGAGCCGCCGTCGGAACGCATTCCGCTCGACGGCGATGCCGAAACGGCGCGGCGCCGAGATTCCATACCGAAAAACCTCTTCTGAGGTCAGCCGGTAGTAGAATCCCAGGCCGAGCCTGAAAAAACGACGCCCGCCCGTGAAAACCCGATCGAAATCCGCCCGGGTTCGTAACGTGCAAAACGTCCGGCGAGGAGACACCCCGCGCTCAGGGGATCAGAGGCAAACGCGCTTGCGGCCGATGAGGCGGCGGCGCTTGAGAACCTTGCGACCGGAAACCGTCGCGGCCCGCTTGCGATATCCGTGGGTCTTCTGGCGCTTGCGTTTATTGGGGTTATACGTGAAGCTCATTGGTCGTCTCCTTCAAAATAACCGAAGTGGAAAGTTGTAATATATACCACCTCGGTACACCTGTCAACTCCCGAGTTGCGGAGAAAGCGAGGGAAGCGCCCACCGGCGCATCATCAAGAACGTCATTCTTCACCCCGCGGCGCGGTAAAATAACCTCACCCGAGGTATCTGCGCGTCCATTTCCGACAGGCCGGTTGTACCGTGGGTAGAAAATCCCCTTACCGGGAGGCAGGATTCCCCGGCCTAAGGACAAATCGCGTCTCATGAGGCTTCACTGGTCTTTTCCCTGCAACATCAGAGCTACACGATGGGAACAGGGGCGAGGGGCTCTCTGGCAAGATGTGAAGATCTTTGGGCATGGGATTTGCATTTCATGTTGTGATACAGTTTCGTTCAGAGTAGCAGAAAGAAGATGTCTGTCATGAAGAGTTGATCGAGACCGGTGGTTCGATCACCAAACATACCGGGGCTGAAGAGGTGCAAACCATGAACAAGAAGATCAGAAACGATGGGCAGGCGATGGTGGAGCTTTGTCTTGTCCTCCCATTGCTTCTCCTCATTTTTCTCGGGGGAATCGTTGACTTCGGGTATGTGTTCTACAACTACATCACCCTTCAGCAGCTCTGCAACGATACGGCGATGTTCGCTGCCAGCCCGTATGTCCCCATCACCCCCGACAATGCCTCCGGCACGAGCGATATCGGCCAGTCCGATCAGGCGGTCAAAGACTTCGTTGCCGCTCATAAACCCCCCGCCTGGGAAATGACCGAAGGATCGTCCACCACCCACAACAAGCTGACGGTCACCCTCCCTCCGATCTACAAAACGTCGGATGGGCTCGCGAATATCCGCAGAGTCACCCTCTTCTATCGCTCCCCGTTCATCACCCCTTTCTGGCAGACGATCGCCAAGGTTACCAACTGGAAGGAAGGCATTCCCCTTACCACGTCGGTTGCATTCCAGATTCCAAGGAACTTGTGGGGGAGTTATTGATATGTCAGTGCGCACAAAGCGGTATTCCGGCCAGGCTCTCGTCGAAATGGCCCTCATCATGCCGTTTCTGGTCATGATTTTCATCGGTATCGTCGACTGTGCCAGGGCCTTCCACTGCTGGTCAACGATCAATCACATGTGCATCGAGGCAGCCCGTACAGCCTCTCAACGAAAGAACTTCCGCGTCATCCCCAACTTTTTCGGACCGGATACGCATGAGTCCCTCACCACGACGCGGCAGGCGTTCTATCGCTACATCTCCCCGATGACCGCCTCGGAATCCATTACCGTCAACTTCACGGGCGTCGGCCAGGCTACCGACACGGTCACGATCACCTGCACCTACCGCTTCAAACCCTGGTTCCCGGGCCTTTCCCGACTGATCGGAAAAAGCAGTGACGGGACGCTCACCCTTCACGGGAATGCCGTCCAGCGAAAGGAGTGACCCCATGAGAACGGAGAGAAGATCTAATCAGCGGCTCGGCAGTGTTCTCATCGGCACGGCCGTGGGCATGCTGTTTTTGGTGGGCATGCTGGCCCTGGTCATCGACATCTCCTGGCTGTACTACCAGAAAATCCGCATCAATAGCGCCGTCAACGCAGCCTGGCGGGCCGGAATGGACGAGATCATCATGTCCGCCAACAACGGGAAGTCCGTCTCCGAAGCGAACGTCATCCAACGTGCCAAAAACGTCTACGCCCAAAACGGCTTCGATCCCCAGAGCCTCCAGGTTACCTTTCCCACTGAGTATCATGGTCGAGGGCTGAGAACGTATGGCATCACGAAGCCTCCCCTGTTTTTCGCCAACTTCGTCACCCGTGATCGAAAGACGGGGGAGCCAATGCCTCATTCGGTCGACGCCCTTCGCACGGGCCTGGGGGGTGAAGGCATGATTCCGCTCTGCCTGGTTCCGGGCGACATCAAGTTCGGGAGCAAAGAGACAGGCAAAGACAACAAAGGAAATCCCATCTATCAAACGGGATACTGGTACAACCCTTTCGATTATCATGACTTCGATACGGACCAAGGCTATGTCGCCTCGGAAGAGTATATTCTGAAGCTGGGGCCCCAGAAAACGAACGTCGCCTCGGCACCTCCCGTTCCGAACGACTACAACATTTTCGTCACCGGGGGAGGCAACTCGAACGAGGGCTCTCTCGACCTCGGTGGCCAGGGCGCCGCGAACTGGCTGGAAAACATGCTGTATGGGTATGCCGGCAGCCTGAGTGTCGGCGACTACGTGAACACGGCGCAGGGCGAGGTCACCAACAAGACGATCGAAGGACGCGAGTATCGTGCCGCTCTCGGCGACATGGTCACCGTCCCCATCATCAAGGTCGTGGGAGAAGACACGCTTCTCTACAACACGGGTGGCAGCAAGACCCTCGTCATCGTCGGATTCGCCCGGGTCGTCATCTCCTCGATCGAGGAGACGGATTACGACGTCGATCTCGGCCAGTATACCAAAACCCAGATCCGGGGCAGGTTCGTCGATTACCTCGTGAGACCGACGAAAGACACCCTGGAGTTGAACTGAACCGCTGCTTCTTTTCTTCGAGAGCGGGAGGAAAAAATCCCTCCCGCTCTCCTCATGAAAAAATAGTACTTGCCGAAAGAGGGCATAGTACATATATTATCTCTTTTTGAGAGGACGTCGGGTGTACATTCGACCGCTGAGGTTGCAGTACATCTGACCCTATGGTATAGTCCCGCTTCTAGCCCACCGGGGAGGAGGATCTCGTGTCGTGAATCGACGAGCAATCATTGTAGCCCTCATCGTGAGTATGGTGTTTTCCGCCATTCTCTGGAAAAAGGTCCAACAGGATCAGGGAAAAAAGGGCGGAGAGCCGATCTTTGTTGCGCCACCCAAGATTCCGACGAAGAACGTCGTGGTCGCCCGCCGGAAAATTCCGGCGCGCACGATGCTCGAGCCGGCGAAGATGAACGAGTTTTTCGAAATCAAGGAAATCGTTGCATCCGCCGTTCCGCCTGATGCTTTCACGGATATGGCCTCCCTCACCAAGAAATACACGGCCATCACGGTTCTTGGCGGCGATATCATGACGCCGAACCGCATGCTGGACAAAGATGTGATTCCGGCGCTTTCGTTTGCCGTTCCCCAGGGCAAACGGGCGGTCACGATTGCCGTGACGCGAACCTCCGGTGTTGGTGGCTTCATTCAGCAGGGGGACTACGTCGACGTGATCGCAAGCTTCAAGCCTGGTTCGCCTGATTCCATCACGAAGATCGTCATGCAGGACATCCTGGTCCTGGCGGCCGGTAATACGTATGCGTTCGATCCGGGCGTTGCAACGGCGGCCCCGGCGATTGCCGCGGCCAAAATGGAACTGGTGACGCTGGCCGTTGCTCCAGACGAACTCGAGCGGTTGGTCTATCTCGACAGCGGGGTGATCTTCCGGCTGGTGCTCAAGAATCCCAAAGACAAGGGAGAGCAGGTCCAGACCAAGGGTGCCACCGAAAAAATCGTCATGAGGGCGATTGGGTACAGCGAGCCTACTCCGGCTCCGGTACAGCCGCCGATCGAGGTGACCAAGCCTGTAGCTCCCCCCGCTCAGCAAGTAATGGAAACCTATGACACCGGTAGAGTCGAGATCATGTATGGCAGCAGGCGCCACTTCGAGATGAACAAGTTCGGCATGGTGTCCGTCACCCCGTCGATGAAGGAGCTGCCCCCCGTCAATCCGCCGGTTCCAGCTGGTTTCGAGGCTCCTCAGTTGCCCTCCTCCCCTGAGAATCCGGCCGTTCCTCCGACCATGCCCCTCGATTCTTCTGACGCCTCCAGGCCGATGATCAACCCCATCCGCGAATGACAGTGAGGAGAGGACACATGAATACGCGATTTCCGTTTCTTCCGCATATGAAAAAAGCCTTCATTTCCCTCCTCGCTGCAGGGGCTCTGAGCTTGTTCGGAAGCCCTGCCGCCTTCGCGGAGAAGATCATGATCCCGATCGGCAAGGCCCACACGATGCAGGCCCCCGGCGTCACCAAGATCATTGCCGTGAAAGACGGGGTGGTCGAGGTGCTGAACGTGTCGGAGCAGGAAGTGATTCTTTCCGGAGTCGGCATGGCTCCTGACATCACGCAGATCATCTACTGGGATGCAACCGGCCAGCATGTGGTGGATGTCGAAACGTTCCGGGAAGCGGATCTGATCCAGCGCAAATTCTCCACGCTCGTCACCGTACCTGGTGTTACGCTGACGCTCTTCCCCGACGCCGCTTATCTCCGCGGCTTTGTCGACTCCCAGGACAAAATCAAGGAGATCTCGACGATCGCCACCACGCTGGTGACGGATCGCAAGCTGATCAACTTGATGGGCCTGAAGGAAGAAGGGAAAACCTACAAGACCTACGAGCAGGTTCTCAAGGAGCGCATCATCGATGCGATCAAGGTCCCGACCGTGAAAGTCACGGTTCTCAATCCGCGAACGATCATGACGACCAATGAGAACGATCCGGGCGCGAACCCCGCCGCTTCGGCAACCCAGAATCTCGAGGGGCTCATCAAGATCGTACTCGAGGGCTCGGTGCAGGACCAGATGGAGTATCAGCACTTGCAGGAAGTCGTGCGCGGCTTCGTGACCTCCGAAGAAACGCAGATCTCCAATCTGGTGACGATCGAAAACCCGATCCAGGTGGTGTTCCAGGCCTATGTTCTTCAGGTCAGCAAAGACAACACCCGCGACCTGGGAATCAAATGGGGCGGAACCTCAGCCCTTGGCGGCGATCCGAGCTCCGGCATTCTCAACTTCACCGAAAATATCACCAATGCCTTCAGAGGCGACGCTCAGGCCGCCGGGGCTCCGATCGGCAAGTATCCGAACCCGTTCAAGATGAACAACATCAACCGGTTCGATCTGATTGCCGCCCGTGTCCAGGCCTGGGAATCCCAGGGCAAGGTCAAGGTCGTGGCGAATCCCAAGCTTCTGGTGTATGCCAATGCCAAAGCCACGAAGATCGCCAAATCCGGCTGGATCGACGAGACAACCTCGACATCCGGCGAAGGCGAGGCGGAAGGCGACGGCGGCCTCGCATTCGTGAAGGTCGGACAGGACATCTACTACCCCAGCACGATCGATGCGTCGGGCAATCCGACCTACGCGGCCGCCCAGGCCACTCTCAAGCTGGTCGTGCGCGATCTGTTCGTGAAGGATGACGATCTGAAGTTCTCGGTGTTCGCAAAGCAGGACGAGCCCTCCTTCACCCGCGGAACCAACGCTCCGCCCAACATCCTGAAGCGCTCTGTCATGACCACCGTGAAGATCAAGAACAACGAGACGGTCGTGCTCGGCGGCCTCATCAACGAAAGCGACAGTCTCACCCGCACCGGCGTCCCGGGCCTTTCCCGGCTGCCGCTCGTGGGGAAATTCTTCCGGACGACCTCCGTCCTGAAGAGCAAGAACGAGCTCGTGATCCTGCTCACCCCGCAGATCGTCGGCCGGGACACGGGTATCGGCAACACGAAGAAGTTCGAGACGGTTCCCGTCCCCCGGCGCACCGAGCGGCTCGAGCAGCTCCACGAGATGTTCCAGCAGATCAAGGGCAGTCATTTCCCCAGCGAAAACAACTGACGATCCCTTCCGTCACCCCAACGGCGCCGTTTCTCCGGAAACGGCGCCGTTTCCTTTGTTGCGATTTTGCCAAGGCATGGCCGGGAAAGGGAACTGCTGCACGCTTTCCTGGGCATGTCGCACTTGTTTGTGCTAGAATTGTCGCCGACGCAGAGACAGAATTGCGTCGAGATTCCAAGAAAAGGCGAAGGAAGGAATGTGATGGAAAAAACCAGAAAACCCGCTTCTAAAGAGGCCGCACCGGCAGCCGCCTCGCCGAATCCGAACATTCGCAAATACCAGCAGGTGAACGGCTGGGATGTCCTGGAAACGGCGGATGAAAAGGTATTGCAGAGCCGCTCCAAGCGGTATCTCGAGTTCCTTTCCACCTGCAAGACCGAGCGCGAAACGCTCACCTATATCGAAAAAGCGGCGAAAGCCGAGGGGTTCAAGCCCCTGTCGCTCGACGAGCCCCGCTCCCTGAAGGCCGGCGACCGGGTGTTCATCATGAGCAAGAACCGGGCGATGGCCCTCGTGGTCATCGGGAAAAAGCCCACCGTCGAGGGATTCCGCATCGTCGCGGCGCATCATGACGTGCCGCACCTCGATCTCAAATCCCTGCCCCTGTATGAAAAATACGGCACGGCGCTGTTCAAGACGCATTACTACGGCGGCATCAAGAAGTTCCAGTGGGCCGCGATCCCCCTTTCCCTGCACATTTTCGCGATCACCAAGGCGGGAAAGACGATCCGGTGCTCGATCGGCGAGAAGCCTGGCGAGCCGGTCTTCACGATCACCGACATCGCGCCGCACCTGGCCGCGAAGATCCAGAACGACCGCAAGGCCAACGAGACGCTGCGCGGCGAGGAGCTGAACATCCTCGTCGGCCACCGGCCGTTGCCGAAGAAGGACCGGAACGCCCCGGCCTCGAAGGGTGAGGAGCGGGTGAAGGGCGCGGTTCTCGAGCATCTGTTCAAGAATTTCGGCCTCGAGGAAGAGGACCTGGCCTGGGCCGAGATCGAGGCCACGCCGGCGTTCGAGCCCCGCGAAGTCGGGTTCGACGCCGGCATGATCGGCGGTTTCGGCCACGACGACCGCGCCTGCGTCATGGCTGCGTTCGAAGCCATCCGCGAGGTCAAGGTGCCGGAGTACACCGCGATCGCCCTGCTGTTCGACAAGGAAGAGATCGGTTCTGCCGGTGCCAGCGGCGCCCAGTCGATGATGATTTCCGACATGATGAACGTGCTGCTGCGCTCGACGGCGAAGAACGCCGACTACAGCGATCTGCGCCGGGCCATCTCGAACACCTACGTCCTGTCCGGCGACACCAGCATCCCGATCGATCCGACGTTCGACGGAGCGTTCGACCCGTCGAACTCGGGCTATCTCGGAAACGGCGTCTGGATCTGCCGGTTCACCGGAGCGGGCGGCAAGTCGGGCAGCAGCGAGGCCGATATCGAGTTCATCGCGCGCATCCGGGCCCTGCTGAGCGAGGAGAAGATCCCCTACCAGTTCGGCGAGATGGGCAAGGTCGACGAGGGCGGCGGCGGCACCGTGGCCAAGTTCATGGCCCAGATGAACATGCACGTGCTCGATCTGTGCCTGCCGGTCCTCAGCCTCCACTCCCCCTTCGAGATTCTTTCGAAGGCCGACTACCACCACACGATCAACGCCTACCGCGTGTTTTTATCCAAGAAGTTCTGACGATCTCCGGGGCGCCCGTCGATGCGGCGGGCGCCCGTTTTATTCTATAGAGACGATTATGGATTTACCTTCTCTGGAATCGGCCATCGCGGCTCAGCGGCTCGACAAGCCTGTCCTGCTCTTCGCGGGACGGGAAGAGTTCCTGAAGGAGCGGGCGGTCGTCAAGCTGATCGAAGCGTATGTCGCCCCGGAGGACCGGAGCGACAACGTCCGGCGCATCGATTTCGGCACGGCCACGGCTGACACGCTCCTGGGCGATCTGGGCAGCTTCTCGTTCAACCTGAGCCATCGCGTCTTCGTCGTCACCCATCCCGAGAGTCTCGCGGCCTCGACCAGGCGGGGGATGCTCGAGAAGCTGGCGGGGGGGCTTCCCGAGCGGACATTTCTGCTCGTTCTCTCGAGCGAGGCGCGGATCATCGGCGAGTATGCGCTTGCCCTCGAGGATCGGGCCGAGAAGATCGACTTCTGGCCCCCGTTCGAGAACAAGCTGCCCGAGTGGCTCCAGAAGGAGGCCCGCCAGCTCGGTGCCGCCCTGGCGCCGGATGCGGCGGATCTCCTGCTGCAGAATATCGGCGGAGATCTGCGCCTGCTTTCCCAGGAACTGGAAAAGCTGTGCCTGGCTGCCGGCCCCGGCAAGAGCATCACGGCGGCCCAGGTGGCCGCTTCCGTGGCATATCTGCGCCAGGACACGATCTTCGATTTGCTGGATGCGGTCGGCATGCGGCGGCTGCCGGAGGCGATGCGGCTGGTCGACAGCCTGCTGCTCAAGGGCGAGTCGCCCGTTCCGATCTGGTATCTGCTGAGCCGCATGCTGAGAGATTTCCGGTTGGTACACGATATCGCCGCCGACCGGCCCGACCTGGGACGGCCGCTGCTCGAGGCTCTTCGATCCATCCGGCAGTTGAGCGGAAAGACGGATTTCCGGTCGAACCAGGAGCGAAAAAGTCTGACCGAAACGATTCAGCGGGAAGCGGCATCGTGGCCGCCCGTGCTGACCGAAGCTCTCGGCATCGACCAGGCAATGCGGGTGAAAACGCTCGCCATGGCGGCCGGATTCACGCGGGACGAGCTGACCGGACTGACACCAAGGCTGGTCGAGATGGATGCCGCGCTCAAGAACTCGCCACCGAACGAGGCCTTGCTGCTTCAGCGGTTCATCGCCGAAGTCGTCACGGGGAAACGCCACCAGCCACCATCGCAGGGCGAGGGTGGCTGGTGAGGACGGCCGCGAGCGGCCGTTCGGCGCAGAGACGCCGGAAGATCAGGCGCTCTTGGTGGTCTGGAGCTTGTTGACGGCGCGCATCAGGCGGCCGATCTTGCGGGCAGCGGTCCGGGGGTGGATATACCCGTTGGAGCCGGCCTTCGCGATGCGGCTGTAGGCGTTGTTGGCGATCTCGGCGAGGTTGCCCTTGCCGGTTTCGGCGGTCTCGAGAGTCTTCTTGCGAAGGGTCTTGAGCTCGGATTTCACAGCAACGCGCAGGGTGTGGCGGCGCTGGGCTTTGCGGGCGTTCTTGGCGGCAGAGGAAGTGTTAGCCATGACGGACATCACCTTTCATTGTGATATGGTAGAAAGCTATCATACCACGCATTCGCCGACAATGCAAGCACCCGGTACCCCAGAAACGAATCCCCAGGGTATCACCTCGCAGAATCCCAGAGGTACAGACCGCTGCACGCCCCCCATCCGCAGATGTCGCAGGCGAGCGGGGCAAGGCGGCACAACATCCCGTGGAGTCGGCACGAGGTGCGGCTCGTCAAACGGGCGAACAGGGCTTCCCAGCGGGGAACAACGCGTTCGGGAGAAAAGTCGCGGATCCGCGCCAATCCCTGTTCGACGTAGCGCCGACGCATGTCGGGGGAAGCGAGCATCTCCCGGATCGCCTCGCTGAGAGCCACGGAATCGCCGGGCGGCACGAGTCTCCCGCAGAGGCCGTCGAGCAGAATCTCCCGGGGGCCCGACGGGCAATCCGCGGCCACGATCGGAACCCCCTGGGCCATTGCCTCGAGAAGGGTTCGGGGCAGCCCCTCCCGGCGGCTGGAAAGCACGAAAAGATCGGCTGCGGCAAGCCGTTTTTCGATCTCGGGCTCGAAGCCTGGACAATCGACGGTCGCCTCGACGCCCAGCTCCCGGATCACTTCCAGCAACCGAAGCCGGTCGGGGCCATCGCCGACGATGACGAGACGATGAAGGCATCCCGAGCGGATCAGGCAGGCATGAGCCGCGACGAGCAGGTCGAGCCCCTTGAGCTGAAGCCGGATCCGGCCCGCGGCAAGCACGACCGGAATTCCCGAAGCCGGGCGGGCGGGTTTCTGATGCGGAAGCAGGCCGACAGAAGTGTTCTGCATATTATATATTGTTTCACACATTCTCTCATCGAGAACGGGGCAGAACCTCCGAACCTCAGTCGTCACGCCATTCGAAACACCGACAATGGAGTCGGCCTGCCGCATGGCGAGCCGATGAAGCCGCGTAAAAAGGCCCCCCCATTCATCCGCCGCATGTTCCGAAAGCATCGTGTGGATCCAGGCGATGAAGGGCTTTCGTGCGATCCGGGCCGCGGCCGCGCCCGCCAGGCAGGGAACGCCTTCCATTCCGGCCACGACGAGATCGTGACCTGCCGCTTCCCGGCAGAGGCGGTGCAGGCAGAAGAGGAGGCCCCGACGCAGCCGGATGTGATCGGGCAACAGGCGCACCAGGCGGATTCCCGTGGGGATCTCGCGGGAATAATCGTTGCGGTGTTGAAGGGAAACGAGGGTGATCGTGTGGCCGCGGGCGGCAAGCTCACCGCAGAGCCGCAGGAGGGAGCGTTCGGCCCCGCCGGCGGCGAGACTCGTGACGATGAACAGCAGCCGAAAGGAGCCGTTCATCCCGCTTCCGGCTTGCGGGTCACCAGCTCGATATTCATGCCGAACCGCGTGGGGATCGGTTGCTGGAGCCGCAATGCGTACAGCGCCCGATGGAGGAGGTGGTTCACTGCGTACACCAGGAACCGGGCAACGCGCTTCACCATGCGCAGCGGCCAGGCGGGTGCACACACCAGCCGGGGATGTTCGGGCAGCAGCTCGTGACCTGTGAATCCGCATTGGTCGCAGAGTTGGGCCAGAGAATACTCGGTGAAGCCGTTCAGATGGGTGATATCGAGATACCGGGAGTAGCCGGCAAGCAGGGAGGACATGTTCGGCACGCGGAGGTGGAGGAGCCCACCGGGGCGAAGGGCGCGGAAGATCGCCAGAAGCAGGCGTTCGCCCTGGTCGGGCGTGAAATGTTCGAGCACGTCCTGGCAGATGATGAGATCGAATCGGCAGGGGTTCTCCCCGAGATGAACGAATGCATCGGCCTCGCGGATCGATGCCCGGTCCCCGAGGGCTTCCCGGGCGATCCGACAGGCATCGGGATCGCGTTCGACACCCTCGAGGCAGTGAAAACCCAGGCGGTCGAGCGCATACAGGAAGTGGCCGAAGCCGCAGCCGCAGTCGAGGATCCGGGCATCCTTCGGAAGGTTTCGCATCCAGGGCCGCTCGTGGTCCGCCAACAGGGAGAACTCGTCGATCTGCGACCGCGGATCGGCGTTTCCCAGGCGGAGAAAATGTTTGTTATAGTTTGTCATATATACTTATCCGATACATTCGGATGGCCGTGGCAAGTATAGCAATTTTTTCCCACGCCGGTGAATCTCTTTCACAAACGAAGACGCCCGAGGTTTCCCTTCGCCTTGGAAGGAGCGGAATGCTCCGGGCGCTTGTGCGGACCGGGGCCCTCACGTATAATGGGATCCACCCTGTCATCTCTCACTCAGAGGTATGTTCGGTATGCGGACGGCGTTTCTCGACCTGCTCACGCGTGCGGCGCGGCTGCCGATCAACGACCTCTGGAACCCCCTGCTGGCCGAGTGGCTTGCCGAGATGCCCGAATTCATCGCGATCGGCGTTCGTCTGGAGCGGACCGTTCCGGAAACCAGGCCCGAATTTCATCTTCTGAAGCCGGTTTCCGCCGACACTCTGCGCGCCATGCTGGACTGGGGCCACGCGTTCGACAGCACTCCCCCCGTGGCGCCTGCCGACACCGGCGCCGGATATGGTCTCTCCCCCGACGGCACCCACGTGATGACGCTGATCGCGCCGTTCGTGTTCCGCAACATGTGCTGCGGCTGCCTTGTCATCGTCACTCAGCCGCTCTCCAGGGAAATCCACCTCGACTGGATGCGGTTCACCGAGCGACTCGCGGATCTGCTTTTCAGTCGCCACCTGAATCATCCCCGATCCCAGACGGTCGAACTCGACGATCCGCGCGCAGCGCTGGAGTTTCTGGCAGACATGCAGCGCATGTTCGCCCCGGAGCCGGTCGGATCGCGCACCACGACGACGTATCCGACGTTCCCCGAGCCCTGGCACGCCGAGAGCGAAACACGGCTGGGCGGATTCCTGCGTCGGTTCCAGACCGCGTTTTCGATCGAAAGCGCCTTCGTCATGCAGCGCGTCTCGGATGAGCACGTGCATATCCTGGCGATCTCGCCGCTCGTCACGACCTTCACGCCGTCTGCCACGCCCGACACGTTCCTTCAGCAGCTCCCTGGCGATTTCGCCGAACTGCTCACGGACCTGAGCGAGGCTGCCCAGCTCTACCCGATCGACGGGGCGCGGCTGACGCTGCTTCCGGGCGGCAGCCAGAGCACGACCACCCCGCTGAGCCAGCCGACGGTTCAGTCGTTCCCCTGCCAGGTCGCCGGAGAGACGTTCGGGCATCTGGGCGTGCTGATGATCCGCCGGCCGGACCCCGGCTCGTTCCTGCGTCTGATGACGCTGATCTCGAACCATCTCGGCTTCTGGTTCGCCCACCAATACCGCCTCCGCCGCGAAGCCGACCGATCCCGGCTGCGCAAGCAGATCAACATGACCTTCAACGTGATCACCGGCAGCCTCGAGGTCGAAGGGATCTACGATCAGCTCTGCGACAACCTGAGAACCTTGTTCGGCCAGGAACACGGCGCCGTCGCCGCCTTTTCCGCCTCGCATGAATTGGAGATCGTGCGACGGTTCGGCACGACACCGGCCGGCTTCGATCCCGACAGGGCCGTGAAGACGCCCGGCATCGTGCGGGATTACATCGCGGACGGGTCCGCGTTCGGCCCCGTCGCCGCCGATTCCGACGAGCCGGTCCGGTTCGTCTTTCCGCTGAGTCCGACGCCGCAGGTGACGGTGGGCAGCGACGACATCTTTCACCAGCGGGCGCTCGGCGGCGTGATCCTGTACAACGCGCCGGGGAACAGGCCGTTAGGCGAGGATCTGCTTGAAATGCTGAACTCGCTTCTGAACGGGTTCAGCGCAGCCCTGCGCGTCTCGCTCAACTACCGCGAGAAGCTCGAGACGATCGAGGAGCTCGAGGGGCTGATCGCCCAGTCCGACGACCAGGACCGGCTGCTGTCGAAGATGATCGACGTGATCCAGAAGCTGCTGAAGGTGAAGCGCATCTCGTATCTGACGCTGAATCCCGACGGCCGGACGCTGTCGATCAAGGACGGCCGCGATCTTCCCCCCGGCGTGATCCAGACGATGCAGATCCCGCTTGGCGAGGGCATCTCGGGGTATGTCGCGAGCACGGGGGAGACGCTGCGACTGGACAACATCGAGGAGACGGCGACCAAGTTCCAGAAGCGGTCGCTCGAGCATTATTTCAACCGGTCGCTGCTGTCGGTTCCCCTCGTGTCGAAGGGGCCGCGCGGCGAGACGGAGGTGCTCGGCGTCATCAACGTCAACAACAAGATCAACGGGCTGACGTTCACGAAACAGGACCAACAGATGCTCGAGTCGCTCGCCCACCTCGTCGTGGCGGCTCTGACGAACATCAACCTGCTGAAGACCCGACATGAAAACGATTTGTTGCAGCTTCAGCTCACGATGGCGAAAGAGGTGCAAACCTCGCTGCTGCCCAAGGTGTTCGACAGCATTCCGAGCCAGATCGGCATGTATGGCCGGAGTGATCCGGCCCGCCAGATCGGCGGGGATTTCTACGACGGGCTGCCGCTGGCCGACGGCCGCTGGTTCGCCGCGATCGGGGATGTCTCGGGGAAAGGGATGTCGGCGGCGATCCTGATGGCGACGACGCGGATCATCCTGCGCTCCGTCGTGCAGACCACCTCCGACCCGACCGAGATCCTGCGCAGGGTTCACCAGCAGCTCGGTCGCGAGCTGGACGGGTATTTCTTCGTCACGATGCAGGCGGTGGCGATCGATCCGATGACCGGGGATGGGGAGATGGTTTCGGCCGGCCATGGCCCGCTGCTGGCCTGCCTGGGCGGCAGCCTCACGCAACTCGAGTGCAAGGGCGGGTTTCCGCTCAACGTCGGGGGGAACGAAGCCGCCTTCGATGCGGTCCAGTTCCGGCTGATCGCGGGCGACCGGCTGCTGTTCTTCACGGACGGCCTGACGGAGGATCGCGCCCCCACCGGCGAGATGTTCGGGATGGACCGGACGTGCGAACTGTTCGGCGCCCTGCGCGACAGGCAGGCGAAGCAGCTCGTGGAGGAGGTGTTCGCCGCGGCGGAGGCCTGGCGGTCGGAAGGCGAGGCCCACGACGATCTCACGGTGATGGCGGTCGAGTATATCGGAGTCACGGAATGAAATATAGCGCAAACATTACAACAAAACTGATCGCGTTTCACGAGCGGCTAGCTGCTCGCACGGCCGACATGGTCGACCTGGAGAAGCTGCTGAAGGCGGTTCTGGGCGAAGTGACGACCCTGGTCGGGGCTTCGTCGGGCTCGATCATGGTGCATGACCCGGCGCTGAACCGGCTCCGGTTGTATGTCTCGGCCCGCCATCCCGGCCGGATCGGCGGTCGCAGCCTTCCGTCGGGGACCGCTCTTCCGGTCGACGAGGGAATCGCGGGGAAGGTGTTCCGGGAAAACGCGCCCGTCATCGTCACGGACCGCACCAAGGCCGGCGAGTCGCTTCCCTGGAAGCGCCGGCGGGGCGGGGGCGGCTTCATGTCGCTGCCGTTGTGCATCCAGCGCCGGGTCATCGGCGTGCTGAATCTCAACGGCAGCCCCGACCGCGAGGGGTTCACGGACGAGGACGTGCGGCTCGTGACGTCGCTGACCGGCTCGGTCGCGGCCCTGGTCGAGAAGGGGCGGCTCCTGGAGGAGGTGCGCCGGGCCCATGACGAGACCCAGCGGCTGTACGATCTCGCGGTGCTGCTGAGCCGAGACGAAGCCGTCGAGACGCTGCTGGGGGAAGCTCTGCGCAAGATCTCCGGCGATCTGGAAGCGGGCCGCGCGGCCGTCATCCGGTTCTCGCTGCCCTCGGGCCACGGCGGGGAGGAGCAGCCGCCCGAGATCGTCGCCGCGTGGAAGTTCGGCGCGGAACATCTGAAACGCCTGTCTTCGGCCGTCGGGACGAGCCTGCGCACCGAGCTTTCGCTTTCGAAACGGGCGCGCCGGGCCGACCAGCTCGGCGGGCCGCCGGTTTCCCTGCCGTTCCGGGATGGAAAGCAGGTGCTCGAACTGTTCTGTCTGCCCCTGGTCACCATCGAGTCGGACTCGTTCGTGTTGTGCGCGATCCGCGAGCCGCGGCGGGGCGATCCCGAGGCGGCGCGCCGGCATTACCGGTTCCTGTCGCTGGCCGCGCGCCAGATCGCGACGGCGCTGGAACGGGCCGAGATGATCGAGCAGCTCCGGATCGACAAGTCGGTGCTGCTCGAGAACGCGCTGACGAACGAGATCTTCCTCAGCATCAGCACCGAGCTCGCTTCGACGCTGGATCCGCACCTGGTGCTGCGCAAGGCCTTCGACCATTTCAACAAGCTGGTCCCCTACACGACGTTCACGATCATGCTGTTCGACGAGATCGAGCAGGCGTATCACATCATCGTCCAGCCCTCGCGGCGCCTGGCCCCGGCCTACCTGCGCCAGCTGCGCGAGGAGGTCGTGAGCACGTTCCGCGAGTATCCGGCCGAGCCCTCGATCGATGCCGGCAGAGCCCCGATGCTCGACGTGTTCCATCCGCAGAATCCGACACCGGGCGCCCCGGCGAAGTTCCGCCAGTCGATGCAGATGCCGGTCGTGCTGAACGGGAAGATCACGGGCATGGTCCATCTGTCGCGGGTCGAGGACGTGACGTTCGGCCGGTCCGACTTCAACAAGCTGAGCCAGTTCACGGCCATCTTCGTCACCAGCATCAAGAACGCCCTGATCCACAAGCGGACCGAGAAGCTCGCGTTCACGGATCCATTGACAGGCTTATATAATCACAGATATTTTCAGGAGACCCTGTTGCCCGAATTCATCCGGTCGCGGCGTTACGACAAGCCGCTGTCCCTGATGATCATCGACATCGACCATTTCAAGAAGTTCAACGACACCTGGGGTCATCTGACGGGCGACAAAGTGCTGATTCACGTCGGCCAGGTGTTCGAGCGGTCGGTGCGAAGCAAGATCGATACGGTGGCGCGATACGGCGGCGAGGAGTTCGCGATCCTGCTTCCCGAAACGCCGCTGAAGGGCGCGCACCTGTTCGCCGAACGCGTCCGGGCTGCCGTCGAGGCCTCACCCGTGAAGGCCGACGGAAAGACGCTCCCGGTCACGATCTCGATCGGCGTTGCCTGCACGCTCGTGACGAACTGCACCAAGACCTCGGACCTGATCGCCGCGGCCGATTCCGCCCTGTATGCAGCCAAGGATGCGGGACGTAACCAGGTCAAGACTTTCGAAAGCGAACATCTCGAACATGTCTGAACACCCCATTTCCCCCTGCAACCGCCGGCAGAAGCCGGAGCCGGCCGCCAACGGACAGACGTTCGAACGCCTGTCGCGGCTGTCGGATCTCTCGATGGACCTTTCGGCCGGCATCGAGCGCGACGAACTGCTGCGCCGGATGGTCGAGTCGGTGCGATCGGCGATGAGAGCCGACGAGGCGTTTTTCCTGCTGCTCGATCCCGACAGCTTCGAGCTGGTGCTGACCGCCGCGGGCGGCAAGCGCCGTAAACGGCCGTCGCGGGTGAAATGCCCTGAGCGGCGCACCAGCCTGGCCGTCGCCGGCGAGTATGGCTTCGCCCCTTCCCCACGCGTCTCGGCGAGCCCGGAGACGCCGACCGATCCCGAGGCGCTGATGCTGCGCAACGCGTTCACGGGCCGGCAGCGGTTGATGTTCACCCGAGAGCTGAAAGACCCGCTGTTCAAGGGCGTCGGGTACCGCTCGGCCATGGTTCTGCCGCTGGTGACGACGACCCAGGCCGTGGGCCTGCTGGTCGTGGCGAACATCACGAACGACCGCCCCTTCACGGTGACCGACATGGAAGAGGCGACCGTGTTCGCGAACCTCGCCGCGATGGCCGTCGAGCACCAGAAACTGGTTCACGAGCGCGAAGGCCGTATCCGCGAGATGGAGAAGCTGAACCTGCTGGCGAAGCGGTTCTCGACGGTGCAGACCCTGGAGGGCCTGATCGGGCTCTCGTTCGAGTATCTGAGCCAGATCATTCCGCACGAACTGGGCGTGGTCAGCCTGTATCATCACGACGAGGAGATGCGGTATTTCGTCTCGCCGCGGCCGCTGTCACCGGGCAGCCTCCAGAACCTGACCGCCCACCTGCAGGATATCTCGGCGAGTCTGCGCCAGAAGCCCCCGAAAAGCGTGCGATGCCAGCAGATCTTTCTGCCCGGCCGCGAGACGCTGCCGATGGCCCAGGTGTTCCGCACCCGCATCCAGTCGTTCCTGACGGTGCCGCTGACGGTCGCGAGCCAGAACATCGGCCTGATCAACCTTTCGGCCACGCGCGTCAACGCCTTCAACCGCGACCACCTGCGGGCCTTCACGACCCTTTCCAACCTGCTCGCCACGGCGATCGAGAACGTCAAGATCCGACTGTATCTGGAACGGCGCATCGAGGAGATCTCGGTGCTGTTCGAGATCTCCCAGTCGATCACCTCGACCCTGGTGCTCGACGAGGTTCTCGACTCGATCGTCAACTTCTCGATGGAGATGATGCACGCGCTGCGGTGCGAACTGCGACTGGTCGATCCGTCCGGCCAGTTCCTCGAGACCCGCGCCTCGCGCGGCCTTTCGAAATCCTTCCTCTCGGCCACGCCGATCCGGGTCGGCGAAGGACTGCTCGGAAGCGTGGTCGAGACGAAGCTGCCGATCACCGTCGTCGACGTGCGCAAGGATCCGCGCACGAAGTATCTGAGCCTGACGAAGCGGGAGCGGCTGGCGGGCCTGCTGGCCGTGCCGATCCTGCAGCGCAACGTGCCGGTCGGGGTCATCACGGTGTATACGAGCAAGCCGCGCGACTTCACCCAGAACGAGATCGACCTGCTCTCGACGTTTGCATCACAGGCAAGCGTCGCGATCGAGAACGCCCGGCTGTATGCGAAGATGAAGGATCAGTATCTGTCGATGGTCGCGGCGCTGGCGGCGGCAATCGAGACGAAGGATGCCTACACGCACGGCCACAGCAAGAACGTGATGGAGTATGCCGTCAAGATCGCGCGGGAGTTCGAGCTGGGCGAGGACGAGATCGAGACGATCCGGTATGCCGGGCTGCTGCACGACATCGGCAAGATCGGTATCAAGGACGTGATCCTGACGAAGCAGGAGGCGCTCACCCCGGAGGAACGCCAGGAGCTGCGCAACCATCCGAAATACGGCGCTTTCATCATGGAGCAGGTGGACTTCCTGAAAGATATCGCGCCGCTGACGCTGTATCATCATGAACGCTACGACGGAACCGGCTACCCGCTCGGCTTGAAAGGCGACGACATCCCGCTCGGGGCGCGCATTCTGGCCGTGGCCGACACGTATGACTCGATGATCGCCGACCGGCCGTACCGCAAGGCGTTTCCGTATGACCACGTCGTGCGGGAGATGAAGAAGGTTTCGGGCAGCCAGCTCGACCCGAAGGTCGTCGAGGCCTTCCTGGGCATCATCCGGCGCGAACAACAGCAGAAGGGCTGAGGAAGAACGACATGCACGCGGCAGCCGCTGGCCCGCTTCCCGCCTCGTGCGGAGCGGAACTCATCGCCATCGCCCACGGCGGCGATCTCGATCTGCTGGCCGCCGCGCGCTGCCTGCTGCTCGGCCGGCCGGACGCGCTGCTGCTGCATCCGTCACGGCTTGCGGCGAACGCCTGGAATCTCGCGCGCCGGTCGCCGTGGTTCCACACGATTCCGCCAGCCCGCGTCGACTGGAAGCGGCTTCGCGAAGTTCACCTGCTCGGGATCGCGCTTCCCCGCCATAATCCGGAGCTCGTCGACGCGCTGATGCGCACGGATGCCGAGATCTTCGTGTATGCGCATGGAACGCCGCATCTGCCGTTCCGCGCAACGTCGATGCAGGTGCGGTCGTTCAGCGTCACGGCGCATTGTCTCGCCGAGCTGTTCTGCCGGCACGAACGGCTGTCGGACGAGGATGCCGCGCTGATGCTGATGGGGATCACGGAAAAGACCTGGGCCGGCCTCAGCTCGCGGGTGACACCACGGGATCTGGACATGATCCAGGCGCTGCGCGGCTACCCCACCCCGCCGCGGGCCGTCGCCAACCAGATCCTGCTGGGGCTGCGCGAGGGGCAGCGGGGGCTGCTGAACGATCTGCTGACCGGCGCCGAACAGGCCGATATCCGGCACTGGCCGGCGACGATCGCGGTCGCGAAAACGCTCGGCAACGTCCAGGACCTGACGCCGGTGATGGACACGCTCTGGTCACGGCTGGACGCGCATCTGCTGGTCGCGGCGGTGACGAGCGGCCGGCAGGCGCTGGTGTATGCCCGGTCGCGGCTGCCCGAGATCGATATGCCGGGCGTCTTCAAGGATCTGCACCCCCGTCCCGAGGAGAAATGGACACGCATCGTGCTTCCCGATGGCGATCCCGACACGGTGCGCCGCACGCTGCACGAACTGCTCACGGAGCGGCTTCCATCCGACAGCACGGCGGGGGAGTTCATGACGGCCAGCCCGAAATGCGTCGAGGAAACCGAAACCGTGGCGAACACGCACGACATGATGCTGCGGTTCAATCTGATGTCGCTCGTCGTGCTGCGGAAGGGGGTCTTCGCGGGCATCGTGACGCGGCGCGATCTGGACCGGGCCGTCCAGATGGATCTGTGGGACAGCCCGATCGCGCCCTTCGTGCCCAGCAGCCCGCCCTTCGTCACGCGCGACACGCCGGTACGGATCGTGCGGCGGCTGATGGTGCGGCACGATGTGACGAAGCTTCCCGTCATCGAGGAGGGGAAGGTCGTCGGGATCATCGCCGCACGCGAGGTGATGCGGGGCCTGCGGGAACGGCTGCCGCCACCCGCCGAGTTTCTGCCGCAGATCGAGCCCGTGCCCGTGCCCGACCCGCACGCGATGGAAGCGCTTCTCAAGCGCCTGACCCCGATCAAGGTGCTCCATGTGCTGCGCAAAGTGGGCGCCACCGCCGATGCGCGGGGCCTGGCCGTCTATGTCGTGGGCGGATTCGTGCGGGACCTGCTTCTCGAACGGCCCAACCTCGACATGGATGTCGTCGTGATCGGGGATGCCCTGCCTTTCGCCGAAGCGGTCGCGACGGAGCTGAAGGCGCATCTGACGGTGTTCGACCGGTTCAAGACGGCGCGCGTCACCTACGAGGAGCTGAAGATCGATTTCACCTCGGCCCGGCGCGAGCATTACGCCCAGGCCGGCGCCCTGCCTCAGGTCGAGCTGGGCGGAATCGCCAACGATCTGAGCCGGCGGGATTTTTCGATCAACGCCATGGCGCTCGACCTTTCGGCCGACTCGTTCCTGAAACTCGTCGATCTGTACGGCGGCCTGCGCGATCTGCATGGCCGCCGGATCCGCATCCTGCACTCGTTCAGCTTTCTCGAGGATCCGACCCGGATGTTCCGGGCCATTCGGTTCGCCGTCCGATTCCGGTTCGAGCTGGCCGACGACACCCAGCGGGCCTTCGATCTGGCGCGCCAGCGCGAGGCGCTCACGACGCTGTCCCTCAAACGGATCGGGGCCGAGATCACGCGCTGCCTGCACGAGGAGGCTCCCGGCCGGATCATCGACCGGCTGTATGCGGCGAAACTGATGCGGGTGGTCCATCCCGATCTGACCGACGCATCGGTGCTGCCGGCGCGGTTCAAGCTGATTCCGGGCATGCTCCGGCGGTTCGCCCCGCTGAAGGAGCCGATCAGCTCCGAGCTCGTCCACTGGATCGGCTTGCTGGCCCCTCTCACCCCCGACAAGGCGGACAAGCTGCTCGTCGAGATGGGAACTCCTGCTATACGCAGAACTATTATTGTAACATCGATACAAGCTCTGACCGACGTGCCGCCGCGGCTCGCCCGTTTGGGGGCGGCCGACGACGCCGGGCTGCACGCGCTGCTGTCGCCCCTGCCGCTCGAGGGGCTCGTCGCGCTGATCGCCTTCGTCCTGGACAAGGCGGGTGCGCGGCGGGTGTTCGACCACCTCACGCGCCTGCGCCACGTGCGTATCGAGACGAAGGGCGCCGACCTGATCGCCGCGGGCATCCCGCCCGGGGCGCACATGCGCACGATCTTCGACGCGCTCCTCCGGGGGCGCCTGGAAGGCACCATCACATCGAGAAAGGAAGAACTGGACCATGCCCAACGGATCTTCGCGGATCTACGTATTCCGCACGTCGGGCGGCCCGGGCAGTGACCCGTTCCGCAAACTGTATCTGATCGGGGGCGTCATTCTCGCCCTGTTCCTGCTGAGTTTCGCCCTGTCGGGCCGGGACCGGTTGATCGGCTCGATGATCGAGTCGCTGGTGACGATTCCGGTCATCCTGATCTCGCTGACGTTCCACGAGTGGGCCCACGCGGCGATGGCGGTGTTCCTGGGCGACTCGACGCCGGCCCGGATGGGCCGGCTGAGCCTGAATCCGATGCGGCATCTCGAGCTGTTCGGGACGCTGATGCTGCTGTTCACGAACTTCGGCTGGGCGAAACCGGTGCCGGTCGACCCCTCGAACTTCCGCATTCCGGGGCGGGCCATGATGGCCGTTTCCCTCGCCGGGCCGGTCTCGAACCTGTTCCTGGCCTTTTGCGGCGGCGGCCTGCTGTGGGTGGGTTACCGGCTGATCCCGACCATGGCCCTGCCCATCCTGGCGAGCAAGCTGTTCGTCGCCTTCGCCCTGTCGATGATCATCATCAACCTCAGCCTGGCCTGCTTCAACCTGATTCCGCTGCCCCCGCTCGACGGCTCGAAGGTGCTCGCCTACTTCCTGCCGACCCGGTATCGGCTCCAGTACCGCGCCATCGAGGAGATGGGGCCGTTTCTGCTCGTCATGCTGCTCGCCTTCGGCCTCATCGGCGGCTTCCTCTCGCCGCTGGTCCGGTTCGGCTACACCTCGATCCTGAACTTCTGGGGCCTCGTCTGATCCGATGAAGGAGATTCTCGTCACCCTCGTCATCTGCGCGCTGATCGGGTGGGGCTACAACCACCTGACGACGCGCATCCGGCTCAAACAGGCGGGCGTCACGATCGCCGCGAAGATCATCGACCGCGAGACCTCGAAGAAAGCGACCTACGTGAAGTTCACCTACCGGGCCGCCGGCCGGGACTGGACACGGAGCATGCAGATCCCCGTTCCCGACGCGTATGCCGGCACCGACACGATCCTGCTCACGATCGATCCCGCACGGCCCGGCGATGCGACGCTGCCGTTCAGGGAAACGGATCTTTCCCGGGAACTGCACTATACGATGCTCGCCGCCCTCGTCTGGCTGTTCTGGCGCGGCACGAAGCTGATGATCGCCTCGACCCGCCCCAACGGGGAATGAGCAGGCCGCCCGCACAGCCGTGCAGGCTACGCGCCGTCGTCGAACTTCTGGAATAATGCCAGAAGACGATCGGAGCCGGGATCGTGGTGGTGGTGCCGGGCACGTCGGATCAGCGCGCGGGGGGCACCCAGCCTGCGGAGAATGCTGGCGCTCTGGATCGGGTGGGCTTCGTTGGGCAGGGAGAACAGGGTCCGCAACACCCGTTCCCACAGCCGCGGCCGGGTCACGGCCTTGCCGAGATCGTGCGTGACGGCAAGCAGCAGGAGCTGTTCCCGGTCCTCGTCGGAGAGCCCGGCATCCGCCCGGATCGCGCGCACGAGGCGGAGCACGTGCGCCTGTTCCGACGCGCCCAGCGCGTCGAACCGCGGCCGCCACGCGGCCGGCAGGATCTCCCGCGCCGCGGCGAGTTCCGAAGGATCGACGATTGGACGAACGACCGACCGGAACTGGCGCACCCGATACAGAATCCGCCGCGCCATATATAATACTTTTTCATATATATTAATCACGACGATTCTCGCCCCGGCCGGTCACGGCTCGGATCGGCCCTTCGGATACCGTTCCGGCCACAGGAGGCGAAGCCGGTCGGCGGTCGCCTTTTCGCGGCCGATCGGCTTCGGCTGGTAGTACGAGCGGTTCTTCACGCCGTCGGGGAAGTATTCCTCCCGCAGGAAACCGCCGGGGTAATCGTGGGGATACCGGTATTCGCGGCCGTAGTCGAGCTCTTTCATGAGGCGGGTCGGGGCATTCCGCAGATGGAGCGGCACCCCCGGCTCACGGCCGGTATGGATCTCGTCGCGCACGGCCTTTTCCGCGAGGTAAAGGGCGTTGCTCTTCGGGGCCGCGGCGAGATACACGGCCAGATGGGCGAGGATCAGGTGGCCTTCGGGCGGGCCGAGGTAGTCGAACGCCTGGGCGGCGGACATCGCGAGGGTGAGCGCGAAGGGATCGGCCATCCCGACGTCCTCGGAGGCGAATCTTATCATACGCCTCAATATAAATCTTGCATCCTCGCCCCCGTCGAGCATCCGGTACAGCCAGTAGATCGCGGCGTCGGGATCCGACCCACGCATCGATTTGTGCAGGGCCGAAATCAGGTTGTAATGTTCCTCACCGCCCTTGTCATACCGGAGCGCCTTGTTCTGGAACACCTCGGAAACGAGCCGGTCGTCCACTTGCGGGGCGAGGGCCATCTCCTGGCGGGCCACTTCGCAGCACGTCTCGAGCACGTTGAGGGCGATCCGCGCATCTCCCGCCGAGAGCTCGGCGATACGATCGAGCACCGAGGGGACCACGTCGGGCTTCGGTGCCCGCATCAGGTGCGTGTCTCGCTCGAGGGCACTCTGGAGAAGCTGTCGAAGATCCGTGACGGGGAGGGACTGGAGCGTCAACACCTGGCAGCGGGAAAGCAGCGCCGAGTTGACCTCGAAGCTGGGGTTCTCGGTGGTCGCCCCGATGAGCACGGTGGCACCGGATTCGACATGCGGCAACAGGGCATCCTGCTGGGCCTTGTTGAACCGATGGATCTCATCGATGAACAACACGGTGCGACGACCGTAGCGGGTGCGCTGGATGCGGGCATTCTCGAATGCCTCGCGCAGCTCCTTGAGGCCGCAGGTCACGGCCGAAAGCTGGATGAACTCGGCATCGACCAGGCTTGCGATCACCCGCGCCAGCGTCGTTTTGCCGCAGCCGGGCGGTCCCCAGAAGATCATCGAGGGGCAGGAGCCGGCCTCGAGGAGGGTGCGCAGCGGCTTTCCCTGGCCGAGAAGGTGGTCCTGCCCGCGGATCTGGTCGAGCAGAACCGGCCGGACACGGTCAGCAAGGGGCTGGAAGGGGGTGTTTCCGGCAGGGGGCGGGGCGACGTCGAACAGATCGGGCATGAAGGTATTCTACCATGATCCGCCGGTTCGCCGGCGCAGGGCTTCGCGGTAGATCCGCGCCATGGTGCCGGCCAGCGTTTCGATGGGGAACCGGCGCTGCATGAGGTGGCGCTCCTCTTCCGCGGCTCGGGCGAGGCGGCCCAGGTCGCGCAGGGTCTCCCGGAGGCCCGCGACGAGCGCCTCGGGGCCGGTGCCGAGCAGACGGCTGCCGCCCGTTCCCTCGAGAAGCTCGGGGACCCCCCCGACGGCCGTCGCCGCGACGGGACAGCCCGATGCGAGAGACTCGATCAGCACGAGCGGGGTTCCCTCGTTGCGGGAAGGGAGCACCAGCAGATCGAGGTCGGCATAGACCTGGCCGATCGGCTGGACGATGCCCGTCAGATGGATCCGGCGCTCGAGCCCCAGCGCGGCGACGCGCCGGCGCAGCTCCTCCTCGAGCTCGCCGCCGCCGACGATCGCGAGATGCAGGTGTTCGTTCTCTGCGGCAAGCCTGGCGAAGGCCTCCAGCAGGCCGAGATGGTTCTTCACGGGAACGAGCCGCGCGACGATGCCGATCAGGCAGGCATCATCGGGAACCCCGACCCTCCGGCGCCAGCTTCCGGGCTTCCGCGACAGCGGAAGAAACGGCGTCAGGTCGAGGCCCAGCGGCACGACGCGGACCTTACCGGGCTCGACGGGCCGGAGGCGCGCCAGGATCTCGCGGCGCTGACCGGGGCTGAGCGCAATGATCAAGTCGCTGAGGCGCGCCAGGAGGCGTTCCACGGCCAGAATGCCGCAGGTTCCGGCGGGGGTGAAATAGCCCTCGAACACGGTGCCGTGAAAGGTGTGCGCCGTCACGGGAACACCGCAGAGCACGGCCGCAAGCCGCCCGAGAAGGCCGGCCTTGGCCGTGTGCGTCTCGACGACATGGGGCCTGTACCGACGGATTTCGGCAACGATCGCGGCGAGGGCGCTCAGATCGCCGAACGGGCGGATCTCGCGGGTGAGACCTGGAATAATACCAGGCTCTATACCTTCCTGCCGGGCGAGAGGGATCATGCTTCCCTCGACCATCGGCGGATCGCCGACGAGGAGGCGCGTCTCGAAGCCCCAGGGAGCAAGACCCCGGGTGAGATTGATCACGTGGATCGATGGGCCGCCCACGTTCATCCGGCTGAGAAGCCGTAGAACGCGCACGGGTGGCCCGTTCGGCCCGGGACGATCGATCATCAGGCCACGCGTTCCCGGTACCAGGCGATGGCCCGTTCGAGGCCGGCGGCAAACCCGACCGCGGGCTCGAACCCGAGGAGTTCGCCGGCAAGACGGATATCCGCGGCCGAGTCCCGGACGTCGCCGGGTTGGGCCGGCGCCATGACCGGCTTCAGACCGGTCTTCAGAACCCCGTTTATCGCCTCGATCAGCTCGAGCAGATCGATGCGGCGTCCGCCGGCGATGTTGATGATGCGCCCGGGAGCTTTCGGGGCGGTGGCCGCGAGCAGATTCGCCCGGGCGATTTCGCCGACGTAGATGAAATCCCGCGTCTGACGGCCGTCCCCGAAGACGGTCGGCGCGCTTCCCCGGAGCATCCGGGTGATGAACTTCGGGATGACCGCCGCATACTCGGAGTTCGGATCCTGCCGCGGGCCGAAAACGTTGAAGTAGCGCAGGGCCACGGTTTCGAGCCCATACAGGCGGTGGAACAGGCCGAGATAATACTCGACGGTCAGCTTGTGGAGGCCATACGGGCTGATCGGGCAGGGAATCATGCCCTCGGTTTTCGGCTGGACCGGGTCATCCCCGTAGATCGCCGAACTGCTGGCGAATACGACGCGCCGGACACCGGCATCCCGGGCGGCGACGAGCAGACGCAGGCTGCCGTTCACGTTCACCTCGTGCGTCCGTTCGGGTTCGGCGACGGAGCGCGGGACCGAGGCGATCGCCGCCTGGTGGAAGACGACGTCGACTCCCACAACGGCCTGGCGGCAGGCTTCCGCGTCGCAGATGCTTCCTTCCCGGAACTCGATGCGGTCGAGCCAGGGCGCGAGATTCTCGCGGCGTCCCGAGGAAAGGTCATCGAGAACGCGAACCCGAACCCCCTGTTCCAACAGACCGGCCACGATGTGCGACCCGATGAATCCGGCTCCGCCGGTGACGAGCGCCGTCTGCATGCTCTCTTCCCTCCCGATGATGGCGATGAAAACGCGGCACCCGGGCGTTCTCTTCGTCCCGGGCGCGTCAGCATGGTGCCACAGGGGGCGGAGATGTGGCAAGCGGGAAATCCGGACCATGCTATACTTGCTCCACCACCCCATCACAGGAGAACGTATGCGACGACGCGCCGTCTACCGACATGCAGGCTTCAAGGCGATTGCCGGACACTTCTACGCGGAACTGCTGCGACGCAACCCGATCACCGCCACGACGCTGGGCGAGCACGCCTATGACGGGCTGCTGCCGGAAGTCGGAGCCGAAGCGGTGGACCGGGAGATCGCCGGTCTCCGGGAGATGCGTGACGCGTTCCAGAGTCTGCCCGAGCGGGAGCTGAGCATCGACGAGCGGCTCGACCGGGAGCTCGCCCTGCACATGGCCCGGATGCAGCTGTTCCTGCTCGAGGACGTGCGGCGATGGCGGCTGGGCTGCGATCTGGCGATGATGATCGGGGATGCCCTGTTCATGCTGTTCGTGCGGGATTTCGCCCCGCTTCACGAGCGGGTGGAGTCGATGCTCGCCCGGCTTCGGGCCGTTCCGGCCTATCTGATGAGCGGCCGGACGCTGTTCCAGCACGTTCCGCCCCTGTGGGGCGAGATCTTCATCGAGTCGGCCGAGCGGCTTCCCGACCTGCTTTCCGCGATCGAGGGGGGGCTGTCGGGGCGGCTGCCGCCGCCGGTGATGCAGAGTTTCGCGCATGCGGCCCAGGAAGCCCGCCGCGCCGTCGCCGAACACGCGCACTGGCTCAAATTCGCGATCATGCCCCAGGCGACCGGGGACTGGGCGATGGAAAAAGGCCCGTTCCAGGCTCTGCTGGGCGCACGTCAGCTCGGTCTCACCTCCGGAGAGCTGCTCGAGCTGGGCGAAACGAGCCTCCGGCAGGCGCAGAACAAAGTCGACCTCCACGCCCGTGCCCTGAGCGGCTCGCAGCACGGCACCACGGCCGGCCTCCGGAAGGCGGCGATCGAGCGCATCCAGGCCCACGCGCCGGCCACTTTCGAGCAGGCGCTGGCAGCCTATCGCGACGCCGTGGCACGCAGCCGCGCCTGGGTCGAGATGACCGGGTTCGCCGCGATTCCGGAGGGCGAGCAGCTCGAGGTGATCGAGACCCCGTCGTATCTGGCGCATCTGATTCCGTTCGCGGCCTACATGCCGCCCGAACGCACGGCGCGGCCCCAGAAGGGCATCTATCTCGTCACGCGGCACGCGGGCGATCAGAGCATGCACAACTATGCGGATATCGCGAACACCTCGATCCATGAAGGGTACCCGGGGCATCACCTCCAGCTCTCGGGCCAGAATCTGCACCCGGGCCTCTGGCGTGGGCTTGCCGACAGCATCGAGCTGATGGAGGGCTGGGCCCATTACTGCGAAGAGGCGGTTCTGGCCGGCGGCATCGAGGCGAACCACGAGAACCGGCTGGTCCAGGGCCGCGACGAGGCCTGGCGTTCGGCGCGTATCCTCATCGACATCAACCTGCACCAGAAGAGCTGGAGTTACGACGAAGGGCTGGCCTTCCTGATGGAGCACACGGCGATGAACCGTGCATCGGCAGAGGCCGAGATGCGGCGGTACACCCAGACACCGGGGTATCCGCTGAGCTACATGGCCGGGAAGCATCTGCTGCTCGAGCTGAAGAATTCGCTCCAGCAGCGGTATGGGGCCGACTGCCCCGACCGGGCGTTCCACGACCTCGTCATCAACGAGGGCAGCCTGCCGTTGTTCCTCGCTCGCGAATATTATCCGAAGCTGCTCGAGGAGCAGCTGGCAGCCGGCCAGCGGGAGCAGAGATCATGACCTTCAAACGCCAACTGTACATTCCCGGAAAGCGCGACTACATCAAGGGACAGCGGCGCCCCGACGTGGGGTGCATCCTGTGTGCCATTCTCGACGGAAACGCCCGGGTCGACCGGCTGATGATCTGGGAGGATGAGCTGTTCGTGGTTTCGGCGAACCTGTATCCCTACAATGCCGGCCACCTCCTGCTGTTCCCCCGGCGGCACATCCTCGATCCGCGGGAACTGACACCGGCCGAGGTCACCCGCATGGCCGAGGTGCAGAGCATCTGCCTCGACGCCCTCGACAAGGTATACGAGCCCGCCGGATACAATATCGGATCGAATATCGGCGAGGCATCCGGAGCCAGCATCGAGCATCTGCACCAGCATATCGTTCCCCGATATCCGAAGGAACTGGGCTTCGTGGATATCTGCGCCGGGGCGAAGATCATCATCGAGGATCCGCACGTGACGATGGAGAAGCTGCGCGCGGCGATCGCCCCGCGCCTCACGCCTCCCGAGCCCCCCAAACGCCCGACGGCCCGCAAGCGGTCCCCGTGAATGAAGAGGCGGGTCGTGATTCGTCAGAACGGCACGGGGATGTCATCGGTTCCGGCGAAGGTATCGTGACACCGTTTGCATCTTCCCGGGGGTATGATATACTCGATGGAGATCGGTCCGCTCATTGTATATCAATACAGATAATCAGGAGAGTAACATGAAGAGGTTTATCGGCCGCGCGTTGATTGCGATGACAGCAGCTCTGGCTTTGTGCCCCGTGGTAGGCACGGCGGCCGTGGAAGACGAGCTGAAGTATCTCGGCTACTCGGATGAACTCGCGAGCTTCGCCGTCGATTCCTATGATCGGACGCACAAAAAGCCCGCTCCGACGCCCGAAGAGGCCGCAAAAACCCCGACCATTCTCGACGAGGCCGATGCCGTGAAAGAGCAACTGACCGAGCTGGGCCGCACCCGCTCGCTCACGCCCGAAACCCCCGTCACCTCCGAAGAATCGAAGACCAAGCTCGACTCGTTCTGGAAGCAGATGAATGCCGGCAGGACCGAGACCGTGGCCCCTCTGAGCGAGGAGCTGCGCGGCCGCCTGAAAGAGGCGCTGATGCAGGCGCTGACCGGTGCCGGATACGAACTGAAGCAGCTCGACCTGGTCGACACTCCCGCCAACCTGGGCAATCCACAGGTTCGGGCCGTCGTGCGCGTGATCAAGCCGGTCACCTCGAAAGACTCGTATCGCGAGATCCAGAACAACCTCGCCCAGATCAAGGATATGTGCCTCCAGGCCGGCACGATCGACAACGTCCAGTATCTGAGCGAACTGACCACCTTCATCGCCATCAACCCGCGCAACAAGTATTACTACGAAAAAACCGTCCTGAATCCCTGAACGCGTTGCGCTGTCCTGTCGCCCTCCCTACCGGAATGAGGTAATGGCCGCACCCTTCTCCCTGGCAACGTCGGCACGACTTTCGACACGCCTTCTCGCATACGCCATGATCAGCACGCTGGTCGTGGCGTTTGCGGCTCTCGGGATTTTCATCGCCGCGTTCTGGGCGCCGGAATACGCGCTCGTCGGGTTGCTGGTGGGCTCCTCGCTGGGGGCGTTCATCGCCGTTCATGAGTCGACCCTGATCGGTTGTCTCGGCGGGATGCTCGTCGGATTGATCGCCGCGCCCTTCGTGTACATGATTCTCGATTTCGAGACGTCGTATATGGTCGTCTTCATTTTCTCGCTGCTCGGAGCGGTGCTCGGCGAGCCGCTCGCCTTTTTCTGGCGCGAGACGGACGAGGATGTCCAGGGGGATGGAGAGCCCAAGGCATGAGCATCATCCGGCTTGTCATGCTCGACGGGGAGGAAGCGGTCTCGGGGCTGGTGCCTTCCCACGCGATCGATTCTATTCTTTCAGCGATAGCAAGAGGGGCGACGAACATCGCGTCGTTCTGGCCGCTGATCGGCGAGATCGACGCGGGGCTCCGGGAGCATTTCGACTCGAATCTCGATCCGTCCCCGTTGCTCGAGGGTACGGGGGACGGGCTTCTGGTCATCAGTTGGGAGCACAGTTGCATCGAGTCGTTCCAGGAATACCAGCCGTTGCGGCCGGAAGGCACGCTCCGGCGGCACAACGGCACACACCAGGTCGACGACGAATCCGAACAGCGGTATGCGATCGGGCCCCAGTGGCATATCATCGACCATCACTTCGAAGAAAGCAGGCACTGATCCATGGCCTACTGTCACGGCTGCGGAGCGGTCAACGCCGACGATGCGGTCACCTGCGTCGCGTGTGACCGCGTTCTCACGGTCATCTGCCCCCAGTGTTCCACCCGAAACGCCCCCGCCGCGACGTTCTGCTCCTCGTGCGGGCGTGCCCTGAGCCAGTCCCCGGCGGCGGGTGAGATCGCTCCGGAAGCCGGCATCCCGGCCGATCCGGCGGCACCGATGACGGTCCCCCTCGCCTCCCCCGCGGCCGCGTCCCGCACACCGGATCTCCCGCCCCGCGCCCCCTTCATGAAAGTCGTGCTGGGGGGCTTCGCCTTCGCCTTCCTGTATCTGAGCCAGGCGCTGAGCGGGTATCCCCTCGCCGGCATCCTGGCCGGCCTGGCGAGCGGCCTGATCACGCTTTGGGGCGCCGTCGAGCTCTCGCTCTGGGCGCTCGAGCGGCATGATCCGCGGCAGGCGGCCCAGCTGATCGCCGAATCCCAGGAGCTCGCCGAGGAGCTGCCGGCGCCTCTTGCCCCGGATACAGAGCCCATCGGCGGCTCGTTCGAGGAGGTCGACAAGGAGGCGCGGCTGGTCAAGCCCGAAGGCATGGTTTCATCGATGGTGGCAAGCATGCCCGATCTCGAAACCGAGCCGTCGTCGCGACCGCGCCCCCAACCGGCCCCCTCCGCCCCGGATGCCCTGGCCGACGTGGTGCCGCAGAGCATGCCGGCCGACGAGCCGATTCTCGGGGCCGAAGAGGCCGAGCTGACCCGCCGGGAAAAGGCCTCCCAGACGCTCGCCGAGTTCCTCGACGACGGGATCGCCCAGGAGATCACCCTCGTCCGCAAGAAGCTCGCGAAGAATCCGGGAAGCTATCCGCTCATGCTCCGGCTGGCCCAGCTTCAGGAAGAGCGCGGCGAAGTCAGCAACGCCCTCGACACGATGGACGGCTGTCTCAAGAGCGGTCCCCAGGCCCCCGAAGTGCATCTGTATCACGGATCGCTTCTCCGGCGGGCCGGCGAGCCGGATAAGGCTCGCGAAGCGTTCCAGAAAGCCCTCGCCCTGAACAAGTATCTCGCGAAGGCGCATTACCAGCTCGGCAGTCTCGAGCGGGCCGCGAAACGCATTCCCGAGGCCCGCGATGCCCTCCAGAAGTGCATTCAGCTCACCCCCGACGATCCCTACGCCCATTATCAGCTCGGCATGGTGTATCGCGAACTGGGAGAGATGCAGCTTGCCCAGCTCGAACTCAAGCGGGCCTGCATGCTCCATCCGACCGATTCCTACGGCCACAGCCAGCTCGGCCAGACCTACCAGACCGCCCACCAGTGGGACCAGGCGATTCTCGAGTATTCCCAGGCTCTCAGCTTCAAGCCGAACGACCCCTACGTCCTCGAGAAGCTGGGAGAGGTCATGATCGAGAAAGGCGAGCATGCGCGTGCTGCCGAACTGCTCCAGGAGGCCCTTTCCCACCAGTTTCATCCCGAGCCGCGGACGATGATCACCCTCGGCCGCGTCCTGCGCTCGCTCGGCCGTATGCGGGATCTGTCGGGGCAGATGCTCGAAGTTCTGCGCCTTTCCCCGGGAAATCCGGACGCGATGTTCCTGCTGGCCCAGGCTTATATCGCGGACCAGGATCACGCGAAGGCGATCGCCACGCTGCTGGAGCTTCTCGAAGCCGTTCCCGACCGCGCGGAGGCCTGGCTCGAGCTCGGCAAACTCTACCAGGCCCAGGGCAAGGAGGAAGAGGCGATCGCGGCGTTCACGAAGGCCTCCCCCAATGCCGCCGACCAGGCCGGCGTCTGGAACACGATCGGCGTGCTTCTGACCAACCGCCGGGATTACGCCGAAGCGCTGAAGGCGTTCCGCAAGGCCCTGAGCTTCGACTACTCGGACACCCAGATCCAGAACAATCTCAAGGCGGTCCAGAAAAAGATCGAATCGAACTGCCGGCGCACGATCGAAACATCCGAAGAGGCGCTCGCGCTCGACTCGAGCGATCTCGGCGCGTATCTGAAGATGGGCATGGCCTACGAGATGATCGACCGGCCCGACGAGGCCATGATGGCCTACCAGCGCATGCTCTCGATCAAGCCCGACTCGGTCGAGGGGCTGACCGCGTATGCGGATCTGCTCAAGCGGCGCGGCAAACTCAAGATGTCGATGCGCTGTTATCGCGAGATCCTGAAGATCCGCCCCGATCATGCCGATGCCCGCCTGCACCTGATCCGGGGGCACCTCGCCCTGGGCTTCGTCAACGAGGCGCTGCGACATGCGGTGGTCGCCCAGAAGCTCCTGCCGGAGGATCCGCGGATCCATTTCCTGCTGGGCAAGATCTATTTTGCGAAGGGGCTTGCCCCGCGTGCGCTGCGCGAATTCACCCTCGTGGCCAACTCGACGCAGGCCGACCCCGAGATGGTCAGTTGGGCGGAGCTGATGCGCCGCCGGCTCCAGAAAAAGTCATGAATATTTATCGTTTGCCCGCTGCCCTGCTCATCCTGTCGCTCAGCGGTGGGGCCATGCCGGCCGTCGCCCAGTCATCGTTCCAGGACATCGCCGTCCGGGACGGCTCGGCGCGTGACATCATCGCCGGCCGCCAGGCCAGGCCCCGGGCCGACACCTACTACCTGATGGGACTCCAGGCCGCCCGGAAAGGCGAGGATCTGGAAGCCCTGCGGGCCGTCGAAACCGGCCTTCAGATCGAGCCCCAGAGCATCAAGCTGCGCAATCTGCGGGCAGCGCTCTGGGCCAGAACCGGCCGCCGGAACGAGGCGATCGAGGAGTTCAAGCGCATTCTCGCCGCCGTGCCCGACGACACCTATGCCCGCGAATCCCTGCGCGCCCTTCTTCCCAGGCCCGTCGCCCCGGTCGTGACCACGCCGGTGCGCCCCCCGCCCCGGGAAGCCGCGCCCGTCGCCCCCGTCAAGGTCGAAACCGGATCCGCGGGGTCGTCCGGTTCGACGACGGCCGCGGAACGACCGGAGACGGCCGCCAAACCGGCTCTCGACACCGGCTATTTCGCCCAGGCCAAGCAGAAACAGCGGTGTGAACAGCTGATGGCCTCTCTCAAGCAGGCGCAGGACGCCTATGTCAAAGATCACCCCGACGCGAAAGGGAAGTATGATCCCAAGCCGCTCGTCGATGCGCGACTGCTGTCGGCCGTTCCCGCCTGCCCGGAAGGCGGAAGCTACGAATGGTCGGGAGACGGTCCGACATGCTCCAAACACGGTTCGTTCGCGACGGTCCAGGCCGAGGTCAAAACCGTTTTCTCGGACTTCAACCGGGCGATGCAGGCGAAACTCGGCCGCAACTATCCCGAAGCGGTCAAGGGGTTCGAGCAGGTCGTGATCGCGTATCCGCGCTGGGCCGAAGCCCATTTCCAGCTCGGCGACACCCTGTTCCGGACCGGCGAGGACGTCCGGGCGATCGAGCGGCTCCGCACCTGCCTCAAACTCGATCCCGGCAACCCTGATGCAACCCTGCTTCTGGCCAATCTGTATTTCAAAACCGGCCACAAGGAAACGGCCCTCAAGCTTCTCGACGGCATTTCGAAAAAGTTTCCCGGCACGGTGTATGGGCTGGCGGCGAGAAGTATAGCCGGATCTATACGAGCCGGCCGCAACTATTATCAGATCTTCCCGCCGAACTGAGCGATGATCAGACCCGTCAAACGTCTGGGCGTTCTCTGCCACCCGACCCGAGAGTCGGCACCGCCGCTGCTCCGGCAGATCCTCGTCTGGGCAAAACGTCACGAGATCGAAATCCGGCTCGACGAGACGATGGCCCGTCGCGTCCGGCGCCCCGGGCTCGGGGTTCCGCGGCGCGAGATGAGCGGCCTCGTCGATATGCTCGTCGTGCTGGGCGGGGACGGCTCGATCCTCGAATCCGTCCGCACCGCCGCACCGGACGGGATCCCCGTGGCGGGCATCAACCTCGGTCATCTGGGCTTCCTGACGCTGGGCGACGCAAAACGCGCCGAAGCGATCCTCGACCGTCTCCGGTTGGGCCAGTACCGCATCGAGAATCGGATGATGTTGCGGGCCGTGGTGTCGCGAAACGGCCACGAGGTGTTCCGGGGCATCGCCCTCAACGATGCGGTCATCGTCAAAGGTCCGATCCTGCGCGTGATCGACATCGACGTCTCGATCTCGGGCACCTACATCACCTCGTTCCGCGGGGACGGGGTGCTGTTCTCGACACCGACCGGCTCGACCGCCTACGCCCTCTCGGCCGGCGGCCCGATCGTGCCGCCCTGGATGAACGCGCTGCTGATCTGCCCGCTTCATTCCCATACCCTGAACGCCCGGCCGGTCATCACCTCGGACCAGGAAGTTCTCTTGGCGAAGGTGTCCGCCACCCACTCGACGATCGACCTCGTCCTGGACGGTCAGGAGGGCTTCGGCCTGCTGACCGGCGATGAGATCCGG
>ENA-UOWO01000393-UOWO01000393.1-activated-sludge-metagenome-genome-assembly--contig:-NODE-393-length-63861-cov-6.952262_pt1 | contig 63861 bp, 51 predicted proteins | sample MGYA00238148_ERZ761564 | MGnify/ENA primary metagenome ERZ761564 (study PRJEB28885, sample SAMN05720194) | activated sludge metagenome | isolation source: Anaerobic digester | place: USA...
CTTTTGCGAAGAATCTTAACAGCTGGTTAAGAAGGCGAGATTCTTCGTTCCTCAGGATGACAAACTCACACTGTCATTCTGAGCCTCTTTTGCGAAGAATCTTAACCCAAGGCGCAAAAGGCAAGATCCTTCGTTCCTCAGGATGACAAATATTCACTGTCATTCTGAGCTACTTTTGCGAAAAATCTTAACAGATGGCTCAAAAGGCAAGATCCTTCGTTCCTCAGGATGACAAACTCACACTGTCATTCTGAGCCTCTTTTGCGGAGAATCTAAAGATTCAAAATTAAAAGCAAGATCCTTCGTTCCTCAGGATGACAAACATACACTGTCATTCTGAGCTGCTTTTGCGAAGAATCTTAACAGCTGGTTAAGAAGGCGAGATTCTTCGTTCCTCAGGATGAAAAAAACTCACTGTCATTCTGAGCCTCTTTTGCGAAGAATCTAAAGATTCAAAATTAAAAGCAAGTTCCCTCGTTCCTCAGGATGAGAAACTTACACTGTCATTCTGAGCTGCTTTTGCGAAGAATCTAAAGATTCAAAATTAAAAGCAAGATCCTTCGTTCCTCAGGATGACAAACATAGACTGTCAAAAGGCAAGATCCTTCGTTCCTCAGGATGACAAACATATACTGTCAAAAGGCAAGATCCTTCGTTCCTCAGGATGACAAGCATATACTGTCATTCTGAGCTGCTTTTGCGAAGAATCTTATGGAATTGATAATGAAAATTCTTCTTTTCCATAATTGCAAGTAAAATTACCAAGTTGCTCAATTTATAACAATGAGGACATGTATTTTAATGAAGATGTACTATGTTTACATGATTACCAATTGGAAAAACGAGGTCTTATATACAGGGGTCACTAATGATCTTGCCAGGAGAATAAATGAACATAGAGATAAGAAAATCCCAGGCTTTGCGAGTCGCTATAATGTAAACAAATTGGTCTTTTTCGAATCAATTACGGACATAAATGCTGCAATTGCAAGAGAAAAAGAGATAAAGGGTTGGGTACGCAGAAAAAAGAATGCATTAATTGAAACACTGAATCCTGATTGGGCTGATCTCGGAATCGAGTATGGAATAATTAACGACAAATAGTTAGTGACGCGTTGACAGAGTGTTCATTGCTTTGTTCAGGATGACAAACATACACTGTCATTCTGAGCTGTTTTGTGAAGAATCTAAACCCAAGGCTCAAAAGGCAAGATCCTTCGTTCCTCAGGATGACGAACTTACACTGTCAAAAGGCGAGATCCTTCGTTCCTCAGGATGACGAACATACACTGTCAAAAGGCGAGATCCTTCGTTCCTCAGGATGACAACCATAATCTGTCAAAAGGCAAGATCCTTCGTTCCTCAGGATGACAAACTTACACTGTCAAAAGGCAAGATCCTTCGTTCCTCAGGATGACAAACTCACACTGTCAAAAGGCGAGATCCTTCGTTCCTCAGGATGACAAACACAACGAAAACCAAACGTGTATAATACTGCCCAGGAGCCTTATGCAGCTATATCTCATCCGCCATGGACAGTCCGCCAATAACGCCCGTTGGGAAGCCCAGGAAAGTTATGAAACTTACCGCAGCTCCGACCCAACCCTGACTGAAAAAGGTGTACGACAAGCAGAGCTCCTGGCGGATTTTCTCGCAGTCTCCAAACCCGGCGAAGATAACTTCTGGCGCGATCCCCAAAACAGGCTTGGTTTCGGGCTGACCCACATCTACTGCAGCCTGATGCAGCGCGCGATTCACACTGGAAGCATCATCGCTAATCGTCTGAACCTACCTCTGATGGCACTACCTGAGGCTCATGAAGTCGGTGGGATCTATCTTGACTCGATTGTAAATGATGTTATTGAGATAAGTTTGGAACACGGTGTCAGCCCTGAGTTCCTTTCGACCCATTATCCCGATCTCATCCTGGCAAAACCCATCGAGGAGAAGGGTTGGTGGCGAGGCGGAAAAGAAGAAAGCAGCTTGCCGCTGAAACGGGCACAGAGTGTCTTGAATTGGATCAAAGAACGGCATCTTGGTTCTGATGACCGTGTGGCGATCGTCACGCATGGCGGTTTTACCAATTACCTTCTGCGCGCGATGCTCCAGATATCTCCGGAAGAACCTGACAGTCGCAAATTGGATTATCGCCTGATCTATAACAATTGTGCGCTCAGCCGTTTCGACTTTGTAGACAACCGCATTATGATGGTCTATCACAATCGCGCTGATTTCCTGACAGATGACCTTGTCTCTTAATGGGATTTATTAAATATTGTTGTTCCAGGGGAGCTTTATCCTGATAATTACCTCATCCTTAGTATCAAACATGAACATAACTGCCTTCGGGTTCACTGTAACCTCTCTGTGGGTTGGTGGCGAGGAGTTAGAGTCCAGCTCAACCTTTGGTAGAATTACGGCATCAAGCCTGATTGGGCTGGAAAGAAAATAGAAATGCCTTTTTATATTAATATCCTCATCATTTTCATTCTCTTCATTTTTAACGCGATCTTTGCGATGTATGAAATTGCCATGGTCTCGTCGAAGAAGACCCGCCTGGTTGCTCGCGCTGAAGACGGGCAAAAGGGGGCTTCTGTTGCCATGGAGCTTTTGCAGGATCCTGACCAGCAATACCTCTCCGCGATCCAGATCATGATCACCATGATCGATACGCTGGCTGGCGGTATTGGAGGTGCTCAACTTTCCCGACCCTTGGCAGAGATCTTTAAGCGCATCGTCTGGTTGGAGCCGTTTGCGGAAATCGTCGCGTTGATCCTTGTTGTGATTGTTATTACCTACTTCTCGATAGTTTTGGGTGAGCTCATCCCCAAACGCATCGCGGTTAGCAAGCCTGAAGATGTTGTTACCAGGCTTTCCCCGATGATCAAAGGCATGTCGCGAGTGATGCGCCCGCTAACCAAGCTATTGAGTGCCTCGACCAATCTGGGTATCAAGGTCTTCAACATCGATGTTACCAGGGAGCCAGCCATTACCGAGGAAGAACTGAAAGGTTACATCCAGGAAGGGCGCCAGACTGGCGTCTTTGATGAAGCTGAGCAGACCATGGTGGATGGGGTCTTCCGTTTCAGTGATCGCCGTGTGGACGCGATTATGACCCCGCATACTGAATTGGACTGGATCGATCTGGACGATGACCACGACACAATCGTGAAGGAATTGATGGAAAGCAGCTATTCCCGTCTGCCTGTCGCCCACGGCGATCTGGATCGTTCGATGGGATATGTTAACACCAAGGATTTGCTTGGGGTGGACATCCACAGTCCGCAATTCAATCTTGAGGACTATGTTCGCCAACCTTTATTCTTCCCCGGCAATATGGAAGCTGTCAAGGCTTTTGAGCAATTCAGACAAACCGGCATCCATCATGCTCTCGTGCTGGACGAGTACGGCGGAGTGGAAGGTTTTGTGACGCTTTACGACGTGCTGGAATCGATCGTTGGCGACATCCCGCTCGATGAGCACGATAAGGATCAGGATGTTGTGCAGCGTGCAGATGGCACATGGCTGGTGGATGGGTTGATCCCGATCGACGAGCTCAAAGCGATCATGGACGTGGATGAATTACCGGAAGAAGATAAGGCGGGCTTCCAGACCCTGAGTGGCTTTGTCATGAACCAGTTAAGGCGAATCCCCAAGACAGGCGCGATCTTCGAATGGGATCACTGGCGGTTTGAAGTCGTGGATATGGATGGCCACCGGGTGGATCGGGTCCTGGTGACGGATCTATCAGCCGAGAATGGACCTTCTGCTGAGATCTGACCTTACGGACGCCAACGGGTGAAGATGGCGTGCGAGAGCACGTGACCCGCGCTTTCTTCAACGGTCACCAATTCACCAGTGGTGAACTCTCCATGCTTGCCAACCATTTCTTCCATTGCCTGCTTTGTGATCACAGCTGAGGCTGTGATGGCGTACGCGGTCAGGATCACAAATCCCGCGTCTTTCGCGACCAACGACCGGCAGGCTTCGATCAGTTCGGGCATGCGTTTAAAGAAATCCCAAACCTCGCCGCTTGAACCTCGCCCAAATTTGGGTGGGTCCATGATGATTCCCTGGTAGGTGTTGCCGCGGCGGGCTTCACGTTTGACGAATTTCAACGCGTCTTCCGCGATCCAACGCACGGGTCTATCCGACAGGCCTGAAAGTTTCATATTCAGGTTTGCCCAACTGATGGCATGCTTGGATGAGTCCACGTGTGTCACTTCCGCGCCGGCTGCCGCAGTAGCTACGCTTGCAAGACCGGTGTATCCAAAAAGGTTCAACACCTTGAATGGTTTACGAGCAGTGGTGATGCGTTCGGTCATCCAGTCCCAATGGCTTGCCTGCTCAGGGAAGACCCCCACATGGCGTGAGCTTGAAAGCTGCGCTTGAAATTGCAGTTTTCCATAAGTGAGCTTCCAGCTCTTTTCCATCGGATTGAGCATAGTCCACTTACCGCCATACTCCTGCTGCTCTTCCACGAGTAACGCGTGGGCTTTCTTCCATTCACTGGCAGGCAGGCTCTTTGCCCAGATGGCTTGCGGACGGGGACGAATGAGCAGGTAAGGACCAAAACGTTCAAGCGTTTTGCCATCGCCGCTATCGAGTAGTTGATAATCTTTCCAGTTGGGAGAGGCTTCGAGCACGAGGGGTGTTAGGTCGGGTTTCATAGGTTTTCCAATTTCTTAAAAGAATACCGGGATCACGTAACTGATGATCAGGGAAACAGCGGTTGAGATTGCCAGTGAATCGAACAGGATTAGTGGCAGACTTTGTTGATCGGAATTAAATCGATGTTTAATGAGCGCGAGAGCCGTACTCAGCAGAACAATCAAAAGCAACACCCAGGCTGGAATGACCTCGAGAACGATAAAAAGCATATAAGCCGCCGCTGTTGCAAAAACCGACAGGACAATCAGCATTAATCTGCTTAGTGATTTGGTTGTCCTTTCTGTGGTCCAGGCAGCAAACAGGAAGCCAAACGCGAGGAAGAAAATGGTCAGCAGGATGGCTTCAATGTGTAACCGTTCAGCGGTTGCGAGGTAGCCGGATAGCCCAAAGATGGCCGACAAAAGGGGTTGTTGTTTTCCGAGACGCATCAAGGCGGAATTGCCAAAATTGAGACCGCGATGGGAAAGCGCAATGGCTATCAACACTCCGAGCAATCCGAGCACGATGTTCAGCGGACCGAGGAGGGCGGCTAAAGCCAGGCAAACCAGCACCACAATCGCGCTGAGTACACGGGATAACTTGATCGAGACTTCCCCTGACGCGATTGGGTTTTGCGATTTGCCATTTGTTTCCGCGACAGCCACCGGGGCATTTTCAATTTTTTGATACATCACTGCAAAGCCGAATAGCAAAAGATTACTGATTACCGCAATTCCAACGCGTGTTAAGGCACGATCGCCGCCAGCAGCGCTGCCAAGAAGCGTTGCAGCCATGGTTGCAGGCAGGTAGTCGAGGCATCCGAGCAGCTTATAAAAGGATCGCAGGATTTTCATCACTTGTTAAGTATACCAAACGACCCCGTCCAGACAGCTACCAAGACATTATTGAACCAACCTTAACCATTTCGCGAGACTCGGGTTTAGAATTGCGGGGAGGAGAAATCTATGGACTTTAATCGGATAATTGACCGTCGTCATTCTGAGTGTATCAAGTGGAATCGATTTGATGAAGATGTATTGCCCATGTGGGTGGCTGATACGGATTTTAAATGCCCGGATGCGGTCATCCGTGCCTTACATGAGCGCGTTGATCATGGCATTTTTGGCTATGGCGCACCCCCCAAAGAACTGGATCAAACTGTCATTCAAAGGATGAAGAGGCTTTATGATTGGGATGTTCGCGAAACCCAGATTGGTTACATCCCCGGCATCGTTACCGGCTTCAACGCAGCTATCCGGGCTTTTTGCGAACCAGGCGACGCGGTCATCTACCAAACGCCTGCCTATCCGCCCTTTATCAGCGCGCCTGATTCAGCGAAATTGAGGGGGGTCCAGAATCCTCTTGTCCAGCATGAAGACGGCACTTATCACATTGACTTTGAACGGTTTGAGGAGCAACTAGCTAGTGAAAATGTTCACGCCTTCATCCTCTGCAATCCCCAAAATCCGACTGGCAGGGTCTTTTCCCGTGAAGAACTGACCCAATTGGCTGAGATCTGCCTGCGAAACGATGTTCTGATCATTTCCGACGAGATCCATTGCGATATTCTCTACGATAACCGCAAACACATACCGATCGCCTCCCTCTCCCCGGAGGTGGCAGCCAACACCATCACCTTCATGGCGCCCAGCAAAACCTATAATATTGCCGGGTTGCATGCTTCGGTTTATATTGTCCAAAACCTTGAGTTGAAGGAAAAGCTGCAGTGCTTCTGTAATGGACTGGTTGGATGCCCCAGCGTCCTCTCCCTGACGGCTGCCCTTGCGGCGTATGCCGAGGGAGATGAGTGGCTCGCTGAACAGAACCATTACCTGCAGGCAAACCGGGACTTCCTGGATGACGCACTTCGCACCCAGCTTTCGAGCATTCGGTGGAACAAACCCGAAGCCACCTTCCTGGGTTGGCTGGATTGCAGCACATTGGGCTTGGAAGAACCGCCTTACGAATTCTTCCTGCGCGAAGCGCGCGTTGGCTTGAACGAAGGCCTTACCTTTGGCCCCCAATGCGGCGATTTTGTGCGCCTCAATTTTGGCACCACCCGGGCAAACCTGCACGAGGCAATCAGCCGCATGGAAGCTGCCCTGGCAGCCCGTTGAAACATTCGATGCATTTAGATTCTCAGAATTCTGATCGGGATTATCTGCGCCAGGTGCAATATCGCACCGCGCAGAACCTCAACGCGCGCATCCAAATCCACAAACGCTTTTCTACGGGCACTCAACGATGGGAAGATTTCGTCTTTGAACATCTGCCCGACCTGAGCGGCAAGCGACTACTGGCGTTGGGGTGTGGGAATGCCACCCAGTGGCGCGCCAACCGGCAGCGCTTCGCCCCGGATGCAACTCTCGTTATGACCGATCTCTCCGAAGGCATGCTGGCGGAAGCCCGCCTTGATCTGGAAGGGGACGGACGGTTCACCTTGCGCTGCATGGATGCCTCCAGGCTGGAATTTGAGGACGCGAGTTTTGATTTTGTGACTGCCAACCACATGCTCTATCACGTGCCGGATATCGCGCAGGCACTCGCGGAAGTGGCGCGGGTGCTCAAGCCGGACGGTGCGATGATGGCTGCGACCAATGGCGAAAACTATATGTTAGATCTGGACCTGTTACTGACCGAATTCTGGCCAGACTATGGGGGCTTGCACACCATGTCTCTCAAGTTCAACCTGGAGAATGGCGCGGAACAACTCAGCCAGTGGTTTGGCATCGTCGAAAAGAAGCTCTATACAGGTGATCTCTGGGTCACCGAAGCCCAACCCCTGGTGGATTATGTTTACTCAACACCCAGGGTGCAGCAAATGATTCCATTGGATCAACGGGAAGCCATGCGCGTCTTCTTCCAGGCGCGTATTGACCAGGCTGATGGCATCCTGATCCGCAAGGAAACCGGGCTTTTCCTCGCCAGTCAGCCTATAAAGGCTTAACGAAAATAGGCGATGAAGATCGTCAAAACCGACACCACCGCGCAATAGATCGCGAAGGGGATCAGTGAGCGTGACTTCAGGAAGTTGAGCAGCCATCGGATGCTCAGGTAGCCGACCACGAGCGCGACGAAAAAACCAACAAGAATAATCGGCAGGAAGCTGCCCAAGTCCGGAATCTTTACCAGATCCAGAAGGGAAAGCAAGCCGGCTGCGAGCATGATCGGGATGGACATCAGGAATGAGAACCTGGCTGCCGCCTCGCGTTTCAATCCACGGGTGAGTCCACCGCTGATGGTTGCACCAGAACGGGAAATCCCCGGGAAGATTGCCAGCAACTGCGAGAAGCCAATCACCAAGGCATCTTTTGGGGTGACGCTCTCAAGAGTACGTTCCTTACGCGAGAAGACTTCAGCCAACGTCAGGATCACCGCGGTAACAAACAGCAATACTGCCGTCAGAACCGGGCTTGAAAAGGCTGCTTCGACCTTGCTTTTCAGCAGCAATCCTCCCAAACCAGCCGGGATGGTAGCCAAAACGATGTACCAACCAAGACGCGAATTGGTTTCCTGGAGGGGTTTCTTGCTGCGAATGCCGGCGATCACCGCTTTGAAAATTGCCACCAAATTCTTCCAGAAGTAGGCGATCACTGCCACCAGGGTGCCAAGCTGCACCAACACGTCAAAAATGAAGGCTTTGGTCGGGTGAAGCGTCCAGTTGAGGATGAAGGGCACTAGCACAAGGTGTGCCGAGGAACTGACGGGCAGAAACTCAGTTAAACCCTGGACGATGCCAAGTAGCAATGATTGGAAAAAAGTCATGAATGTACCTCCGGAATGCGGGCGATGCCGAGTTTGGCCATTGCCTGGTCTGCGAAAGCGGTCAGGTTGCCTGCCAGGATGGCTTTGCGCAGGTTGCGTGCCAGATCGAGCAGGGTGTGCAAGTTGTGGATCGAGAGCAGTGTGGCTGCCAGCATTTCTTTTGCGACGATCAGGTGGCGCAGGTAAGCCCGGGTGAAGGTGCGGCAGGTGTAGCACTGGCATTCTGCGTCGATCGGGCGTTCGTCCCGGGCGAAAGAAGCGTTCATCAGGTTCAGCCTGCCAAAATTGGTCATGGCGGTGTTGTGTCGTGCCAGGCGGGTGGGCAGGACGCAGTCAAAAACATCGATGCCCCGCAGTACGCCCTCGATCAGGTCCTCTGGAGTGCCAACCCCCATCAAGTAACGGGGTTTGTCTTTGGGCAGGACGGCGTTGACGACCTCGATCGTGCGGTACATGTCGTCTTTGCCCTCGCCAACCGAAAGCCCGCCGATGGCGTGCCCCGGGAAGCCCAGACTGCTGATCACCTGCGCCGATTCTGTACGCAGATCCTCAAAAATGCCGCCCTGCACAATGCCAAACAAGGCTTGATCATCCCGTTTTTTGGCATCCAGGCAACGCTTTGCCCACAGGTGGGTGCGGTCCATGGCTTCTTTGGAGTAATCGTGGTTCAGGGGGTCCGCGCATTCGTCGAACGCCATGATGATGTCCGCGCCGAGGTTTTCCTGGATCGCGATCGAACTTTCGGGAGTCAGGCGCTTCATGGAACCATCGATGTGGGATTTGAAGGTCACGCCATCGGGGTCGATCTTGCGCGTTTCTGCCAGGGAGAAAACCTGGAAACCGCCTGAGTCGGTCAGCATTGGTTTATGCCACTGCATAAATTGATGCAGGCCGCCCATTTGCGCCACCAATTCGTCGCCAGGTCTCAGGAAGAGATGGTAGGTGTTGGAAAGGACCAGCGTCGCGCGGAGTTCTTCGAGTTGGGCGGGCGTGATGGATTTGACGGTTGCCTGGGTGCCGACCGGCGCGAAAACGGGCGTTTCAAGCACACCGTTAGGGGTGATGAACTCACCGGCGCGAGCTGCGCCTTCTTCAGCGTTGATTGACCACTCGAACATATTTTGCATCCTCTCAAAAAACTCCCCCAATTGTACCTTTATTATTTTGGTCCTGGCTGGATTAGGCACAGAAATGAGCCTTTTTTAAGAGTATTTTGGCACGAGTTTGGTGCAAGATATCTCCGCCTTTGAGTTGCTTTATTCAAACTCGGTCGTAGGGCGGGGTTGGAAGCACTCTATACTTCATCATTCAGAAACCTCGATGTGCTTCCAATTCGCCAACATGCCATCGAAAATTCGAAACAAATTCCACTTGCCACCTCAATAACTGTCAATGGCGGATTGAGGGCACGGAAACGTTTATTTATCACACCATTCATGGTGCCCTCAATACCCTGCCGGGCACTTTGTCGCGCCCTACGAGTAACTGTTTCCACGTGCAATTTTTTGGGAAAAGGTCGTTATCCTTTTACAAAATATCAGCATCTGCGTAGGGCGAAATTGGAAGCACCACACACTTCATCACTTAGTGACCTTCGTGTGCTTCCAATTCGCCAACATGCCATTGAGAATTCGAAACAAATTCCACTTGCCACCTCAATAACTGTCAATGGCGGATTGAGGTCACGACACGCTTCTCCACCACAATGCTCACGGTGCCCTCAATCGCGCCCTACGAGTCTCTGTTTCCACGTGCAATTTTTTGGAAAAAGGTCGTTATCCTTTTACAAAATATCAGAATCTGCGTAGGGCGAAATTGGAAGCACCACACACTTCATCACTTAGTGACCTTCGTGTGCTTCCAATTCGCCAACATGCCATCGAAAATTCGAAACAAATTCCACTTGCCACCTCAATAACTGTCAATGGCGGATTGAGGGCACTATACGCTTCTCCATCACAATGTTCACGGTGCCCTCAACCGCGCCCGAAGAATTCAAACATTCAGCGGTTTCCTGAGTTCGAACAGGGTCCGGTAAGCCCGATAGCCCAGGTTGGTATAGAGGCGCATGGCACCGGTCGGGTTTTGCGTGTCAGCGGTCAGCGCCACTTCATCCATGTTCATGGCTTTGAACATTGCCATCGACTTGCAGATCAGGCTGCTGGCAACGCCCCGTCCGCGCCATTCCCTTCGGACAGAAATGCCTTCGGTGTAGCCGCGGTTGTGACCTTCGAGGTCGTTCTCCTCCATTGAGATGTAGTTTTGTACCGAGCCCACCACTTCGTCGCCATCCCAGGCGACCTGCCAAAGAAAAGGCTGAAAATTTGGACTTGCCAGGTAACTCTGATACCACTCCTCTGTAGGACTTGCGGCAGCGTACTCATCCACAAAAGCGTCGTTAGAAGCGTCCCAAATCTTGCGATAATCCCTAATCAGGACTGGGCGAACGGTAATTCCTTCCGGTAATGGTCGCTCCGGCAGATCAGTCAGCGGGCGGCTCATCGAGTGATAATATCGGTCTATCGCAAATCCTGCTTCCATCAGGATGTTAAATCGGGTTCTGTCAGGTTCCCGACAAATGGTCACGAAGAAGCCTTTTTCACCTTCAGGCAGGGTGGAGGCATAACGACGCCCGCGCGTTTCACCCCAGGCAATCAAGCTTTGTTCGATACCCTTGCCCTGCCAGGCTGGGTCGACTCTGAAGAGGATGCCATAGGAGTATTCACTGGTTGCGACCTGGCGTTCCCAATAGACCCTGCTAAAACCAACAGTTTCTCCGTTCACCTCAACGAAAATTACGTCATCATGTGGATCGGAGTTGCTCAGGTTGGTGTATTCTGCGCGCAGGCTTTCGATTGTGTTGTCTCCCGGGGCTTGTCCAGCAGCGTGCAGGTTAGAATAAATTGCCAACATTTTTGGAAAGTCGGACTCGCCCTCAAAATGGCGAAAGATTATTCCATCAATATTCGGGGAGTTTTTGATTGGGTATAAATCTGGTTGTGTCATTTTCTGTCTCTTTCAAATAATTATTGCTGTAACTGTCAACATATCCGGTTAACAAAAAACCACGGGTGTGGATTGCCCGTGGTTCGATGATCTTGGAAAGAAAAAAATCAATAAACAGGCGCAATCCGGCCAATGCAAATATGCGCGCTTGCAGAGGCACAGATGGAATTGATGTTGTGGTAGTTGATAACCATAGGGGTAATTCTAAGACAAACCGGTGCGGTGTCAAGAAGATATCAAGGATTGGTGAAGGATCTTTCGTCGGGAAGAGGCTCGACCCCTTTCGCGACACATAAAGACGGAACGGCGCACCCTATTCGCTTGGCTGCCAGGGAAGGGACCGTTCCCCACAACTTCGCACTTCAACAATTTTCCTCGTAAGTGATATACTTTTCCCTCGTGGATATTAACACTTACTCAACCTGGCTGGAGATCGACCTCAAAGCTATCAAGAACAATGCCGCTCTGATCCGGGAAAAGACCGGGTCGGAGGTGATGGCTGTGATCAAAGCCAATGGCTACGGTCACGGCGCGCGCCCTGCCGCCCAGGCTGCTATTGCCGGCGGCGCCACCTGGATTGGCGTGGCGCGCATCGAAGAGGCGCTTGCCCTGCGCCGTGCGGGCATCTCGTGCAAGCTGCTGGTGTTGGGCTTCACCCCGGCAGCCAAAGTGCCCGAAGCGATTGAGCACGGCATCACGGTGGCGCTCTTTGATCCCGAACTGGCGCAGAATTACCTTGAATACGTCAACATTCATGGCGGAACGCTGCATGCCCATCTTAAGGTCGAGACAGGTATGGGCCGACTTGGGATGAACCCTGAGAATGTCGCATCCTTCCTTGAAGGGCTAAGAGATACTGGCCTCAAGGTGGACGGGATCTTCACACACCTTGCCAGGGCAGACGAGCCCGACTCGGACTCGACCCCCAAACAATTGGCAATCTTTGACGCGCTCCTGGCAGACCTCGAGAGCAAAGGACTCAAACCCGAAAAAGTGCATGCAGCAAACTCGGCTGCTGTGCTGAACTTCCCCCAGGCTTACTACGACATCGTACGGCCGGGCGACCTGCTCTTTGGTATGTCACCTACAGGTGATATTTTGCCAGCTGGCTTCAAGCCGGCTCTCGCCTGGAAAGCACGGATTATCTCGCTGCACAACTTCCCTGCAGGTCAGGGTATCAGTTATGGCTCCACTTATGTGACCAGCAAAGATGAACGCATTGGTGTGATGCCGACGGGTTACGGCGATGGTTTCCGCCGTGCTGAAAATCAGCAGGTGCTGGTTGGTGGCAAACGGGTGGATATTGTCGGCAGAGTCTGCATGGATCAGTGCATGCTCCAGCTCGATAGCGTTCCCGATGCCAAAGTGGGCGATGAGATCGTGCTGATTGGTTCCCAGGGCGATGAAACCCTGAGCGTTGATGAGGTCGCAAAACGTTGGGGCACCATCAACTACGAAGTTGTCTGTGGTCTGGCGGACCGCCTTCCCAGGATCTACAACGAATGACCCGATCCTTGATACGGGCAGAATTTCACTGCCATACAATCTATTCGCATGACAGCCTGGTCGAATTAGGCGCGTTGCTCAAGGCTTGTGACGAACGCGGCATCGACAAGATCGCCGTCACTGACCATGGCAGCATGAAGGGTGCTTTCAAGGCGCATAAAATGGCACCAGATCGCTTCATTTTGGGTGAGGAGATTAAGACGCCTGAAGGCGAAATATTAGGCTACTTTATGAACGAAGAGATCCCCCAGGGTCTGCCAGCCGTTGAGGTTGTTTACCGTTTACGTGGGCAAGGAGCGTTCATCAGCCTGGCTCATCCTTTTGACCCTTATCGTAGTGGGTGGACTGAAGAGACGCTTGACCAGATCTTACCCTACATCGATGGGCTGGAAGTCTTTAACGCCCGCTCGCGGCGTGAGGAATACAACCAAAAAGCTTATGAGTTCGCCATGGAACATGGAAAAGCTTTGATGGCAGGCAGCGATGCGCATGCGTTGAGCGAGTTGGGCAAAGCTAGTATGACCATGCCCTGGTTTGAAGATGCAGATGGTTTGCGTGCAGCAGCACGTGAGGCGACCATTAGCGGTGAGCTTTCCGGTCTGTACGTCCACATGGTATCCACCTTTGCCCGGGTGGCGAAGAAATTCAACTTTTGATATAGCGGATAGTTCATACGCTCACAATGGCGAGACGAAGTACTAGTTGGGCGCGACAAAGTGCCCACAGGGTATTGGAAGCACTGCGCAGATCATCATGCAGAGGTCCTGGTGTGCTAACAATCCGCCACAAACTAAACCAGTCAGAATTCCAGCAACGGTGGATTGAGGGCACGGATAGGTTCGTTCATCACAATGTTTACGATGCCATCAAGCTCGCCCTAAAGGTAATTCTGGGTTAAAGATTAATAGAAACACCAAAATAGAAAGGACACTCAAAAAATCGAGTGTCCTTTTGATGATTGAAGTGAACGAAGACTGTTTATTTCAACAACGAGAATAATAGCCAGGCTGCCAAAATCAAGAAGACAATTGCCATGCCGATCTTGACTGCTCCGGCATGCTTGCGCAGGAACTCCGTGAACTGCTTCGAGGTTGTGCCGTAGAACGCAAGAATAAAGACGACGATCAATGGCACGATGAACATCAGGTTATAGAGCACCAGGTAGAGCATCGCCTGACCGCGCATCGCGGGAACCGAGCTCATCGAGATGATCACTGGCAGGTATATTTGCCCGGTGCACGCCAGTTCCAGAAGAGAGATCAGCAATCCGGTGACGAAGGCTCCGATGACATAGCTGCTGGCTTTGCGCCCTTCGCGGACGGTCTGATTGATTCGCTTTCGCAGAGGCTCAGGGAGCTTGAGCGCCATATCGTTCAGATCACCCTGGCGAACTTTGATGAAGTCGCGGATACTCAGGACTGCCAAAACCAGGCACAAGACAGCGGTCAAAATATAAACAACCTTGCTAATGATTGAAGTGAAGCCTGAGATCAGGTCGAGTACTTTGTAGAAACCCAGCCCTACCAGTAAGTAAGCGATAAAGACGCCCAAGGTGAAACTGGCGCCGGTAATCAAAATTTGCTTGCCTTTTTTGCCGCTCAGCGAGAGATAGGAGACAAAGAAGATGATGGTCGCGAAGGCGCAGGGATTCAATCCATCCACCAACCCAGCCAGGACCACTGCCAGCCAACCCATCCTTTCGAAGCGATCGATCAGGGCGGTGTTTCCATCTTCAGGATTGTAATCCTTCCAAAAAGCGGGAGAGCCATCGGCAACGAGTTCCTGCAGAACTGGCTCAATGGCGGCAGGTGTAAACTCTGCTTCATCAATCCAGGCTTTATCACCAATGAAAAGTGCTGGTGTATTGAAGTTTTTCTCCACGCCAACTCGCGCTGCCATCCACTCAGCCATGGCGGCTTCATCAAAAATGTTGAACTCCTCAATAATGAGTTGAGGAAATTTCGATTTCAAATATGCCATATCTGTTTCAGCCCGGGCACATTCTTTACAGCCTGTCTGGTAAAAATAGGCGGCATAGATTGGCGCGGAAACTTCGCATGCTGAAGGATCATCCGGACTGCAAACCAGTCCGGCATCAGGCGTAGGTTGAACTTGTGAGATCACCAGCGAAGCAGGATCCACACCGGGTATTTCCGGGAGTTGGATGCCCTCGCCTGTCAGCCCGGTTTCGACCAATTCCACGAACTTATCTCTTGTCTGCTGTTCCCCGTTGAGCATTTCATTGCCAATCAAAACCACGGGCAATCCGCGTTCGCTGGCTCCAATACCGAAAGCGCTCTCGGCTTTCATCAGGGCTTCATAATTGACGCTTTCACCCAATTCGACCAGTTTTATTCCCAGCAAACCGGGGTGTTCGGCTTCCAAAGGCTGCACAATATTTTGCAATATGTCCATACAGTGGCTGCATGTGGTTGAATAGAAGTAATATGCTTCAACCTTAACGTTTTCCGTGGCTGGTTGGGTGGGTCCTGTCCCACCGGGACCGATGCCCTGGGGATTGTTGGCTGAAGCTGATGCCAGATTGGGCAAAAGAAGCGAAAAGAAGGCAATTAACGAGAGCCCGATGGAGGTCAGGAATGCTCTGGTTTCTCTGGTTTGCATAAGGGTTAGTAACCTTTCAAAAGACGACTTTAAGAACGTGTTATAGATTTCCGTCTGATTCTAACACGGGTTAAAAAAGATAAGTCAGACAGCGTTCAATTAAGCGATTTCGACCTTGGTAATTGGGAAACGGCTGGCGTTGAAATGATCGATCAGTATTTGGCGTTGTTCCCCTTCGATGCCGCCAAGGATCATGCGCAGGCGGAAGTCACCATTTTTGGAGGTGGAGCTGACCGTGCGCAGGATGTTTCCGCCCACTTCTGAGACGAGACCTGCAAAATATGCCAATCCGCCCGGACGATTTGTGGCTTCAGGACCCTCCACCAGCAGCGAGGTCCAGCGCAACGCTGTCCGGGAGATACCCACCAGGTCCAGCGCGTTTTCAAATTCGTCAGTGGAAATTGAACCACCGCCAATTGCAGAATGCAAATCATCCAGGTTGGCGCAAGCCAACAACCCAAGCAAAGCTTCGATGCGGTTTGGATCCAATGCACGCACATCATCCAGATCAAGGATGCCACGTTCGGAGATAATGTTGTGTATTAATTCGCGCCCACGGCGGCTGGCTGCCTTCAGGTTGACCATTGCCAGCACATTTCGCAGCAGACGAGCGGTTGAGGGATTGCAGTGGTTCAGCCAGTCGGGTTCTGGTACTTTGTGCGGTTCGCCGCTGAGTACTTCAACGACATCTCCGGGATTGAGCGTGTCATAGAGGTGCCGCTCCTCGCCGTTAACCAGCACCTTGTGAATCTTGTCAAGATAGAACTCCTGAATGGCTGCCACCCCATCCAGGACCGTACTGCCTTCCTGCAAAAACCGTGTTCCACCGAATGGTGTCAGGATCTGCACCGGCCTGTAACGACTGATATCCTGGTCGTGGTTGATGGCATAGATGACCCCCCAGGTGTTTTCACCTTCCATGTTCTCGGTTGCGATGGCAACTTCGATTGCGCCTGTTCCAGGCAGATAGGCGGTAACTTGCAGTGCGCGGTAGCCGTTCTGTGGAGAGGCAATGTAATCATCAAAGCGGTCCTGGTCGAGATTTCGGCTGAAATAGCGGTTGACACGTGAGAGCAGCCTGTAACAGGCGGTCTCATCGTCGTTGCGTACCAGCATACGAAAGCTGACTATGTCATTGACAGCTGAGAAGTCTTGCAGGGATGTGCGGTGGCTGCGGGCCATACGCTGAAGTTTGTCCCATGCCTGCCAGTAGCCATTGACTGTGAACTTGATGGAACCATCCACACCTTCAGAAGTCATCAGGTTCCCCAGTTCGTTGAGGTAGTAGCGGATGAAGTTTATGTTAAGTCGGGGGTCAGAGTCTATCTTATTTTTTACTTTGCTAAAAGAGGCTGGTTCAGCATAAGGAAATGCCATGTCTTCAATCCAGCGGCGCCAGCGATAACAATTAAGAATGCCTGCCAGTTTGCCGTAGGCGCGGATGGCTTCGGTTGCTTTTTGCCACTGCTTACCCGGGGATTGGTAGTGCAGGGTCATCATATTGTGGCTTTTATCCGCCAATTTCACCACAAAGACAGCTGGGTCGCGGAACATGGCGATTTTGCGCAGTGTTTCCATCTCGCGCGTGGAGCCATCCCGCGGGTTGCTCATTTTAGTAAGACCATCGATAATGTGGGCGACTTCTTCACCGAGCGAACCCGGGAAAAGGGCTTTGATTTCGTCTAAAGTCTCACCCTGGTCCTCAATAGTATCGTGAAGCAGAGCGGCAATAGTCCAGGATTCTTTTTGTACCAACCTGTCAACAAAAGCTGCCACCCAGGCACAATGCGTCTCGAAATAGGGTTCACCGGAAAGGCGAACTTGCCCGGCATGTACCTCTTGCCCCCAGGTGTAGGCACGCTGTATGGCTTCCGTTCGGGGCACAATGGTGCCGACCGAAAACTCATCCGAAATTGACGGACGAATTTCAGAAATATTCTGAATGTCGACCACAATTATCCTTCCTCTCCCAGGCAGGACTTTACCTTAATTGTTTAAATATAGCATACAAATGGTGTGTTAGCACAAAATGTATCAATTTTGACCCACTAACGAGAAGCAGGACAATTGCCTAGCTACAAAACAGACCTCAACCTCGCCAAAAAATGGCGAGATAAATCAATAAACCGGTTCCCACAATGGCTGCCAGCCAAAAGATGTTCTTGCGGGTTTTATGCCTGAAGGCTAACATCCCAGCCAGTGCGCCAATCCCCCCTCCGAACAGGCTCAAACCCAGCAGCACTCGTTCCGGGATGCGCCAACCACCTCGTTTGGCTTGGAATTTATCGTAGCCAAAGAGCAGAAAACTGATGAAATTCAATGGAATTGCAAGGAGCAGCACGGTTTCGTTCAAAGATGACCTCATCTTCCAGCTATAATCAATGCATTATAGTGCCAAACGCCATGGAAGAACCGATCAAACAACGCTTGATACCGCTTGAGCCTGTCCAGACAGAGATCCTGGTCGTGAATTCACGTTTTGTTAGTGACCTTGCGTTTGCTGGAAGCGTTGAGGCAGCCCGCGCTCACCTGGCCAGGGTGCGTGAACAACACCCCACCGCTTCGCACAACGTCCCAGCTTTCATTATTGGTCACGGCAACAGCATCATCACCCATTGCAGCGATGATGGCGAACCTTCCGGCACTGCCGGCAGACCAGCGTTGGCTGTCCTGCAGGGCAGTGGGCTTGGGAATGTGTCGGTAGTGGTGACGCGCTATTTTGGCGGCACCAAACTGGGAACCGGGGGGTTGGTGAGGGCTTATGGGGATGCGGTGCGGGAAGTGTTGAAAGGGGTGAAACCTGCCGCGCTTTTACCGACGACAACCCTGATGTTTGTGACGCCTTATCGGCTTTATGACCAGACGCTCAGACTGATGGAAGCGCATAATGGGCAAATCCTGGACACGGAGTTCCTTGAAGATGTCACGGTGACTGTGCGCTTTAAGGATGAAGAGGTGGATTCGTTCACCGGCCAGCTCAGCAATCTCAGTGCGGGTCAGGTGAGGCCGGTTGTGATTGAGCAAAATCCCGAAGGTGTATTTAAGGTATAGTTTTTCACTCTGAGCGCCAGCGAAGAATCCTTCCGACAAAGGGGCAAGATCCTTCACTTTGTTCAGGATGACTAACTTCTATGGCATTCTGAGCGCTAACCAGACTGTCATTCTGAGCGTCAGCGAAGAATCCTACCGACAAAGGGGCAAGATCCTTCACTTTGTTCAGGATGACAGTGCGCCTTTGTTGAGATAACCCCTCTATCAATACAACTGCTGCTGGGCGGTGTAGAGCTTGTGGTAGAGACCTTTTTTTGCCAGCAACTCTTCGTGTGTGCCAGCTTCCACAATCCCCGTACCCTCCAGCGCCACAATCCTGTCAGCTTTCCGCACCGTTGAGAGCCTGTGGGCGATGATGATCGTGGTGCGTCCTTTGATCAGGCGGTCCAACGCTTGTTGGATCAACAATTCTGTTTCTGTATCAACCGACGAAGTGGCTTCATCCAGGATCAGGATGGGGCTGTCTTTGAGGACTGCCCTGGCAATTGAGAGGCGTTGTTTTTGCCCCCCGGAGAGTTTGACCCCCCGTTCCCCAATTAATGTGTCATAACCGTTGGGCATGTGGTCGATGAATTCAGACGCGTTGGCGATATCTGCTGCCCGGATCATTTCTTCTTCGGTCGCATCGGGTTTTCCAAACAGGATGTTTTCCCGGATGGTTCCATGGAACAGAAATACATCCTGGAGAACCATGCTGACCGATTGATGCAGTTGATCCAGCTCAATCTCCCGCACCTCCACCCCATCGATGCTCACTTTTCCTTCAATCACATCATAGAAGCGTGGAATCAGGCTTACGAGAGTGGTCTTGCCCACGCCAGTAGGACCGACCAAAGCAATCGTGCTGCCAGCAGGAACATCGAGGTTGATATCCGTGAGTACATCTTCGCCCTGATTGTAATAAAAACAGACATCCTCAAAGCGGACATTCCCTTTTATCGGCTCAGCGAAGATGTACGGCTCCGCTGGGGAGGCGATCTCAGGCGAAACGGTCAGGATGTCGGCAATGCGTTCAAAACCAGCCAGGGATTCCTGGACGGCTTCCATTGAGTTGCCCAGGTTGCGAACTGGTGTGTAAAAGCTATCAAGATACAAGAAGAACGCGACCAGGTTGGCAATTGAGAGCGTGCCATTGATTGCCATGCGGGCACCAAAGAAGATCACCAGCAGTTGACCAATGCCTGCGGCAAAGTCAAAAATCGGATTGAAAATCGCCATCAATTTTAGAGCGCGCAGGTTCTTGTGCAGCACGAGTTGGATCTTGTTATCCACTTTGTCCAGCGCGTCTTCTTCGCGGGCGAAAGCCTTTACTTCCCGAATGCCAGAAAGGCTGTCGTTGAGTACCGCATTCAACTCGCCCAGGGATTGCTGACGGGTTTTGAAGGCAGGGCGCACCAATTTGCTATAGCCGATCAGGGCAAGGATGATGATCGGAATTGGAATTAAGGTCAGCAAGGTGAGTTTTACATTCATGGAAAGCAGGATTGCGGTAACGCCAACCAGGGTAATGCCATTCACGATCACATCCGGCAGTGCGTGGGCAATCATGCGTTCGAAAAGGTCTGTGTCGTTGATGATCCTGGACATCAACTGACCGGTTTGCTTGTCTTCGTAAAAGCGGAGAGAAAGCTTTTGGATGTGCTGATAAACCAATCGGCGGGCATCCGAGACAACCCCCCAGCCGGCTTTGTGAGCCGCGTAAGAACGGATGAACTGCATCCCAGCCCTGGCGACGAAGATGATCAGAGCAATCACCGAGATGCGGGTGATGAAATCTATGGTTCCCTGGTTCAGGGGTTGAGTCGTAAGGCGGTCAATCAGTTGGCGGATGATCCAGGGGATCAGAAGTTGAGCCCCAACCAGACCAAGCATTGTCAGGGTTGTTAGAAAGATTAATTTTGAATATTTTTTGGCGAGTTTGCCAAGCAACGAGAAAGGTTTCACTAGTTTTCAATTTCCTTGTGTGAGATGACAACTGTGGCATGATGCCCCCATCGTGGGATCGAGATGCCCCAGGCTTTTTGAAAATCTTTGTCTTCCATCCAGAACAATCCTGTCCCCTGTGTTACCCAGGAATTGATGAAACCCCAGGGAGTTGGCACTTGGCCGCTGAAATGCTCCGGGTCATAGGCTGCAAACACCATGGTGTGACCACTGGCACCTTTGAGTGCGTTGTAATTCTTTGGACGGTCCATGTAATATATTGCGGGGGAATGACCGAACCACCAGTAAATGGTCACCAGGCTGGCTATGTTTTCTGCAGCAACAGTCGCCCGCAACAGTTCAGGACTGAGATGGAAGAGCTTTGCCTGGAGAGGCAGATGGTGTTTTTTTGCAAGGTAGCGTAATAACCGCACTTGCAGCGGGGGAGTAATCCCGGATTTGGGTGCCAGGCGGAAAAAACGCCCATGCCACCAGATGCGATTGATTTCATCGATGATTTCCTGGGGGTCCAGCCTGACGTTGGTCAGGAGTTCAATTGCAGCGACCAGGGAATGGACGGCGCAATCATTCCCAGTTTGTTGAGATTGAAATTTGGCAAGGTTCTTTTCTGGCAGGGCGCGTAAGCTGGTCTTCTTCATCTGGTTTATTTTACATTGAATTTTCTCTTGTCGACCGAAAATGGTACTTTTACTGTACTATTCTTCATATTCAGGCGTTGGTCCAGTGACTTTCCTTGCAACAAGAATGGAAGCCTAGGCCGGAAAGGAGTCAAATCAGGTTGAGGCATAAATTGGCAACTGGTTTAATTTGAATTCTTTTGTTTTTCCGTTATTATGTTAATTAACTCCACCAACACAAAATCCAGTTGGAATCCATCGTTCGTAACAAGATAATAGGTAATTATCATCAAACGTCTCCATATTCGCATGGAAAAGTACACCATCGCTAACATATTAATGCCAATAATGAATAGGAGTTGATCATGAAAAACCTTCGTTTATTGTGTTTTCTGGCAGCTCTGACTGCTTGTTTGTTTGCCGGCTTGTTTTTTGAACGTGTTTCCGCTGCGCCTGCAGCGCCGATTGAACACACGCTTCTTCAGCCGGATGGTTCCAGTTTTACATCCTTGCAATGGGGTGATGAATGGTCTAATGGATTCGAGACGATGGATGGCTATACCATCCTGCAAGATGGCTCGGGTTGGTGGGTGTATGCAGACCAGGTGGATGGTCAACTCAAAGCATACCGGCTGGCAGGCAAAAGCGTGCCTGCTGGTTCAGCTGCGCCATCGGACCTAAGCATGCATCTACGACCAACCAGCACAAAATCCACCCATCCCGGAGTGCCGATCATTGAGTATCACAACAGTGGATCACAGCCTGTGTTGGTGCTGTTGGCGAGTTTTAGTGACCAATCTGGCACTTATACTGCCTCTCAGTTTGCGACCCAGGTGTTTGGGGCTTCTGCCAGTGTCAAGGATTTTTATGACAAGGGTTCGTATTCCAATCTGAATCTGTATCCTGTGACGGAGACACACGGCACCGCCAACGACGGCGTGGTGGGGTGGCTCAACCTTGGATACGCCCACCCCAACACCGGCAACACCTTCACGACCGCGAACCAATGGATTGTTTACAATGCACTTACGCAAGCCGACTCTTATGTAAATTTTTCTTCTTATGACAGTAACGGGGATGGCTACATCTCAAGCAGTGAGCTTCACATCATTGTAGTTGTGGCAGGTTTTGAACGCTCCTACAGCAGCAACACGCCCAGTGTTTGGGCACACCACTGGGATCTGAACAGCGTTGGATTTCCTTACCTCGATGGGGTTCGCCTGGGGGATTGGTATCACAATGGCGGGTACTCACAGGTTGGCGAGATCCACCAAAACCATATAGCGACGATCGGAGTCTTGGTGCATGAACTAGGGCATGATCTAAGCTGGCCTGATCTTTATGACACCGACTATACTTCGCATGGGACTGGCGACTGGTCCATCATGGCGACCGGAGTATGGAATGCTACTGGAACCAACTTCATCGGGAGTTCTCCCGCACTGCCGGATGCCTGGCTGAAGTGGTACCAGGGTTGGCTGACCCCAACAGTCATCAGCGGTACACAAACGGGCATTTCGATACCCCAGTCCGAGACGAACGCCACCGCTTTTCTTTTAGCGCCAAATCCAGGCGGTGTGGATTGGGAATGGTACCAGTACTCTGGCACGGGAGAGTATTTCCTGGTGGAGAACCGCCAGCTAACAGGATATGATGCCGGGTTGCCTGGCTGCGGTTTGCACATCCTGCATATTGATGAAAGTGTCAGCAATACCACTCCCAACTCCAACGAAAACCATCCCCTTGTGAAGTTTATGGAAGCAGATGGTCTGGATGAGATCAAAAATGGCACGGATCCGGGGGATCCGGGGGATCCTTTCCCGGGGTCTACGATTAACCGCACTTTCAATTACTCTTCCACTCCAAATAGTCGCCTCTATAGCGGGGCGGACAGCCTGGCTGCCGTAACCAATATTGGCAACTGCATGGCAAACATGACCGCCGATTTAACGTATTCTGGTCAAACCAATCAGAACCCGGTGGCAAACGCGGGTTCTGATCAAGGGGTCTTTACCAATCTGCTCGTTACCCTGGATGGGAGCGGCAGTTATGACCCCGACATCAATTATCCGTTGGCGTTCGTTTGGAACCAAGTCAGCGGTGTTCCGGTCACATTGATTAATCCCGGTACAGCCTACCCATCTTTTGTGGCTCCCAGTCAACCGGCTATCCTGGTGTTTCAGTTGGTCGTTACCGACAGCCTGGGCGCGATTTCCATCCCGGATACCGTGAATGTCACCATACTGAACACGCCGCCGGTTGCCAATGCGGGACCCGATCAGTTGGTCAGTGTGCTGTCACAGGTCACGCTCGATGGGACGGGCAGTTCTGATCCGGATGGAAACGTGCCGTTGACTTATCAGTGGTTCCAGACGAGTGGACCAGGCGTACCGCTCAGCAATCCGCAGGCAGCTCAACCAACTTTCCCGGCTCCCCCAATGCCATGTGTTCTGACCTTTGACTTGTTTGTAACCGACTCGCTTGGCACAGCCTCGGCGCCTGATTCGGTTACCATCACAGTTCAAAACCAAGCGCCAGTAGCGAATGCTGGACCAGACCAGACCGCCATTGTCAATGCATCTGTTTCACTGGACGGGACTGGCAGCTATGATCCTGATGGGCATCTGCCATTGACATACCTGTGGACGCAAACCGGAGGTCCCATTGTTGTTTTGGACAATCCGGCAGCCAGCATCCCCATCTTCGCCGCGCCATCCACACCAGCAACCCTGACTTTCTCGTTGGTGGTTACAGACAGCCTCATGGTCCCTTCCGTTTCGGACACGGTGAGTATCTTTGTGATTGGAAATAGTGTCTATCTGCCAATGTTGATTAAGTAATTCTTGGTGATTTCTGGCAAGAACGATTGAAAAATTGGAAAAGAGGCAGACAGTCCAGATTTGATTGACATCTCAATGCTGGGATGCTAAGATAAGGTCATAATTGAAAACCTGAGGTAACCGAACGCCCGGAAGCTAAGGTGTAATGACGGAAGCTGGTGAAAGTCCAGCGCTGTACCGCAACTGTAAGTCGAACAGACGAGCCAGGAAGTCACCCCCAGGAAAACCCAACATTACCTTCTCGGATTAAGAGGGTGGGTGAGAAACGCTCATATTCTCAACCCTTTCTAATCCAGAAGGGGTTGATTTTTTGAAATCGAGGAGAATATGAAAAGAATCGTGACCCTTCTGGCTGTACTGATCCTCCTGGCGCTGCCTGCTTGCCAGGCACCTGCCCAGGTCGTGGAGACTGTGGCTCCCACAGCCAAAACTTACCCTATAGAAGTTCCGACTGAAAATACCTACCCAGTTGAAGTCCCAACAGAAGTGCCAACCGACGCGCCAACTGAAGCTCCAACCGAAGCGCCAACCGCAGAGGTACCAGTCACCATCGATTATGCCAAAAATTTCACGCTGGAATATAAAGATGGCTACAAGCTCCTGACCGTTCTGACGCCCTGGGCTAGCGCTACCGAGCCTTTTCAATACGTGCTTGTGCCAAAAGATCAGCCAGACCCGAGCGGTGTTGAGGGTGCCATGATCGTGCACACACCGGTTGAAAGTTTTGGTTCGCTTTCTACCACTTACCTGCCTTTCCTTGACCAGATTGGCGAGCTTGGCAGCCTGGTGGCAGTCAGTTCTGGCGCGTATGTTTACAATCCAGACGTGCAAACCTGGCTCCAAGCAGGTTCTGTTTCCGAAGTGGGCAATGGGGCTGAAGTCAATGTCGAACGCCTGGTGGACCTAAACCCCGAGCTGGTCATGACCTCCGCTTGCGGTTATTCGGTTTGTGACTCGCATCCGCAATTGCTTGAAGCCGGACTCAAGGTGGTCATCAATTCCGATTACCTTGAACAAAATCCGCTGGGTCGGGCTGAATGGGGCAAGTTCATTGCCGCCTTTTTTGACAAAGAGGTGGAAGCTGACCGCCTGTTTAATGAGATGGTTGCGCGCTACCAGCAAGCAAAAAACCTTACCACTGGTCTGACAGAACGCGTCACGGTCCTGACCAACACGGCCTATGAAGGCACCTGGTACATGCCAGGCGGCAAGAGCTATATTGCTATCTTTTTGGAGGATGCCGGCGCGGATTATGTCTTTAAAGGTAGTGAGGGCAGCGGCGCTCAACCGCTTGATCTTGAGGTGGTGTTGGAACGAGCAAAAGACGCGGATTATTGGATCAATGTTGGCGCCATGAGTGATCTATCGTCGCTGGCGGCGATGGATGCCCGCTATGCCGATTTTAAAGCCTTTCAGGATGGCAACGTTTACACTTATAGCAAACGGGTTAATGAGCTTGGTGCGGTCGATTACTTTGAGAGCGGCGCAGCAGCACCGGATGTCATTCTGATGGATCTGATTAAAGCGTTCTATCCGGACCTGGCGCAAGATCACGAGTTTGTCTACTACCAGGCACTTCAGTAGTTTAGCTATTTTTTTGAAGGCGGTGCGATGAAACAGACCCTCAAGAGCCCAACAAGCCAACAGACAAAACGTCTGTGGCTGTTTGGGCTTTTCCTGCTCCTGATCCTGGCATTGTTTCTTCTCAGCCTTGCGCTTGGCTCGGTCAGTATTCCGTTGAAGGACATCTGGGGCGTGCTCATTGGCAGAGAGGGCGTGCGGGAAAGTTGGGTTTACATCGTGCAAAACTCGCGCTTACCTCGCGTACTGACAGCCGTGCTGGCGGGGATTGCCCTAAGCGCATCAGGGCTGCAGATGCAGACCATGTTTCGCAATCCGCTGGCAGACCCTTTCATCCTGGGTATCAATTCCGGAGCCAGCCTGGGCGTGGCGATAGCCATTCTCGGATCCAGCTTTGTGGGCGGCCTTTTCCTGCCGGCAATGAGCCTGGGCGGAGAATTTTCGCTGGTGCTGGCAGCATCTTTGGGTGCTGGGTTGGTTTTGGCTTTGATCCTGTTGGTGGGGAGGTGGGTGCAAAACCCGACAACCTTGCTGATCCTGGGCTTGATGTTCGGGCATGCCACCAGCGCCGTGGTCAGCCTTTTGGTTTATTTCAGCGCACCGGAACGCATCCAGGCCTATTCCATTTGGTCTTTTGGCTCCTTCAGCGGGGTCAATTGGACGCAGCTCAACGTGATGGCTTTGGTAATTCTGGCGGGTGTCGGATTAATGGCGCTGCTGCCCAAAGGCTTGAACGCGCTGCTGTTGGGCGAGGATTATGCCCGCACCATGGGGCTCAACGTCGGCTTGCTGCGATTCATCGTGTTACTAAGCGCGTCGGTACTCTCGGGGGCAGTGACAGCTTTTTGCGGACCGATCGGTTTTATCGGTGTGGCAGTGCCGCACATTGCCCGCAACTTGTTCAAGACCTCAAACCACAAAATCCTGATACCCGCAATCATCCTGATTGGCGCTGCCGTCTCAATGGCAGCCAGCTTGATCGCGCAACTACCGGGCAGTCAACTCGTTTTACCGATCAACGTGGTGACCTCCCTGTTTGGCGCGCCGTTTGTCGTGTGGGTAGTGTTGAAACGAAAGCGAGGTGCCACATCGTTCAACGTTTGATCGAACCCGTTTTGCAGACCAGCGGGCTGAGGATCGGCTACAGGAATGGCGGGAAAACGCCAAAAGTGATTGCCGATCAGCTCAACCTGCAGCTTAATGCCGGCGAATTTGTATGCCTGGTTGGTCCGAATGGGGTGGGCAAATCGACATTGCTGCGCACGGTGACTGGATTGCAGCCGAAGTTGGGCGGTGAGATCTTAATGTCAGGAAAAAAGTTGGAGACCTACCAACCGCGTGAGTTGGCTGGGCAGGTGAGTGTGGTTCTCACCAGTCCGATCTCGGTTGGAGCAATGCGCGTAGACGAACTAACCGCTATGGGTCGCTTCCCGTTCACCGGGCTCTTTGACCGGATGAGCGAGCATGATTGGGAAGTGGTGCATGAGACTCTGCGGGTGGTGGGGGTGGAAAAACTCAGCCATCGATACGTGCATACCCTCAGCGACGGCGAACGGCAGAAGGTGATGATTGCGCGCGCGTTGGCGCAGGAACCGCGTCTTTTAATCCTGGACGAGCCAACCGCTTACCTGGACCTGCCTGGCAGGGTGGTGGTGATGAACTTGCTGCATGACCTCGCCAGCGGCCACGACAAAGCCGTGCTGACATCCACTCACGACCTTGATCTGGCTCTACGGCATGCGGACCGGATTTGGCTGATGGATGATGTGGGGCGGATCATCCAGGGCGCCCCGGAAGATTTGGTTCTCAACGGCAGTTTTGCCCAGACCTTCAATCGAGCGGGCGTGCGTTTTGACCCGCTTTCAGGCACGTTTGACTCCCAAAATTCTGGTTCGAAATCCGTTTTCCTGGAAGGGGTCGGACCTGAGGTAGTCTGGACCAGGCGGGCGCTCCATAGGGCGGGCTTTGCGGTGGATGAAGAGTGGATCCCGGGCAGCCCGAGAGTGTGCGTGATGCCGCAAAATGACGTCATCACCTGGCAGGTCGAGCTTGTTGGGCAGACAATCACCTTCACGACCGTCTATGATCTATTGCAGAGTCTGCCGAAGTAAAATAGCACCCCCACAATAATGGGGTGATAGGGTGTTTCTCCTTACAAAGGATATCAAATCAGATTGATGATCGGTTCAAGCAATAAAACAGCTGTTACGAAAACGATTAAGGCTGTTATGGCTACAGCCAGGATGTTCGTCAGTTTGGAATTGCGATATTGCCCCATCACTGCCTTGTCGTTGGCTAGCTTAAGTACTAATGCCAGGATGATCGGAAGCAGAATCGCATTTAGCGTTTGTGATAGGATCATTATCTGAAAGAGCGGCATACCGGGTATCAGGACGATCAATACACTCAAGACAATAATCCCGATAAAGGAGCCGTAAAATATGGGTGCATCCCGGAAACTTCGGTTCAAACCACGTTCAAAGCCAAACGCCTCACAAAAGGCATACGTTGTGGAAAGCGGCAGCACTGAGACTGCTAGAAGAGATGCTCCCAGAAGACCCACAGCAAAAAGGACCGTAGAGGCTTCCCCTGCCAGCGGTGCGAGGGCCATGGCTGCGTCTTTGGCGTCCTCTACCCGAATACCCACTTTGAATAGGGTAGCGGCAGAGACGATGATGATGCAAGCTGAGATCACGTTTCCCCAGGCGGATCCGAAAGTCACATCAATTTTTGTATCCTTGTAACTATCCATCGAAACGCCTTTATCTGCCACAGAAGCCTGTAAGTAAAAAATCGCCCAGGGCGTGATGGTAGTTCCAATTACGGCTAAGATGGAAATAATAAAATCGCTGGTTAGTTGTATCTGCGGTCGAATAGTGTCGTGTAGTATGACACCCCAATCCGGCTTGATGATAAAGACGGTTGCTAAATAACTCAGTGCAGCCAGGCTGAGGCCGATGAGGATTTTTTCGATGACCTTGTAGTTGCCTCGCAGAATCAATAACCCCATTACCAGCGCCATGATCGGAACTGACACAACTTTGCTGATCCCAAAAAGTTCCCCAGCTGCGGCAATACCTGCAAACTCCGCCACGGTTGTGCCCAGGTTGGCAATCAGCAGGCAGAACATGGCGAAGGTGGTCATCTTCACCCCAAACTTTTCACGGATCAGGTCTGCTGTACCTTTTCCGGTGGTTGCGCCCATCCTCGCAGCCATTTCCAGAATAACGACTTCACCAATTGTGATGACGATAATCAGCCAGAGAAAATTGTTGCCGTAAGTGGAGCCCACCATCGAATAGGTGGCAATTCCAGGTGCGTCATTATCGGCACTGGCGGTTATGAGACCAGGACCGAGAAGCGTGAGAATTAGCAATATTTTGTTCAGCCAAATTGGCTTTTTCTTGTTCCTGCGCATTCTCATCTCCTTTCATCCCGCGCAGTGCAGGTAAAATATCCGATTTTTAACATCGAGGAGACCCCTTTTAAGTAATCAGCGGTGCGACAAACATCGCCACAGTCGCAGCGACAACCACGAGAATGAGTAAGATCGTGAGGATGTTCGCCGGCAATGAGTTGACCCATTTGCCCATAATGGATCGATCGTTGGCAATGATTAAGAACAACACAAGAATTAGCGGCAGTAATACCGCGTTGATGGTTTTAGACAGGATCATCAAATCGAACAAAGGAATGCTCGGTATGAGCGCCAGAACCATTCCCAGGAAGATAATCAGACCGAAGATTAGATAAAAGACGGGTGCTTCCTTAAATTTGTGGTTTAGGCCGCGTTCAAAGCCAAACGCTTCGCAAAAGGCGTAGGTGGTTGAAAGCGGCAGCACTGAGACTGCCAGCAGTGAGGCACCCAGTAGCCCTGCCGCAAAGAGGATCGACGAGCCTTTCCCAGCGAATGGGGCAAGTGCCATTGCGGCTTCTTCCGCAGCGGTAACCACGATACCAGCTTTGAATAAGGTGGCAGCAGTGACAATGATAATGATCGCGGAAATTATGTTCCCCCAGATGGATCCAACTACCACATCCAACCTGGTCTCCCCATATTCCTGCACAGACTTGCCCTTATCCGCGATGGATGCCTGGAGATAGAAAATTCCCCAAGGAGTAATCGTTGTTCCGATAACGGCCAAAACCAGCATCATGTAGTTAGCATCCAGCGGTATATTGGGGCTCACGGCCTGTTGGGCGATTTGTGTCCAATCAGGCTTGATGATGAACAGTGTTACCACATAACTGATAGCGCTGAGTGTGAGGACGAGCAGAACTTTTTCAACATTTTTGTAATTGCCGCGCAGAATCAAGGCGCTAAATAGTAAACCTGCTATTGGGACAGTGATGTAGCGGCTGATCCCAAAGAGCTCGCCGGCTGCCGCGACACCCGCGAATTCCGCCACCGTAGTGCCAAGATTTGCAGCAAGCAAAGCCAGCATAGCAATCGCGGTCGTCTTTACGCCAAATCGTTCCCGAATCAGGTCAGCAGTCCCTTTACCAGTGACCGTTCCCATGCGGGCAGCCATTTCCTGTACCAGGACAATGCCAACGATAATCACCAGAATTACCCATAAAAAACTGTAGCCATAGGTGGAGCCAGCCACCGAATAGGTGGCAATGCCCGGAGCGTCATTACCCGCGCTGGCAGTGATCAAGCCAGGACCAAGCAAGGTAATGAAGTAAAAAGCTTTCCTCAGCCATGCTGGTGCTTTGAAACGAGTCTCCATGGTCCGGTTTACCTGCCCGCGAACCGAGGTAATTTCTTCTTCCAAGCCGTTGGCAGGACCGTATCAAGCGCGTCATCCACCGTGACAATACCCAGCATGACGTTGCTTTCTGGTTCGATCACCGGGACTGCCATCAGATTGTACTTTGCCACCAGGTAGGCTGCTTCGTCCTGCGGCGTCAGTGGATTGACTGCCACCGGGTCGTCATCGAACCATTTTGAAAGTTCCTGGTCCAGTGGGGCGGTCACCAAATCGCGCAGGCTGATGACGCCTTGTAACCTTTCATTTTCATCAAGCAGAAAGACGTAGAACATGAATTCATCATCCTTTGCTTCCTCATTAGTGCGCAAGTGATACAGAGCTTGTTCCACAGTGAGGTTTCCCGGAACAGAAGCAAATTCGGTGGTCATAATGCCGCCCGAAGAGTCCTCGGGGTAGCGCAGGAGGATACGCACATCCTCTTCGTCTTCGTCTTCCATCAGGTTCAGCAATTGCTCACTGACCATGTCGTCCATGTCTGCCAGGAGGTCGGCGGCTTCGTCAGGATCCATTTCCTCCAAAACGTCCGCGGCACGTTCTGGCTGCAAAGCGGCGATGACCGCCTGCTGGACTTCGGAGGAGGATTCCTCCAGCGTGTCTGCCAACTGCTCATCTGTGAATCCTTGCAGCAGGGCTTTGCTGGTGTGGTGATCCAGGTCATCCAGGATTGAAGCGATGTCAGCCGGCTCCATTTGAACCAATCTGTCCTGCGAGACCTTCAGGCGCAATGGGTCGTCATGCTCAATCGAAGCGACGTCTTCCCAGGGGATGACGTGCGTCTTCCAGCGTTTATTGAGCAGCTTGGCGACAGATTTGGCAAAGTTCTCGAGCCCCAGCCGGCGCAATAACCCGGTTCCCCCCACATCCACACCGGTGAGGTAGAAGCGTTCATTCTTGCGAGCAATTTGCAAGTCATTTACCCGCACCAGGCGCTTACCTTCGGTGTCCACGATTTGTTGATCCAGTGCCCGCTGTTTGAGGTAAAGTTCGTGACCGGCTGATTTCAGCAAGTCCAATTTGGAAATATCCACATTGAGTGTGATGCTCGGCCAGAGCGTTGCGAGGTCTTTCGCGTCGACCAATTTGGGTTCTGCTGAGCCATCTTTAATGGCTATGGCTGTGATGGGGGGCATGGTTTGATCAGTATTGTCAACCAAAAGGTCGTCCAATTTGCCGACGACATGCCCAAAAGCATCCCAAACTTTTTGATCAAGTAGTTTGCTTAAATAGATCATCTCTCACCTCACAGTCAGTATGTAGTTTTTATTGGTGAAAGCAAAAATTACAAGGGACAGGCTCGCTCACCAGTACCCTTGCCCGCGGGTCAATTACGCGGCGGAGTACCTCTGAGCGGAGAGTCCCTTGATACTTGCAGGGTCAGGCTGATCGTCTGCAGATAAACTTTCACTTTCAAGTATCACAACAGTTTCCATTTCACTCTCTCAAATCAATGGATGTATTATAAACCCTGAAATGGCTGAATGGGAGTTTTTTTGATAGAAGTTTGAAAATTGGGCTTAAGGATTTGGTCAATATCCAGCATCAGGTCCTCTACCTTACGGGTAAACCTGGTAGGGATGGGGCTTGCCCATCCGCCTTGTCTGAAATTCCATAATGGAATGTGGATTTGTAGGGTGGGCTGGCGTTCAGGAGCATGGGAATTAAGATGGCCATTAACAGCCAACCCAACGGTTGAATTTGAGGCGTTTGTGTTGGTTGGTTGGCTATCCTAAAGCTCTAAGGAGAAAGTGTCTTTGACGCCAATCCAACCTACTACTTGCGGGGTTGGGAGACCGGCGAGAACAAAGGGACAGCAGGTTTGGGTAGTGGCGACGCATGCGTCGCCCCGACCGTTATTCCATTTGAAGACCGGTGAGAACAGTTATCCCTATGTTTCCCCGCCGAACAGAGCGTAAAGCTGGGGAACTTGCTCTTCGAGTGCCCAGGTTTCCGTGCGCCAGGAGAACCACTCGCCAACGCCGCCGTACTCAAATGCCACGATCTCCGGTTCACGCCATGCGCCAACCCGGATCTGCTCGGCTGCCCACTCGGTAGACGGCCAATCCTCCGGCTGCATCTCAAAGTGGTCTTCCAGAAAGCCGTGGTATCGGCGCACACCGGTGATATGAACCTCACGGAGGCGATCCAGGGGCAGCTTTTCGACGTATTCCTGGCAATCAATACCCAAAGTGTCAGCTGAAATCCGGGCGTGAGAAATATCCAGCAACAAGCCGGTATCGGTCTCTATAATCGCTTTGTTGATCAGATCCGCGTCACTAGCCAGATGGTATTCTGGAATCGGAGGTTCGAATGGCAGGTTCTCCGAGATGATAGGGTATCCAACAAACTCGCGTTTCAGTACTTCAATTTCTTTCACCCATTGCCTAAGCAGTTCGCTGCGGTCGGCTTCATTCCCTGCCTTCAGCTCAGGTGTTCCGGCAAGGTGACAGTTGACGTACGGCGTATGAGTCTCAGTCAGTATTCTATTCAACCTCTCGAAGTCGAGGTTCTGAACCTGGTCCCTGCCCAAAATAATATCCAGGTGCAAATAGACAGGCTTGATGGCAGTGGCAACCTTCAGCAGACCGTCCCACTCAGGGCACTTGAACAGATCAAAATTGATCTTACCTGCTTTTACAAGTTCACCAGCTTTGGTCGAGTAGTTTACAGCAAAACGCATTCCAAACCTCAGGCAGCCGAAGCTTCCGGCTCTTGATCCGCAAACAGGTTGTACTTGGTTTCGAGATCATGACGGAATTGCTTGGTATAGAGGTTGTAGTAATGCCCCTTCTTGCGCATCAGGCTCTCGTGGGTTCCTTGTTCAGTGATTTGCCCGCCATCGATGACCATGATCAAATCCGCAGACTTGATGGTCGAGAGGCGGTGGGCAATGATGAAACTGGTGCGCCCGCTCATTAGCTGGTGCATGCCTTTTTGGATCAGGGCTTCCGTCAGGGTATCTACCGAGCTGGTTGCTTCGTCCATCACGAAGATATCTGGTTCAGCCAGGAGGGCGCGGGCAATGCTGATGAGCTGCTTTTGTCCAACCGAAAGCTGATTGCCGCCTTCGCCGACGTCCTGGTTGTAGCCCTTCTCGAAATTCATGATGAACTCGTGCGCGCCAGCCAGTTTGGCGGCTTGTTCGATTTGTTCATCCGTCGCATTCAGGCGTCCATAACGCAAATTGTCGCGGACACTGCCCGAGAAGAGGTGCGGCACCTGCAGGACGACTCCGATGCGGGATTGGATATCCTCAAGCGGATACTGCGTGTAGTCGTGACCGGCAATGCGGATCACACCCTCACTCGGTTCATAAAAGCGGCAAAGCAAGTTGACGATCGTGGTTTTACCGCCACCGGTCGTGCCGACCAGCGCCACGGTCTGCCCCTGCGGGATATGGAAACTCAGGTTTTTGATCACCGGTTCGTCATCTTCGTAGTGGAATGAAACATTCTCAAATTCCACATCGCCAACCAGCGAATCGACAGACAGCAGGTTTTCGCGGTTGTGAATTTCAGGTTTCACATCCAGGAGCGAGAAAACTCTTTCAGAGGAGGCAATGGCGTTCTGCATTTCAGCATAAACCCGCGCCAAGTCCTGGATAGGCCAGAGGATGAACATGATGTATGAGATGAATGCCTGCAAGACACCAACGGTAATCGTTCCGTCTGCCACCTGCAGCCCACCCCGCCACAGGATCAACACCAGCGAGATGGCGCTGATGGTTTGAATGGTTGGCAGGTAAATGGCAGAAAGCAAAACAGCACGGTAGCTTTCCTGGAACATGTTGGTTGACAGTACCTTGAAGTCATCCAGGTTTTTTGCCTCACGCCGAAGCGCTTTGACTACTCTGACGCCGGTGATGTTCTCATTCAGCGAGGCAGTCATCTTCGAATTTGCTTTACGTGACTGGCGGTAGTGGTGATAGATCTTCACGCGAAACTTGAAGGACACGAAGATCATGACCGGCAAAGAGAGCATGGCAATCACAGCCAACCGTGCGTTCAGCTGGAGCATGAAATACACCGCGAAGCTGATGTTTGTCACCGCCCAGACAGTATCCAACACACCCCAGGTCAGCAAGTCCGCCATTTTTTCGGTGTCCGAAGTCACGCGCGACATGATCCAGCCAAGTGGTGTTTTGCTGAAGTAGGATAGCGACAAGCTCTGCAGGTGATGGAAGAGTTTCTTGCGGAAATCGTAGCGTAGTTGCTCTCCAAGCAATCCCATCAGGTAAATCATGATAAAGAACCCAACCATTTGCGAAAGGACCACTATTGCATAGTTGCGGAACAATCCGATCATTACCGGCAGGTTTTTCGCCACGATGCCTTCATCGATGATGCGCTTGTTGAGAATGTTGTAGTAGGCGTCCAAATAGGACACCAGGGCGATGCCAACCACTGAAAGCAGCATTTGCGGCCAATATGGTTTTAACGACTTGATCAGCCGCCCAACAACGCCGCTCTTCAGGTTGACGACGTCGTCCAGTTCTTCTTCGTTATATTGATTCGACACGGTCAATTTCCTCTTGCAGGGCACTGTCAATCCGAGCCTGGATGTCGTAAATGTCCTTATATATTCCATCCTGGTTGAGCAAAACTTCGTGCTCACCCATTTGAACGATCTTCCCTTTGTCGAAGACCAGGATCAGATCCGCATTCATGATGCTTTGAATGCGATGCGCGATGATGAAAGTGGTGCGGTTGTTCATCAGGCTGTCCAGCGCTGCACGGATCTGCACCTCGGTTTCCATATCCACCGACGAGGTGGAGTCGTCCAGGATCAGGATGCGGGGGTTGATCAGCAGCGTGCGGGCGATCGCCAGGCGCTGTTTTTGCCCGCCCGAAAGCGTCACACCCCGTTCGCCGACCAAGGTGTCATAGCCATGCTTGAAGCCCAGAATGACATCATGGATGGCGGCTTCGCGAGCAGCCTCTTCGATCTCTTCCTGGCTGACATCCCGGTGTACACCGTAGGTGATGTTGTCACGGATCGAGCAGGAGAACAGGAACGGTTCCTGTTCCACAATGCCAATTTGCGAGCGCAAAAATTCGCGCGAATATTCGTTCAGGTTCACACCATCCAGCAAGATCTGCCCGGACGTGACATCGTAAAAGCGGGGCAGCAAGTTCACCAGCGAAGTCTTCCCGGAACCAGTGGAGCCAAGCAGTGCCACAACCTTCCCGGCTTCGCATTCGAAGCTGACGTCGTCGAGCACCAGGAAATCCTTCTCATAAGCAAAGCTGACCTTATCAAAAGTGATTTGACCTTTGATGCCGTCTTTGGGCTGATAAGTGGAAGCAGTCATATCCTCTTCAACAGCCTGCAATACCACCGCGATGCGCCCGAATGAGACGAGTGCCCGGGAGGTGTCGATGATGAGCCGTCCCAGGTTGCGGATAGGCCAGATCAGCCAGCCCAACAGACCATGAAAGCTAATGAAGGCACCAATCGTGATGACGTCATTCAATACCATCGTGGCTGCGAGGAAGCTGCTCCCAATGTTTTGGGCGGAACAAATGATGTCTGATAGCGGCCAGAATAGGGCATGCATCCAGTTGAATTTTCTACCCAGGCGGAACTTCTCGGCATTCTGTTTATCAAACTTTTCGATTTCGTAATCCTGCCGGGCAAAGGCTTTCACCACCCGCACGCCTGACAGGTTTTCCTGCAGGTCAGTGGTAAGGACGGCGCCTTGCTCCTGGTAGGCTTCATAAGCCTTGGAAAGCCGTTTGAAGAAGATGATTGATATCACCAGCACGATTGGAATGATGATGATCGAGACCAAGGCCAGGCGCATGTTGATGCGGGCGATGGCGACGAACGAAATGATGAAGATCATCACGATGCGACCCACGCCGATTGCCTGATCGGCAAAGAAGCGGCGCAGAGTATCCACATCCGAGGTAGCGCGTTCCAGGAGATCACCCGTCTTTGACTCGGAGTGATAACTGTAAGAGAGCCGCTGGATGTGATCAAAGAGATAGTCGCGCAGCCGGCGAGTGGTGTTCTCGGCGGTGAAGTTTGCCATCCAGCTGCTCATGAAACTCGAAAGTGCCTGCAGGGCGATCAGTGCGCCAAAGGTCAGCGCTGAAAGAGTCAGCTCCTGCCCTGTTAGCCTTTCTTTGATCATGCGGTCGATGAAGGTGCCCAGGTAAACATACATGCCCGTGCGGGCAAACGCCGCCAGGGCAAGAAAAATCGTCGAGACGAAATAATGAAAATGATAACCGCGCATTAAATGCCACAGGCTCAGCAATTTATTCTTTTTGCTGAGCACTTTGGGCATATCCAGCGGGATATATGGTACTTTTTGCTTGCTCACTCTTGCTCCAAACCAGCCAAAACCTGGCTTTTGTTATCCACTGACAAACAAAAAAGTATAAACCCCTGACTCTTCAGAGTCAAAGAATTTTACATTTTTGCCAATTTATGTTTCTGAACCCTCGGATCTAAGGTTGGTGTACTGAATTTCCGTTCAATCTTTTTGACACATATTTGAGCGTATGATCGATAACTTTCTGTTGTTCACTTGCCAACAGGATCACATGCGACGACTCTTTGAGGATAACCAGCTCTAATTGATCAGAACCGATTTTCTGTTTCAGCATCTCACTGGCTGTCAGCACGACGGTGGCATCTTTCTCACTGAAAAATGCCAGAGTGGGTTGGGTTACTTTGCTCAACGCTTTGCGGGCTTCTTTTTGCAGTTTCAACAGTGCAACCGCGCCTTTGAGCGGGTAGACGTTGTAACCTTTCCAAAGCAGACCGTCATTCGGCTTGCTCTTCGCGACATATTTTATGAAATACTGAAACAAATATGCCTTTCGCAATTTGGGAATTTCAAGCGCCGGCGCATAGAGCAATATGCCTTTGATTCCCGGATGGTTCGCAGCCAGAAGTAACGAGAGCAGTCCGCCCATTGATTCACCTGCCACCCAAACTTCATCACACTGCTTGCTCAACTTCTCGTATCCACTCTCAGCAGCCTGGACCCAATCCTGCCAGCGGACCTTGTTCAGATCATCCGGATGGGTGCCGTGCCCGGGTAATAATGGCGCGCTCACGGTGTGGCCCGCAGCGTGTAAACGTTCACCTAAAGGGCGCACTTCGGCGGTCGTGGCAGTGAAGCCATGCAGCAACAGAAAACCGGTCTTTCCACCTTGCCAGGTAAAAGACGAGCCATCCAACTCCGGGTTGATCATGTAATTGTCTGCCATACTATCTCCGGGGCAATTGTATCAAATTAACCTCTTTAGGCAGGAATATTCGGACACACAAAAAGAAGCCTAATCCTTCGTGCGGAGGGGGCTTGCTCCCTCCACGATCATTTACATGATTTAGTGCGTAGGTCAGGTTCTTCTCCTGAACCTGACGTCAAGAATGCTGGCATCCAAAGTCCTAAAAATGACAGGTTTCCGATGTCAGGTTGAACTACGCATACTCTTCGAGCACGATGACCTGACCTGCGACTTACCCAATTGGAGCAATTTAAAGTTCGAGTACGCCCGCGAGAGGTGATTGTTGGGCAAAAAGGATTGAGGCGGTCTCGTTCCGACCTAAATCTGATACCTAATAAAAAAGGCGGCCTGAAACGGCCGCCTTTGAGTCAAACCAAGACAATTACTGCTCCCAATACTCCAGCTTATCCACGCTGGTCTTGAAATTGACTGTGCCGGCGGACATCGAAAGGAAGCCAAAGGTCCCGGGATCGTCCAGCCTGTCATCGGCGGCAGAGCCTACCTTTATGCCATTGATATAAAAGTCAAACTGGTTACCTTTCGCCATGATCCCGATGCGGTTGGCTTCGTTGGCTGGTTTGAAGGCATCGCTGGTTTGGTAATCGAGAATGTTGATGATTTGGTTATCTTTGGTGTAAAAGCTGAACCCCCACGTGCCATCGCAGGTAACACCCATATAGTAAAACTCCTGGGACTCATCCCAGCGGATCACGAGCCCAAAGCGGTCCTGCCCGCTGCAGTTGGGGCGTGTGATGGTGGTCTCGAAATAGGCATCCTTGACTTCGGGATAGGTGGTATACCAACTGCTCCAATAGGGTGTGCCCTTCGAAAAGGCATGCAGTTGCCCACCAGAGACGGTGATCAAGAACCAATCATCTTCATACGGCCAGCCACCGGCATTTGCAAAATCTTCAAGGAAGTCGGGCTCACCGAGCTGCGACACAGGGTCGCCAACAACTGGCTCTGGAGTGGCTGTGGGGGCTGTTGTGGCAGTTGCCGTTGGCTCTGGGGTGTCAGTGGAGGTTGGTTGCGGCTCGGGAGTTGCAACTTCAACTTCTGTCGCAGTAGGCGCGATCACGACTTCCGTAGGCACCTCAGTGGTTGGCTCCTGAACAATTTCCGTGGCGAGTTCAGCCGTTGGTTCGGGCGTTTCCGTTTCCCGCGTGGGGTCAGGCAGCAGGGTGGTCTCGGGAGCATTGGTCAGGATCAGCGCGACATTAGTCTGAACCACTTCCTCACTACTTAATTCAGTTGTGGGATAATTGCACGCTGACAGCATCAAACAAACCAGGAGAACGGGAATAAATTTTTTCATTGTCACTTCCTTTACTTTTTCTTTGCGTTGATAGTTGCAATAATCAGTCCAAAAGACAAACCTGGTGAGGTTAACACCTATTAACACGCCATTTTGGGCTTAATTATTATAATGAAACGAACCGAATTAGGTTCTTGTGCGTTAATCTACAAAAGCAGAAAAGGAATTATATGGATTTGTTTAAGAAATGTCACAATTTTGGGGATGCCAAGAATGCCCGCGCAGCAGGCACCTATCCCTACTTTATCCCGTTGGATCGCAGTGAAGGTACTGAGGTTGTTTTCGAAGGTCGCCGGATTATCATGTGCGGCTCCAACAATTACCTGGGCCTCACCATGCATCCAAAAGTTCGCGAAGCTGCAAAGAATGCCATTGACCTCTACGGCACCAGCTGCACCGGTTCGCGCTTCCTGAATGGCAATATGACCATCATTGAAGATCTTGAGCGGCAGTTGGCTGAGTGGGTTGGCAAGGAAGCCGCCTTGGTTTTCTCAACTGGTATGCAGGTGAACCTCGGTACGATCAGCGCGTTGGTTGGCAAGGAGGACATTGTCATCCTGGACAAGGAAGACCATGCCAGCATCGTTGATGGGGCTCGATTGAGTATGGGCAAGATCGAACGGTTCCGCCACAACGACATCGGGCACCTCGAACGGGTGCTCAAAAGCCTGCCTGATGAGGTTGGGAAACTGCTGGTTGTGGATGGGCTCTTCAGCATGGAGGGCGATATTGCTCCACTGCCTGAGATCATTCCCCTGTGTGAAAAATATGGTGCCCGTTTGATGGTTGATGACGCTCATGCCATGGGTGTACTCGGCGAAGGTCGCGGCACTGCCGCGCATTTTGGCGTGACCGACCAGGTAGACCTGATCATGTCCACGTTTAGCAAGTCCTTTGCGTCAATTGGCGGCTTTGTGGCTGGAGACTTTTCTGTCATCGATTACATTAAACACTATGCCCGCAGTCTGATCTTCAGCGCCAGTATTCCGCCTGCAAACACTGCTACGGTCCTGGCTGCTCTGCAGGTTTTGCGTGAGGAGCCCCAAATGTTCGCAGCCCTCAAAGCCAATGGCGACTTTATGCGCGAGGGATTCAATTCGCTCGGATTTGACATTGGTCACTCCGTGACCCCCATCATTCCGATCATCATTGGTGATAACGACCGTACCTTCAAGATGTGGCGCGACCTGTTTGATGCCGGTGTGTTCGTGAACCCTGTGATTGCGCCAGCCACCGCGCCTGGGCGTCAGCTGCTGCGTACCAGCTACATGGCGACTCACACCCGCCCACAACTGGAGCGTGTGCTGGAGACCTTTGCCAAGGTCGGTCGGGCAAACGGTTTGATCTAATCCCGGGAAGTTACTATCCTGTAATTGACAAAAAAACACTCCCTGCAGCTGTTGGCAAGGAGTGTTTTTTTAACTAATAATCAGCGTTCACCTTTACAGGTTGCGAAAAACTGATAATCGACCTGAAAAACTGGATCACATGGCGATATCCTGATCTTTGGAGAGATAGTTGAACAGCAACAAAGAGAGGGTCGTAAGAATCGTCAGGATAGTCGCGAGCGCCGCCGCGATGCCGTAGTTGCCCCGGATGATTTGGGTGTAAATTTCAACCGTGAGGGTGCGAGTGCGGGCAGTGTAAAGCAAAATGGCAGTTGCAAGCTCGCTGATCATTGTGATCCAGGAAAGGATTGCTCCCGAAATGATGCCAGGTGCCAACATGGGGATGGTCACTTTGTAAAAGGCCTTGGCTTTGGAACTTCCCAAACTAAGCGCGGCTTCTTCAATGCTCATGGGTATTTGCTGCAAGATTGCCGCAGTGGAACGGATGGTGTAGGGCATTCTACGGATCACCAGGCCGATGACCATAATTGCGAGTGTGCCGCTCAATACCACGGGTGGTTTGTTGAAGGCGATCAGCAGGGTGATACCGATAACGGAACCAGGCATGATATAGGGAATCATCGAGATGGAATCGAGGATTTTGGCAACAACACCTGAACGCCTGACCGAAATATACGCCAGCAAAACTGATAGAAAAACCACGATGACGAGTGAGATGGCAGGAATTAAGAGCGTATTTTGGATAGCGCTTCCAACCTTGGTGAATGCTGCCACGTAGTTGTTGAGTGAATGTCCCGGGGCAAAGGTGAGACCTTCCACATTTTTAAATGAGGTGTAGATCACATAGACCTGGGGCATGATGGACAACCCAATCAAGAGATACGAAAAGACATGGATCAGGACGTTTTTCAGACCCACAGCCTTTTTGGGGTGGATCTTTTTCATGGCATTCATCGAAAAAGTTTTCCGACTGGAAACATATTGTTGTGCCAAAAAAATGATGGTTGTAATCAGGATGGCAATGACCGAAATGGCTGCCGCGAAGCCGTCATCCCCACCCATTTCGCTGATAAACTCATTGTAAATCGTAACCGGAAAGGTGCGGTAGCCCTCACCTATCAGCATGGGAGTGCCAAAATCAGCAAGGGCACGCATGAAGACGAGCAAGCCGCCAGCAAAGAGGGTCGGAGCAATAATTGGGATGAGCACCTTAAAAAAGCGCTTAACCCCAGCCGTACCCAAGTTTTCGCTGGCTTCCAACAAGGAGTTATCCACGTTTTGGAGAGCACCGGAAACATACAAGAATATCAACGGATAAAGCTGCAGGGTCAAAACAATCAGAATGCCCGCAAATCCGTAGATATCGGGCAGAACAATCCCAAGAGAATTCTTGAACATATTGGTGATAACACCATTACGACCCAGCAAAAGGATCCATGAATAAGCGCTGACGAAAGGCGCAGACATGGAAGAAAGGATGATCAGAATGCGCAACAGCGGTTTGCCCTTAATCTCGTAACGGGCAAAAATGTACGCAAGGGGTGTGCCAACGATGAGCGTAAGAAATGTGACAGCAATCGTGACCTTAAAGCTGTTTAGCAGAGTATTGAAGTAATAGGGCTTGCTGAAAAATCTTACAAAATAGGAGAGCGTGAACGCTCCGCTGTCTTTATCAATGACTGCTTGTTTGAGCAAATTTCCCATCGGAAAGATGAGAAACAAGCCATAAAGACCCAAAATCAGAAGCCCGACTATTGACCAAAGATCAAACTTAGTCTTTCGCTTCATGATTGCGTCTCCTCCTTTAGCAGATTGCGTGAGCCGTCTTCAGAAAAGACATTCAACTTAGCGGAATTGACAGTAAGTGAAATTTCTTCGCCCATGGCTAGCGATTCGTCCAAAGAGGATTCATGAATGACTTCAACCATCTGTTGGTTGTGTTTAATCTCGATTATCTGGTGAGAATTTAGACCCAAGAAGTAACTGTCTCGCAAGATACCCTTGAGGTTGGTTTCCTGTTCGCTGTGGAAAAAGTTTTCAGGTCGGATAGATAAGAGCACATTCGCGTCCTCTTCAAGGACGAGATTTTTCGCAGGAATCTGATAGTCCCCGAGGTAGAGCATCCTCTCTGCATGTTTGTAAATAGCCGGAAGGAAGTTTGTTCGCCCGATGAAGGTAGCAACAAATTGATTTTTAGGTCGGTGATAGATTTGTTTTGGTTCTCCAACTTGTTGGATAACACCACCGTTCATGACGGCAATACGATCAGAGATCGCCATGGCTTCTTCCTGGTCGTGTGTGACGTAGACTGTGGTGATGCCAACTTCTTTTTGGATCTCTCTAATCACCTGGCGCATCTCCAAACGAAGCTTGGCATCCAGGTTCGAGAGCGGCTCATCCATGAGCAAGACATCGGGTTTGATAACCAAAGCCCGCGCCAGGGCGACGCGTTGTTGCTGACCTCCCGAAAGCAGTTCGGGTTTGCGGTCGCGAAAATCGTAGATCTGCATCAATTTTAGGAATTTATCAGCTTCGCTGGTGATTTCTTCCTTGGAATATTTGCGATTGTGCAAGCCAAACTCAACATTTTGTCTCACGGTGAGGTGTGGAAAAATGGCATAGTTCTGAAAAACCATGCCGATGTTTCGGACACTGACGTCGATGTCGTTAATTCGCTTATCGTTAAAATAAAAATCGCCACCTTCAATACTGTTGAAGCCGGCGATCATACGAAGTAAGGTTGTTTTGCCGCATCCGGACGGTCCTAATAAAGTGAAGAGCTCTTTATCATAAATTTCTAACGAGAGGTTCGAAATAACGGTAGTGTCACCAAACTTTTTGACGGCATCGTTAATTGTAATGTTTACGCTCATGTAGCTCCTTCCTGCAAAAAAGGTCTCAATGACTGGGAAAAAGAAATGTTAGTTGGTTTGTTAAATTTCAAACGGAAGATGATTCATATTTCAGAATCATCTTCCGGTGAAAATGTGTTCGAGATTACTCGTTAGAAACGTAGATTTCTTTGAAGTGATCGCTAATCTTGTCTTTGTTTACGTAGCAATACTCCATGTCTTCCTGGATGACATTAATGTCTTTGAGGGGCGTCATGTAATCAGGAGTTTCCACATTAGCGATAACAGGGCGATTGGTCATGGTGGTGGCGAAGACATTCTGGATCTCTTCGGAGGTAATCATGTCGATAAAACGCTGCGCGTTGAGCAGGTTTTTGGCACCCTTTACGATGCCAGAGCCAGCGGGCAGAAAGACCACGCCTTCTTCCATGTAGACAACTTCCACGTCAGCGCCGTCGCGAACGAGGGTGGCGGAAGGATCTTCGTATGAAAGACCAACGGTGTATTCACCATCGCGCACGCCCTTCCAAACAGAGCTTGAGCTGTCGATCACGACCGTATTGGCAAAAAGATCGGCAACGAACTGCCAGGCTTCTTCGCTTTCGTAATTACCTTTGCCAATAGCATTAAGCATGTTGGTCAGGTGGGCGTAAGCGCTGGAAGAGGCGGTCGGGTTGGCTGAAACGATCTTGCCAGCCAGTTCAGGGTTGAGCAGGTCTTTGTATCCTTTGATCTCAATATCGCCAATCAGGCTCTTGTTAACCAGGATAACGCTTCCGTCCAGGACGTAAGGCGTAATGTAGCCGGTCGTATTCCTGTAGGCTTCCATCACGTTTTCGTTATTGGGTGAAACATAGTTCTGGAACAGGTTCGGGTTGTTCATGAATGTGGCGTATGCCCCACCATAAACTATGTCTGCGTAAGGATTATTCTGTTCACCTTCGAGGCGCTTAAAAACTTCTCCGGTACCGGCTGAGATGACCTCAACCGTTACGCCGTACTTCGCTTCGAAAGCAGGGATAACTGCGTTGAGGAGGTTTTCACTGTTGGGCGAATAGATAACCAGCTTATCCGTTTCGGGTAATGCGGTTTCCTCAACGACTGGGGCGGCTTCTTGCGTGCAGGCTGCTAGCACGAACACTGCTGCGAGAACCAAAACGACGAGCAAAGATCTCTTCTTGTACATATAGACTCCTTTTTGATTGGTAGAGAATGACCCTGTGAATGAGGATCATTTGTTACAGAATTGTACCTTAATAATTTTTTGGAGAAATGGATTTTCGGGCTTGTATGACCACATTTGAAAATATTGTCATGAGATTCGTAGAGATTGAGGTGAGACTCAAAACGGGAATTTACGGCGCAACATAATCTTGCCGGGTGGGGAGGAAAAACCAGGACCTCTTGTTCAACATTCAAAAAAAATCATAAAATATATCATTGACAGAAGCAATTTATTGTTATAATTGCATTACACATTTCCGTATATATCCAAACGAATTAAATAGTTTAGGAGGGCTGGCATGAACTTCAGAGCGTTCCACCGGATTTTAGCAAGCGTAATCCTGCTCCTTTCCCTTTTCTCCACAGCTGTGGATGCACAAGCAGATCCCTACGATTTCATAGTGGATGTAACAACCGACATGAGCGATGCTAATCCAGGTGACAATGCCTGCGAGGATGCCCAGGGCAACTGCTCCCTGCGGGCAGCTTTGGAAGAATCCAAGTTGCTCACCCCAGCCGGTCACACTGTGAATATCTTTTTTGATCTCCCCTCACCGGCGACGATTGAGATCACATCGGACTTGCCAAGTTACACCCAGGCCAGCCTGATTAATGACGATCCGATGAAACGCGTCACCATAAACGGTAATTTTTTTAGAGGTTTTATAATTGCTGGAGATCAAGACACGACCGTTGAGGGTCTGATTATCAAGGATTTTGATCTTGCTGGGGTCATGGTCTACATTGGGGGCACTGATACGATCACAAATAATGTGTTTGTGGGCAATGACGCTGGGGTCTTCCTGAGCGGTCTTGCAGCAGGAAATGGCAGTGTTCATGTTACGGGCAATTATATAGGGTATAACCCTTTTACTGAACTAAGGGATCAGAATAATAAAGGTATTGAGGTAAAAGACACCACCGACTCTGATGGCGATTGCCAGGTCTGGATTGGTGGACTAACCGCTGAAGATGGCAACGTAATCGCGGGTAATTCGCAATCCGGCATTTACATCGATAACGAAAAACAAAATACTGACATTATCATTCTCAACAATTACATCGGCATGGTGGACGATACAACCCCCGAGTTCAACAACAGACACGGGATTGAGGTGGTAAAAAGCGCGGGAATATTAAATATTGGTGGTGACTATCTGACCCAGGGTAATTTGATCGCAGGCAATAAGATGCTTGGAGTTTCCATTGCAGAGTCAAATACTGCCTCGATTCAAGGGAACATTTTCAGCTCCAATGCGGCAGGAACGGCATATATTCCCAACCAAATGGGGGATGTAAAAGTCTTTGACAGCCCTTACCTGAGGATCGGCGGCGATACTTCTGGTTATGGCAACGTCATCCCACAGGGCGTTACGGTTGAGAGCAATACCGTCAATAATGTCAATTTGCTGATCAAGCACAATTTCCTGGGTATCTCAAAAAGTGGCTATGTTTATCCGATTGACCCCGACCGGGATGGCATTTACGTTGAAGATGCAACTGGTGTTCCCGATATTTCGTTCAATCAAATCACAAATTTCAATAAAGGTATTGTCATCCTCAGTGATTCGGTCGTGCCGATTACAAAGAACAAAATCTACGGAAACAGAGAGATGGGCATTGACTTGGAGGATGATGGGGTCACCCTGAATGATAACTTGGACAGCGATACCGGACCAAACGGGCTGCAAAATTATCCGGTGATCTTTAACGTAGTCGTTCAGGATTTCGGGGCGGTGAAAATTGTGACATTTGATGTTAGTTTGCACTCTGCACCCAACCAACAATACCTTGTTGAAGTATATTCGAGCCCATTTTGCGGCAGTAATGGCTATGGACAAGGGAAACAAATCCTGAAATGGAGCAGCACCATTATCACAGAGAGCAATGGCAATTCCAATATATGGGAAATTAGTGACACTTATCCAACTAACATTATCGGACCTTGCCTGAGTGCCACTGCCAGTAGGTTTGATGGTGTCCACTACCTTGGCACCAGCGAATTCTCACCCGGGGTGATGGCCTGGGAGCTGGGAAAGATCTTCTTACCGATGATGGTGAAGTAATTCCATTGTTTTATCAGAAACAAGCTGGCGTTTGGATAAAACGCCAGTTTTTTGTATTCATGGATTGGAATTGCAGGTGCTGATCAATAGATCTCCGGGAAGGCAGCCTTTTATTTGATGATTAACGGGAGGTAGGTATAAGAGGGTGGCGGGGTGAGGAAAATATTCCAGACGGTCTCAATCACAGAACTGGATCCACTATCAGAACCTGAAACATAATAGCCCCGTGCCCGGATGAGGACGTTCTCGCCAATTGGCAGGCCAAAACCACTCAAGTGCCAACCGTTAGTTATTCGCTCTCCAACTCCCAAAGGTGTATAGATGAGACCGTCGATGGTGAGTTCAAACGTTGTGAATACAAACTCCGGACCAGAACCACTACGCAACCATTCAATGGTCGTTCCGCCTTCGTCAACATGGAAAGATTGAAGGGCTGCTTCACTGCTTGCAACCCGGCCGATCGTTTGATGCAATATTCCGCCAAGGCTTGAAAAACCACCACCTACGATGGTTTTTCCATCAGCCTGTTGTGCGACAGAATACACATTGCCATCAGCCCCTCCGTTGAAGGCATAATCCAGGACTCCTTCGGGTGTCAGCCGTCCAATCCGGTAACATGTCTCGCCTGCCAGGGTCGTGAACTGACCACCTACCAGGATCTTGCCATCCGTCTGCAAAGAAAGCGCATAAACATCGTAATCCGTTGTTGCAGTAAAATCCGCATCGATGGTTCCATCGGCGTTAAGTCTTCCAAGATGACCTCGAGAGGCGCCGCCTAATGATGTAAACTCGCCACCAGCCAGGATTTTCCCATCCGGTTGAACGATAAGCGAATAGACCATTGCATTAGCCCCAGGAGTAGTAAAGGTCGTATCAAGCGTGCCATCTGAATTCAACCGGGCAATTTTGCTCCTGGTAACCCCATCAACAGTAATGAAGTTTCCGCCAATCATTATTTTTCCGTCTGGCATAACCGCCACCGTCCGCACCAATCCCCCGACCGGAGCGTTGAAGCTGTCATCCAGCGTTCCGTCCGTGTTCAGACGGGCGACATAATTGCGCGCGGTTGAATTAATGTAACTGAATCTTCCGGCAAGCAGGATTTTCCCATCGCTTTGCACGGCCAGGGCAAAAACCTCATCGTTTGCAGACGCAGTAAACTCGGCATCTTCGGTTCCGTCCGGGTTCAACCTGCCGATATTTGCGTGATTCACGCCGTTGATCTGCCAAAACGATCCAGCGACGAGGATCTTGCCATCCGGTTGTGTCGCAATGGCGTATACATTGATTCCTACAACGTTAGGGTTGGTGAAACCCAAATCGCGGGTACCATCCGCATTGAATCGACCGACTTTTGAGGAGGGGCTTGCGCCTACATTGGAGAATCCACCGCCTATGAGGATCTTTCCATCCGGTTGAAGCGCGATGGCATACACGTATCCGTCAGTTCCAACATGGAGGTCATCATCCAGTGAGCCATCCGGGTTGAGTCTGCCCAGTTTGCTGCGTGCGACGCCACCCAGGGTTGTGAATTCGCCGCCCACAATGATGCTTCGGTCTTGCTGAATTTGAACTGAATAAACAAAAGAGTTAGCTATCGAATTAAAGCTGGTATCCAGCGTGCCGTCGTTGTGAAGCCGGGCAAGATTCTGCTGTGTAATCGAATCGATCGCTCCAAAATAACCGCCAATCACAATTTTTCCATCAGGCTGTAAAGCTAAAGAGAATATCCTCAAGGCTCCGCCTGTTATCAAAGGGTTAAAATCAGCGTCCAGGGAGCAGTCTGCGTTTAGCCTGGCAATCCGGGTCCGGGTAATCCCATCTACTGCGCTGATCAATCCCCCAATAACAATTTTTCCATCTGCCTGAAGTCCGATGCTATCAACGCTTCCATTTACCATTCCCCCGCAAGTGCTGTCGAAACTCCCATTGGCGTTCAGCCTGCCAAAATAATTCTTGCCGCTTCCCGCGAGATTGTTGTAGGAACCACCCACAAGGATCTTATTGTTCGGCTGCAGCGTGATTGATTTGACCGAACCGATATTGGCTGTTTGCGCGGTGAAGCTTTCATCCAGGCTTCCATCTTCATTCAGGCGCGCAAGATTATTCCGAAAAATACCATTTACCTCTCCGAACAAGCCACCGAGCAAAATTTTGCCGTCGGGCTGGACTGTTATCGTATAAAGCTCACCTGCATCGATGCTGGCTGTGAAATCAGAATCGACAGTTCCATCCACGTCCAGTCTAGCGATGTGCAAATGGGTTTCTCCATCCACTTGAGTGAATCCTCCCCCGATCAGGATCCTGCCGTCTGCCTGTAGCGCAATCCACTGCACGTAGTCGTCCAGACTGGGTGTAGTGAAGGCTTCGTCCAAGGAGCCATCTATATTTAAACGCGCAAGATAGGATATCCCTTGACCCGCAATGGAGGTGAAATAACCCCCCACCAGGATTTTGCCGTCCGGTTGAACAACTGACACGACAACATTGTTGTTGGGTGAGGGGTTAAAACCGTCTTCAGCGCCAAGGGCTTTGACTGGCGTGGGTGAAAGCATGCTCAAGAGCAACGCCGTTACGACAATGAACAAAAAAGTCCGATTAATTGGTTTCATCGCTGACCTCCATTAGACTGTCCAGGAAATCACTTGCAAGCCGCCGTGTGTTTTCCTGCTTTACCCCTGTTCGGTCGCCTCAATTAGCAAACACCAACAAAGAAAATCTGAAAAACGAGGATTCAATTGTTTTAAGCTTCTGACCAAAGAAACATGATTGCGAAAAATGAGGAAAGAAGATTCCTTCACTCTTCCTATGTTATTGGGCTGTTGAAACAGCCGAAAGTAAATGGATAAAATAAGTATAACAAATTTTGCTTGGTTTTCTACTTTTTTAGGAAATATCTTCCAGAATTCATCGGTAATTATTCAACAAAAAGGATGTCGAATCTGGGCAGTTTTGGTGCCTTACTTCGGTGGAAGTAAAAAGCTAGTAATTGGTCTGATCTAACTTACAGTATGTTGTCAGAAGGGGTTGGGGCTGCGGTCTCGCTTACGAGATCGACCACAACCTTGTTAAATTGTTCTCGCGATGGCTTGCGGGTGAAGGCTTCCCGCATTTTTTGAACGAAGGATTGCGAGAGCTCGCGGCTGAGCTGGCGGAACTTCTCGTTGCTGATGCGTTCACCTTTCTCGAACCATTCGATCGCGGCGTAACCCATCACAACCGTCATCGAGGTGGCGATAGCCGAGGAGAGGATCCAGCCGGGCACGTTTGCGAACTTTGAAAGCTGCTGAAAAAGAGCCCTTCCCAGCAAACCCATCCCGAAAGTACCAATCATCTCGCGGGCGCGTTTGGCGGTGATCTTGTATTGGTAGATGCGGGCAATCGTCAGCACCATGCCGGTCTGGGTCGCCACCAGCGGGATGAAGTCGATTACTGGCAGGGGGGTCAGGGCGATGGCGGCGGAGAGCGACGAGGCGGTGGTGATGCTGCGCCAGGCGATCTTGCGGCGGTATTGGGGCATGGCTTTTGCCAGCGCGAGCGTCATGGCTGGGTCAGCGGCGATGATCGCCAGCGTCACCTGCCCGATGCCGTCCCCCTTCAGCGCGGAAATCGGGATGACCTGCTCGGGGGCAACGTTCAGGTTGGCGGCGGTCTTCCCGAGCACATCTTCTTTGAACTTTTCGACCAGGTCGATCTTGTTCAGGACGATTATGAAGGGCTTTTTCAGCCCCAAAAGTTCGTTATAGAGCCCCAATTCGGTTTGCTTGACCCCCTGCATGGCATCGAACACCAGGATCAGGAAGTCGGCGTGCCTGGCGGCTGCCAGCGCGTGCTCGCGTTCGGTTTCGCCAACCGCGCCGACGGCGTCCGCGCCGGGAGTGTCGATCATGGTGAAGATGCCGGCATCGGCTTCCTGGTTGACGCGCGTCGTGCCGGGGATGGGGCTGACCTCCGCCTGGTCGGTCTTGACGCGCACGAATTGATTGAATAGCGTGGACTTGCCGACGTTGGCGGGACCGATGATCGCGACTTTCTTATGAGCCCCAAGCACGGTTTTGGAGTGCATCAGCGCCAGGTCTATCAGGCTGTTGAGGGGGTTTTTGTTGAGCGGGATGCCCTGCAGCATGCTGTCGATCTCTTTGCGCTGCTGCTCTGGCACCACCTGCCAGGCACGCTGCAGCAGCGATTTGGTTGGGGCGTTGAAATATTTCTGGACATCTGAAAATTCGGGCATGTTTGATCCAATTCTCCGGTGACTGAAGAAATTATACGCTATCTGGAGATGGCTTATGGACCCCTGTCGTAGGTCAGGTTCCGCGGTTGAACCTGACATCAGAAGCGCTTGGGTTCGATAGGGCGGAGAAAGTGCAAAAGTGCAACGTTTTTTGCTGTGTCAATTTTGCACTTTCTCAGAAACCTATCCTCAAATGTTTCCCCAAACATTTTTGGTGCATTGTAGGCAATGGGCTTGATTCCTTCCGCAATGAAACGGAATGGGTCACCCTATCCGCTTTGCTACCAGGGCAGGGACCATTTCTACGAATGATTTTGTTGTCCGAAAGGCTTTTGTTCCCTGGTTATTGATGACCTGGATCGTAAAATTGGTTGACTTTTAGAGCGATTTCGATTAATATCTTTGGGCATCGTGGCGAGGTAGCTCAACGGTGGAGCAGTGGACTCATAAGCCATTGGTTCTGGGTTCAAATCCCAGCCTCGCCATTTTTTGTTTTAACGGCTTCTTTCCTCGTTGACACCCTGATTAGTCAGGGTTGTCCTGTCTTCAAGCTTGAGACCTTTTTTTGATAATCCATTGGTTTAATTAATGTGCGACACCGCTCTAAATATTGATTACGTATGTACAATTTCCATTGTTAATAACATAGGTACTTTATCAGGTTTGTTCAAATTTAAGGTAAGAACAATAGAAAGGGGTTATAGAATAAAAAATGCCTAAAAAAAATTTACTGTGATGGAGTGTAAAGATATTATTTTCAGAACTACTAGACGAATTGTATATCGATGATGAGAATCATAAAGCGATTAAAATCATAAACATAATTAAGTATAATATCAATGTGAGTAACAATCGTTTCTTGCTTAAATAATAAGGAGTTTTAAATTGAGACTTGTTAGTTGGAATTTAGCTGGATGGGTGACAAAAATAAACGAACAAGTTGAAGCATTAATCTCTCGAAAACCATCAATAATTTGCCTACAAGAAGTAAGAAAAACAGCTTTAATAACAATTATTAGAAAATTTCAAAATGCGGGTTATTCTTACTTCCACGACTCTATTCTTCTTGCAGAAGAGAATAATCGAAGTAGAGGAAATATGGTTGTCAGTAAACATCCTATTGAATATCTACCTGGGTATATAGCTGCACCTCATTCTGAAAGCGTGATTTCCGTAAATGTAGAAACTCCACTTGGTAATATTAAAATTCATAATGCCCACATACCCAATGGGTCAAATCACGGTTGGAAAAAAATCGAGACTTTCGAAGCTATTTTCAAGACATTATCTTCAGAAGATGATAACTTACGTATTCTTTGTGGTGATTTTAATTCACCTCAAGCTGAACTTTCAAATGGGACAACAATAACTTGGGGACAACGGTTATCAAGAAATAATGACGTATACCTGATGAAAAACAACCTCCGTTGGCATCAGGGCGAGTTGGCGGTCATCAGAGGATTAGCAGAATATAATTTACTTGATGTCTTTCGCCAATTGCATGGTTATGGACTTGAAGAGTATAGTTATATTGTGACACGAAAGGGGGAAATTGTATCTAAAAGAAGATTTGACCATGTTTTTGCATCTCAGGAATTACTACCACAGGAATGTGTTTATCTCCACAAAATTCGAGAAATGAAATTGAGCGACCATTCACCGATCGAGGTACTTTTTTCCGCTAAAACTAGTAAATAGCGCTAGATTTAATTTTTCACCCCTTTACATTATTGTTTCAAGCGATTGCATGGGTTCAATTTATTTACTCGATCACTGTAGTTTCAATGGAGTAACAATAAAGGACAGAAAGCTGTTATACGCTGTTAAGGATTATTATTCCAGAATACTTTTTGCTGTCTTTCCCTTACATCTCTAAAATAAACAATGGCGGATTGAGTTTTAGTATTTATAAGTTCGGTTAGGACCGCCCACTCATCTTTGTTTAACCTGTTATGGTCAAACAGGTGGTGATGTATTGGACAAAGTGTGAAGAAATTATCCTTGTGATATTCTCCTCCCTCTACCTTTGGAATAATATGGCACTGATGAGTAATCCTATTTTCACCGCAAATATCGCAAGGGTCATAATTTCGCTGCATATACTCCCGTTGTTTCTTAAAATATGTTTCTGTATCTATCGATTGTGGGTCGTAAGGAATTTTTATGCCATATTTTCCATGAATTGACATCTGCGAGATAGTTGCTGTTACAAAAGTCATAATTGCATTACGTGTAGGGGGGGCAACGGTTTTGTCTAAATAAACTGACAATGGATAAAGCCAGGTATAAATCCAGCCATATTGCTTTTCAATTTTTACGTCTGGTTTCCACCCGTGTAATGCTTCGTTTCCTACACTTGCCCTTAATTCCTCATTCTTTAATTCGAGTTCCTTAATCCTACGTTTCAACTGATTTATGGTCATCGGTTTTTGTTTACTGAAACTCATTGAAGCCCCGCCTAGCGATTGTTTTAGCCCTTATTAAAGCCCTAAGGATGCGTTACAGCTTTGAATAAAGGCTACTATCAAACTTATCAGAACGATAATGCCTAAAAAGGTTACCCAGCCCCTGATAGCGCTTATGTTCTGGTCAATAATGACAGTATGTTTATACATTTCCGATAGTATTTTTTTTTGTTGATTTAGACTGGCTATTAATTCATCTAACTTCTCTACCTCAACCTCTGGCACAGTCTTAGAGGTATCAGGCATTAGTTCTGACTCTGGATTACTCTCCAGATCAGCCCCGCAGTTCGTGCAGGTTTTAGCAGTATTGTCATTTTTCTCATAGCACATCGGACACTTTTTCATAATTCCTCCCGATTGATTGACTTGCTTTTAATCTACCCACTTCTTAAGCACCCAGCCCTCTATGCCTGAGCGCTTTGCACGAAAATAGCAAAGAGTAGCCGATAATCCCGTCTCAGATATTGTCTTGCATTCAAGACTTGTGACACCCGCAGGGAGCATGACAATATCCCCTACCGCTAACTCTCCTTTTGTGCTGCTGTCAAAACTTGGCGAATCATAAATATAGGTGGATTTTGTAACCGTCCATTCCTGTCCAGTAGTCTTGGTTACGGCCGGCTCAGGTGTAGACTGTGGAGCGCAAGCGTTAAGCATTAGCATTATTGATAATGCCAGCAAGATCTTTTTCATTATTCCTCCTAATTGTTGCCAACAATCTATCCGCGCTAATGTGTTTTAACTAGCCCCAATTGTAGCAGATTTGGATACGATTAGGTTTGATTGCTGTGCCTGCACCGTTTGTTGCTATGGGGGTATTATGACTCTTTGAATATTTTTTCTTCCCGAGTCAGCGTAGTCAAATCCATAAATACAAATTTTGAGTTATACTACTCTTAGTTTTGAAATGTGATGTAATCATTTATGAGGTGTGGAGATGAAAAAAATCATAGTATTTCTTTGTTTATTGTTTTTGATCAGTGCCTGTTCAGGTTCAAAAAATCTATCTCCGGAAGAGATTCAAGCTACCATTTCTGCAGGAATAAACCAGACCCAATCGGCAAATCCTACTAATACTTACACTGCTGTACCAACTAATACACCAACAGATACACCTGCAGCTACTCCAACAGACACACCAACAGCGACTTACACTCCAACAATAACAAATACTCCTACGATAACTAACACCCCTACGATCACAAACACTCCCACGGTAACGTTAACTCCAACGAGAACTAACACGCTTACGCCTACAACAGCACCTTATCAGTTTACTCAAACGGCATATGTAAAAACCCAAGATTATATGTCTAACTTTAAACAAGTAGACTGGAAAGATTTCAGTACCTATCCCGATAAGTACAAAGGTGAGTTTGTGAAGCTTACTTGTCGTGTTTTCAATGTAATAAACAACGAACAATTCCAGTGTTACTATCCCGGAACATATGACGCATATTTTGTTCTTAGTGCACACGAATTTGATGATATTTACGACAACTCATATTTGACGATCTATGGTGTTGGTGCTGGTGAAAACTGTGGAAAAAACGCTTTTGGAGCTGAGATCTGCCAACCATTAATTGTCGCTGATTTCTTCGTAAAATAAAAGAACGATGAAAGCATAAAACACGACTATAAAATTGAATTATTTATTTCATCTGGAGGAATATGGCGCCATCGCAAATAATTGTCAAAAGATATAAATCTGATAGAGAATTTCAAACAGATGCCAGAAAAATGGCCTCAAAGGGTTATGAAGTTCAATCTGTTACAAGTGAACAGCCTCGTAGCGGATGCGCTCGTATACTGCTAATTGGGATATTTGCTGCGATTTTTAAACCAAAGCCAGTTCTGGTTGTGACTTATCGTTTGTCCTATCAGAACACTTCAAAAGGTCTCGATTATTCATTGAAACAGAGTTCATTAATCAATGAAGACTCATCGAGAAGAGAAACTTTGCTTCCGAACCAAAATTCAACAAAAAAAGAAAATATTTCAAAATGGTAAGAAAAGTTGCTTATCAATCTAAACCAGTAGACACTCAATGGTTGATGAGAATTTCAGCACGATAAGAAGGGAAATTCTATGAATGATTTCATTAGCCTTACATGCCCATCCTGTGGCGGAAAATTAAACATTGAAAAGAATACGCCGACCTATACTTGTGAATTTTGCGGTCAAACACACAAACTTCGTGAACAGGATATTGAGTACTTCGGGCGCTGCCCTATATGTCATAGGAATGATAGGGTGGAGAAATTAACAGCAATATTGAATAAGCAAGATCACGTATCAATGAAATTTCGCCCACCTGAAAACCTTAAACAGGTTTATTACTATCGATTGCTAGACTCAAACAAGGCCGATAAGCATCTGGAATGGATAGCTCTCGAAGAAAAACAAGAAAGTGTTTATAAGAAAAGGGGGAACTTGTTCGGAATAGGGAGCGCGGTTGCATTGACAACATCGCTCATTTTAATTATTCAGATGGTAAATAGTAATGGTCAAGGTGTGTTTGCAGGAATTTTGGGATTCTTGTTATTTGTTGGAAGCATAGCGCTGTTTGTGTTTGGAGTTATAAATTGGTTAAAGGGTAAACAAGATCAAAAAAAATACCAAACAGAATTACATAGACAAAGGACACTCCAAACTCAAAAATTGATGATGCGTTATGACAAAATTTACTACTGCCAACGGGATGATTTATTATTCATCCCAGGGGAAGAAGAATCAGCTCCTGGTTCAAATTACGAGGAATATTTATCCAAGGTACTGGAGAAAAGCACGTAAGATTCAAAAGACAGTCGTAATTCTGAGGAATTATACTTAAGGGGCATCATGGACTTATGTAACGCCTTGTTAAAGCATTTCATTTCCACGTTCTATGGTTCAGGTAACTATTCGGGGGAGTACTGGTTTATTGGCATGGAAGAAGGGGGCGGGAGTGATCTAAGCAAGGTGACCAGAAGGCTTGACGCCTGGCTTGAGCTTGGCGGTACAGAACTCGTTGACATCTACGAATTTCACCTGAAAATTGGTTATCCTCAGTTCTTCATAAATCACGCGAGGTTACAAAGAACATGGATGCAGCAGGCAAGAATCGTTTTGGCTTCAAAGGGGCTTCCTTCGTATACAGAAGATGTTCGAGTCTATCAAAGAGATGTTATTGGTCGCAAGACCAGCGAGACATGCCTTTTGGAGTTGTTGCCGCTACCATCGCCAAGCTTGAATGATTGGAATTATCGTCTCTGGTCAGAATTGCCTTTCTTGAAGGATCGTAAAACCTATCAAGATTATTGCGTTCCTTGGCGCGCTGAGCATATCCGATCGAGGATAAAAGAAAATAGACCCAAGTACGTGGTATTTATGGGTCAGGGCTATTCTGCGTACTGGCAAAGCATTGCAGGCCAGAATTCAAGTTTTACGGAAAAAGGTGGTTACTGCACGGCTTGTTCAGGGGACACAACTTATGTCATCACCAAGCATCCTGCTGCACAGGGGGTCACGAACGCATATTTTGAGACAATTGGTAAATTCCTATTCCAAAAATGAAAGAGGGTTAAGTGTATTGAGTATCCCAAAACAGCATTTAGGGTAGCAGGCCTGGCATCCTAAAAGGGGGAGGCTTTGCATCTGCCGTACGCGCTCAAGGCAGCCGCGATCCGCAACAGGTTGGTTCCAAATGGGTTACTTTTACCAAAGCGGAGATTTTTGTAGCGGCAGGCCCCTGTGCCTGCCTTGAATATGCACAGGCTTCAGCGGGTAGCCACAACCCTCAACAGGGTGGTTCCCAATGTTCTACCCCTACGACAACGTCAGATGGAGACCTGGCGGTCAAAACCTGCGCACGGTCCCACAGGAAGGCAACGCACCGCGGACACCGGCGCAATCAAGATAAATGCTGCTCGCTTCGCTTCCAGCATCATGCCCCATTCCGTGCGAAAACATTTTCAACGTAGGGATGGGCCTCGTGTCCATCCGCGGTGTTTGCACAATCGGGCAATCTTGGATGGAGACCTGGTGGTCAGAGGCCTCGCACGGTCTCACAGGGAGGCTATGAATTCTGGAGACCTGCGAGAACGGAAAACTATCCATCCGTTTCAGGGTGGGCACAGGCGGCGGGAACAGGATTTTGACCTACGTCAGAATGGGCACAGTTGGCGAGAAATGGAGTTTTATGCGTAGTGGGCACGACGTCCCGCATGGAGGCTTCCCAAACCTTCTGACCCACTATCGCGGGTAGGGAGGGTAGGCGGGACGCAACCAAGCAAAATGTCGTGCCTGCTTAAGGAAACTGCAGCGGGTGACTTGCCCCTCCTGCTCGATTTTCTGCGACCTGCCAGAGACCAGAGGTGCCCTTAATCCTTGATTACCAGCGGCAAATAGGTCCGGTAAGGGACCAAGAAGGCCAGGTCGTCTAGCATAAAGTAGGACGGCGAGTTGATCACGACGTAGGCGATTCCGGTGACGGTGATGCTGAGGGTGTCGACGGTCGGGGCCAGGGTCAGGCTGTCGCTTCCCAAGGAGATGCCTGCAGCGTCGAAGGCTTCCATCGTGACGATCTGGCCTGCGCCGTGATTGGACCCGGTGTTGACCTGGACATGCGTAGCGCCGTTGGTGAAGGTGATCGTCTCGGGCGGCCGCGGGATACCGCCGTTGCTAAAGTGCCCGTCCTGATTAAGGCCCATGAAGTTGGGTGGGCTATATCCGTTGACGCCCCAGGCGCCACACTGGTCGACGATGCCACCGCCGTCATTCTCGGCTGGGCCCATAAAGAGGACCCCAAGTCCTGCGTATTGGTCGCGGAGGGCAGTTGTATCCATGAAGAGACAAGGCGCGGTCACATCGTCAAAGTTGATCACGATGGCGCCGGGCGGCAATGGGTTCACGGTCAGGGCAGTCTGCAGATCGCAGGCATGGTCCCTATCGGAACAGTCTTCTGATCCTCCCTGTTTGACATTTAATTTATTACCTTGATTTTTTGGAACAGACACAGCAGCTGTACTTAAGAAAAGACTGAGGATTACCAACATACTGAATAGGGTTGTTCTTAATTTGTTCATCATAACAATTCCTTTGATGAATGAAGCAACTGGCAACCTGATAATTTATTTTCCCCGCTGATTAATTATATAACGTTTGCTATAAATTTCCTAATCGAATCTTGAAAAATTTCAAATCTGAACCAAACGGTATTATTTTTACACCCATTGAAGTGCGGGAACTGGTGTGCTGTCATTATCGACGCCAATTCGCTAACCAGCTAAGTGACCAAGATCGTGAAACAGGTTACGACCACTGGCCTGAGCCTGACCGCTGAACGTTACGGCGTTTACACTGCTCGAGTCGGTCCCTGTTGGCAAGAAAGAGGTCGGATTTCTGAAAGGGTAGATTCCTATGGATGAAATTGGGTCATCAATGTTTTGCGTATTTTGGTAGGAAAGGTCTCCGGGTGCCAACCTCTGGAGGGCAATGCCTGCCCTGGGTAACCATGCAAAATTCAACCTCGATGGGGAGGGTTCAACCACCTATCTGGGTTCTGGGTTTACCGACGCAGTTTTCTCAGCCGTGGGAACCACCCCGGCACCTGGCTGCAATAATCCAAATATTGCTCACCGAATTCGGCTGCCAGTGCCTGTTCTTCGCGTTTGGCACGGAAGGCAACAAGTGGAGAAAACAAAGCGAAGAATAGGGATGTCCAGGTCTTGAAGATCAGCAGGCTGCCAAACCCTGCCAGGATAAGCCCAAGATACATCGGATGGCGCAAATATGCAAAAGGACCGTTGGTGGCCAACTGATGATCGGCAAACAACTGCACACCTGAAGCCGTTGAGGTGAAGTAATTCCTGCCCAATGAGAGCCTGCCCCACAAAACCAGTAAAAGCCCAGGAAAGTAAAGCAAAGCGCCAATGACCAACGTTGCGCCGAGAAAAATGCCTGATAGTTTTAGAGGAAAAGGTTTCCAGCCGATAATGCACAAACCAAGGAAAACCATAGAAGTGATCAGGTAGAACCAGATCGAATGCAGCCAGCTTGGGGCACGTCCGAAGGAGTGCCCAACCTGGTGATGGGTTCCCCGCCAAATTCCAACCAGGATTACAGCGAAGGTGCCATACGCCAGAAGTCCACCGAGCCAGCGAACAATCCGCTCAATCCACACGATTGTCATGGTTGATCCTTGAATCCTGATGAGCTGGTGGTTATTGCCACGCCTTGATCTTGAAACTTGCTGAGCTTCATGGAAGCCGCCTTGTGTAATTGATGAAGACGAACACGATAGATGCTTTGGTTATACAACCAGATTGGCGAATTTTCAACAGGTGGCATTCAAATGGAAATGATCAGGGCACCCCACGGGGGGAGGCTTCGCAATGCCAGCCCTGCGCATTGTTTTTACTATCACCCATCAGCTATCACCTACCAGCTTCCACCAATCAGCCACCACCCATTCTCCATTTCCCTGATATAATCCATTCAGCATCAGGAATGCCTGCGTGAGCAGGCTGGCAACCGGCCAGGAAACAGCACGGTGCCCTCAGACCAACAGGTCTGGATGTGCGAAAGAGTGATTTCGAAACAAGGTTTCTGTTTTTATTTAACCCTTTGATTCCCCCTCTTTCCACAGCACGCCGCCTTTCCACTCCTGGTAGCAAAACACTAAAAGGAGCAAGAAATGATTAGGAAAACAGAGGACGAAATGAAGCAATTAGAGAGCCAGTATCCCGGCATTACAGAGCAGATCTGGCGATTCGAGCATATGGGTCTGCCCCCGTGCCCGGAATGCGGCTCAGTGGATACGGCCACCGTGCAGGTCGGGGTGATCGGGCGCACGATCAATATTGGCGCAGCGACCAGGAAGATCCACCTGATGCTGAATGCGAACGATGAGGGTATTTACTACTGCAACGTTTGCCGGAAGCAATTTGGTTAGGGAATGTGAGTTCGAGGAAGGGGCAAGCCCTACTGTAGGGATGGGCACCTGTGCTCGCAGTGAAACGGAGGGTATTGTGCCCATCCGCACCGATTATTGGAGACCTCGCGGTCAAATACTGCGCGCGGCCTGTGCCGGAAACGAAGTTGAGGATATCTGGAGACTACCCATCCGTTTCACGGTGGGCACAGGCGGCGCAATCAAGGAGCAAACGAGCCGGGTTTCACCCTGGAGAAAGGAGCCCCAGGGCAGGTCGACTGAACCCAGCCTACCCTGTTGTGCCAAATCCGGGTAGCTCCCGACCTCAAGAGGGTGGTTCCTAACGGGGCTACCCTTGCACGAATGCTGGAAGGAGACCTGATGGTCAATTGCCATTGATCGTTCCACATGGAGGCTTGCCCGGAGGGATGCAAGCAGTCGCACCCAGGATATCGGCGCAATCAGCTAAATCGAGATATGAATGAAAAGTTCATGAATCCATAAAACCAAAGAAATTTAGGAAGAAAATGTGTGAGAATCTTGCAAAATAATTTGATTATGTTGTACAATTGCGTTGCAGCAAAAAGTGCATAAAGCTTTTCGGGTATCGCTTAATCGACCATTTTGCAGTCAACATAAGCTAACTACCAATCATGTAATTCCATTCCTAAATTGAAGGCCCAACTGGTGACATTCATCCGCGGCTTTCACAGCAAATTGGTTAATCACACGCCTCAATTTGCTCTCTTCACTCTCTCGATCTAAATTACTTGGAAAAATCGTTAGTCTGTATGGATTAGACCAATTATCGTATAGAAAGGTGGATTGAATGCGATCAAAAGCGAAGATTTCTCCATTTCTTGTTGTGGTTTTGCTCCTGGGAACACTGGCAACCTCAGCATCTGCCAATTTCCCTGACCCAACAAGGGAAGCAACTACTCTAAAACCAGAGCTTGAAATGGTTTTAAGGGTACCCCAGGAAGGGATTCAAAACGTTGGCAGTTCAACGCTGCAAATTGTCACGCCAGCTTTTCTTCCGATAGGCAGCGCGTTTGACATGTGCTTTGGTTTTTTTATGCAATCACCCGACGAAGAATACGCGGATCGCGTTGATGTTGACATGCCCGATAACTGGGTGGTCAACTCAATTGCCCTGAACTCAGTACCACCTGCTGATGGCTTCCCTTCAGCATTACCTCCAGTCGCGGGGGCTGGAACAGGCAATGTGGCATACTGGCAGAGCACTGGATACCCACCTGCCACGTTTATGGGGGCATGGGCGAGCTCCATAGGAGGAACGCTCTTCGATTTTTGTGTTAATGTGACCATTCCTGATGAGAGTGGTGCTCCCTGGACGCTGCCCTGGAATTACATCGGAGATAACTGGAGCGATGCACCGCATTCCAAATCTGGCACTTACGGTCCAATCTATCAAGAGGGTCCCTTGATGTTAGTGCCTTATCTTTTCCAAACAACAGGCTGCCCTGATGAGGCAAAGACATACGAATTCACAGCTTCTAACAACACAAGTACAGAAATGACGGTTGACATTGAGTACACTATCAGTTCCGGATCCGGCACTTGTGGCGGTCCTGAAAGTGTTACCGTGCCAGCTTATGGAAATGCTCCTGTTTTGGTCTCTTATGAGGCTTGGAATGATGTTGGCACAAGTTTTACCTGTGATATCACTGCCACAGATTCTGCTGTACCTGCGAATACCATTGCCTCCCAATTAATTATGGATATCTCGGGTTGCTATTGGGACCCAGCAGGATGGCAGCTTGAACCGAATACGAACGCCACACCTAATCTTTACTCCACGGGTCTTACAGGCACCAACCCTGCAGTAATCGGCTCTGTTGGATACGTCTTTGGAGGAGTTGGGGAGGAATTTAACGTAATTCCTTACCTACAAATGTATGATCCAACTCTTGAGGAATGGACCAAACTGGCAGACCTGCCCAACCCTCGTTATGGAATGGTGTCTGGATGGATTGGGGGATTGATATATGCGGCCGGGGGATTGGACATGGCAGGTGGCGCAATTTCGGATCTGCAGGTTTATGATCCCGAAACAAATCTTTGGGACAATGCGCTTCCAGATATGCCAATTGCCCTTGGTGCTGGAGCCGGCGGAGTGGCAACCTGCTCATCCGGTGCAGGGGAATGTTTGTTCCATGTGGGAGGGTCCACGGATGACAATGCTGAGCATTCCACTCTGGAGACATGGGAATTCAATCCTTCTATAGCTGCCTGGACCCAGCTTGATAACAGACCTGCCGGCTCCTCACCAGATGGATTTGTCCTTGGGGATGGTGTCGGATGCGGTGGCAAGATCTATGTGGGTGGGGATGCTCGGGATTACCATGACTTTTTTGTGCTCGATCCTACATCACCAACAGGTTCACAATGGTCAACGTTGGCAAGTATCCCAGGTGGTGCTGGGGCGATGACCCCAACCATGGTCTGCATTGAGCAGGAAATGTCCATCTATCTGATGGGTGGAACTCTCAATCTCACTGGTGACGTGTTTGTCTATGACATCCTTACAGACATCTGGGATGGTCCGCTCCCTCAAAAATTGAATGTTCCGCAAGTTGGTTCTGTGGGTTGGTTCATGCATGATAAGTTGTGGACTGCTGGTGGCGCTACTACTGCCGGCGTGCTTTCGCCCATGCCATTCGAATCCCTGGAGAGATTCACCTGTGTTATTGAAAAGAAGCTTTTCTTGCCGTTAATGGTGAAGTAGACAAGTACTGGCATGTGAGCGAAAAAGCTGGATTAAGTTCCTGCCCTGCTTGGTTACATGCGGGGCAGGAACTTAAGAATCACATGGCGCGAGTTAAGAAAGACGTCTGCCTTGTGATGGTTATTACCTATTCACCACTTATCTGCTATCCTGCAGGGGGTGCTGCTTGCCCGGTGCCCTCATCTTGTTTTACTGGTTCGGTTGCTGTTTCTGGTTTTTTATTGTCAGGATCGCCGTCGGATAGCATTACCTGCACTCCGATTGGTATCAGCAAGCAAGCAATGGCAAAAATGGGCATGATGATGCCAGTGCAAATTTTTTCAAAACCAACCTCCACCACACCGTACTTGATGTGTTGAATCATGGCGAAGATCAAGGAAACAATAAAAAAGCTAGTCAAGACAACAAAGGGCAACACAATCAGAAGTCTAATTTGTTTTTCTTGCTGGGAGATTACCTTGACTGTATACATCGCCCAAGTGTTAAAAACAAACTGCAACAGAAAAACGATGAAGAAAGTTACCAGATATCCGGTTGTGGGTTCAGGTCGATAATTCATCAGGGGCTTGACGGTCCCTGAAACACCGAAGATGAAAACTGCAATCAGCAAAATGGTGATCCTGGCAGAACCGCCTGACGTCTCAGTGATCATCTTTATTGTCACAAACAACAGCGCGCCAATGATGATGAGGATCAGAATAAGGATACTCGGCAGGTAAATAGTATTAAGAAATGCCATCAGAGCAGCAATCAGTGGGGAACTTCCTTCACTTTCTCTGAATAACGCGACAAACCCAACAACCAAACCGATCACCAGAAATAGAGCAATCAATCCGCCCACGATAGAAAAGATTAGTTTGTACGACGCTCCCCTCAGATATTTCTCACGAAATGTTTGTGACATTCTGCACCTCCTGATTTGATCGAGTAAAAGTAAAAAAAGCGAGACAAATGCAAGATAGGAATCGGAAATAGATTGTTCGTAATGGAACCACTGGGATGAGGTAGATTATATCAGTACATGTCAAAAAAAAAGGATAGAATGAATGGGTTCAATACATATGAGACGATGCTGGGGTTAGGTTAGGGTGATTAC